>Ga0209066_10002425_pt1 | contig 22604 bp, 17 predicted proteins | sample All_14_2_FD_187198 | JGI IMG/M metagenome (GOLD analysis project Ga0209066, IMG submission 187198) | Freshwater microbial communities in response to fracking from Pennsylvania, USA - Allegheny Zone_MetaG_DW_15 (SPAdes) (version 2) ... | reverse complement strand
CATTCTTTTTGGTGATGCGGTCCAGCTCCACCAGGGTTTCGAGCAGCGCCTTCATGTGCTTGAGCGGCACGGCGTTGGGCCCATCGGACATGGCCTTGGCCGGATCCGGATGGGTCTCCATGAACAGGCCGGCAATGCCCACGGCCACCGCCGCGCGCGACAGCACCGGCACGAACTCGCGCTGGCCACCAGAACTGGTGCCTTGCCCGCCGGGCAACTGCACGGAGTGGGTGGCGTCAAACACGACGGGTGCGCCAGTCTCGCGCATGATGGCCAGCGAGCGCATGTCCGACACGAGGTTGTTGTAGCCAAAGCTCACGCCGCGTTCGCAGGCCATGAAGTTGTCTTCGTTCAGGCCCTTGTCGCGTGCGGCGGCGCGGGCCTTGTCGATGACGTTCTTCATGTCGCCAGGCGCCAGGAACTGGCCCTTCTTGATGTTCACCGGCTTGCCGCACTGGGCGACAGCGTGGATGAAATCAGTCTGGCGGCACAGGAAGGCGGGTGTCTGCAGCACATCCACCACCGAAGCGACGGTCGCAATCTCGGCCTCGCCATGCACATCGGTGAGGATGGGCACGTTCAACTCACGCTTGACCTTGGCCAGGATCTCCAGGCCCTTTTCCATACCCGGGCCACGGAAGGATGTGCCGCTGGAGCGATTGGCCTTGTCGTAGCTGGACTTGAAGATGAAGGGGATGCCCAGTGAAGAGGTGATTTCCTTCAGCGTACCGGCCGTGTCCATCTGCAACTGCTCGGACTCGACCACGCAAGGGCCGGCGATCAGGAAGAAGGGATGGTTGAGACCAACGTCAAATCCGCACAGTTTCATGTCAAGCCTTCTGCGTTGCAGCCTGGTGTTGCAAGGCCGCCTTGATGTAGCCGATGAACAGCGGGTGTCCATCCCATGGGGTCGATTTGAACTCGGGGTGGAACTGCACGCCCACATACCAGGGGTGAACCGACTTGGGCAGCTCCACCATCTCGGTGAGCTTTTCGCTCTGCGTGATGGCCGAGATCACCAGCCCGGCTTCCTGCAGGCGATCAAGGTAGCGCTCGTTGGCTTCGTAACGATGGCGGTGGCGCTCGGTCACGATCGGACCATACACATCAAACGCGATGGTGCCGGGCTTGACGTCGGAGCTTTGCGCACCCAGGCGCATGGTGCCGCCCAAGTTGGACGAGGCATCGCGCTTTTGCACGGTGCCATCGGCGTCCAGCCACTCGTCGATCAGGGCGATGACGGGGTGCGGCGTGTTCGGCTCGAACTCGGTGGAGTTGGCATCCGTCAAGCCTGCCTTGTGGCGGGCGTACTCGATGGTGGCCACCTGCATGCCCAGGCAGATGCCCAGGTAGGGGATGCCGTTTTCGCGGGCGAACTGCGCCGCCACGATCTTGCCCTCGACGCCGCGCTTGCCAAAGCCGCCCGGCACCAGGATGGCGTCGTGTCGCGCCAGGGTGCTGGCCGTTTCAGGCGTGAGCGTCTCGGAGTCAACGTACTCGATGTTGACACGGGCGTGGTTATGGATGCCGGCGTGACGCAAGGCCTCGTTGAGCGACTTGTACGAGTCCGACAGGTCGGTGTACTTGCCGCACATGGCGATGGTGACCTCGGTCTTGGGGTGCTCGACCTCGTTGACCAGGGTGTCCCAACGCGTCAGATCGGCAGGCTTGGTCTGCAGTTGCAGCTTGGTGCAGATCAGGTCGTCCAGGTGCTGCTCCAGCAGCATGCGGGGCACCTTGTAGATGGTATCCGCGTCCCAGACCGAGATCACGCCGGATTCGGGCACATTGGTGAACAGCGAGATTTTCTCGCGCTCATCATTGGGGATGGCGCGGTCCGCGCGGCACAACAAGGCATCTGGCTGGATACCGATTTCGCGCATTTTCTGCACGGTGTGCTGGGTCGGCTTGGTCTTGAGCTCGCCTGCGGCCGCGATGAAGGGCACGTAGGTCAGGTGGACAAAAGCGGTGCTGGCAGGCCCCGACTTCAGGCTCATCTGGCGGGCGGCTTCCATGAAGGGCAGCGATTCGATGTCGCCCACGGTGCCGCCGATTTCAACGATGGCCACGTCAACCGCCTCGGGCGTGCCCACACCGGCGCCACGGCGCACGAAATCCTGGATCTCGTTGGTGATGTGGGGGATGACCTGCACGGTCTTGCCCAGGTAGTCGCCGCGGCGCTCTTTTTCAAGCACGCTCTGGTAGATCTGGCCTGTGGTGAAATTGTTGGCCTTCTTCATCCTCGTGGTGATGAAGCGCTCGTAATGGCCCAGATCGAGGTCGGTTTCAGCGCCGTCGTCGGTCACGAAGACTTCGCCGTGCTGAAATGGGGACATCGTGCCCGGATCTACGTTGATGTAGGGATCCAGCTTGATGAGGGTGACTTTGAGGCCACGGGATTCGAGGATGGCGGCCAGTGACGCGGCGGCGATGCCCTTGCCAAGCGAGGACACCACACCGCCCGTGACGAAGACAAACTTGGTCATTGCGCAAAAGCGCCGGCCTTGAGGGCGGACGCTGCGGTGGTAAAGCGGCATTATAGGTGCTTACCAACCCGCTCAACGATGGATTGAGCGACATCAAGCCCCCCGATACTGGCGTCCGATCAGCGCTAGGCAGTCTTCTATACTGCGCGGCTTTTGCGCCGCGCCAAGACGCGCCAAAGCCGCCTTTTTATACCGGACACGGCCTTCATGACCACCAATATCAACACGGGACGACCCTCTGTTCTTGCCCACGTCGACACGGCACTTTTTGACCAGATCGAGCAGGAAATAGATGCCATCAAGCAGCGCTATCGCGGCAAACTGGGCGCACAAGATGTGGCATACATCAAGGGATTACGCCGCAAATCACGTATTTTCGAAGCTATTGGACGTGGTTTGCTCTGGATCAGCCCTGAGCCCATCACCTTCTCGCTGGGTGTTGGATTTGTCTGGTTGCATCGCAATATCGAGTCATTGGAAATCGGCCACAACGTGCTGCATGGTCAATACGACTATTTTCCCGAGATCCCGCAGTTCCACGCCCACAACTTCAAATGGAAGGCCCCAGTTGACGAGGAAGGCTGGCGTCGGGAGCACAACGCGTTGCACCACGTGCACACCAATGTGTATGAAAAGGACCCTGACCTGAACCACGGCATCTTGCGCACCAACGAGCAGACACCCTGGAACAAGCGGCACTTGCTCCAGGTGCCGATCTACCTGTTCGGCGCCTATCCGACCATGCTGTACCAGTTCAACCAGCAGAACCTGGGTTTCGGGCAGCAGTTCCGTGAAAAGGCCTTCCCCAAGGGCAACGAGGGCTACGCCATCATCGAACACCCGGGCGTGAGCGAAGCCGAGCTGCGCCAGCGCCACCGCCGCTCGTTGATGCGCGTGCTTTTCAAAGAATACCTGGTGTTCCCGGCCCTGGCCTTGCTCACCGGCTTTTCAGCCGCCAAGGTGCTGCTGGGCAACCTGCTGGCCGATGTCATCAACAACTACTGGATCAGCATGACGATCCAGGCCACACATTTCACCGAACCGCTGCAATCCGAAGACGCCCTCCTGCACAAGGGTCACTGGTACCTGTCGCAACTGGAATCGTCGGTCAATTTCAAGGGCAGCCGCCGCATGAGCATCCTGTGGGGCCACCTGAACTACCAGATCGAGCACCACCTGTTCCCGGACATCCCTTCGCGCCACTACCCGGACATGGCCAAAGAGGTCAAAGCGGTGTGCGCCAAGTACGGCATCCAGTACAAGTGCAACCCCACCTGGGGCCACGCCATCCGCAACTACATGTCGGTGCTGTGGAAGTTCTCCTTCCCGCCTGCCGCCCAGCGCACGCAGACTGCTGCGGGAGCAGGCCGTGCTTGAGGGCTCGCTGGCGCGCTTGAACCGCTGGGCACTCAAGCACGTCGGGCGTGACTGGCTCGACTACATCGCCAGCAACACCATGACGGACTTCAACCGTCGCTGGAACGACTTCATCTGGACTTATGAACTCAAGGCCATCGTGGTGGCCGTGAAAGACGAAGCGCCAGGCGTCAAGACCATCACCTTGATGCCCAATCAGCGCTGGAAACACATGGAGCCGGGGCAGCACATCGCCTTGAGCACCACCCTGGATGGGCAGGTCGTCAGCCGCTACTACAGCCTGTCACCCCTGGAAGACAACTGCTTCACCATCACGGTCAAACGGGTGGCGCGGGGTCGCTTGTCCAACTGGGTGCATGAGCACCTGCGCCCTGGCATGACGGTGGACATCGGGCAGCCGCAGGGCCACTTCTGCTACAGGCAGCAGGCCAAGTTGCTGTTCATCAGCGCGGGCTCGGGCATCACACCCTGTCATTCGATGGCCACAGCCTTGCTGAGCCATGCGCAGACGCCCGACATCGCCTTCTATGCGCAGTTCAGTACCTCACAGGATGTGATCTTCGCCGACACCTTGCGCCAGTGGTCTGCAGCCGGTGTGAAGGTCACCACCGCCTTGAGCCGCCCAAGCGAAGCGGACAAGGCTTGCGGCGGCTTCGCCCCCGCCCTGGACGTGGACAACATCGAGGCCCTGGTCCCCGACTTCCGCGAACGAGACATTTACCTTTGCGGCCCGCAAGGCTTCATGGACAAGGTGGTGGGCATCCTGCAGGCCAAGGGCTATGACCTGGGCCGGCTGGACAGCGAGCGCTTTGTCGCGCACGATGCTCACGCCCTGACCCCGACGGATTTCAAGACGGCCCAGGCCGAGATCTACTTCCAGCATCTGGACCAGCGCATCCAGCTGACCGAGGCCGATCAGGGACTGACCTTGATGCAGATTGCCGAGCAACATGGCGTGCACGTCGAGACCGGTTGCAGGCAAGGCATGTGTGGCACTTGCAAATTGACACTCAGACAGGGTGAGGTCAGCGGCAATACCTTGGGCAATGCGGTGTATCTTTGCACTGCTTTTCCGGCATCCAATAAATTGGTGCTGGACGCCTAACTGTTGCGCTTCCAAGGTCCATTCATGCTGTTTTTCCTGCGCATGCTGCTGCTGTGCATGCACTTCGTTCTGGCCAGCCTGCTGGGGCTGTTGGTCAGCGTCCTGCGCCCATTCAACCCCGACAACAGCCGATTGGCAGCCCGAATCTATGCCGTGCCCGCCCTGCGCATCATGGGCGTGCGCGTGCGCACCGAGCTCGATGGTGTCTTGCAGCACCAGCGCCCGGCCGTGATCGTGGCCAATCACCTGTCCAACTACGACCTGTTCGTTTTCGGGTTGGCGGTGCCGCCGCGCACCGTCACGCTGGGCAAGAAAAGCCTGAAGTGGATCCCCTTGTTCGGGCAGCTGTACTGGCTGGCCGGCAATGTCCTGATCGACCGGGGCAATGCCGCCCAGGCCAAACAGGCCATGCTGACCACAACAGACACCCTGCAGCACAAGGACATGTCCATCTGGGTGTTCGCCGAGGGCACACGCGGCCATGGCAAGGGCTTGGGGCCCTTCAAAAAGGGCGCCTTCCAGATGGCGATCAATGCCGGCGCGCCCATCATCCCGCTGTGTGGCAACAACTATGTGCGCACACTGGACCTCAACAAATGGCGCAGCGGCGAGATCATGTTGCGCGCCCTGCCCCCCATACCCACGGCAGGCTTGAGCACTGACGACATGCCGGCCTTGATGGCTGAATGCCATGCCCGCATGAGCGCCTGCATTGCCGACCTGGACCGCCAAGCCGGCACCACGGCGAGCTGAGCTCAGGCGTTGGGTGCCGAGATCTTGCTCAAGGGGTTCATGGCCTGGGGCTGGGACGCCGAGGCCGTGCTGGCCAGATCGGGCTGCTCACCGTGCCAGGTCGGGTCGGGGATCGAATCGAACACCTGGCGCAAGCGCTGCCCCCAGCTCGTGCGGATCATGCGGAAGTAGGGGTTGGTATCGTCGATGTTGATGAGCTTGTCCACCTTGAGCGCATTGGCCTCGTACACCAGCAGGTCCAGCGGCAAACCCACCGACAGATTGGACTTGAGCGTCGAGTCCATCGAGATCAGCGCGCACTTGGCGGCTTCTTGCAAGGGGGTGCCGGGCGTGACCACCCGGTCGATCACCGGCTTGCCGTATTTGGATTCGCCGATCTGGAAGTAGCAGACGCCATCGATGCCCGCTTCGACAAAGTTGCCCGCTGCATAGACGTTGAACAGGCGCATGGTCTCGCCCTTGATCTGGCCGCCAACGATGAGGCTGCAGTTGAAGTCGATGCCGTGCTGCTTGAGGGCTTCGGCATCACGCGCGTGCACCTTGCGCACGGCGCTGCCCACGATGCGGGCCACATCGAACAGGCTTTTGGCCGTCCAGATCGTGACCGACTCGCCATCCGATCCTTCGATGGTTTCGCTGCCCAGCAGTTGCTTGACCGCCTGCGTGATGGCCAGGTTGCCCGCCGACAGGATCACCAGGACGCGCTCGCCCGCCTTTTCGAACACCGTCATCTTGCGGAAGGTGCTGATCTGGTCCATGCCCGCATTGGTGCGAGAGTCAGACAGGAAGACGAGTCCGGCATTGAGCCGCATGGCCACACAGTAGGTCATGATGAAATCACCGATTTGAGTTTGTAGAGCGCGTCGAGCGCTTCGCGTGGGGTCAGGGTATCCGGGTCGATGCTGGCAAGCAGGCTCAAGGTCTGGGCTTCGGCGGGGGTCATCGCGTCATCCAGGCTGGACGCAAGGACCGCACCACCTTTGGCGGCCAGCTCGTCCAGATCCAGCCCTGGCGCCTGCACCTGGGCAAACAGGTCAATCTGATCATCAGAATGGCGCTGCTGCGCTTCCAGGGACTCCAGTGTCGCACGGGCCTGGCGTATCAGGGCATGCGGCATACCCGCCAGTCGGGCCACTTGCACGCCATAGCTGCGGCTGGCGGGGCCATGCTGCAGTTCGTGCAGGAAGATGATGTCGTCGCCGGACTCGGCCACACCCACGTGCACGTTCAGCGCGCGCGGGTGCTTTTCGGGCAGGGCCGTCAGCTCGAAATAGTGGGTGGCGAACAGGGTGAAGGCCTTGTTCTTGTCGTGCAGGTGGCTGGCGATGGCGCCGGCCAAAGCCAGGCCGTCGAAGGTGGAGGTGCCTCGGCCGATCTCGTCCATCAGCACGAGCGACTGCTCGGTTGCGCTGTGCACGATGGCGGCGGCCTCGGTCATCTCCAGCATGAAGGTGGACTGGGCGTTGGCCAGGTCGTCGGCGCCGCCAATGCGGGTGTGGATGGCGTCGATGGGGCCAATGCGGCAGGACGCCGCCGGCACGTAAGAGCCCATGGCGGCCAGCAGCACGATCAAGGCCACCTGGCGCATGAAGGTCGACTTACCGCCCATGTTCGGGCCGGTGACGATCATCATGCGGTGGTTGGCGTCAAAGCGGCAATCATTGGGAATGAAGGCCGCGCCGCTGGTTTCCATCAGGCGCGCCTCGACCACGGGGTGGCGCCCCTTTTCGATCTCGATGCAGGGGTGGGTGCTGAAAGCCGGCCGGGTCCAGCCGAGGGTGGCGGCGCGCTCGGCCAGAGCTGCCAGGGCGTCCAGCGAGGACAAGGCCCGCGCCAGCGCACCCAGCGAGGCGATGTGCGCCTGCAGGAAGTCGATCAATTGGTCGAACAGGAGCTTTTCGCGGGCCAACGAGCGGTCCTGCGCCGACAAGGCCTTGTCTTCAAAGGCCTTGAGCTCGGGGGTGATGAAGCGCTCGGCATTCTTGAGGGTCTGGCGGCGCTGGTAGTCCAGTGGCACCTTCTCAGCCTGGCTTTGCGTGACCTCGATGTAAAAGCCATGCACCTTGTTGAACTGCACGCGCAGGTTGTGGATGCCCGTGCGTTCGCGTTCGCGGGCTTCGAGGTCCAGCAGGAAGGCGTCGCAGTTTTGCGAGATGGCGCGCAACTCGTCCAGGTCGGCATCGAAACCAGTGGCGATGACACCGCCATCGCGCAGCAGCACGGCAGGCGTCTCCATGAGCATGGCCTGCAGGCGCTGGGCAATGGCCGCATCGGGCTGCAAGGCTGTGTGCAGTTGGGCCAGCAGGGGCGCTGCATCGGGCACGCGTTGGCGCAACTCGGGCAGGGTCAACAAGGTGTCGCGCAGGCCGGCCAGTTCGCGCGGACGCACCTGGCGCAAGGCGACGCGGGCGGTGATGCGCTCGACATCGCTCATCTGGCGCAGGGCTTCGCGCAGTGATTCGTGGCCCTGGTCTGATGAGGGCGGGGCCAGCAGGCAGGCGATGGCGTCGTGGCGGGCACTGGCGGTGGCGCGGTCACGCAAGGGTTGCGTGACCCACTGGCGCAGGGCGCGGCTGCCCATGCCCGTGCGGCAGGTGTCCAGCAGAGACAGCAAGGTGGGCGCGTCCTCACCACGCAGGGTCTGGGTCAGTTCCAGATTGCGCAGGGTGGCGGGGGGCAAGTCGAGCAGGTCGCTGGTGCGGGGCACATCCAGCGAGGCCACATGAGACAGCGCCCGGCCCTGCGTGTGCTCGGCAAAGCTCAGCAAGGCCGCCGCCGCTGCGTGAGCCAGGCTCAGATCTTGTGCGCCGTAGCCTTGCAGGTTGCTGACCTGCAGTTGCTCGCACAGTTTGCGCAGGCCCAGGCCCGGGTCGAACTGCCAGGTAGGGCGGCTGGTCATGGCCACGCCTTGGCCACCCTGTGTCAGCAGCGGCTGCAAGGAGGGCGGCACGCGTTCACGGTCGAACAGGATCTCGGCTGGCTGCAGGCGGGCCAGCCAACCGGCCAGGTCGCGCTCGGTGCACTCGGTCAGGCCCAGCTTGCCACTGGACAGGCCCAGCCAGGCCAGCGCGCAAGGCACGGCGTGCTCGGCGTGGCGACCACGCTTGTCCATGACCACGGCCAGCAACAGCGCATCGGCGCGTTCGTTGAGCAGTTCGGTGTCGGTGAGCGTGCCAGGCGTGACCACCCGCACCACCTTGCGGTCGACCGGGCCCTTGTTCAGGCCCACCTCACCCACCTGCTCGGCAATGGCCACCGACTCGCCCAGGCGGATCAGCTTGGCCAGGTAGGTTTCGACTGCATGCACCGGCACGCCGGCCATCACCACCGGTTCGCCAGCCGACTGGCCACGCACGGTCAGCGTGATGTCGATCAGGCGGTTAGCCTTGCGCGCGTCATCGAAAAACAGCTCGTAGAAGTCCCCCATGCGGTAGAACACAAGCGTGTCGGGGTGCTCGGCCTTGATGCGCAGGTACTGCTGCATCATCGGCGTGTGCCCTTCAAAACCTTCGGGCGAACTGATCGGTGACGTTGTTTTCTTTTGCATTCAATGACTTAGCTGTGTCAAGCGTGTCGTCGACCGGGACGCCAAACCGCCATTTTAAGAGATGTGGCGCAAACCTTCCCTGCTGGCCCCTGTGTGGCAACGCACAGAGCCAAGCAAGCAAAGTGGGCACAGTGGTCCTTTTGCGAATACACACGCCCGCATGAACCGCATCCAGCTCGCCGTCGAGTTGAACTACGACATCACCGAGCCCGGGGTGGACTTCGTGTTCAACATCCACGCGGCCCAGACCTCCAATCAGATGCTGTCAGCCGAGTGCTTGAGCTTGAGTCAGACGGTGCCCACGCAGCTCTACACCGATCCCTTCAGCGGGAACCGCTACCTGCGGCTGCGCGCCGAGATGGGCGTACTGAAAGTGTCCTACGCGGTGACCGTGGACCTGTCGCACCACAGCGCCGACCCCGCGCAGCTGGGCGAGTTGCCGATCAACCGTTTGCCCCACGCCGTCATGGGCTACGTCTACCCCAGCCGCTATTGCCAGTCGGACCGGCTTTTGAACCTGGCCCGACAGGAGTTTGGGCATCTGCCCCAGGGCTACGGCCGCGTCCAGGCCATCCGGGACTGGGTGTTCCGCCATGTGACCTTCAAGTGGAATTCGTCGAACTCGACCACATCCGCCATTGACACGGTCACGGACCGCGTGGGTGTCTGTCGCGACTTTGCGCACTTGATGATCGCGCTGTGTCGGGCCCTGAACATCCCCGCGCGCTTCGCCACCGGTGCCGATTTCGGTTCGGACCCTGCCTTGGGCCCGCCGAATTTTCAGGCGTACGTCGAGGTATACGTGGGTGAGCGCTGGTACATCTTCGACCCATCGGGCACCGTCATCCCCATGGGCCTGGTGCGATTTGGCACCGGACGCGATGCCGCCGATGTGGCCTTCGCGACGATCTTTGGCGGCGTCAGGTCACGCGCCCCAGTGGTTCAATCCTGGGCGATCGACGACCCGGCGAACGGCATCACGGTGCCGAACTTCAGCCATCTGGCGCTGTCTACGGACCAGGGGCCCGCTTTCCAGCCTTGAGTGTGGGCGATCGCACCCTGAGAACAAGCTCACCCCACGGGCGCACAAGTTCCCCAAAACGGCGGCCCTTTTGGTAAGCGAACTGCTAGCTTCAAATCAGCTTTGGCGCCAACCCGAAAGTCACATTCGAGTTCCCCCCTAATTTTGGGGATTACCCGACAAGCAATGCGATCGCTAACCTGATCTGCCTTGTGACCAATTGCGCGAATTGGAAACAAACCCAGCACCTGGCGACACGTTACTGGCGGGCAGTTAGGGATGCCGGAACGTTCACCGCGCTTGCACTTTCAACTAATTTTTCTTTGCAGGGAGCATTTACGTCATGAACAATTTACCGCCCAGCCGGCCGTCTATGGTCCATTTGGCTGCACGCGTCGTCCTCAGTGTCGGTATTGCCAGCGCCTTGATGGCGGGTTGCTCGGAAGATGCCGACACACCCCCAGTTGCCGTCACACCCAGCGATACCGGAGGTGGAGGAGGCGTTGTCGGCACAGCCACCATTGCGGGCACAGTCATCGCGGGGCCCGTCAGCGGCGCAACCGTGACGGCCTATCTGGTCAAGGCCGATGGTTTGTCCGACAAGTCCGTGGGCGTGACCACGACGGGCCCCGATGGCTCCTTCAAGCTCAACTTGAGCGAACTGCCTGCCGATGGCAAGCTGCTGATCGTCGCCAAGGGCGGCACATACGTCAGCGAATTCGATGGCGCAACGATCACCCTGGAGTCTGAGTTGCGCGCCTACCTCAGCGGCATCACATCTGAGGGTGCGTCTGGCGTCATCGTGACCCCCTTGTCCGACTTGGTGGCAGCGCGCGCCAAAACACTGGTTGCCGGTGGTGCCGCGTTGGATGCAGCGCTAACCATCGCTGAAGCGCTGGTCAAGAAGACCTACGGCATTGCCTCAGCACTGAGCAAGCTTGCGCCCACCTTCGACAAGGAGAGCATCGGGAAAGATGGGTACCTGCTTGGCCTGATCCTGGGCGCGTTCGATTCGTGCGGCAAGTCGCTGTCGCCTGCAGCCCGAGGCGCGCTGATTGCCGCCTTGTCAGAAGACTTCTCTGACGGCTTGTATGACGGCAAAGTCAACGGTCTGCCTGTAGCGCTGAAGGGCTCTGATGTTGCGCTGGGCTCCACGGCTGGCACGTCAGACTTCCTGTCCTGCGTGGCCAGCTATTCATCCACAGGCAAGTCGGTCACCGACGCAGGCATCACGCCAAGCGAGCTCACCGGGACAGTGGCTGACTTGCGGGCCAGCATTGTGTCCAGCCCCGTGACGCCCACCTCGACAGGCCTGTCGGCCAGCAGTTCCGGCGCCATTTCTTCACTGGCCTATGGTGGTAAGCAGTGGGTGTTCATCGCCGCTCGCTCGCAAGGCGTGGTCGCCATTGACGTAACCGATCCGGCGGCCACGGCCCCAACGGTCAAGGTGTTCAAAGGCCTGGTGGCGGCGAACTTCAAGGGCCAGGAAATTGGCGGGGTCGTCCCCTTGCTTGGGGCCGATCATCCACAACTGCTGGTGTTTGCATACGCCAGCAAGCACGTTGCGCTTGTCAACGCCGACACCGGCGTAGTGGAGTTTGAAACAGACCTCGCCCTGACGAACGGCCCATATGGGTTCTCCGGTGGTTCTGCCTACATTTCAGGCGCCATTCCAGACACGGGTCGTGATGGCGTCTGGCTCAGCACCGTCGATGGCTATATCTTCTTCGACCGTGCAACCAAGACACTGAGCACAAAGCCATCGCAGAATTTTGGTTTCGAAGGCGCTGCCGTGATCGCCGAAAACCTGGGCGGCGATGTGAGCCATGGCTATTTGTTCTCACCCAATTACAAGCCAGGCGTCCAATTGGCTGACCTCACCGCAGGCAAGTCGTACTTCCTGTTTGGCGCACCCTTCCAGACCCTGTTCCCCAACTTTTACGAACCTGATGCGGGGTCCGTGGACACCAAATTCCAGGTTGGCGTCCTCACTGAAGAAGACTCGCCAGATGTCGGCTTTATCAACCTGGCCACGATCATCAAGAGCGACTCGATCACCGCAGGTACACCCTCGACATTCCTGCCAGCTGCGACCAACGGATCGGTTGCGATCAAGCTTGGCTCATCGGGCCCCATCATCAGCGGCTCGGCAGTGGACAGTGACTCCCATCTGGCGCTCTTCATGGCCGGGTATTCGTCAGATATCGCTGTGGGCCTGATTCAGGACCCCGCCACGGTCGCTCCAGGTGCCCAGTGGCAAGGGCTTTCCGACTGGCGCTACGTCAGGAACCTGCCTGGTTACAGCTTTGCAAGAGACCCGCACGCCGTTGCCGTCATCAAGAACCTGTCGAATGGCAAAGTGTATGGCTACCTGCTTGATGGTGGCGCCCACAAGAGCCTGGTTGTAGACATGGCCGCCTTGCTGGCAGCGCCGCCTCTCGGAACGACGGGTGACGCCGCGCACACCACGGCCATGGATTTGGCTGGCACCGGCACCGTGAAGGCCATCGCGTGGTGACAGCCTCTGCGATTTGAAGCCCAACGAGAAACGGGCCGTGCCTCAGTAAAGGCATGGCCCGTTTTGCCTTGTTGGGCCGACAAGCCCCACACTCAAAGCATCAAAAGGGCGAATCACCCTTCTCACTTCGAACCTCGGCGGCCTTGGCTGCCGCCGTGATGCGGGTGCGCTTGGGCTTGGCTTCTTCAGCGGCTTTTTCAGCTTGCAGGCTGTCTTCGGCCGACTGCAGTGCCTGAATCACCACGTCGTCTTCGGCGTCGCCCGCCGCATCAGCCTGCTCACCGTTTTCAGTGGCGGCTGCAGCCTCGGCGATCACACGGGTGTAGGGCGCCAAAGTCTTGACCATCTGCCCGTAGATGCGGGGCGTGGCAGCCAGGATTTCGCGCTGGTACAAAAAGTCGGGCTCGCCGGTGAAGTTGCCCACCAGACCACCGGCCTCGGTGATCATCAGCGAGCCTGCGGCCACGTCCCAGGGGCTCAGACCGGTCTCGAAAAAGCCGTCATAGAAACCGGCTGCCACGTAGCAGAGGTCCAGTGCTGCGGCACCTGGGCGGCGCACGCCGGCGCACTGCACCATGATCTCTTCGAGCATCTTCATGTAGCGCTGGAAGTTGTCGCCCTTGCGGAAAGGGAAGCCCGTGCCAATCAGGCAGTCGAGCATGCGCACGCGCTTGGACACGCGCAGACGGCGGTCGTTCATGTAAGCGCCCTTGCCCTTGGACGCGTAGAACAGGTCGTTGCGGCTGGGGTCATAGACCACGGCCTGCTGAACCTGGCCACGGAAGGCCAGCGCGATGGACACCGCATAGACCGGGAAGCCGTGGATGAAGTTGGTGGTGCCGTCCAGCGGATCGATGATCCAGACGTAGTCGCTGTGCTTGGCGCCGTGGGTTCGGCCCGACTCTTCAGCCAGGATGCCGTGGCCGGGGTAGGCCTCCAGGATCGTGGCGATGATCACGTCTTCTGCCGCCTTGTCCACCTCGGTCACAAAGTCGTTGTGCGACTTGGAGGTCACGGTCAGTCGCTCGACATCAAGCGAGGCCCGGTTGATGATCGCCCCAGCTGCGCGTGCAGCTTTGATGGCGATGTTGAGCATGGGATGCAGGGCTTGAGACATGGTTGACCTTGGAAACCGTGAGGACCATCGTCAAAGCCAGGCGGACAGCAAAGCCATCCGACGCCAGCATGGCGACAGGGAAAGGGGCGCAGCAGTGATCAAAGAACGAGGAGAATCGCGGATTGTATAGAAGCACGCCAAGTTGTGCACCCCCTTTTTCAGCGATAACGGCACGACGGCCCACGAACCCATGACCACCCCCACCGCCCTGCCCGATCCCACGCGCTTCGTCCTCATCGGCACCAGCCACCCGGGCAATGTGGGCGCCACAGCGCGCGCCATGAAGGTGATGGGCTTTACCGATCTGGTGCTGGTGCGCCCCCGCTTCGCCGACGTGCTGATCCAGGAAGAAACCGTGGCCCTGGCCAGCGGCGCCGCCGACATCCTGGTGCGCGCCAAGGTGGTGGACACGCTGGCCGAGGCGCTGGACGGCGTCACTTATGCCATCGGCACCGCCATGACGCCGCGTGACTTCGGCCCACCCACGATCACGCCGCGCGAAGGCCTGGCGGCATTGGCCTCGGCCACGCCTCAGCACAACCTGGCTTTCGTGTTTGGCAGCGAGCGCTACGGCATGGCCAACGAAGATGTGTACCGCTGCCATGCCGTGATCAGCATCCCCACCAACCCGAACTACGGCTCGCTCAACCTGTCGCAGGCCGTGCAGTTGCTGGCCTATGAATGGCGACAGGCGCTGGGCGGCTTCCATGTGGCGGCCCGCACGCCCGACCCCGAACTGGCCAGTGGCGCCGCCGTGCAAGGCGCGCTGGACCATTGGGAACAAGCCTTGACCAGGCTGGGCTTTCTGGACCCGGCCGCGCCCAAGAAACTCATGCCCCGCCTGAACCAGTTGTTCAACCGTGCGCAACTGCGTCAGGAAGAGATCCACATTCTGCGCGGCATCGCCAAGGCCATGATGGACAAAGGCTCTTGAGCTCCCTCATGCCAGGCCGGGCTTTCACCTGACCGGTAAACTCGACAACCCTGATTCGAAAAACGCATAAGCACCTTTCATGCTCTTTGCCCGATTGCGAGAAGACATCGCCTGCATCCTGGAACGCGACCCTGCGGCACGCACCGCCTGGGAGGTGCTGACCTGCTACCCCGGTCTGCATGCCCTGGCCATGCACCGCTGCGCGCACTGGTGCTGGACGCACGGCCTGAAGTGGCTGGGGCGCTGGGTCTCGCATTGGGGGCGCTTTTTCACGGGCATCGAGATCCATCCCGGCGCCGTCATCGGCCGCCGCGTCTTCATCGACCACGGCATGGGTGTGGTGGTGGGCGAAACCGCCGAGATCGGCGATGGCTGCACGATCTACCAGGGCGTGACCCTGGGCGGCACCTCGCTGAGCAAAGGCGCCAAGCGGCACCCGACCCTGGGCGCTGGCGTGATCGTGGGTGCCAACGCCCAGGTGCTGGGTGGCTTCACGGTGGGCGAAGGCGCCCGGGTGGGCTCCAACGCTGTGGTGACCAAACCGGTGCCGCCCGGCGCCACAGCGGTGGGCAACCCGGCCCGCATCATCGTCGCCAAGACCCAGGTGCTGGACGAAAAACAGGCCGAGCGTGAAGCCCTGGCCGCACGCATGGGCTTCTCAGCCTACGGGGTGACCGAGGGCGACGACCCCCTGTCGCAAGCCTTGCGTGGCCTGATTGACCACGCCTCTGGCCACGAACACCAGATCACCCTGCTCTGGCAGGCCATCGAGAAACTGGCCAGGGAGGCCAGCACCGAAGACGCGCGCACCTGCCTGCCCACCGACGCTCAGACCACCGAGCACTTCGATGCCGAGGGCCTGAACCGCCTGGTCAAATGACCATCCGCCGGTCAGATCACAGAGCTGACCTGGCAATGATGCGCTCGCAGCGCTGGCCCAGGTAGTTGGCGAAGGGCCCGAAGGTGGCGAACACCGGGTTGCGTGCGTTGCCGTCCTTGAAGCGCTTGTAGATCTGCTGCACGATGCCCGCCAGCCTGAAGAGGCCATACACCTCGTAGAAATCGAAGTCGGCCACGCTCCAGCCTGTGCGCTGTGCGTAATGGGCGATCACCTCTTTGCGCGTCAGCATGCCGGGCGCGTTGGTGGGCTGGCGCCGTGAGCCCAGCATGAAAGGGTCATCGTCAGCCTGCACCCAATAGGCCAGCGAACTGCCCAGGTCCATCAAGGGGTCACCCAGGGTGGCCATTTCCCAGTCCAGCACGCCGATGACCTTGAGCGGGTCAGCCGCGTCCAGCACCACGTTGTCGAAGCGGAAATCGTTGTGGATCAGCCGAATGGCCACCTCTTTGGTGGGCTGCTTGTCGGCCAGCCATTGCATGACGGACTCGAAGTCGGACACGTCTTCCGTACGAGCGGCCCTGAAGCGCTTGCTCCAGCCCTCGACCTGGCGGGCCACGTAGCCTTCGCCCTTGCCCAGGCCGTCAAGGGCCGCTGTTTTGGGGTCAAGCAGGTGCAGGTCGATCAGCTTGTCCAGCACGTTGAGACACAGCTGGCGCGTCCTGGCTGCATCCAGGTTCAGCTCGGCCGGCAGGTTCTGGCGCGGGATCACACCCACCAGCCGCTCCATCACGTAAAAGGGTGCGCCGATCACGTCGGCGTCTTCGCAGATGGCGTAGACCTCGGGCACCGCCAAGTACACGGGCTTGAGCGCCTTCATGATCTGCGCCTCGCGCACCACATCGTGCGCCGACTTGGCAATGTGCCCGAACGGCGGCCGGCGCAAGATCAGGTCCTTGTTGGCGTAGCTCAACTGGTAGGTCAGGTTTGAGGCCCCACCGGGGAACTGGCTGAGTTGCGGCTCACCTTCGATGGCCACGCCGGCCGCGCGCAGATAGGTGCTCACCCGCGCCAGGTCCACCTCTTCACCCGCGCGAACCTGGCCCGCCGCATCGATCAATTTGTCGCTCATTGTTCGTGTCTCCGTGGTGTGTCAGGCTTCGCCGCGCGCCAGGCGTTGACGCACCAGTTCGAACTTGGCGACCACCTTGCGGTGCACCTCGTCCGGACCATCGGCCAGGCGCACGGTGCGCACATAGGCGGCCAAAGTGCTCAATGGCGTGTCCAGTGTGACACCCAATGCGCCATGCATCTGGATGGCCGCGTCCAGCACCACCTGCGCCATATTGGGCGCCACCACCTTGATTTGCGAGATCTCGCTCATCGCGGCCTTCACGCCCACTGTGTCCATCATCCAGGCGGCCTTGAGGGTCAGCAAACGCGCCTGCTCGATGGCCATGCGCGCGTTGGCGATCACGTCCACATTGCCTCCCAACTGGTTCAGCGGCTTGCCAAAGGCCACGCGCTTGTCGCCGCGCTCGCACATCATGGCCAAGGCGCGTTCGGCGCCGCCGATGGCGCGCATGCAATGGTGGATGCGGCCTGGCCCCAGGCGCCCCTGAGCGATCTCGAAGCCACGGCCCAGGCCGGCGATGATGTTTTCCTGAGGCACGCGCACGTTATCGAAGGTGACCTCGCCGTGGCCGAAGGGCTCGTCGTACACGCCAAAGGCAGGCAGCATGCGTTCGATCTTGACGCCCGGTGTGTCCAGCGGCACCAGGATCATCGAATGCCGTTTGTGGCGCTCGGCAGTCTGGTCGGTCAGCCCCATGAAGATCAACACCTTGCAGTTCGGGTGGCCGATGCCGGAGCTGAACCACTTGCGCCCGTTCACCAGAACGTCGCCGCCATCCAGCACGGCGGTGGCCTGCATGTTGGTGGCGTCAGACGAGGCCACGTCGGGCTCGGTCATGCAAAACGCCGAGCGAATCTGGCCGGCCAGCAAGGGCGTCAACCAGCGGTCCTGCTGGGCGGCGCTGCCGTACATGTGCAGCACTTCCATGTTGCCGGTATCGGGCGCGTTGCAGTTGAAGGCCTCGGCGGCGATGGTGTTGTGGCCCATCAGCTCGGCCAGGGCCGCGTACTCCACCACCTTCAGGCCTGCGCCATGGTGCGGGTCTGGCAAAAACAGGTTCCACAAGCCGGCGGCGCGGGCCTTGGCCTTGAGGTCTTCCATCAAGGCGGGCTGGCGCCACTGCGTCCAGTCGGACACGCCCGTGAGCTGCGCGTGGTAGGCCGCTTCAGCCGGGATGATGTGGTCGCGCATGAAGGTCTTGACGCGCTCGATGTAGGTCTGGGCGCGGGGGGAATGGCCAAAGTCCATGCTGGTCTCCTGGGTGCAAGTCGCTGCGAGTGTAGGAACGCGCACCAGATGAATCAAATGAATTGTTTGAATTCTTCTATATTCGCCATGTGAATCTCAGCAAGCTCGACCTCAACCTCTTCCTGGTGTTTGACGCCATCTACCAGGATGGCTCCCTGACCCAGGCCGCTCGGCAGCTCAACCTCAGCCAGCCGGCCGTCAGCCACGCCCTGGCCCGCCTGCGCGATCACCTGGGCGACGCCCTGTTCGTGCGCCAGGGGCGGCGCATGCAGCCCACGCCCTACGCGCAAACCTTGGCGCCCACGGTTCAACTGGCGCTGCGCACCTTGCGGGGCGGGCTCAGCGCACAACAACCCCGCTTCGAGCCGGCCGAGTCCGACAAGGTGTTCAACATCGGCCTGCCCGACATCCTCGAATCGCTGACCCTGCCTGGGCTGATGGCACAACTGCGGCAGGCCGCGCCGGGCGTGTCCGTCAACAGCGTGCGCGTCGACCGCACCGACATCGCCGAAGCCTTGCGCCAGGGCAAGGTGGACCTGGTGGTGGACATTGCCCTGCCCTTGGACGCCGAGATCCAGCATGCCCGGCTGATTCTGGACAGGCTGGTGGTGGTGGCCCGCGCCGACCACCCAGCGATGCAGGGCGATCACCTCAAGCTCGACGACTACCTGAGCGCCAGCCATGTGCTGGTCTCGCAACGCCGTACCGGCATGGGCCTGGAAGATTTCGAACTGAGCCGCCTGGGCCTGCGCCGCCAGATCGGGCTGCGTTGTCGGCACTACTTTGCCGCCTGCCGCGTGGTCAGCATGACCGACATGCTGCTGACCATGCCCGAGCAGTACGCCCGCATCGCCAACCAGCACTTCGGCAACCGCCTGCGGCCCTTCCCCGTGTCACCGCCCCAGTTGGATGCGCACCTGTACTGGCACGCCAGCCAGGAGCAGGACCTCACCAGCCAGTGGCTGCGTCAACAGGTACAGCAGGCCGTGGCCCGCGAGCGCGATCAGCTCAAGGTGCCGGGCGCAGGGCCGACTTCGGCCTGAACACGGCGCACACGGCCGGGTCGCTCTCGATATAAGGCCCGCCAATCAGGTCGATGCAATAAGGCACGGCGGCAAAAATGCCAGGCACCAGTTGCTTGCCATCGGCGTCTTTCAAGCCTTCCAGCGTCTCCGCGATCGACTTGGGCTGACCAGGCAGGTTCAGGATCAAGGCCTGCTTGCGGATCACCGCTGTCTGCCTGGACAAGATGGCCGTGGGCACAAAGCGCAGGCTGATCTGGCGCATCTGTTCGCCAAAGCCAGGCATCTCCTTGTCGGCCACATCCAGCGTGGCTTCGGGCGTCACATCGCGTGGCGAAGGGCCCGTGCCGCCGGTGGTCAGCACCAGGTGGCAGCCCTCCACATCAACCAGATCACGCAGCGTCTGGGCGATCAAGGCGCGCTCATCGGCGATCAGGCGTGGCACCCAGGTGATGGGGTTGCGCACCGTGCGGCCCAGCCAATCCTGCAAGGCCGGCAAGCCCTTGTCTTCATAGACGCCACTGCTCGCCCGGTCGCTGATCGACACCACGCCGATGCGAACCGGTTCAAAACCCGCCGTCATCACGCGTCCTCGGCATCTGCGGCTGGCGCGGCCGGCTGCGCCTCTGCCTGGGCTTCCATCACCTGCTTGATGAACTGGAACAGCTCGCGGAAAGCGCGGCCACTGCGCTTTTCAGGCGCGGCAGCCGCATCCTTGCGCGCATTGCGGATCAGGGCGCGCAACTGTTGCAAATCCGTCTCAGGATAGGCCGCCACCCAGCGCGTGACCGCATCTTTGTCGTCCTCGTTGATCAGCTCGGCACGCCAGCGTTCCGCCTGGTGCAATGCCAGCGCGTTGCGTGCGTGCCCCAACTGGAACGCGGCCACGGCCTCGCGCAAGGGCTCAGGGTCCACACTGCGCATGACCTTGCCCACGTACTGCTCCTGCCGGCGCTTGCCTTCGAAGGATCGGGTTTTTTTCCAGGCGTCAATGGCCTCGCGCAGGCGCTCGGGCATCTCGATGTCATCGAGCCGGCTGTCGGGCATCTCCAGCAACTGCTTGCCCAGCTCCTGCAAAGCGTGGCTTTCACGCTTGAGCATGCTCTTGCTGGGGCGGCGGTAGCCGTTTTCGTCGACGTCTTCCGGGTCGAAACCCTCGTCTTGATCAATATGGTTCGGATTCATGTCCTCGCTATGATACGGGGGCACTCTCAAAGCAAGCACAACATGGCCGCCAAAACTCCAAAGTCCGCAAGCAAATCCACAGGCAAGCCCGCCTCAGACCAGCAAAACGTGTTTGCCTACAGCGGCGACCAGTTTCAGCAACTGATTGAAGACACCCTCAAACTGGCCAACAAGCTGGGCGCCACCGATGCGGCGGCCGAGGTATCCGAAGGCGTGGGCCTCTCGGTCTCCGTGCGCAAAGGCAAGCTGGAAAACGTCGAGCGCAACCGCGACAAGACCATCGGCGTCACCGTTTACGTCGGGCAGCGCCGTGGCAACGCCAGCACGTCCGACTTTTCGCCACAGGCACTGGAGCAGACCGTGCGCGCGGCCTACGACATCGCCCGCTACACCGCAGAAGACCCGGCGGCCGGCCTGCCCGACCCACAAGACATCGTCTCGGCCCGCGCCGCCAAGCGCGATCTGGACCTGTTCCACCCCTGGGCCATTGACGCTGAAGCGGCCGCCGAACTGGCCCGCCGTTGCGAAGACGCCGCCCTGGTGGTCGACCCCCGCATCACCAACTCCGAAGGCGCCGGCGTGTCGGCCCAGCAATCGCACTTCTTTGCGGGCAACAGCCGGGGTTTTCGGGGCGGCTACGCCAGCTCGCGCCACTCGCTGTCCGTCTCGCCCATCGCCGGACGCGGCAACGACATGCAGCGCGACTTCTGGTACACCTCCGAGCGCGATGCCCGCGACATGGCCCGCCCTGAAGCCATTGGCCGCTATGCCGCTGAACGCGCCCTCGCCCGTCTGAAGTCCCGCAAGATCGCCACCTGTGAAGTACCGGTGCTGTTCGAAAACACACTGGCTGCCGGCCTGCTGGGTGCCTATGTGCAAGCCACCAGTGGTGGGGCCCTCTACCGCAAGTCCACCTTCCTGCTGGACAGCCTGGGCCAGCCCGTCTTCCCCAAGCACATCAACATTGTTGAAGACCCTCACATCCTCAAGGCCAAAGGCAGCGCCCCGTTTGACGACGAAGGCGTGCTGACCCGCAAGCGCACCGTGGTCAAGAACGGCATCGTGCAGACCTATTTCCTGTCGAGCTATTCGGCACGCAAGCTGGGCATGCACACGACCGGCCATGCGGGCGGTTCGCAGAACCTGGCCATGAGCAGCAAGCTGACCGACCCGAAAGACAACCTCAAGGGCATGCTCAAGAAGTTGGGCACCGGCCTGTTCGTCACCGAACTGATGGGCCAGGGCGTCAACTACGTCACAGGCGACTACTCGCGCGGCGCTGCGGGTTACTGGGTCGAAAACGGACGCATCGCCTTCCCGGTGCACGAGATCACCATCGCTGGTCATCTGGGCGAGATGTTCAAGCACATCGTGGCCGTGGGCGCCGACGCCTACACCTACGGCAGCAAGACGGTGGGCTCGATCCTCATCGAGAAAATGAAGATCGCCGGCCACTGATGGCCTGATGGGCGAGACCAGGACGGTGACGTTGGCACCACGCCACGTCGCCCCCTGACGGCGTCCTACGGGGGTAAGTCCTGCCTGCTGGCGGAGATCGCGCCGCTGCGCCGATCCTAGAATCCAGCAGTACCCGAAAATGCCCAGGAGCCCCCACATGCAACGTCGTTCCTTCATCAACCACGCTGGCATCGCTGGCGTGCTCGCAGCCGGTGCCGCACCCGCCATCGTGCACGCCCAGACAGCCATCCGCTGGCGCCTGGCCTCCAGCTTTCCCAAGTCGCTGGACACCATCTTTGGCGCGGCCGATGTCTTCGCCAAGAAGATCAGCGAGATGTCGAGCGGCAAGTTCCAGATTTCGGTGCATGCCGGCGGCGAACTGATGCCCCCCTTTGGCGTGGTCGACGGCGTGCAGAACGGCACCGTCGAAATGGCGCACACCGCACCCTATTACTTCGTGGGCAAGGACGAAACCTTTGCCATAGGCTGCGCCATCCCCTTCGGGCTGAATTCACGCCAGATGTCGGCGTGGATGTACGAAGGCAACGGCCTCAAGCTGATGCGCGAGTTCTACGCCAGGTACAACATCATCAGCTTCCCTGGCGGCAACACCGGTGCCCAGATGGGCGGCTGGTACCGCAAGCCCATCAAGTCGATTGAAGACATGAAGGGCCTGAAGATGCGCATTGGGGGCTTTGCCGGCAAGGTCATCGAACGCCTGGGGGCCGTGCCACAAAACATCCCTGGCGGCGAGATCTACCAGGCGCTTGAAAAAGGCACCATCGATGCGGCCGAATGGGTTGGCCCCTATGACGACCAGAAGCTGGGTTTCCACAAGGTAGCGCCGCACTACCACTTCC
>Ga0209066_10002424_pt1 | contig 22605 bp, 21 predicted proteins | sample All_14_2_FD_187198 | JGI IMG/M metagenome (GOLD analysis project Ga0209066, IMG submission 187198) | Freshwater microbial communities in response to fracking from Pennsylvania, USA - Allegheny Zone_MetaG_DW_15 (SPAdes) (version 2) ... | reverse complement strand
ACCGGGCGGTGGATTACATCAAGCGCAACATCAAGCTCAGCACCGGCAACCGGGCCTCGGCCGAGGACAGCAACGCCGTGGTGAAGATCTGCACCAAGTATGCCCAGCACGGCATGGTGAACATCTTTGCGGTGGTCTTCTCCCTCACGCTCGCATTCGCCTGCTTCGATGCCGTGTTCTTCGTCGGCTACCTCATCTCGATCGCCATGTTCGGTCTTTTCATGGCCATCAACATGGCCAACGCCGGCGGATGCTGGGACAACGCCAAGAAGATTGTCGAAGTCGAACTGAAGCAGAAGGGCAGTGCCCTGCATGATGCGACGGTGATCGGCGACATCGTCGGCGACCCCTTCAAGGACACCTCCTCGGTGGCCCTGAACCCCATCATCAAGTTCACCACGCTGTTCGGCATCCTGGCGGTGGAAATCGCCGTGAATACGCCCCGGGGCCTTTCGGCCACCATCGGGGTGGTCTTCCTGCTCATCGGACTGGGCTTTGTGCTGCGTTCCTTCTACGGCATGCGCATATCGACCATGCACCCGCAGGCCCACATCGATTTCAACGAGAAACGCGATGCGGACGCCGCAGCGGCGGAAGTTGCGGCATCGAAAGCCTGAGCCCCATTGATTGAATCTTCAGGGCGGCATCTGCTCCAAGCGGATCGCCGCCCTGTTTGTTTTCCACTTTTGGTGAACGCAATTCTTCAGCCTTGTGCTTTCTGTAGCCGGCCCCGCTGGGGCCGGTCCGGGGCCAGCGGCCCCGGCTACAGCGTCCACCAAAACCGGAAATGCACTAATGAAAAACCGCGCTGGCGCGGTAGATGCCGACCAGTCCCACGAGGATCCAGAACGTATTGAGCAGGGTGTAGGCCCGGTCTTTTTTCAGGGCCGAGCACCACGAAAGCATGACCGCGTCCGTGGTGTTGAAAATCCACACAAAGAGGAACGGGCTGTCAGGACCGAGCCAGCTGACCAGGCTGAAACTGAAGATCCGCATCAAGACGCCTGTCATTTCAATTTTGGGAAGATGACGACGGATGAACGCATTGAATGTATTCAAATTCATAGGGATGGGGGCCTTTCTCGCTCGCGCATGGTGCCGAGGGAAAATGCAGCAGGCGAGCCCAAATCCGGCTTGGACAGGTGTAGCCACGAACGTAAGTTCGTGGTTTCGAAACAATTCACCAACTTCCTCCTGAGGCGGACAGGCACGTTCGCGGCTACAACCGTCCATTCGGACGTTTCTTGGGTCAGGAGACGATTGGCCCGCAAAGAGGCGTAAGGAACTCAAAAAAGCAAAATCAACTTTGTGCGCCTTGTGCGGTTTCGCGGGCAAGCCGGTTTTTGGGGTATTTGATCCGCAGGAACAGCCACATCCCCAGGCTGGCCGAAACGATCAGGCCATAAACAGTGTAGAAGCACCATCCGGCGGGCCCGGAATGGCCCAGCGACTCCACACCGGTTGCAGACTCGAGCAATCCCCAGAACGGGCAGAGCAGGAACGTGACGATGAAGGCAAGCGGCACCGCTCCGACAAGGATGGCCGGGAAGAGAATGAGCTTTTTCATGGGGAATCGATAAGGGAATAGTAGCCGCAAAGAAGCGCAAGGGCCGCAAAAAAATCAGTTTTGTGTGTTCTGTGCCTTTTCGTGGCCCACGTCCTCTTGAGTGGGAAAATATTTGGCTTCTTGGAACGGTTCAAATCCGGTGCTGTGTCGATCTGATATCACGAGTTGAAGTCGTATATGGATAGGCTGTCTTAACGCTCTCCTGATCTCTTGTGTAAGTCGTGACGCCGACTATGTGGGTAGTGGGATAAGAAACAGCCTTTTGTGTTTTGTGTAAGTGGCTGATCGCCTTACAGGATGTATTTACATTCATTTGCGTAGGAATCCGCATAACGTCCTGTTGATCTTATGTGAATAACCAATCCTGACTTTGGTGGAAAATGGCTCCACGGATTTGATTGTGTCATTTATAAGACAAATAAAACAAAGAAATCACACAAAAGATCTTTACTGAAATATTAGGTATGGCTAGGGGTACTAGCGTGACTATTGCGCCAATCATGACCAAAGTCGCCACATTAAGATGGCTTGATGGCCAGCATAATAATAGGTAACACCCCCCTCAAGTTTCAGGAAATACATATGAAAAAGCAACTTCGTCGTCCCCTCGTCATCGGCCTGGTTATTATGGCAGGATTGCTTGGGTTGGCATGCCTGGTTTGGAGCCATCAGCAACCTAAAAAAGCCACTGCTGCAGGGACTTCGTTGCTGGTCCGCCCCCAAAAATCAACCGGTTTAGTGTCTTTTTTTCAAAGCGTGTTTCCTACGGGCGAAAAGTCCTCCATGACCAGTCCGCCCCAAGAGCGCAAAAACGGAATTCCTCCTCAAAAACTCCCCCTGGCCAGCCCCAAGGTCCTTTCGGCCTACCCGGGGGTCCCTGCCTTGGCTGTTGTCAAGGTGCGGGGCAAAGAAACGCGGCTTGAAATGAACAGTGCGGGTGAATTCTCCCGAGTATTCGTGGAAACCAAGAGTACCACGCCCATTCGGCTGACCTTTCCCCAGGCACAGCCCGGTGACGCGGTGCAGATCGAGTTGGAGGATGGGGGGCAAATCGTTGAGTCAAAAAGTTCCGCCTTGGTGGCTAAAATTGACGATTCCAAATCGATCAGCTTCAACTTTCGAACCAGCCGGGATGAGGGGATGTATCGCATCCGCATCCGGACGGGAAGTGATTTCAAAGTAATGGATTTTTGGGCGGGTGAGCCGCCCCATTACGCCTCAGCCAAATAAACCTTTATATCCACCACTTAAACTTATGAAACTTTTAGTCAAAACTGTTTTCAAGTCTCTGCTCCTCTTACTCATTCTTTTGTGCATGCCCGGATTGGAGATCTGTAATGCTGCAGACGCGACCCAACCCTGCGGAAATGCCAAGAATCCTGGCCCCTGTCCACCTCCGGGCGATGACTGCCCTTGTAAAGCGCCGCCAGGTTGCGTTGGAGGTGATCCCATGGAGATTTATACCGCCAATGCCAGCCGTACGGTTCAGGATCTGGTTGTGTGGAACAGCGTTGGTGAGGAACCCTTGGAATTCAAGCGATATCATAACACCCGCTTTACCGCAACAAATCGAACCGTGTTTGGCACTGGCGGGAATTGGAGCCACAACTACCTCTGGACGATGACTCAGAGCGGCACCACGATCACCCTTTCGTATCCAAATGGGACCGTTAATACCTTCACCCCCGACGTCTCCAACCCCAATATTTGGCGCGCTCGCTTGGGTGTGGGAGACATCCTCAATCAAAGTGGAACCCTGTACACCCTACAAACTAAGAAGGGATACCGTTATAATTTCTACAAGTTGGTCGATGGCTCAGGAAACACGTACTTTCAGTGCCAGACCTACATCGATCCTACGGGTCATGCCTATACGCTGACCTACGACGTCAACAATCGTCTAGTTCAGGTAACTGAGCCCGGGGGGCGGTTCATCCAGCTGACCTACAGCAACCTCTCCACCAGCACGATGAAGTTTATTCAATTTGCTAAAATCGCCGCAGCTCCAGTTGCCGGCCAGTACACGGAGATCACGCTCAATACCACCACCACCTACCAGTATTACCGCTTTCGTGGTGCCGACAATTCCAGTTGCCCGATTGCCGAGGTGGAGTTTTATGACGCCGGTAATAACCTGCTGACCGGCACCGTATTTGGCAGCGATCCGAGCTCCGGATCCACCACACCGGACAAAGCCACAGATGGAAATCCATCCACCTATTACCAACCTGGCGATGCCACAGGAGGCTACGTGGGTATCAACCTTGGTAGCTTGAAGAAAGCCGTAAAAGCCCGTTTTTATCCTGCTGCGGGATATGAGGCCACCATGGTCGGGGGAGTTTTCGAGGGAAGCCGCAGTTCGGCGGTTGGCATCAGTGTCATCACCAAGGTGGAAACCAGTGATGGGCGGTATGTGACCTACGATTACCAGCAAATCGATGATCCCAATCTGCCTTACGTCGACCAAGCGCTTACCGCTGCCCATTACCAGGATAGCACCGCTGCCAGTTATACTTACGCCTCTGCCGTGCCCAGCACTCGTCCCCTCCTGGTGCACTCCATCGACCCCCGCTTGCAGGGCACTTCACCCGACATGATTTACCAGTATTTCACAGGTGCTTATTCCGTAATCGGCCAAGTGCAGAAGGAGATCAACGGAACCAACGGGGATGTCATATGCACCATCGGAGTCGCTTCGGGTAGCGGCCATCAACCCACGGCCACCTATTCCAACGGACGGGTGGACCAGTTCAGCATCGGTATCAACCAGGTTGGACGGTATACCGACGGCCTGGGGCATAAGACCAACTATACTTATACGAACGGGAACGAGGGCTTCCTAGCAAGTTCGACCGACCCCCTGAACCATACCGAGACCTATGGCCGAAGTGTGTTTGGTAATTTACTTTCAATAACTTATGCCGATGGCACGACCGAAAGCTGGACCCGCGACAGTCTCGACCTCATCCTGACGCACACCGATGAACTGGGCCGGGTGACGACTTATACCCGCGACTCCAGCCATCGCGTTACCCGGATTGACTATCCAGACAGCACCTATGAGGCATTTACCTTCAACTCTATGGGACAGGTCCTGACCCATACACTTCGCAACGGCGGGGTGGAACATAATACGTATGATTCGCAGGGTTTGCGTCAAACTCACACGGATCCCCTGGATAATGTGACCCAGTATACCTATGACACAACCGGTTTGCTGGCCGGCATGACCGATGCCCGGGGCCTGACCACGGTCTATCTCTATAATGACCGTGGACAGCCCGTTCAAATCACCCGCCCCGATTCCAACTACATCCTCTTGGATTACGACACGTTCGGCAATCAAACCAACCAAACCAACGAACGGGGCCAAACTTGGATACGCACTTATGATGAGTTCAAACGTCTGACCAGTGTGACCGATCCCTTGCTCCGGGTAACGCAATACAACTATGGAATCGGGATGAGTGGTTGCTCGTCCTGTCATGAGGAAACGCATCCGACGAAAATCACCCTGCCCAGCGGCAAAGAGACAACCATCACCTATGACGTCATGTGGCGAAAGACCAGTGAAACCGTGGGGGCTGGCACGGCGGACGCGGCAACAACGACCTACGCCTACGACAATGCCAACCGGCTGACCAGTGTGACCGATCCCCGGGGAAAAGTCTGGTCCACCACCTACGACCTGCGCGATCGGAAGATCACCGCAACCGACCCGCTCAACTTCCAAACCCAGTGGACTTACGATGCTGTGGGTAATGTCAAAACCGTGAAACGTCCCGACCTTGGCGTCACGACCAATGTCTATGACTCGATGAACCGGCTCACTCAAATCACCGACCCCAAAAGCCAAGTCACGAAGATGACCTATGACAATGGCGATAACATGGCCTCGCTGGTCGACCCCAAAGGCAACACCTACACCTTCGACTACGACCTGCTCCATCGCCGGACCCAATTCAACTACCCCGGCGGCGGAGATTTTGAAGCCTGGTCCTACGACGACGATGCGCCTGCGGACAGCGTTTGGAGTGTCTACACGGCCCGGGACGGCTCGACCATGAGCTGCACCTACGACAACCGGGGAAGGGAAACCTTCTGCAACTACAGCGACCCCTCGACTCCTGACGTCACCAAGGCCTATGACGAGGCCGGTCGTCTGCTCAGCGCCAGCACCTCTGTCGCCAGCCATGACTACGTCTACGACGATGCGAACCAATTGCGGTCCGAAACCACCGTGCTTGCCGGGCTCTCCCCGGCTTCCTTTGCGGTCGCCTACACCTATGACCTCGACGGGAACCGTCAATCCCTGACCTATCCCGATGCCACGGTCGTGAATTACGCCTACTCGGCACGCAACCAGGTGAAAGAAATTGAAGCCGTCGGTCCGCCCCCGCTGGCCACCTATACCTACGACTTCAACGGAAACCGGTTGACGAAAAACCTCGAAAACGGCACTACCACGACCTACACTTACGACGTGGCCAGCCGTTTGACTAACATTGCCCACAAGAAGGGTTCCACCAACCTGGCCACGGTGGGCTATACCCTGAACAATGTGGGCAACCGGACCCAGAAGGCCGTCACCGGAGCGGTTCCCGCCCGGACGGAAAACTACACCTTTGACGCGGTGGACCAGGTGACCGGGGCCAATTACGGCGGAGGCCTGAACGCCACCTATGCCTACGATGCGGCTGGCAACCGGAGCAGCGTCACCGGCAGTGTTCCCGGCACCGGCAGCTACACCCCCAACGCGAAGAACCAATACACCGCCGCCCTGGCCCAAACCCCTGCGTATGACACCAAGGGGAACCTCACCGGCATCAACAGTTGGACCTACACCTACGACAGCAAGAACCGCCTGCTCGGGGCATCCAATACGTCGGTCACGGCCGGCATCGCCTACGACTATCAAAACCGCCCGGTCAGCCGCACGATCAACGGAACGACGACCTACCTGGTGTACGATGGCTGGAGCCTGATCGCCGAGTATTCCTCAACTGGAACCCTGTTGACCAAATACGTCCATGGCCCGGAGATTGACGAGATCCTCGCAAAAATCGATTCCAGCGGAACTGTGTACTACCATCAGGACGGCCTGGGGAGCACGGTTGCCCTGACCAATGTCTCCGGCTCGGTCATCGAAAGCTGCCAATACGATGTCTTCGGAAATCCCGGCATCTTTGACGCCAGTAACACGGCTATAACGACCACTGCCTACGGCAATCGCTTCTTGTTTACAGGCAGAGAATGGTTGGCGGATCTCGGCCTGTACGATTACCGGAACCGGGTGTATTCGGCGGAGTTGGGGAGGTTTTTGCAGACTGATCCAATCCGATTTGATGGGGGAGATGGGAATCTGTATCGGTATGTAAACAATCAGAGCACTCAAAATATAGACCCTTATGGTGAGATAAATTCTGGAGATTACGATAATATAGATTGTGCCCAAAGATGCGCAGAGTACTGCGGTGGTAATTCTTGTTGTTTTAATTCATGCTTACAAAAGTGCCAAAATGGCGAAGTGCCAAGTCCGCTTGATCCTATTGGGCCCGGAGTTCATCCGCTTCCTATTCCAGGACCGTCAATGCCAGCAAATATTGTTGAAATTATTATAGGAATAATAAAGAAATTATTTTAATTGTTATGATTAAGCATTCTAAATTTTATATTTTGTTCTACTTAATGTTGTGTATTACCTTGTCTGGATATTCAGAGACTAAAACCTTTTCAAGGTATTCTAGAAACAATGCAATCGGACTAAATCCAGAAATATTTGCATACATTAAAAGAGAGGATAATAAGGCATACTTAAATGTTTTAAAGCTTTCAGATGCCACAATTAGGAGCGCCGAGGTGCATACTGGGTCCTTTGCTCCTGTAGTAATTAAGGAGGGTATTTTGGTTTTAAATCCAGGAGGCGATTTCACGCTCTACAACATGGATGCAGCACAAATTGCGACATGGAAAATGGATTTGAATGAGACCGGTGTTCCATGGGATATTGCTTATGATGTATCCTTTAATATGCTGCTAATTTCTTGTGTGAAATTTACAAAGGGTTCTCGGCAATACCTATTGCATAATCTAGTGTTTGATGCCAATAAAATGACCACTGCGCTAACCGGGTCTCAAGAAATACCATTTTTGGGATTGCCAATAGTATTAAAGGAGGGGATTTATTTTGTAGGAAAAGAAACTGGATTATTTTTCATGGGGCGTAATGGCGATAAATTTTCGGTGGAATCAGCCCTTAAATAGTCGCCGTAGACCGCGGTGGTTTTGATCGTCTCGTAAATCGGGCGCAAGGAAGACGCGGCCAGCATGACCCAGCCGTTCAAAGTCTGACGGCTGACAGGGATCTAGTGGCGACGCCATAGGATGTCGGCCTGGCGGTAAAGGGGCAGATGGTCGGCGTATTTGCTGACGACGACATGGGCGATCAGGGCCGGGGTGGCCAGGAGTTTTTCCCGCAAGAGCGGGGGCAAGGGGGCGATGATTGGAGCCGCTGTCTTGTCATTCACTCGGACATACTTGGGCCGCACGGTGCGGCGTCGCAGGTAGCGGGCCGGACGGTAATCGAGTTGCTCGCTGACTTCCTCGCCGATGCGGCGGAACGCATCCGGATCAGCCTGTACCTCCAAGCGAATGATCTCCACTTCCTCGACGGGTAGGTGTTCGGTAAGCGTTCGCCCGAGCACCCCCTTGACATAGCTACGATAGAAGAGTCGTAAGTGTCGTAGGTAGGCACCTACGACATCTATGACACCTACGATACTTGGGCGAGTTTGTTGGGGAGCTTCTGTGCCATGCCCTGGGAGTGAGCTGGTGCAGGGTCCAGTTGGTAGTGCGGGGAAGGCGGGTGGCACTTCCAGATCAATCTCCAGACGGCATCTGATATTTTCGAGGTGTGGATATTTTGGTTTTTTTAAGTGTTGGCTTGTTTCGTTGGGACATAAAAATACCATCCAATGATGGCCAATCCGATCCCCGTCCTGCGCTGGCCGCAGATTCTTGCCAGGGATGCAGTTGTCGGTGGCTTCATGATTCTTGTTGCCATGGGTATTGGCCTTATCGTCAACACATTCCGCGAAAAGCCGCTGCCCCTGATTTACCAGACCAAGGCCGAACGGTTGGAACGAGCTGTGACAAGTTTGGTGTGGGATGATCCTGCTTCCCCAAACCGCGGCATAGATCACCCTGCCGAGCTTTCACTGGAGGATTTTTGGTCTTTTGTGGAGCAAAAGAAGGGGCTCATCCTGGATACTCGTCCCGCAATCTTTTACCGTCTGGGCCATGTGCCGGGGGCCGTGTCGCTGCCCCGGGAAACTTTCGACTCTGCCTATCCCCAGCTCCAGGACATCCTAGAGAAGGACAAAGACCAGCCCCTGGTTCTCTACTGTTCCTCCCCATCCTGCGAAGACAGCCGCCTCGTTCAGAACGTCCTATCCAAATTGGGTTACTCGAAGGTGTGCATCTTTGCCGATGGATGGGAAGCTTGGACCCGGGCCGAATTGAAGGAGGAAATCCAACCTTGAAAAGGTTCCTAGACAACCCATGGATCCTCTTTGTTCCTGCATGGATTATCGGGGGTGTTTTTATCGTGGCAGGTGCCTTGAAGCTCCAAGATACGCAAGCCTTTGCGGACAGCATCGCCTCTTACCAAGTCCTTCCCCGGTCCCTGATCAATCCCCTGGCCTTGGGGTTACCCCCCTTGGAAATTTTCGTCGGAACCCTATGTTTGGTTGGCTGGAAACGACGACCTGCCGTGTTTCTTCTCATGATTTTAACCCTGATCTTTTCCGTGGCTCTGGCCCAAGCATTGGGAAGGGGGCTGGAGGTGGATTGCGGGTGCTTCGGTGGCGGGCCGCCATCGCTTTGGAAAACATGGACGGCACTAGGTCGCGACCTGTTGCTCGTAGTACTTCTGGGCTGGATGTATCACAGAATGCTGCAAGCCACCATGAAGGAGCCTTCTCGATGAACAAAAAGACCCATCGGTTGGTTGCGGCGCTGCTGCTAATTAGCTTTGCCCTCATCTGCCTGATCTTCTTCCGTCCATCCCTCCTCACTTTGGCCAAGTTCCGTGTCTTTCCAGATGATCAACTGAATACGATACGAATTATAATCGCGTTGTGGCACATGGGTTGGGGTGTCGCCCTTCTCTTTGACTTTATCCCCCGTGCTGTTTCATGGGCATCCCTGGCGGCACTGTTGGTCTATGCGGGGCTGGTTGCCGTGGCCCTGTCCAAGGGGGTGGATGTGAGTTGTGGCTGCATCAAGAACCACCTGGTCTTGACAGGCTATATTGGTCCCACCCTGATTGTAATGGCAGTTGAAATCATGCCATTGATCTATGGCAGGCTAACCTGGCTCTCTCATGAGCCATGAGAGGGCTGTCATGATGACCGGCAAAAGGAGGACGACCCAACCCCCGGTCAGCACCATCCACCCTGGGGTGGTGGCGGTGATGGAAACGCTCGCGGAATTTCCCGTGAAATCTCCCATGGCCTCGCTGAACCAAATGCAGGCCATCGGAAAAATCAGGAAGAGTCCTACTTTCCATGCGAGTTCGGGGCCTTCGAAATAACAGGCGGTCGCCAGATAAATGGCTGCAACAAGGCCAGACAGGATCCGGTTCAGGTTGATTTGCATTGTGGGGTTCGGACCTTTTATTGTGCGGATATTTACAACGATTTCAATGTCTTGAGAGCGGCTTGTCCCAGGCGGCAGACTCCTCTCGTTTCTCATACTCGTGCTCGTGCTCGTTCTCTCGAACCCAAGGAGAACGAGAATGAGAACGATAGGCTCGAAACAGAATGCGCTCTAAGCTGCCGAGAGGATCATCCGGGCCGGAACCCATCTCCGCCGGTTCCACCAGAGTCCGCAAACCATCGCGCCAGCCCCGTAGGCCAGGACATCGACCGGGTCGGAAATGCCGTGGTGCAGAAAGAGCGGGCCGAATCCCTCGAAGAAAACAGACCACAACAGGGTGTGCGCGGCGATTTCCCGCCATCCGGGAGGCCGGTTGTGGAGGCGGAGGTTGAGCAGCCGGTAGAACGCGCAAAACAGCGGAAGGGCCACCGGGACCAGGAGCAGGTCGTTGAAATGCCCCGCAAGGAACGGCGTGTGCCAGTCCGGACGGCAGAACAACAGCAGCCGGTTGCCCAGATACAGGAAGAGCGCCAGAAGGAACAGCGGATCGCGCGCGTAGGCGAAGGCCGGGTCCTGGCGGCTAGAGGGCATAGAGAATCACCAGATTCGCCCCCGCAACGGCCAGTGTCGCGATCAGCAATTTCAGCACCACGAAGCCGCGGCGGTTGGATTTCAGGAATTGTTTCATGGAATAGTCTTGTCGGGGACCCTAAAATCATATCGTATTACGATAGATGTCAAGCCCAAGAAAACCAGGCGGTGCGGGGGCCGGCGGCGGCCTGGCCAAGAAGGACTACGAAGCCCTGGCCGCCTTCCGCTACATGCTGCGCAAGTTTCTCCATTTCAGCGAATCGGCGGCGGAGCAGGAGGGGCTGACCGCGCAGCACCACCAGGCGCTCCTGGCCATCCAGGGATTTCCCTGCCGGGACGTCGTGACCGTCGGGGAGCTGGCGGAGCGCCTGCAATTGAAACACCACAGCGTGGTGGGCCTGGCGGATCGGCTGGTGGAACGGGGCCTGGTGAAGAGGCAGTCATCGGAAGAGGACCGGAGGATCGTGCACCTGAGGCTGACCGCGCGGGGGTTGACGATCCTGGAGCGCCTGGCCCTGGCCCATCAGCAGGAGTTGCGGAAGCTGATTCCCGGAATGAGAATCCAATTAAGGCTCCTGTCCGGAAAAATCCGGACGAAAACCGGATGAAGATTCTTTCCGACTCCTGGTTCTCCTTCTGGAAAAATTTCCGGATGGCCGGGCTGGCCGTCCTGGTGTCGGTGTGCGCGTCGTTTGCCGCCCACTTGCTATTGCTGGCCATCCGCGGCACCACCAACCTGTCGTTTTACGGACGCTGGAGCCTGGAGCCGGCCGATCCGCAGGGCCACCATCTCGGGCCCTGGGTTTGCCTGGTTCCGGTGGCCGGAGGGTTGCTCATCGGGCTGCTGGCACGGTATGGGTCCAAGGCGATCCGCGGCCATGGCATTCCGGAGGCGATGGAACAAATCCTCCAAAACCACAGCCGGATTTCGCCGAGAGTGGCGGTGTTGAAGCCGCTTTCGGCGGCGATTTCCATCGGGACAGGGGGGCCTTTCGGGGCGGAGGGGCCCATCATTGCCACCGGCGGTGCGCTTGGATCGGTGGCGGGCCAGGTGCTGAGCATGACCGCTTCCGAGCGCCGGGTCCTTTTGGCCGCCGGTGCGGCTGCTGGAATGACGGCCATCTTCGGCAGTCCCCTGGCCGCGGTGTTACTGAGTGTGGAACTCTTGCTTTTTGAATTCTCCGCCCGTTCCCTGATCCCGGTTTTTTGTGCGGTCATCACCGCGGCGGTCTTCCGGGGGTTGATGGGCGAACCCTGGACGGTGTTTCCCATGCCCGCGCTTCCCGGCCCTGCGGCCCCGCTGATCCTGTTTTCGGCGGTCTTGGGACTGTGCATGGGAATCCTCTCGGTCGGGGTGACCAAGGCGGTGTATGCCATTGAAGACGGGTTTGAACGGCTCCCGGTTCATTGGATGTGGTGGCCCGCATGGGGAGGCGTGGCGGTGGGTGTCATCGGCTGGCTATACCCACAGACCCTGGGAGTCGGATACGGGAATATCGCGGATCTCCTGCAGTCCGGGGTGTTGTGGCAGGGGGCCTTGCTCCTGGCTGGTTTCAAATTCCTTTCCTGGTCCATCGCCCTGGGAAGCGGCACCTCGGGCGGGACACTCGCCCCCCTGCTGACCATCGGCGGGGCGGTGGGTGAAGTGCTGGCTGCGGCCGCCAACGCCTGGTTTCCGGGAGCGCACATTCCGGCGGGTCTGGGCGCCCTGGTGGGCATGATGGCTTTGTTTTCCGGTGCGTCCCGGGCCATGCTGGCTTCCATGGTCTTCGGCCTTGAGGTGACCGGGCAGATCAACGGATTGGTTCCCCTCATGGCGGGATGCGGGGTGTCGTGCTGGGTATCCGGCCTGCTGATGGAGCAATCCATCATGACGGAAAAGATTTCCCGCCGCGGGGTGCGGACGCCCAGCCATTACGACGCCGATCCCTTCCGCAACATGCGCGTGGCCGAAGCGATGGAAACCGGGATCCGTGGCATCCTGCCCGAAACAACCGTGGAGGCCCTTGCAGCGCGGATCGCGGCCCACGATCCGGAAACGGCGCTGTTTTCCACCCTGCCGCTCCTGACCGGGGAGGGGATCCTGTGCGGGATGATTTCGCGCGGCGACGTGCTGCGGGCCATTGAGTCCGGCCGCGGTTCCATAACCGTGCTGGAAGCGGGAAGCGGTGAGCCCGTGGTGGTCCATCCCGGTGATTCCCTCGATGACGCCATCCATCAAATGCTGAAATACGACCTGGGCCGCCTGCCCGTGATGGATCCCCGGGATGCCCGCCGGATGACCGGCATGTTGACGAGGCGTTCAATCCTGCAAGTGAGAAAGCGCCACCTGGAAGCCGACCGCGATCGCCAGCCGGGTTGGTTTGGTTGAATCGCTGGGTGCGATTGGGGTGTTGGTCGCAAAGAGGCGCAGGGTTCGCAAAAAAAGATTTTGGTGGTTGAGCCTGCCTTGGTGCCGGGGATTGAGGTGCCCAAGCTTGCGGATTATTGGGTTCCTTCAGTAAGAGCCGAACAGATGCTGAAAAGCGGGGCCGTCAGTCCTGTCCACATGATAACCGCGAGCAGAAGCAGGACGAAGCTGCAGAATGAAATTCCAATCACGGCGTGATCGGATCGTCGGATACGGAATGCAATGAAAACAGCGAACGCAGGCAGGATGAGTGACAGGGAAAGGAATATCGCCCGCCCAGTTATGATGATACTGGTCAATGCGGGTAGGGAGCGGCCGGCTAGCATGTCCCGGAAGATTGCCTCAAACTGGCTGATAGAAAAGGAGAGCCGGATGGCACAGTAGGCAAACAGCGCAGTGACGACGAGGAAGCCGATGCGGCAGGCGCGGTCGAGTTGTTTGATGAGGATGACGGGGTCGGTTTCAGCAGCCATACAGTCGGTATATTTTTCAGTGGGATTCAGGTGTGCTCGCCTGTGTGGTTGTTTTGTTGCCAACCCCGAACTCGTTTCTGGATTCGTTGGATAAGAGTCCGATAAAAATCATGATGCCCAAGGGGAGGAACAAAGAAGGGGCATACATGGCGGCGACGATCAGGCCCGCTATCCACGCCCAAAAACTGCGTTTCCTTAATGCGGTAATCAGAATTTCGAGAAAAACAATAAAAGGCACCAGGATTGCTGCCATGAAATAGCCCATAAAAGGACTCCAGCCTTCGGTGTCTGTGGGAAGAACAAAGGTCAGAATAATAAACACCATGGCGAGCAGTGCGTAGATGACCGTACTGATACGAATGGCAAGAATTGCCAGATGAACTTTGGACTTCATGATCTGGTGATAATTAGCAATTAACGGTGGGAATTGGCGCCAATCCTATCCAACGTAGGGAGTGTGTCGAGAGGGAAGGTTATCCGGCCTTGTTGGGGCTTTGACACAATCTTCGCCGAGCTGCGAGTAGGAGAAGGGTTTGACCGTGCCGCGTGGTCATTGCAGTCTTTTGGGAAATATGAAGGCATCCTTCCTGCCGCGTGGCCTCTTGTTGGTTTTTGTGTTGCTCGGGTGGGGGGTAGCCGGCACGGTTGTTGCCCAAGGTTCTGAGGCGACATCGAAGAAGGCCGGAAAGAACGGCACGAAGCAGGAAAGTATGGTTTACAAAAAAGTTGAGGGGCGGGAATTGAAGTTGTTCTTCGAGAAGCCGCCGGGATGGAAGGCCTCCGACAAGCGTCCTGCCATGGTGTGGTTCCACGGCGGCGGATGGGTCGGAGGCGGGCCGGAAAAGTTGAGCCCGCAGAGTGAATACTTTGCCAGCCGGGGGCTCGTGGGGGTTCGGGTGGAATACCGCACGATTCCCAAGGGGGACAAAGGACCACCGGTGATGTGTTGCCAGGATGCCAAATCCGCCATGCGCTGGGTGCGCGCCCATGCCGCGGAACTCGGGGTGGATCCGGAACGGATCGGTGCGGGCGGCGGTTCGGCCGGCGGGCACCTGGCCGCATTCACCAGCATGGTGGAGGGCCAGGACGACCCCGGGGATGACCGGACGGTTTCCCCGGCGGCCCAAGCCCTGGTGCTGTTCAACCCCGTGACCGACAATGGACCCAAAGGAGGATTCGGCCATGCGCGTGTCGGGGATCGCGTGGCGGAATTTTCCCCCGCCCACAACATCCGTGCCGGCGCTCCACCGGCCATTATCCTGGTGGGACGGGAAGATGCCCTTGTGCCCGTCAGTACCGTGGAACGTTTCCAGGCCGGTATGAAGAAGGTGGGTGCGCGCTGCGATGTGGTCCTGTACGACAAGCAGGGCCACGGCTTCTTCAACAGTGAACCCTGCCTCAGCCGGACGCTGATCGAGGTGGACCGGTTCCTGACCTCTTTGGGCTGGCTGGAAGGGCCGCCCACGCGGAAGGAGCCGGAGGTGCCGGCGATTCCCCCGCCCCCGGCCGAGCCGGTGGCGCAAGAATGAGTGGAGCCCTCATTCACTCCTGTCCTCCATTTCGTTTCTTTGGTGTGTATCACGGCCACGAATTCTCTTTCACCGACTCCGACTGCACGAGTTTTGTCTTGATGATGGAGCGGAAGCTGAAAGAAGCCCTGGCGACTGTTGAGCGTTTCCTCCCCACCGGTTTCGTGCCGGTGTTGCGTGCGGACTGAGGCATGGGTCGCAAAGCGGCGCAAAAGTCTACAAAATACCATTTTTTGTGTTTTGTGCTTTTTCGTGGCTAACTGCCTTGGAGGTCTGCAGGCGTGGTCCTGTTGTTGGATCAGAATGGCGCGGTCGATTACCGGAGTCATCGGTTTACTCGGGTGAAATGAACTGTGGGGCATAGACCCCATATATCTCGTGTGCTTTATAGTCGACCATTCGGGCATGATATCCGAATCCACAGGCAAAAATAAGGGTGAGGCCCGCTAAGTGGATGCTCCTGACAATAAATTTTGGGAGGGTTTTTCACCCGAGGGAAAAGAACACCTCCTCGGCAGCCTGGTGCTGGAGAGTTATCCCGACCGCGAATTTCTTTTTCACGAAGGCGACCCGGCGGATGGGGTTTGCCTTGTTCTTAGTGGTGAGGTGGAAGTCCTCAGAACGATTGGCAGTCATGAGCAAATACTGGGACGCTTTGCGGAAGGGGAGTTCCTGGGGGAAGTTGCCGTGCTGGATGGAGAGTCCCGCAGTTCGTGCGCACGGGCCCATGGTCCCGTGACTGTTGGTAAAATTCTCAAGGATCAATTGCTCGAAGTCCTTTTAAAGGAATCCCCCGCAGTGAGTCTGCACCTCTTCCAGCAATTGCTGGGCTACCTCCGGCGGACGAATGATCTGTTTGTCGGCGAGATACTCAACAAGGAAAAACTGTCCGTGGTCGGTGAGATGGCGAGTTCCCTGATGCACGATTTGCGCAATCCGCTGACGGGTATCCGGCTTGCGGCCGATTTGTTGTCGATGGAAAATCCTGGAAATCAAGAGACTGAACGCTGCTGCGAGAGCATCCGTTTTCAATGTGACCGGGTGATGGCGATGACCCGGGACCTGCTTGAATTTTCCAGTGGAGGGGCTTGTCTGCATCTCGCCCAGACGACAACCACCTCGTTTTTAAAGCGCTTCCAATTGTTGCATGAGGATTATTTGCGCCAGTCCGGAATTGTCTGGGAAATCACCTCCGAGCCTGCGGAGATCGAGATTGATGAGATGCGCTGTCTTCGTCTCCTGCAAAATTTGGTGACCAATGCCATTGAAGCGCTGGCCGAAGAACCGAACGGCCAGATTCACATCCGTGGATGGGTTGAGGATTCTATGTTTAATTTATCAGTACTGGATAACGGGCCCGGAATTCCCGAGGTGATTCGAGACCGGGTATTCCAACCCTTTGTCACCCACGGTAAAAAGGGGGGCATTGGCCTGGGGATGGCCATTGTCAACAATGTGGTCATGGCCCATCATGGCAAAGTCAAGCTGGAGACATCCGACAAAGGCACCCATTTTCTGGCTCAATTACCCCAATATGTGAGCAAAGAATCCGATCATCCGAATGGGCGGGAACACCCAAGCGCCACAGAAGAGCTTGAGCCTGCTTTAATCATGGAGTGATATCCAATCCCAGCCGCCTGTTCGGGCGCCCCGCGACAGGAATGTCGCCGCTCCTTGGGGGGGGGCTTCCACAAACTCATCCCGCTACAGCGGGATAAGTTCGTGGAGGAAAGCCACCGCGATCGGCGATCGCGGCTACAGAGGACTGTTTCCCTTGGGGATTTAGCCGCCAACCGGCGGCTGTCGGTATGCGCGGAGAAGTTGCTGGGCGGCTTCCGTCGGCGTGACCAAGCCGCTCCGCACTTGCTCGCCCAGTTTGGGGAGTAGTGGCTGGACTCCGGCATGTCTTTGGAAATCCTGTTCCAGTTGTTCCCTCACCAGGGCCAGCATCCATTCGACGCCCTGTTGTTCCCGCCGCTCGCGCAGCACGCCCCGCGGCTCCAGCATTTGGTAGAAATGTTCCACGGTCTTCCAGAAGTCGCCGATGCCGTCGTTGTGGAGGGCGCTGGCGAGGAGGCACGGGGGTTTCCAGCCGGGAGTGGCAGGGTGTAAATAGTGGAGCGCGGAATGGTATTCCGTCCGGGTGCGTTCGGCGGCATGCAGGCTTTCGCCGTCGGCCTTGTTCACCACCACGGCATCGGCCATCTCGACGATGCCTTTCTTGATCCCCTGGAGTTCGTCGCCGGTGTGGGGGGCGAGGAGCAGGAGGAAGAAATCGACCATGGAACGGACGGTGGTTTCACTCTGCCCGGTGCCGACGGTTTCGACGAGGATGGGATCGAAGCCGAAGGCTTCGCAGAGGAGCATGGACTCGCGGGTCTTGCGCGTGACCCCGCCGAGCGTCCCGCCGGAAGGCGAGGGGCGGATGAAGGCATTGGCTTCGACGGACAATTGCTCCATGCGGGTTTTGTCGCCGAGGATGCTGCCGCCGGTGCGGGTGGAGGAGGGGTCGATGGCGAGGACGGCGAGTTTGTGGCCCGAGTGGACGAGGTGGAGGCCGAGGGCCTCGATGAAGGTGCTTTTGCCGACTCCGGGGACGCCGGAGATGCCGATGCGCTTGGCGCGGCCGGTGTGGGGGAGGAGGCGGGCGACGAGTTCGCGGGCGGGGGCCTCGTGTTTGGCGACGTTGGACTCGATCAGCGTGATGGCCCGGGCCAGCAGGGTCCGGTTCCCGGCAAGGATGCCTTCAGCGAGAGTCTGAACTGATTGCATAAAGCAGTATTAACGCAGAGACGCGGAGACGCAGAGAATATTTTGAGATTCAATCCAGGAGGAAAGAGTACCCGGTCACTGCAACTCTCATTACACAGAGAGGGCTGCGGGCTTTCTTTCTCTCAAGGCTAAAACTCTGCGAGCTCTGCGTCTCTGCGTTTAACTCCCTGCCTTGTTAAGTTTTTCCAGGATGGTCTTGGCGGCGGTGGGGATGACGGTGCCGGGGCCGAAGATGGCGGCGGCGCCGTTGGCGCGCAGGAAGTCATAATCCTGGGCCGGGATGACCCCGCCCACGATCAGGAGGATGTCCTCGCGGCCGAGCTTCTTGAGTTCGTCGCGCAGTTGGGGCAGGAGGGTCTTGTGTCCGCCGGCGAGCGAGCTGATGCCGACGACGTGGACATCGTTTTCCGTGGCCATCTTGGCGGCTTCCTCGGGGGTCTGGAAGAGCGGGCCGATATCGACGTCGAAGCCGAGGTCGGCGTAGGCGGTGGCGACGACCTTGGCGCCGCGGTCATGGCCGTCCTGGCCCATCTTGGCGATGAGGATGCGGGGCCGGCGGCCTTCCTTTTCAGCGAAGGCATCGGTCAGCTTGCGCACCTGCTGGATGGCATCGCCATCCCCGTATTCGGATTGATACACGCCTGAGACCGATTTGATCAGAGCTTTGTGCCGACCGAAAGGTTTTTCGAGCGCGGCGGAGATTTCCCCGAGGGTGGCCCGGGCGCGGGCGGCCTCAATGGCCAGGCCAAGGAGGTTGGGGGCATCGTCCCCGTTGGACGAGGCGGATTCCGTGAGGCGGTTGAGGATGGACTCGACCTTGGCATTATCGCGGTTCTTGCGGAGCTCGGCCAGCTTGGCGATCTGCTTTTCCCGCACGGCCGCGTTGTCGACTTCCAGGACGTCCATGGGCTCGACTTTGTCCGGGGGGTAGAGGTTCATGCCGATGATGGCTTCCCGGCCGGAATCGATGCGGGCCTGGCGGCGCGCGGCGGCTTCCTCGATGCGGAGCTTGGGCAGGCCGGTTTCGACTGCCGCGGACATGCCGCCCAGTTTCTCCACTTCCTGGATGTGGTTCCAGGAGCGGTGCATGAGTTCGTGGGTGAGGGTTTCAACGAGGTAGGATCCGCCCCAGGGATCGACGACGCGGCAGATGCCGGTTTCTTCCTGGAGGAAGAGCTGGGTGTTGCGGGCGATGCGGGCGGAGAATTCCGTCGGCAACGCGATGGCTTCGTCGAGTGCGTTGGTGTGGAGCGACTGGGTATGGCCGAGGGCCGCGGCCATGGCCTCGATGCAGGTGCGGGTGACGTTGTTGAAGGGGTCCTGCTCGGTGAGCGACCAGCCGGATGTTTGCGAGTGGGTGCGGAGGGCGAGGGACTTCGGGTTCTTGGGATCGAAGCCCTTGACGATCTTGGACCAGAGGGCGCGGGCGGCGCGCATCTTGGCCACTTCCATGAAGTAGTTCTTGCCCTGGGCCCAGAAGAACGAGAGCCGGGGGGCGAAGGCGTCGATGTCGATGCCTGCCTTGATCCCGGTGCGGAGGTATTCCAACCCGTCGGCGAGGGTGTAGGCCATCTCGAGGTCGGCGGTGGCGCCGGCTTCCTGGATGTGGTATCCGGAGATCGAGATGGAATTGAACTTCGGCATGTTCTTCGAGGTGAAGCTGAAGATGTCCGCGATGATGCGCATGCTGGGCTTGGGCGGGTAGATGTAGGTGTTGCGCACCATGTATTCCTTGAGGATGTCGTTCTGGATCGTGCCGCTGAGCTGTTCCAGCTTCACGCCCTGTTCCTCGGCCGCGACGATGTAGAACGCCAGGATGGGGAGGACGGCGCCGTTCATGGTCATGGAAACGGAAATGCGGTCGAGCGGGATGCGGTCGAAGAGCACTTTGGCATCAAGGATGGAGTCGACGGCGACGCCGGCCTTGCCCACATCGGCGAACGCGCGGGGGTGGTCGGAGTCGTAGCCCCGGTGGGTCGGGAGGTCGAAGGCGATCGAGAGACCCTGCTGCCCGGCGGCGATGTTGCGGCGGTAGAAGGCGTTCGATTCCTCGGCGGTGGAGAAGCCGGCGTATTGGCGCACGGTCCACGGGCGGGTGACATACATCGAGGCGTAGGGGCCGCGCACGAAAGGGGCGATGCCGGGGACGCCATTGAGGTGTTCGTAATCCTTGATGTCGTCCGCCGTGTTGAGCGGGGCGACGTCGATCTGCTCCATGGTTTTCCAGAGCAGGTCGCCGTAGGACTGTCCGGTTTCCTTTTCCAGCTTGGTCTTCCAATCGGCGAAGGTGGCCTTGGAGCGGACGGGTTGGTATTCGATTCCGGCGAGGTTGGGGAAGGGTTTCATGGCAGGATTTTGGCTTGTTCGAGGATGGCGGTGAGGGTTTCGAGGGCGTTGGCCCGCATGTGGATGAAGTGGTCGATGCCGTCTTTTTTAAGGGCGTCGAGTTGTTCGGCGGGATATCCGGCCAGGACAGAGACCAAGCCGGGGATTTCCTTTTTCAGGGCCGGGATGATGGCGGGCACAAGCTCGGGATAGGTTTCATCGGTCGAGCAAAGGACGACGACCTGTGCGCCGGAAGCGGCGGCGGCTTTGACCGCATCCGCCGGGGTGGCGAGGCTGCCGGCCTGGACGATTTCCGCGCCGGCGATCTGGAAGAAGCCGGTGGCGTAATCCGCGCGGGCCTTGTGCTGTTTGAGCGGTCCCATGGTGGCCAGGAAGACCTTGGGACGGGTGTCGCCATGGGCGCGGGTCCAGTGTTCGACCATCGAGCGCAGGCGCTCGAAGGAGAAGGCCACACGGTGGAGGCAGACCGGGGTGATCGGATCGCCGGCTTTGTCATTGATCCGGACGGCGCGGGTGACTTCGCCGAGAGTGGCCCCGGCCTCGATGGCGGCGACGCAGTCATCAAGGAAGCCGAGCCCGCTGGATTCGGCGATGCGGCCGAGGTGGGTGATGACCTGGACATTTTCCGTGTTGAGGGCCGAGGTCCGGGCGCTGCGGACCTGGGAAGCGCGGCGGCTCTGGAATCCGGCGTGGTCGCCGGCGGGATCGCCCGGCAATTGGAATTCGTTGGGGTTGGCGTATTGGTTTGTGCCGATGACCGAACTGCGGCGTTTCGACACGGCCTGGAGGCGCTGGGTGGCTGTGTCGGCAACGGCCTGTTGGGGAAAGCCCTTGCGGAGGGCGGTTTCCATTCCGCCCATTCCCTCGACCTTGCGGAAGAGATCCCAGGCGCCCCGGGCGATCCGGTCGGTGAGCCATTCGACATACCAGGATCCCCCCGCGGGATCGATCAGGCGGTCGAGCTGGCATTCCTTCTGGAGGATGAGCTGGGTGTTGCGGGCGATGCGGCGGGAGAAGTCATCCGGGGTGCGCAGGACTTCGTCGAACGGCCCGACCTGGAGGGAGTTGGTGCCGCCGAGGACGGCGGCGAAGGCTTCCACCGTGGTGCGGAGCATGTTGACGTGCGGATCGTAGATGGTCTTGTTGTAGGATGCGGTGCGCACGTGGAGGGTGAGGGCCTGCGAGGCCTCGTTTCCGCCGAGGGCGGCGACCAGCTGTGACCAGATGATGCGGGCCGCGCGGAGTTTGGCGATCTCGGTGAAGAAATCGGATCCGACGGTGATGGCAAAACGGAGGCGGGGGGCGACCTGGTCGATCGTCAGTCCGTGGCCATGGAGGGCGCGGAGGTAATCGGCGGCGGTGGCGAGGCCGAACCCGAGTTCCTGGATCGAGTGTCCGCCGCCCTCGTGCCAGGAGCGGGTGTGGACGCAGATGGTCTGGAGTTTGGGCGCCTTGGTTTCGGCCCAGCGGGTGAGTTCCGCCATTTCCCGGTAGGCACCGGGCAGGGATTGGGGCAACGAGGCCTCGTGGGCCATGACGCCGAGGGGATCGGTTTCGATGCATCCTTGGAGGCTTTCCAACGCGCGGTTCTGGCGGCGGCAGAGCGCGGCGAGGAGTGCGGCGAAGGGCAGGCCCGATGCGCCGGAGCGGATGAAGAGCGGGGTTTTGGCGAGGTCGATGGACTCGAGGGCCTTGGCCAGGTCTTCCAGGCGGGCGATGGACAATCCACCGATGCCGACTTCGCCGAGATCGGCCCAGTCGGGGTCGTGGCCGTTGCGGGTGGCGCGGTCGAGGACGATGTTCAGGCTGTCGAGCCCGCGGGCCAGGTCGTGGCGGGCGGTGAGGTTGAACTCACGCGGGTCGCCGAGGGCGATTTCCTGCGAAACCGACCAGGATTTTCCGAGGTAACCGGAGGCGTCGCGTCCGCGGACGAAGGGGGCCTGTCCGGGGAAAGTGTCGAGGTGGGGGAGGCCGGTGTTTTGTTCCGCGCGGTAGAGGGGGCTGACCACGAGCCCTTCCGCGGTGGTGGTGAGCATCTTCTTGTCGAAGGGGGCACCCTTGAGCTGGGCTTCGACTTCTTTTTTCCAGACGTCTGCGCCGGCGTGGGGAAATTCGGAGAGGAGGGTTTCGGGTTTCATGGGATGGGAGTTGGTGTAGTGGGGATCAGGAGAGGGTTTCAACGGTGACTTCCTGCCGGACGCCATTGATGGTGAGGGCAAGGCGTTGGAAGCCGGTTGAGGGACGGTTGGTGGCGGGCGA
>Ga0209066_10002423_pt1 | contig 22606 bp, 21 predicted proteins | sample All_14_2_FD_187198 | JGI IMG/M metagenome (GOLD analysis project Ga0209066, IMG submission 187198) | Freshwater microbial communities in response to fracking from Pennsylvania, USA - Allegheny Zone_MetaG_DW_15 (SPAdes) (version 2) ... | reverse complement strand
GAGAGCGGTTTATGCCGGACTGAGCGATCAGCGAGGGAGGAATAAATAGCGATCGGAGGCTTGATGGGGAGGGCAGAGCCGCTAGGCGAGCCTTCCCACAGCCGGCCCCGTCAGGGGCCGGCGATGAATACGGGGCCGTGCGCTTTGCGCGCGGCCGACATCTAGGGGTGACCGCAGTTCGTGGTCGTTCAGATGATGCGTTCGAAAGTGAGGTCCATCTCATGGACTCGGTGTTCGTGCTCGAGCTGGCTGGCCACCTGGCGGCGGTGTCGATTCCTGATGTGCAGCCGGACTTCTCGGCACCGTTCTTCGTTGCTCTGCAACGGCTGGTGTCGTGGTTCCTGGCGGTAGCAGCACTGCTGTCGATCGTGGCGTTGGCGTACTGCCTGATCGGGGTGATCTTCCAAGGCTTCGGCAATCAGTCGTATCAGCAGTCGGCGGCGGCGAATCTGCTGCGGGTGGTGCTGGGGGTGATTCTGCTGGCGAGCGCTTCGGGCATTGTCGGCTTCTTCTGGGGCTTCGATCTGGGGATCGCGTAGCGGTGAAGCGTCTGCTTGCTGCTGTGCTGCTGGGGGTGGTGCTCGCGCTGGGGGGCGCGAGCACCGCTGTCGCCCTGCCGCCGGAGGCGACCGTCTCGTACTCGCTCAACGTCGAGACAGTTTGGGCTGGGACGGGGGTCCCAACTGTTGACATCGAGTGCTGGGAGAACGGACCGGCCGCCACGGTGTACTGCGTGACGAAGGAGGGGTCGGGCCCGGCAATCGACGAGTGCTTCGGTCAGGCGTCGGTGTTCGCCTGCACGGCAGAGGACTACGCCTCCGCGGCGGGCCTGGAGTGTGTCGGCTGGCCGTCGGGAATGAACGCGACCTGGAGTGGCTACCTCTTGTGCGTGAACGGGCCGACGATGACGGCGTTCCTGGACTCAGCTGCGGCAGGAGCGCCCCGAGTGGGCATTGACTTCGCGTGCGGGCCGGATGCGGTGTGCAAGCTTCAGCAGGACATCGCCTCGTCGACCACGGCGATGGCGTTGGAGAACATTCGCGGCGCGATGACCAACACTGCTTTCACCACGAACGGCTCGTTCTGGGTTGGCGCTACAACGGAGTTCTCCTGGTGGCGTTGGGCGGTGGTGTTGGTCACTGTGATCGCGATGGCGTGGGGCATCACGGTGGGACTGCTGAAGCAGGACGGCCCGATGGTCCGCACCGCGGTGATCGGCGGCATTCTCGCGTGGCCCGCGGCCGAGCTGTCCGTGTGGACGCTTGGGCACCTGCTCAACGTCAGCGAGCTGCTCACCCAAGCGGTGATGGGCGCGAACGCGTCGGGAAGTTTCGACTCGCGCATCGCGGAGCTTGCGAACTCGGGCACTTACGACGATCGGGTGGCGGTGGTGTGGTCGTCACTGTTTCTCGCGCTCGGCAGCTTCGTGCTGACCTTCGTGTTCGCGTTCCGCAACCTGGCGCTGATGGTGCTGGTCGCGTTCGCACCGCTGGCGTTCATGCTCGCCCCGGTGCGGCCGGGTATGCGAGTTGTGATCGTGTGGGCCTCCGCCGTACTGGCTCTGATCATCACCAAGCCGTTGACGATGGGTCTGCTGTCGCTGATTCTCACCACAGGTGGCGAGATGGAGTCGCTGTGGGTGCCGGAAGCGCTGCCCCTGCTGTTCGGCATCATCCTGACCGCGTTCATGCCACTGGTGGCGTTCACCCTGTTCGACTTCGTAGGCACCCAGGCGGCGTCCTCAGCGGAAGGCGCGGGGCGCGCGGTCACCGGAAGCAGCATGCGTGCCGGACAGTCCATAGCGCGAAGCGCCGGCTACCAGTTCCGGTCGCGAGCGCGCATCCCCGCAGGAGGCGGCGGGTCTCCCGCCACGGCGGGAGCGCCCGCACGCCAGCCGGCGATCACGCGACCGACCGGCTCGACGAGCACGCCGGCGCCGGGCGCGCCGGTAGGGGCAGCACCGAAGGCACCGACACCGCCGGTTACACCTCCGACGCCGAAGCCGGGCGGGTAGGAGGCAGACGGTGAGCGCGTCAATGCAGCGCAGTGTCCGGTTCGGGCCTCTGCCGTCGCAGGGGGTCCTGTTCGGGTTGGGCATGTCGAACCTGGTGACGTTGGCCGCCGCGGCGCTGATTTTGCTGGCGTCGCTGATGCGGTTCGGCTTCGTCGGGGCGGCAGTGTCAGCACTGCTGTGGGTGCCGCTGATGGTGGTGGGGCTGCTGCACGTTCACCGCGTGCCGCTGCCGGTGTATTTGATGCAGTGGGGAGTGTTCATGATCAGGCACGCAACAGGCGGCACGAAGTACCGCTTCCGCCCGGAAGCGCCGCGCGCGCACGGAGCCCTGCACTTGCCGGGACGCCGTGCAGGGCTGGCGGTATGGGAGGGGCCGACTTCGGGTGCGGCAGTGGTGATGGACCCGTTCGAGCGCACCGTGTCGATCACGGCAGAGATCGACGTGCACGGCTTCCTGCTGCTGGACGATGACGAGCAAGCCCAAGTGGTGGCGTCCTGGTCCAGGGCGCTGGCGTCGTTCACGCAACGCGACGGCATCGCCCGCGTGGTGATGCAGGAACGCACCGCGCCGGCATCCCTGGACCCTGCCGAACGCTCCTACGCGGATGCGCGTCGTCGGCATCCGCTGCCGGAGGGGGCGAGAATTGTCGTCACCGCCTACGACGGTGTGCTGGAGCAGCTGCGCGATCAGGCGGTGGCGCATCAGAACTATCTGACGATCGCGATCTCGCTGAAGGCGCGCGCGGCCGAGCTGAAGAGTCTCGGTGGCGGTCAGGCGGCGGCGGTGGCGATCGCGGAGCTTGAGCTGACGGCGGTGACCGATGCGGTGGAGAAGTCCGGGTTCCGCGTCCGGCGTTGGCTGACCCCCCGCCAATGGGTTGGGCTGGGGCGGGTCGCGTTCGACCCGGACTATGCGGCTGAGGTGGAGCAACGCACGGGCGGTGGTGCTGGCGTGGATGTGGCGGCGATCGGCCCGATGGCGTTGGAGGAGCCCGTGAACAAGCCAAGTCTTGTCCGCACCGATTCGGCCGTTCACACCACGATGTGGATTCACGAGTGGCCGCGCACGGATACCGCTCCCGGTTTCATGCAGCCGGTGGTGTTCGCTCAACGCGCCGACATGGCCCAAGCCGTCAGCCACATCTTCTCCCTCGTGTGTGAGCCGGTGAAGACGCGGGCGGCTCTGCGGGAGATTGAGCGGCAGAAGAAGACGTGGATGACCAATGCGTCGCTTCGGCAGAAGCGTGGCCAGCAGATTTCGGAGTTGGACAACTTCGAGTTCCTGGCTATCCGTGAGCGTGAGGCGGAGGTGGTGTCAGGGCATGGCGAGTTCCGCTTCGCCGGTTACCTCACGGTCTCCGCTGCGGATGAGCAAGCGCTCAGCGGTGCGGTGGCGGGCATCCGCAACGGGTTGGCGCAGGCCTCCCTTGAGCCGCAGATTCTGTATTTCCAGCAGGCCGAAGCGCTCATGCTGAACGCTTTGCCCACCGGGGGAGGGCTGAAGTGAGCCTGCTGTCAGCGAAACCGGCCGGCGAAACCCGCGCTCAACGCAGGCAGCGGCGCCGCGCCGAAGCGCAACTGCGGCGTGTGGAGGCCACCCAGCCCACCGGCGCCGACGACGGTACGCTCACGCTGCCGGCTGCGGTCGACATGGCGGGCGTGTCTGCGGCTGGCACCTACTGGAATCCGCTCCAGGTCGCTCAGCCCGCACATCGGGCGACGAGTCCGAACCTGGCTGGCGCGGTCCCGTTCGTTGCTGACGCGGACTTGGGTCACGCCGGCCCCATTCTGGGGTTGAACGCGACCACGGGCGGGATTTGGCATTTCGACCCGTGGGAGTTGTATGCGGCCAAGCAGATCAACTCCACCAACGTGCTGGTGATTGGCGAGTTCGGGACGGGCAAGTCCGGCACGATCAAGCAGTTGTGCTTCCGCTCGTTGGCGTTCGGACGTCAGGTGGTGGTGCCGTCGGACTCGAAGGCGGAGTGGGTGAAGGTTGCCGAAGCCGCTGGCGGGCAGGTGATACGTCTCGGCGGGAAACACACCACCGCCCGCCTGAACCCGCTGGATCGGGGTCCGCGCGCGTTCGACGCATCCGACGACGAACACGAGGTGATGGTCGCCTCCCGCCGCCGCGCGGTGTTGGTGTCGCTGGTGGAGGCCACCCTGCCGGCGGATGCGCTGTTGACCCCGGCAGAGCACACGGCGTTGGAGTTCGCGCTGTCGTGTGCGATCGACGCGTCGGGCGATGAGCCGACGCTTCGTGGCGTGTACGAGCAGCTGAAGAACCCCAACCGTGACCACGCCGGCTACGTGGACGGCATCGAGCAGGACGGGGCACGCGCCCGGCACGTGCTTCGCCGGTTCTGCGAAGGCGACCTGGCGGGCTTGTTCGAGGACCGCTCCACCGTCCAGTTGGACGACAACGCGCCGATGGTCGTCGTCGACACCTCCGCACTGTTCGCCCGCGGGGAGCTCGCCGCGACGTGCGCACAGATCTGCACCACGAACTGGATTCAGGCCGTCATCTCCAACAAGCACGCCCGTCGCACTCGGTTCCTGGTGCGGGAGGAAGGGTGGCGGGACATGACGAGCGTCGCGGCGTTGCAGGCGTTTCGTGCGTGGCTGAAGCTGTCCCGCGACTACGGCATCTCTGTGGTGACCCTCATGCACAAGGTGTCCGACTTCGACGCGGTGGGAGGCGAAGGGTCCGAGGCTCGGAGCCTTGCGTATTCGATCTTCGCCGACATCTCCAACAAGTTCATCTTCCAGCAGGCCGCGGCCGAGCAGGGTCGGCTGGTGAAAGACTTGGGGCTGCCGGTGTCGCACGCCCGCATGGTGTTGGACCTGCCACAGGGCATGTTCTTGGCCAGGCTCGGCTCGCGGCGAGCGTTCGTCGTCGACGCGTTCGCCACCTCCGTGGCCATCGAACGGGAACTGTTCTCCACCGACGACGCGCTGGTGGTTCGCACGCCGGCTGTGAGCGTCAACGTCGAACACCAGGCTGAGGAGTTGGTCGACGTCGTGCCCGGCGACGTCGTTCCCGTCGACGAGGCGCCGGTCGACGACGATCCGGTCGCGATCGCCACTGCTCCGGCCATGCCGACCCGACCGGTGGTCGAGCCGCAGCTCGAGCCGCCGGTGGCAGTGCAAGCGGCGTCTCGGACGCCGCTTCGCCTGGTGCCACCGCCGGCAGAGCAGCAGATCGAGGACGTAGGTGAGCATCCGGTGCCGAGCGTGTTGGCGGTCCCGTGCGGGCAGTGCGGATTCGTGCCGTCTTCCCGCCACCGGTTCTGCGTGCGATGCGGTGCCTCCGTGAACGTGGCGGTCTCGTAGATGCCGCACGACATGGTGACCGCCATCCACTGCCTCGACGCGGCCGCGGCCGCCGCCAGAGCGACCGCACGGGGCCACGCCGCCGCCGATGCGAGCCTGGAGGAGTCGGAGCGGTGGCAAGCCGTCGCCGTGCGCATCAGTGGCCTGTGCGCGCAACTGGTGACGGTCGCCGCGAACGCTGGCCACGCGAACCTGCTCACCTCGAAGGACCGGGCGAGAGGTTCAGTCGAGAGTGAGCTCGCGCGAGCATCCCGACTGCTGTCGGACCTGCCCGTGCCCGCGGGGGTGCGGCCGCGGACGTGGGCGCAACTGGTGCTGGATGCGCAGACCGTTGCTAGGGAAGCGGTCTCCGCACCGGTGCAGGCGGCGTCGACGATGCGAGGTGCACGGTGAGGCTGGAGCATCCGGGCACGTCGCTGGCGATCGCCAAACGGGAACTGGCGTCGTCCCCGCCGGCAGCGCCGGCACAGCTGGCGTACATCACCGCGCGATTGTCTGACACTCTCGCCGCCTACAGTCGCATCGCCGACGTCGTGGGCGACGCCGAAGCCGCCGCAATGGCACGACTGGTCAGCGCACGCATGACCGGCATCGCCACACAGCTCTCGGCCGGCATCGGAACGGTGACGCCGGCTTCACGGGGCGAGTACGTGACGGGGCTGTGCGATTCGGCGGTCACGGTGTTGGAGGCGCGGGAGGACGAGATGGATCTTGCCGAAGCATCCGCGATCGCCGTCACCGCGACGGAAACGATCACCGCCCTCCGCAGCCACGTGCGCGCAGGTATCGCGTCGGGTGAGTGGCAGAGCGTCAGCGTCGCCACCTCGAAGCAGCTCGGGGAGGTGGTGGGTATGTGTGGGCTGCTTGCCGCGCAAGCAACCCACACCGTCGTCACCGGCGGCGGCCTCGGTCGACGTCGCCCACCTCGTTCTCTCGACGCTCCGTCGTCGCGTGCGATCGCTCACGATGCGCCCACACCTGGGGAGCAAGGAGGGCCGAGCCGATGAGCACCCCTGCAACTGCACACGGTGCGGTGCCGATCGACGGCAACGTGAAGCTGGCCATGTTGTTGCTCGGCGCGGCGGTCTCCGTCGTCGTGGCCCAGCTGGCCGGCGTGGTGGCAGTCGCAGTGTCGGCTGGCGTCGACGTTCCCCGCCTGTCGGCTTCACAGCTGATCGCCCTGTTGCTTATGCGAGACGTTGAGACGGTGACCGGCATTCCGGGAGCAACGGCACCATATTGGGTGGGTTTCACCCTCACCTGGCTGGTGTTTGCCGCGGTGGGGGTGTGGGCGTGGCGGTCGTTCGCGCGCACATCGAACCCGCTGCTGAACCCGGAGCGGATGCCCGGCTTCCCGACCGCGCGCGAGGTGGAAGCGATCGCCGGCAGGAAGGCGCTGCTGAAGCAGAAGCACCTGCGGCCGGACGTGGCGAAGCCCTCCGTGGAGCAACTGGGCTTCAAGCTCGGCACCTACCGGGGGTTGGAGGTGTGGATGTCGATCGAAGACACCCTGTTGATCATCGGCCCACCCCGGTCGGGCAAGGGCACCAACTTCGTCATCCCGCTCCTGCACGCAGCACCCGGCGCACTCATCACCACCTCGGTACGGCCGGACAACGTGAAGCTGGCCATGCGCCAGCGCGAACGCATGGGCTCCGGCGCGCACGTATTCGACCCCGCAGCCCTCGTCTCCGGCATCGGGAAGGCGGTGAAGTGGGACCCGCTAGTGGGGTGTGAGTCCGATGAGGTGGTGCGCCGACGGGTGGCGGCGATGATGCCAGCCGACACCTTCTCCAACACCAAGTCCGGCGACTACTGGGCGAGCGCATCCCAGATGATCATCGGCACCCTCATGCACGCAGCCGCACTGCCTGAACCGGGCGGGCGGAAGTCGATGCGGGATGTGTGGCGGTGGCTGTCCGATCAGAACGCGGCCCGCGAAGCGGTGCAGATTCTCGAAGCGCACCCCGACGCAGCCCCCGGCTGGGGTTCGGCCCTGTCGGCGCTGTTGAGTGCGCCGGCGGAGTCGCGGGCGAACAAGTGGGATGCGGCAGTGACGAGCGTGAACTTCCTGTCTTACGCGCGCGTGCAGGAGATGCTGTGCCCGGAGCCGGGCGAGGGGTTCAACCCGTGGACGTTCCTCGAGGAGCGCGAGTCCCTGTTCCTGCTCGGCACCGTGTCAGGGGATACGACGATGAACCGCCTGGCGGTGATGCTGTTCGACGAGATCAGCAACACAGCGCTCGAGCTGGCGGCGATCGCGCCGGGGGAGCGGCTGAGCCCGCCGGCATGGTTCGTGCTCGATGAGGCGGCGAACTTCGCGATCCCTTCACTGCCGAAGATCCTCAGCTACTTCTCCGGCTCGGGGCTGGTGCTGATTCCGATCTTCCAAGACATTAGCCAGGCCCGCGCCGCCTATGGGGCGGATGAAGCGGATGCAATCATGGCGAACTGTCTGGTGAAGGTGTTCCTGCCGGGACGCACGAAGGCACGCGACCTGGAGGAGATCGAGAAGCTGATCGGCCAGCACAAGGTCACCCAAGCCTCCCGCTCGTTCACCTCGGGCGAGAGTAGGACGTCGTTGCAGTATTCGATGCACGACGAGTCGATCATCACTGCCGCCCAGATCGCGGGCATGAAGCGAGGCTGGGCGACGGTGCTGTTCCGTGAGACCGCGTTCGCCATGCGCCTTCAGCCGTACACGCAACAGAAGTGGGCGAAGGACCTGTACGCCGACCGCGCCGCGGTGAACGCGGACGTGCTGAGCGTGAAGGCGGAGCAGATCGCGAACCGTCGCGCTGCCTACGACCGGTAGGGCCCCCGGGTGCGCAAGCTCAGCAAACACGCCAGGAGCCTGACCCGGTTTCCCGGACACCTGAGTTGAGACGATGATCGTCTCGGAAGGAGTCCGTGAGATGCCTGCTGCCCACCCGCCGGAGTTCCGGCGGCGAGCCCTCGACCTCGTCGCCCAGGGCAACCCTGTCGCGCAGACTGCTCGCGATCTCGGGATCAGCGAGTCGTGCCTGCGGAACTGGATGAGCCGCGACGCGATCGACTCTGGCCGCAAGGCGGGCGTCACGAGTGACGAGCACAAGGAACTCGTCGAGCTGCGTCGCCGGAACCGCGTGCTGGAGATGGAGATCGAGATCCTCAAGCGTGCCTCGGCCTATTTCGCCAGGGAGAACGTGCTCCCAAAATAGGGTTCCGGTTGGTCCAGGAGCTCGCCGCGGACGGTGTTCCCGTCGCGGTGGCCTGCCGGTTCCTGAAGGTCTCGACGTCTGGCTACTACGAGTGGACATCTCGTCCGCCGTCGCCGCGCGCGGTCGCGGACGAGGCGCTCACGACGACGATTCGGAAGGTTCACCGCGACTCGCGAGGCACCTATGGGGCTCCGCGGGTGCTGGCCGAGTTGCGGCTCGGGCTCGGCGTTCACGTCGGCAAGAAGCGCGTCGCCCGGCTCATGCGCCTTGACGGCCTCGCTGGGGTGTCTCATCGACGCAAACGGCGAGGTTGGAAGCCGGACACCGCGACGCACGAGGATCTCGTGAAGCGGCAGTTCCGCGCGGACGAGCCGAACCGACTGTGGTTCTGCGACATCACGCAGCATCGCGCGAAAGATGGTTGGGTCTACTGCGCCGCGGTCATCGACGCCTTCTCGCGTCGTGTCGTCGGCTGGTCGATCTCGGACAGGATCACCGCCGAGATCGTCGTCGACGCGCTCGAGATGGCCCGCTGGAGACGGCGACCCGAGCCTGGCACCGTGGTCCACGCGGATCGAGGAGCGCAATACACCTCTTGGATCTTCGGCCACCGGCTCAGGCAGGCCGGACTGCTCGGCTCGATGGGCCGCGTCGCCTCCAGCGTCGACAACGCGCTCATCGAGTCGTTCTGGTCGACGATGCAGCGCGAACTTCTCGACCGGTCAACCTGGGCCTCGAAAGCGGAGCTGTCGTCGGCGATGTTCGAGTGGATCGAGGGGTTCTACAACCCGACACGCCGGCACACTGCTCTCGGCAACCTCAGCCCCGTGGAGTTCGAACGACTTCACATCCCCGCCGCATCCGCGGCATGATCAACACAAAGAACCCGTCCGGGAAACCGGGTCAGGCTCCACCCCTTCGAGCTGCGCTGGTGCCGGCGAAAACTGCACCCATGCGCGAATCGGAACCGGAGCGCTGTGTGACCGCGCGGGCCGCCCCGCCAAGTCGACTTCTACCGGAGAAAGCCCAACCGGTCGAGCGACACTGGCGACCTGCTGGGCGCGCCGCGCCATCTGCTGATCGACACGATCTGCATAGCGACGATTCGTACCCACCAGGACACACTAGAACATACGTTCGACAATGCTTGCTGTGGCCACTCCCCATCGTTGCTTCTAGGGATCAATGCTTCATGACGAAGAAGGTCTACTTTGCGCCCTTGCTTCGGTTGTCGAAGACGCACAGCATCTGACAGTTATCGGCGTTCGTCTTTCCGCCTTCGTGCCAGGGGGTGATGTGGTCAGCTTCCATCTCGTCGATGGCGAAGGTCTCGCCGCACCTGACGCAGACACCCTTCTGGCGTTCGAATGCCTCCCGCTTATCGTTGGCCGAGAACGCGCGAATGTTCAGGTGGCGCTCTTTGCGATCCAGCACGTAGCTGTAGATGCCCTTCTTGTTCTCCACGTCCTCGTCGGCCATGAGCTGGTCAACCTCCGCTTCGAGCTTCGCGGAGTCCAGCGCCTCGGTCTTGAAGGTGTTGTAGAGCGCGCCCCAGGGTATGCCCTTCATCTCGCGGCGATATGTGGGGAAGGTAGCGCGAACCCAAGCGATGACTTGCTGAAAGTAAAGCCAGATCTCGTTGGAATTCGGATCGTGTTGGTGCGTGGCCATGTAGCCCTCGACGTCACCGTCATTGACCCACTCGATCGCGGTCTCGAGGTAGTCCTGGCGAATCGGCGATCCGTTCATCAGATCACTTGCGAGACCGTAGGCCGGGCCAGCCGTCTTGCTGAAGTAACGCTTCGCGTCTGAGACCCAGGATCCTGAGTAGACCGCGTTTCGCAGCTCCTGATCGGTGAGCTTCTCCCCAGCGATGTTGATCGTCTTAAACCATTCCAGCTTCTCGCTGTCCGTTCCAGAGCAGAGGTAGATCATGAGCTTGTAGTCGAGGATCACCTGCTGCTTATCCTGCGGCAGATTGTGGAAGTACAGCTGGTTGAACGCGAACTCACTCTCCACGAACTGGGCCAACGAGATTGTGCGCTGTTGCCCGTCGATCACCTCAAAGCCCCCGTCGTCGCGCACCGCCCAATACATGACGTTCAAGGGGAAGCCTTTGGTCACGGTGTCGATCACCGCTTCACGCTGTTTGTCCTTGTAGATGAACTCGCGCTGGTACGGCGGCCGGATATCCAGTTCGCCGTCGTAGCCGACGACTCCGCCTTCTCCGTCGTCCGTATACCCCTTGACCAGTTCTCTGACGGTGACTTCCCTCAACTCAATCTTCATTTGCTGGCTGCTTTCCGTCGAACGAGGATGCGCGGATAGGTCTGGATGAATAGCTCGTCGCCCACTGAGTAATAGGTCTTGCCCACCGGTGGCGTACCGATCTTGAGGGTCGCCCCATCGTTCAGCTTGGACACTTCAGTCACTGCACCGTTCGCACTGATTTGCCGTTGGGTTGGGTACTTCTTCGTGGCGTTCCCGGACCACGTCTTTGTGATGCCGAGGATTTCGAACTGTTCGGGGTTGTGGTGCTCCATAAATGTGATCGGGACGCCCATGGCGCCGTCGTAGTCGACCGGGATGTCCTTGACCCGACTCACCTCGATTGCGTCGTGATTGTCGTAGGTCGGATGCATGTATGGGTCGTAAGGCCGGTAGAGAACAAGTTCCTCGTGACGTTTGGCGATGTCGAGGTTGGTAAACCAACTCACGTTTCTGAACTTAACAAGCCCCGTTTCGGAGTTGTAGACACCCTTGGCATAGTCGTCTGCGGAGTGTCGAGTCGCGAAGAACGCATTGCCGGACTGGAATCCGTGGCCGAGCCAGATCTTGTTCTCCTTGAAGAAGGGGAACAGTTCCTTGTACGTGATTGCGCCGGAGGGTCCGATCAGAATGAACTTCTTGTCGTGCTCCATGAGCTGTGTGACGTATTCGCGGAACAGAGAGAACGGCGGGTTCGTGACTACTATGTCCGCTTGGTTGAGAAGTTCGATGCTTTCGGGGCTCCTGAAATCGCCATCACCACTGAAGTGGTGCACGCCGATCTCTTCGGGGTCGGGGACTCCGCTGCCGTTCTTGTCGCCCTCATACTCGAGCCATATGGCTCGTTCGGAGTCGCCTGAGCTGAACAGGTCGACGTCCTGGCTCTTGTAGCACGCGGCGATGAGCTTCTTCAGCCCAAGACGCTCGAAGTTGAAGCTGAAGTAGTGGAAGAAGTTGCTCACACGGGGGTCGTCGCAGTTGAGGTAGACCGTCTTGCCCTTGAAGTGCTTCTTGTAGTGCTTGAGTTCACGCTCGATGTCAGCGAGCTGCGTATAGAACTCGTCTTGTCTCGCGGCCTTTGCTGCGCTTAGGCTGCTGTTTTTCGCCGCCCCGCTCATCGAGTCCTCCGTGACTCAGAAGTTGCGCCCACCATATATGTGAGCCTATCTACGGGAACCCGTGGGGCGCCGCGTTCGCCCCAGTGCTCTCTTCGAGTTCCGCTGCCAGCGTCCGCGGGCGGCAGTGTGGAAAAGACCGACATGGTTAGAGAGATTGCAGTGCTCGGTAGAGCGTCGCTCGGCTGACCTGCACCATCTCGGCCATCTCGGCGCGCGTGTAGTCGCCGCTGGCGGCGAGCTTGCGAATGCGCTCGAGCATTTTCGAGTCGACCTTCGGCGGTCGGCCGCCGAGGCGGCCGTGTGCTCGTGCTGACTCGAGGCCGGCGCGGGTGCGTTCAATGAGGGTGTCGCGTTCGAGCTGCGCGAACGCGGTCATGATCGTGAGCATCGCCTCACCCATCGGGCCACCGGTGCTGATTCCCTCGGTGAGCGATCGGAATATTGCTCCCTTGCTCTTCATGGTCTCGATGAACTCGAGCACGTTGCGCGTGTTGCGGCCGAGCCGATCGAGCTTCCACACGACCACCTCGTCACCGTCGTCGAGTCGATCGAGCAGCGCGTTGAGGCGGGGCCGGTTGGCGAGCGAACCGGACACGCCTTCGTCGGCGTAGATGTACTTCTCTGCGATCCCAGCGGCAGCGATCGCGTCGCGCTGCAGCGCAGAGTTCTGTTCGGCGGTGCTGGTGCGAATGTAGGCGAAGGTCGTCACACGGCTGAGGCTAACAAGTCGTCTCTCACCAGCCGGAGATTTGAGAGAGTCTTTTGAGACGCGACGCCCGGGCGTGTCATCGGCCCAGCCTGAGGTCTCAGTAGACGATCGGTTTTGTGATGGGTGGAGTCCGACCACTGGCGGCAGATTCCCTGGTCACTTCTTGCGGCTAGCTGGGTGGATGGCGCGTTCTGGGATCCGGCACCTGCGCGGAGATCTTCAGTCTGTTCTCCAAGAAGTTTTGCGGATCAGTCGGCCTTCCGAGCTGGCGCGCCAGGGACGAAAGCTTGCACATGTAGCCACGGACAACCTCGGGAAGACCTCAGTGAGATGGTCTGTCTTCTAGTCCAAGGGCGTCTCCCACGTCGGTGAAGACTCGCCAGACCCAGCCAGCCGCAGTCTCGACGCTGGGTCGAGGTTCGCGCATGATCCATGCTTCAATAACGCCCAACGCTGAGCCGGCGATGCCCGCGCTGACCACGTCGAGTGGGACGCCATCCAAGGTCCGTGTATCCATGCGCGCTAGTCCCTGGTGAGCGACTGCCTCAATGCGGTCTCTCAGCCTCGCCGATATCGTCGCTGACCCGTGCCTGCCCAGTACGCGGCGGTAGACGACAGCTCGCTCGTCGATGTGGCGCAGGTACTCGAGGAGGGCGCGTTGAGGGCCATCGGGCGCCGTAATCGACTCCGGGAGGAAGGCCCCGGCCTGATCGACCGCCGTGTCGAGAGCATCGGCAAGCAGCGTGTCCTTACTGGTGTAGTGCTGATAGAAGGTGCTCCTGTTCACGCCCGCGCGGTGGGCGATGTCAGCGACGGTGAGCTCTTCGAGGGGGCGCTCCTTCGCGAGTTCGAAAAGGGCGTCCTGTAACCATCGTCGCGTGCGTTCGACGCGGAGATCCATCGCATCATTCTGCCATCTGTGCGTATAACATCTTCTTGTTCTTCGACGCCTGTCGGATCTCCAACGAGTGTCCGCTATTGTCGGGTGCGGGCCGAGCGCTTCGCCGAGGCCAATAGTCGCACTTCGTGAAAGGTCCCCCGTGGCAGAATTTCTCTATCGACTTGGGCGCTTCGCGGCACAGCGCCCGTGGACAGTGCTGACCGGGTGGATCGCGATCCTCGGCCTCGCTGTCGGTGCATTTCTCAGCTTCGGCGGGACGCTGACCACGAGCATCAGCATTCCGGGAACGGAGACGGAGCGGGTAACCGAGCGCCTGACCGAGGAGATCGGGGAGCTCGGCGGGGGAACTGGCACGGTCGTCTTTCAAACTGACGGCGGGGCTGAATTCACCGATGCCCAACGACGTGAGGTCGGAGAGTTGCTCTCCGACCTCAGCGAGGTGGACGGCGTGTCCGACGTCGTCGACCCCTTCCTCTCTGCGACGGAGCGCGAAGAGCAGCAACGCGAGCTTCGGGATTCGCGCGTGGAGTTAGACGCCGCGCAGGAGCAGATCGATAGCGGGAGCGCGCAACTCGACTTGGCCCAAGCTCAACTAGAGGAGGCGCAGGCGCAGCTGGATGCGGCTATCGACGCGGCGAAGGCCGCAGATACATTCCAACTGACCGCACCCCAGTTCGATGCCCAACAATTGCAACTCGACGCCGGGTTCCAGCAGATCGCGGCTCAGCGCGCAGAACTCGAGGAGGGCCAGAACGACCTGGCCGCGGGACGCGAGCAGCTCGAGGCGGCGCAACAGCTCCTGGATGCAGCATCCCCGATTCGCACCATAGCGCCCGATGGCAGCATTGCGATCGGTGCCGTGGTTTTCGAAGACGACCTGTTCTCGATTCCGAGTGAGGTGGTCACAGCGGTAACAAGCGCGATCGCCGCGACCAACATCTCCGGCGTTCAGGTAGATTACTACTCGGCTGCCATCGCGACGGCGATCGAGGGGCTGCTCGGTATCGGCGAGATCGTCGGGATCGCGCTCGCTCTGCTTGTCCTCGTGCTCATGTTCCGCGCTCTTCTGCCCGCGATGCTGCCGATCATCTCGTCAGTGATCGGTGTGGGCGTAGGCGTCGCCGGCGCCTTGGCGTTCTCGAGCGTAGTTGACATGTCATCGGCCACGCCAGTCCTGGGCCTGATGCTGGGTCTCGCTGTAGGTATTGACTACGCCCTCTTCATAATCAACCGCCACCGACAGCAGGTCCTTGGGGGTATCGAGATTAGTGAATCCATACCGCTGGCAAATGGCACCTCCGGGAACGCCGTCGTCTTCGCTGGTTCGACGGTGCTCGTTGCTCTGCTAGCGCTGAACGTTACAGGGATCCCCTTCGTCGGTGTCATGGGGACAGTCGCTGCAGCGTGCGTGCTCGTCGCGGTGCTCATTGCGGTGACGCTGACTCCGGCGCTGCTCAGTCTGATTGGCCCGCGCGTGCTGAACCGTCGTGCTAGAGCCCGAATTGGGCACGAGGCTCACGCACGTCCGGGCCTCGAGCCAATGAAGACGTCGCGAGCCATCCTTCGCGCGGCCCTCGCTATTGTCGTTCTGCTTGTTCTCGCGATCCCGGCGCTCTCGCTGAGACTCGGGATGCCCGACGGCTCATCAGAACCGATCGACTCCACGCAGTATCGTGCCTACACGACCGCCGCAGACGCGTTCGGGGCCGGACAAAACAGCCCTCTACTGGTCACAGCGGCGTTACCTGGTCCGATCGAAGAAGACTCCGTTCTGGGTGCACAGGCAGACCTGGCCCAGCAGATTCTGTCGCAAGATGCCGTCGTAGCGGTCGCGCCGGTAGGGGTTTCCGACGACAGAGATTTCTTCGCGTTCCAAGTCGTACCGATCGACGGACCCACGAGCGAATCGACCGAACAGCTTGTGCAGGACCTTCGCAGCCTCTCTCCCCTCGGTGGAATCGAACTCGGCGTTGCTGGGCAGGCGAGTGGAAACATTGACATTTCGGGCAAGCTCGCGGCGGTGCTCCCTCTGTATCTCCTCGTCGTTGTCGGACTCTCCCTCTCCATCCTAGTTCTCGTGTTTCGGTCGATTCTGGTTCCGCTCATTGCCACGGCCGGTTTCGTGCTATCACTTTTTGCGGCACTCGGCTCCGTGGTCGCGATCTACCAGTGGGGATGGCTGGGTCCTCTGTTTGGAGTGCATAGTCCGGGCCCTGTGCTGAACTTTGCACCAGTTGTTCTCACGGGCGTGCTCTTCGGCCTCGCGATGGACTACCAGCTCTTCCTGGTGACAGGTATGAGGGAAGCCTTCGTGCACGGGCTTCCCGCGCGCGCTGCCGTCGCTGCGGGCCTCAGGAACGGTCGGGCAGTCGTCATCGCGGCCGCGATCATCATGGGCTCAGTCTTTGGTGGCTTTGTGTTCTCGCACATTGCACTGGTCAGGCCGATCGGCTTCGGGCTGGCGGCCGGCGTCCTTCTCGACGCTTTCGTGGTTCGACTCCTGATTATTCCGGCTGTAATGCATCTGCTGGGCGACAAAGCCTGGTGGCTGCCGAAGTGGCTCGACCGGATCCTCCCGAACGTTGACGTCGAAGGTGCGGCGCTGGAGCGAAGACATCCTGCTCTGGGAGGCGCTTCGGGCTCAGAGACGTCCAATCTGAAACGGTGACGACGCGCCGCCTGACGTTTCGAAAACATGTAAAGAGCACGACTGCCGCATCGACCAATGGGGAGAGCGGTCATCGCGAGGAAGCCAAGACAGGCATCTCTAGGCGTCCGACGGCGACCGCCTTCTCTATTGGCACCGTCGGGCACCACACAAAAGTTGCTTCCATTATGTGGCTGCGGTCTACCGAGAGGCCAGGTTGCTTGCTCACTTCGACACTTAGGGCGTTAGAGGAGCTCTGCGATCACTTGCCCGACGAGTACGGCGCTTGCCGCGGGCCCGCTGGTCGGAGTCGTCGGGAGAATCCCGAGGTCGGCAATATGAAGACCGATAAGGCCGTATACGGCCCCGCGACCGTCCACGACCGATGTCGATGTGTCGGTTCCCATCGGGGTCGTGCCGCAGCTGTGCAAAGAGGTAGAAAGGTTGTTGCGTATCCAGTTGTCTAGATCGACATCATCGAGGCTGAGCAGTGCTGGATGCTCGGGCTCTCCGCCGAGGTCTCGAACTTCGTCGCTCGCCAGCATGGCGGCGGCCAGTCGCGCGGCGGCTCGTAGCCGAGCCCGGTCGTCGGCAGTGGAAATGTAGCGGAAGTCTAGACGAGGCGTCCCGCTACGATCGAACATCAGTCGTCCGGGTGCCTCCGTGCGGAGAGCTGAGACGAGCAGGCTCAGTGAATTGTCGCCCCGGTCGGTACCCAACATTTTGCCAAGGGGGCGCAACAGCGAGAGCACTTCAATGTCGCCGTCGGTCTCAGAGGCGCCTACCCCGCTTGTGCAAACGGCAGACGCGCCGATGACTGTCCTAAACGGAGCGTCGATCACGCTTTGGTGCACCTTAAAGCGCAGCTTGAGTTGCGGGTGGTCGTGCAACTCAGCTCCGACTGGAGCGTCGAACAGGACTGGCACGTCCGCATATCGCACCGCGTCGGCCGGACCGATGCCGCTGCGGACAAGAAGTTTGGGAGTCTCAATTGCGCCTGCGCAGAGGACGACCAGATCTGCTGGAAGTATCTGAATGTGGCGGTCGACGACGACCTCCACGCCGGTGACCCGGCACCGTGGATCGATGATGACTCTTTTCACGGCGCAGCCGCCGCGAACGTCCAGGCCCGACGGTGCGGGATCGAGCCACGCCCGCGCCGTGCTCCACCTCTCCCCATTGAGCGAGTTGGTCGGCACCGGGCCCACGCCAACTGGCGGGTCCGGGCTGGAGTTTTGGTCGAGCACGAGCGGCAGACCCAGTGCCGATCCAGCGGCGGTGAGCGCGGCAGTCACCGGGTGGTCGATGCTGCCGCGGCTCACCGGCAACGGTCCTGTTGTACCGTGACCGAACGAAGCGCCGAAGTCTTGATCGTCCTCGATTTGGGCCCAGAGCGGGCGAGTCGCCTTCGCGCTCCAACGCCCGTCACCGGACCGCGCTGCCCAGGAGTCGAGGTCGTGCGTGCGCGGCCGACGGAAGTAACCTGCGTTGATAGTTGTCGAACCACCGGCGACGCGTCCCCGCACGACGGTGTGATGCCGCCCCGCGAAGAGCGTGCCGGGATAACTGATGGTGAGCGGATGGCTGGGCATGGCCGCCGAGAGGCTCGTGCCGTCTTGACTCTCGACCGGAGCAGGGACCGGGCCCGCCTCCAGCAGCAGAACCTGTGCCCCGCGTGCGGCGAGTCGAGCAGCGAGCGGCACGCCAGCGCCGCCAGCGCCGACAACAATGACGTCGTGGTGGTACCGCATCACCGCGAATCCACCGCGCCGTCGCCTGCGCGGGAGGTACTCATGAGGAAGTGGCCTTGTCGATCGCCATGAGTTCCCCCGCGGCGAGAAAACCCTCGTCGAGGAGATCGCTGAGTGAGGAGCGCTCGTCGGCCAGCCATTGCTCATGCGCGGCGATTGAAATACCGAGGCAGACCCAGCCGATCGTCTGAGGCACTAGGGAAGTGGCCGGGACCGCTAGCCTTCTGGCCGCGTAGTCGGCGATCACTTGCCGCCAGGAGGCGTAGCGGATTGTTGAGTGCGCCACCAGGGAGGGCACCGTTAGGAGAAGAGTCATGCGCTCGCGGTGATACTGCAGCTCGCTCTCTGGGAATTGGTTGAACACAATGATTGCAGTGCGCAGGGCTTCCCCGAGAGGTAATCCGAGCGGTAGCGAGGCAAGATGTGCACGCATTGCCTTCAGCATCTCGTCAAACTGACCCCACGGTAGATCGTTCTTTGACGGGAAATATCGGAAAAAGGTGCGACGACCGATCCCGCAGGCGGCGGCAATGTCGTCGACAGTGACGCGATCGAAGCCGCGTTCGATGAACAGCCGCAAGCCAGTGTGGCTGATGTCGGCGTGCGTGGTGGCGGGCTGGCGGCCGATGCGGACGACCCGGGCGTCGCCGATCGGGGAGATATCACTCACTGTTCACCACTTCCCTCTTCCCTTCGGCACTGAGTGCCAATACAGTACTGACCACCGGCTGTCGGCACATCATCGTCGCCGACTCGTTGCAAAGGAGCAACCCATGACCCCGTCGCCCGCACCCCAGAACACCGTCGTCGAGGCGCCCTCCGGCGAGCTGATCGACGAGGAGTCGCTGGTGGAAGAGGTCTCGATCGACGGCATGTGCGGCGTCTACTAGACCGCTGGCCATGCCCTCCGTCACCCTCGACAGCGTCGTCGCGGTGCACCCTCGGGTCTCGATCCGACCCGAACCCTTCGGCGCTCTGCTGTACCACTTTTCGACGCGGCAGCTGAGCTTCCTGAAAGACCGGATGCTGCTGGAGGTCGTGCGCGCCTGCGACGGCACCCGCACCCTCGGCGAGGCTCTCGGCACCACGGGTGTTCCCGCCGCGCAGACGGCGCGCTACCTGCGCGCGGTCGAGACGCTCGTCGCCTCGCGCATGCTCGAATCCGCATCCGCCGGCACCGCACCCCGCCGCACCGCGCCCGACAGCGCCACTATCTCGACGGAGGCCGTCGCATGACGCTTGTCGCACCCACCCCGACCGCGACCACGACGACGGCGGCACCGCCCACGCCGCACCGTACCTCCAGCACCCTGCTCGGCCATTTCGAGCGCGGCCTGGATGCTCCCATCTGCCTCACCTGGGAGCTCACGTACGCCTGCAACCTGTCGTGCAGCCACTGCCTCTCGAGCTCGGGTCGGCGCGACCCGCGCGAGCTCACCACCGAGGAGTGCAAGGGCATCATCGACGAGCTGCAGCGCATGCAGGTGTTCTACGTCAACATCGGCGGCGGCGAGCCGACCGTGCGCAGCGACTTCTGGGAGCTCGTCGACTACGCCACCGCGCACCAGGTGGGCGTGAAGTTCTCGACGAACGGCGTGAAGATCACGCCCGAGGTCGCCCAGCGTCTCGCCGCGAGCGATTACGTCGACGTGCAGATCTCGCTCGACGGCGCCACCGCCGAGGTCAACGATGCCGTGCGCGGCCCCGGCTCGTACGACCTCGCGATGCGGGCCATGCAGAACCTCGCCGACGCGGGGTTCCGCGGCTTCAAGATCTCGGTGGTCTGCACCCGCGAGAACATCCCGCAGCTGGACGACTTCAAGGCGATCGCCGATCGCTTCCAGGCGCAGCTGCGGCTCACCCGGCTGCGGCCGAGCGGCCGCGGGGCCGACGTGTGGGACGACCTGCATCCCCTGCCGCACCAGCAGCGCGAGCTGTACGACTGGCTCGTCGCCAACGGCGAGGGCGTGCTGACGGGCGACTCGTTCTTCCACCTCTCCGCTTTCGGGGAGGCACTGCCCGGGCTCAACCTGTGCGGCGCGGGGCGGGTGGTGTGCCTCATCGATCCGATCGGCGACGTCTACGCGTGTCCCTTCGCGATCCATGACGAGTTCCTCGCCGGAAGCATCCGCGAGCCCGGGGGCTTCGAAGGGGTGTGGCGGCACAGCGAGCTGTTCCAGAAGCTGCGCGAACCCACCGGGGGCGGCGCCTGCGGATCGTGCGCGTTCTACGACTCGTGCCGCGGGGGCTGCATGGCGGCGAAGTTCTTCACCGGCCTGCCGCTCGACGGTCCCGACCCGGAGTGCGTGCGCGGCTTCGGCGAGCAGCTGCTGGCCGAGCGGGCGACGGATGCCCTCCCCAAGCCCACGGCTGACCACTCGCACCGCACCTCGCCGCCCCGACCGCGCGGCTCGGCGGGGCCCGTGCCGCTCACGCTCAGCATCCGCCGCCCGGATGCCCAGCCGGCGCACGCCTGCGCCGAGAGCCCGCTCGCGGGCTTCACCCCGACGGCCGTGACCGCCTGCGCCTGTGGCGGCCACTAGCACCACCCCCGTGCCGAGCGGCGCGCGGCACCACAACTCCAGAATCGATCAGAAGGAGGCACGCGATGGGGCGTGTAGAAGGAAAAATCGCATTCGTCACGGGCGCGGCCCGCGGTCAGGGCCGAGCGCACGCGCTGCGTCTCGCCGAGGAGGGCGCCGACATCATCGCGATCGACCTCTGCGCTCCGGTGCCCGACCTGCAGTACCCGTCCGCGACACCCGACGATCTCGCCGAGACGGTGCGGCAGATCGAGGCGCTCGATCGTCGGATCGTGGCTCATCAGGCTGACGTGCGCGACATGGCCGCACTGCAGAAGGCCGTCGGCGACGGTGTCGCCCATTTGGGCGGCCTCGACATCGTCGTCGGTAACGCGGGCATCTGCATCATCGCCGACGCCGAGAGCACCACGCCCGAGATCTGGAAGAACACGATCGACACCAACCTGACCGGTGTGTGGCACACCGTGCAGGCGGCCGTGCCGCACCTCAAGGCGCGTGGCGGCGGCTCGATCATCCTCACGAGCTCGGCGGCAGGTCTCGTCGGCATGCCGTTCCTGACGGCCTACATCGCTGCGAAGCATGGCGTGACGGGGCTTGGCAAGGCCTACGCAATCGAGCTCGGTCGTTTCAATATCCGGGTCAACACTCTTCACCCGGGCGGTGTCAACACCGCCATGGGCGGCATAGGCGCGGCCTTCCCCGAGTACATCGAGAAGAACCCCGGAGTTGTCATGGGCGGGTATGGCGTGCTGCCCAACACCACTACTGAACCGGTCGACCAGGCGAACGCGGTGCTCTGGCTCGCTTCCGACGAAGCCAAGTTCATCACCGGCACGCAGGTATCGGTCGACGCGGGCATGGTCGCCTCCTGACTATCTCGTCGGGATGAAACCCGGCGGGGACAGCTCACCTGCTCTTCCCGCCGCACCCGGCCCGTCACCGCGGGCAGGCGGGTGACTCACCACCAGAAAGGGAGAACGCAATGGGGCGTTTAGACGGAAAAGTAGTCTTCATCACGGGGGTCGCTCGCGGTCAGGGTCGCAGTCACGCGATCCGGTTCGCGGAAGAAGGCGCCGACATCATCGGCATTGACGTCGTTGAGCCGATCGCCGGAAGTACCTCGCCGCCTGCGACCCAGGACGATATGGACGAGACGGTCGCCGCCGTCGAGGCCCTGGACCGACGCATCATCGCCACAAAGGCGGACGTACGTGACTTCGAACAGGTCAAGGCTGCCGTCGATGCGGGCGTGTCGCAGTTCGGTCGTCTGGACGTCGTTCTGGCGAACGCGGGGATATCCACGTTCATGGGACCTGCTGAGAACATGACCGAAGAAGCCTTCGTCGACATGATCGATGTCAATCTCACCGGCGTGTGGCGCACGTGCGCAGCGGCCATCCCACACATCAAGGCCGGCGAGCGCGGAGGGTCGATCATCATGACCAGTTCGGTTGCGGGTCTCTCGGCCTTGAGCAACTTGGTGCACTACGTCGCGGCGAAGCACGGTGTCGTCGGGCTCATGCGCACCCTCGCGCTAGAGCTCGCTCCGCACCAGATCAGAGTCAACTCGATTCACCCGACCACCGTCGACACGCCGATGGTCAACAACGAGGCAACGTTTCGGCTCTTCCGGCCCGACCTCGATAGCCCCGGTGTCGACGACTTTCTTGAAGCGGCGAAGGTCATGAACGCGTTGCCCGTCGGTTGGGTTCAAGCGGTCGACATCTCCAATGCAATGGTGTGGCTTGCCTCGGACGAGGCTCGCTACGTCACAGGCGTCACTCTTCCGGTAGACGCTGGTTCCCTCGTCAAGTAGGCCGCACTCGCTCGGCCCGCCGACGATGACGGGCCGAGTAAATCTCACCGAAAGGAGCATCATCATGGGACGGTTGGACGGAAAGGTCGTACTGATTTCGGGCGTCGCCCGCAGTCAAGGACGTAGCCATGCGCTGCGGTTCGCGCAGGAGGGTGCCGACGTGATCGGCTTCGACGTGCTTGACGAGATCAAGGGCTCACCTTCACCGCCGGCGACGCAGGGCGACATGGACGAGACGGTGCGGCAGGTGGAGGCTCTCGATCGCCGCATCATCGCCACGAAGGCCGACGTGCGCGACTGGGC
>Ga0209066_10002420_pt1 | contig 22616 bp, 22 predicted proteins | sample All_14_2_FD_187198 | JGI IMG/M metagenome (GOLD analysis project Ga0209066, IMG submission 187198) | Freshwater microbial communities in response to fracking from Pennsylvania, USA - Allegheny Zone_MetaG_DW_15 (SPAdes) (version 2) ... | reverse complement strand
GGTGCCAGCTTCAACGAGACTGGCCCTGGCAGTTCGAGCCGACGCGCACGGCACTCAGCGAGGCCGACGCGACGGCACAGCAGGTCATTGCAGACGGGTCGAACCCGGCGGCGTGACGACGCCTTCGGTGAACAGCTCACCGGCGTCAATCGGGTCGAAGTGGTAGTGCTCACCGCAGAAGTCGCAGCCAATTTCGACCTGCCCTTGTTCGGCGATGATGGACTCGACCTCTTCCTGCCCCAGGCTGCGCAGCATGCCGGCCACGCGCTCACGTGAGCAGGTGCAGGCAAAACGCGGACCGGTCGCGCCTTGTTGGGGCTCGAAGCGGCGCACATCTTCTTCCCAGAACAGGCGACGCAAGATCGTGTCGGCGTCCAGCGTCAGCAACTCTTCCTGCTTCAGGGTGGACGCCAGGTGAGCGATGCGGTTGAAGGCATCGTCCAGTTCCAGGTCTTCGGCGCCGCGCGAGCCCTGCGCCAGATTGGCTTCGCCCTCGACCGGCAGACGCTGAATCAGCAGGCCGGCAGCCACTTCGTCGTTGGCGGCCAGCACCAGCTTGGCATCCAGCTGCTCCGACTGGCGCATGTAGTGCTCCAGCACCTCGCTCAGGCTGTGCAGCGGGTGGTTGCGCTCGTCATTGAGAGGCACCACGCCCTGATAAGGGGTCTGACCCGGCAGGCGGTCCTTCGGGTCGAGCGTGATCGCACAGCGCCCGCGACCGTTCACGTTGACCATCACCTCCAGAGGCAGGCGGCCGGTGTCGGTGGCAGGCAGCTCGCCCACCAGCTTGGCGGTGGTGCGGAAAGCCAGGTCGGGTTGCACTTCGGTGACGGCCAGTTTGACGGGGCCCTCGCCGAAGATCTGCATCACCACCGCACCGTTGAACTTGATGTTGGATTGCAGCAGCACACCGGCCGCGCTCATCTCGCCCAGCAGGCGGCGCAGCGGTGCTTCGAACGGCACAGCGGTTTCGCGCCGACGCAGCAGCTCTTGCCACCCGTCGGTCAGGCGTACCAGCATGCCGCGCACCGGCAGGCCTTCGAACAGAAACTTGTGCAATTCACTCATGAAAACTCATTCTTTCGGTGCGTCGATTCGCACCATGTCGGTCCGATATTGGGCCGATTTGCTCACATACAAGGCGGTGCCCATCTGCATCCGGGTGATATCGGCTTCGCTCAAGGGGCGCACTGCCTTGGCGGGCGAGCCCATGATCAGCATGCCGTCTTCGAACACCTTGCCCTCGGTCACCAAGGCGCCGGCCGCCACCAGGCAGTTCTTGCCAATCACCGCGCCGTTGAGCACCACGGCCTGGATGCCGATCAACGACCCGTCGCCGATGGTGCAGCCATGCAGCATGGCCTGATGCCCGACGGTGACGTTGGCGCCAATGGAGAGGGGGAAGCCGAAATCGGTGTGCAGCACCGAAGACTCCTGCACATTGGAGTTCATGCCCACCACGATGGGCTCGTTGTCGCCGCGCAGCGTCACATGCGACCACACACTGCTGCCCTCGGCCAGGAACACCTCACCGATCACATCTGCCGATTCGGCCACATAAGCGCTGGGGTGAATCTGTGGTGCCTTGTCCTTGATCCGATAAATGGCCATCTTGATTCCGGGCACCCAGGCCCGCCTGCCGGCAGTGGAAAGTCTGGATTTTAAGAGGCTTGACGTGTTTTGTGCTGTCTGCGGCCTTTCGCCGGACGCCGACAGTCAGTTCAAGCGTTTGTGTCATAGTGAGAACGGCTTGCCACCCATTGACCCATTTTTGCCAAGATGCTGTTCCTGCTGTCCCCGGCCAAGAGCCTCGATTACGACACCCCGGCCACCACGAAGCGCCACACCTTGCCGCAGTTCGTTGACGAGTCTGCCGCGTTGATCGAGGTGCTGCAACCCTATACCCCCGCCCAGATTGCATCCTTGATGGACCTGAGCGATGCGCTGGCCTCGCTGAACGTCGCCCGCTATGGCGCCTGGAGCCCCACCTTCACCGCCGACAACAGCAAGCAGGCGGTGCTGGCCTTCAACGGCGATGTGTACGAAGGCCTGGATGCGGGCAGCCTGTCGCAGCCCGATCTGGATTGGGCTCAGACCCATGTGGGCATCCTCAGTGGCCTGTACGGCATCCTCAGGCCGCTGGACTGGATGCAGCCTTACCGCCTGGAGATGGGCACGAAGCTGCCCAACCCGCGTGGCAAGGACCTGTACGCCTGGTGGGGCGACACGCTGGCCGAGCATCTGAACCGGCAACTGGCAGAGCAGGGCGACAACGTCATCGTCAACCTGGCGTCGCAAGAGTATTTCAAGTCGGTCAAACGCAAGGCGCTGAAAGCACGCGTCGTGGAGTGCGTGTTCGAGGACTGGAAGGGCGGCAAATGGAAGATCATCAGCTTCCATGCCAAGCGCGCCCGCGGCCTGATGGCCCGTTATGCCATCACGCACCGCGCCAAGACGCCCGCTGACCTGTTGGGTTTCGATGTGGAAGGCTATGCGTACGACGCCGCGGTGTCCGAGCCCGATCGGCTGGTGTTCCGCCGTCGGCTGGAGGCGTGAAAGACAAATCGGCCCAGTAGGGCCGATTTGTCATGCTGTGGGCGCGGTGTGCGCCCCAGGTTCAGCGGCTGCGCGGACGCGAGGTGCCGCCGCCGGAGCGGCCACCGGCACCACCGCCGCCGCCACCACTGCGCTGGCCAGAACCCTGACCACCGCCTTGGCCGCCACGGCCTGCCGAGCGCTGGCCACCGCCACCGCCGCCGCCACCTGGGCGACCCGAACCGCCCGAGCGACCACCACCGCCGCCAGAACGGGCACCGGGCGCACCAATGGTGCGGCGACCCAACAGGATCGGCTCGGCACGCTCATTGGGGTCCGGCTCGAAGCCCGGCACCACTTCCTTGGGGATGCTGCGCTTGATCAGCTTTTCGATGTCAGCCAGGAAGCTGTTCTCGTCCACACACACCAGGGAGACGGCTTCGCCTTCGGCGCCCGCACGGCCGGTGCGGCCAATGCGGTGCACGTAGTCTTCGGGCACATTGGGCAGCTCGTAGTTCACCACGTGGGGCAACATGTCGATGTCGATGCCACGCGCGGCGATGTCCGTGGCCACCAGCACCTGCAGGTCGCCGGTCTTGAACTCGCTCAAGGCCTTGGTGCGGGCGCTCTGGCTCTTGTTGCCGTGGATGGCCATGGCCGAGATGCCCTGCTTTTCCAGGTACTCGACCAGGCGGTTGGCACCGTGCTTCATGCGCGTGAACACCAGCACCTGGTGCCAGTTGTTAGACTTGATCAGGTGGGCCAGCAGGTCTTTCTTCTGCTCGCGACCGACCGGGTGCACCTTTTGGGCAATGGTCTCGGCCGTGGCATTGCGACGGGCGACCTCGATCACCTGCGGGGCGTTCAGCAGGCGGTCGGCCAGGGCCTTGATCTCGTCAGAGAACGTGGCCGAGAACAACAGGCTCTGCTTCTTGGCCGGGAGAATGGCCAGCACGCGCTTGATGTCATGCACAAAGCCCATGTCCAGCATGCGGTCGGCCTCGTCCAGCACGAAGAACTCGACCTTGCTCAGGTCGAGGTTGCCTTGCTGATGGTGGTCCAGCAGGCGGCCGGGCGTGGCGACCAGGATGTCGATGCCATTGCGCAGGCCCGACAACTGCGGGCCCATGCCCACGCCACCGAACATGACCATGGACTTGATGGGCAGGTACTTGCCGTAGACGCGCACGCTTTCTTCGACCTGGGCGGCCAGTTCACGCGTGGGGGTCAGAATCAGGGCGCGGATGGGGCGCTTGCCCTGCGTGGCCGGGGCCGGCGTGGTGCTCAGCTTGTGCAGCAGCGGCAGGGTGAAACCGGCGGTCTTGCCGGTGCCGGTCTGTGCGCCAGCCAGCAGGTCGCCGCCAGCGATGACCGCCGGGATGGCCTGGGCCTGAATGGGGGTGGGGGTGGTATAGCCGGTTTCGGCGACGGCTTTCAACAGAGGCTCGATGAGCCCCAGACTTTCAAACGACATGAGATCTTTGCCCTTAAGAGGGTGACAAGGCGACTGCACTCGCGTGGTCCGGGCCAGGACGCGGCGAGTCAACCAATTGGCAATGCTGTGGGGGATGAGTCAAACGCCGCGGTGCGGGGACAAAACCACCGCAAGCCGGCAGATGCAGGTTGGAGCCAGCGCGATGCATGGCAGAGAACGAGCGAAACGGGTGGAGGGAGTGGCCCTGTTGTCCGTCGTTTCCAGACCTGACCTTCATGATACCCCGTGAGCCCGAACTTTGGGGCCGGGAGCACCTAGAATCTCCGCATGAATTCAATGGTTCTCGCCCGCAAATACCGTCCCAGAGGCTTTGACAGCATGGTTGGCCAGGGTCACGTGGTCCAGGCCCTGGGCAACGCGCTCACCCAACAACGTCTGCACCATGCCTACCTGTTCACCGGGACGCGGGGCGTGGGCAAGACCACGGTGTCGCGCATTCTGGCCAAATCGCTCAACTGCGTCGGGCCGGACGGGCAGGGGACCATCACGGCCTCGCCCTGCGGGCAATGCCAGCCGTGCCGCGACATCGACGCGGGCCGCTTCGTCGATTACGTCGAGCTGGATGCCGCCTCCAACCGCGGCGTGGACGAGATCTCGCAGTTGCTCGAGCAGGCGGTCTACAAACCGGTGCTGGGCCGCTTCAAGGTCTACATGATCGACGAAGTGCACATGCTCTCGACCACGGCTTTCAACGCCATGCTGAAAACGCTGGAGGAGCCGCCCGACTACCTGAAGTTTGTGCTGGCCACCACCGACCCGCAAAAGGTGCCGGTGACCGTGCTGTCGCGTTGCTTGCAGTTCAACCTGCGCCCGATGGCCGTGCAGACCATGCAGGAGCACCTGGCCCATGTGCTCGACATTGAGCAGATCGGCTTTGATGCGGGCTCCTTGCGCCTGTTGGCACGCGCCGCACGTGGCTCCATGCGCGATGCGATGTCGCTGGCCGACCAGGCGATTGCCTTTGGCAGCGGCAAGCTGGAAGAGGGCGCCGTGCGCCTGATGCTGGGCGCAGTCGATCGACAGCACGTGCAGCGCATCATCGAAGCCGTGGCCGCCGGAGACGGCGCCGCGCTGGTGGCCGCCGTGGACACCTTGCGTGAGCTGGGCCTGTCAGCGGCAGGCACGCTGGAAGAACTGGCCACCGCCTTGCAGCGCATGGCCGTGTGCCAGGCTGTGCCGCAAGCAGTGGCCTCGGAAGACCCCGACGAAGCCACCTGGCATCGTCTGGCGCCCTTGCTGGCCCCGGATGAAACCCAGTTGTTCTACAGCTTGTGCCTGCAGGGCCGAGCCGAGCTGGCTCTGGCCCCTGACGAGTACAACGGCTTGTTGATGTTGCTGCTGCGCCTGCTGGCCTTCAAGCCCGGACACAGCTACGGCACAGCGGGGAGTTCACCGCCCCCAAAAGCTGAAGGCTCGGTTGCGCGCACGGCGCAGACCGAGCCCACGACACAGTCCATCGCGCAGCCCGCTGCTCAGCCAGCGTTGCAGCCAACCCCTGCTGCGCCTGCGGGCTCGGCATCCGCGCCTCCCGCGTCGCCAGCAAATGCGGGTGCATCCCTGACGCCATTGCCCGAGGTTGCGCCGGTGGCCGCGCCTTCGGCCGCTCCACCGCTGCCTGCACCAAGCGAGGCTACATCCCCCTCGACGCCGGCTGCGCGTCCCGCCACGGCGGCCATGCCTCGTCCGGCGCCTGCCGCACAGCCCCCAGCGGCTCAGGCCCCTGTCGCGCCATCGGCTCGACCTGCGGCCGAGCCCGCCCGCGCCAGCCAAGGCGTTGCGCCCTGGGACGAGCTCCCGCCTGAGGCCGACCCATCATTGGCAGACGCGTACGCGCCATCCCAGGCCGAGCACGAAGACGACTTCGCGCCGCCATCCGAGTTCGATCGACCGGAGCCACCCGACGAGCAGGACGTGTCACCTCGACCTGCAACGCCATCGCGGCCCACCGTCAGCGCCGGGCCATCGCTGGACCTGCCGCCGCCGGGCAGCGACCCGCTGTCAGACCGTTGGGCCGAGCTGGTGGGTCAACTGCAAGCCCGTGGCCTGATCGCCGCCCTGGTGCGCGAGCTCGCCATCCAGGCGCAGTGCATCGCCCACGAAGACGGCGGCACGCACAGCCTGTGGCGCCTGCGCGTCGAGCGCGAGAGCCTGCGCAGCGACAACCTGCGCGACCGTCTGGCCCAGGCTCTGTCCGAGCTGCTCGGGCACGAGGCCAGGCTGGAGCTGGAACGCGGCGTGGCGTTCAACACACCGGCCCAACGCGATCAGGTGGCCCGCGAACTGCGGCAGCAGCGGGCCGAGCAGTTGATCAGCGGCGACCCGCTGGTCCAGCAACTCATGCAACAGTACCCTGGTGCCCGTCTGGTGCCAGGCTCCATTCAACCCCTGGCGGATGAGGCTGGCACCTGAGCCGGTCACAATCACGCTTTGCACACGAAAGGATGAGCCATGCTCAAAGGACAACTCGCAGGCTTGATGAAACAAGCCCAGCAAATGCAGGACAACCTCAAGAAGGCCCAGGACGAGCTGGCCAACGTTGAGGTGGAAGGCCAATCGGGCGCTGGCCTGGTCAAAGTCGTCATGACCTGCAAGAACGACGTCAAACGCGTGACCATCGACCCCAGCCTGCTGGCCGATGACAAGGACATGCTGGAAGACCTCGTGGCTGCCGCGTTCAACGACGCCGTGCGCCGTGCCGAAGCCACCAGCGCCGAGAAGATGGGCAAGCTGACGGCCGGCATGCCCATGCCGCCCGGCATGAAGTTCCCCTTCTGATCGGCCGCGCGTCATGGCGGACCCCGCACTCGACGCGCTGATCGACGCGCTGCGCTGCCTGCCCGGTGTCGGCCAGAAGTCGGCGCAACGCATGGCCTTTCACCTGCTGCAGCACGACCGCCCCGGCGCCGTGAAGCTGGCCCGCTCGCTGGACACCGCCGTGTCCGAGATCGGGCACTGCCAGCGTTGCCACACTTTCAGCCGTGCCGAGGTGTGTGACGTTTGCCTGGATGGCACCCGCGACCCGCACCTGCTGTGCGTGGTCGAAACACCGGCTGACCAGGCCGCGCTGGAGCGCACCGGCAGCTACAAGGGCCAGTACTTTGTGCTGCTGGGGCGCCTGAGCCCGCTCGATGGGCTGGGGGCGCGTGACATCGGGCTCTCCGCCCTGATCGAGCGCGCCACCGACGGCCAGGTGCGCGAGGTGATCCTGGCCACCAACTTCAATGCCGAAGGCGAGGCCACGGCCCACGTCTTGGGCGAACAGCTCAAGGCCCGGGGCCTGAAGGTCACGCGCCTGGCGCGCGGTGTGCCTGTCGGCAGCGAGCTGGAATACGTCGATCTGGGCACCATTGCCCATGCCTTCATGGACCGACGCTGAACGTTTTTCTAACAAAGACAGGCCGACTCAGGCCACGGAGACAAGCATGAGCATTGCGAATTGGTGTGTGTTGGCAGCCTGCCTGCTGCCGGTCGTCACGGTGGGTGCCGCGAAGGCCAGCGTGGGCATGAAGTCCCCCCGCAAGGGAGGCTACGACAACCACAACCCTCGCCAGTGGGAGGCGGGCCTGACAGGTTGGCAGCAACGGGCCAACGCGGCCCAGGCCAATGGCTTCGAGGCCTTGCCGCTGTTCATCGCGGCGGTGCTGATGGCCCAGCAGGCGCAAGCTGATCAGGGTGTGATCGACCAGTGGGCGCTGGCGTTCATCGGCATCCGCCTGGCCTACATCGCCAGCTACCTGATGGACAAGGCCGCGCTGCGCAGCCTGATCTGGATGGCCGGTGTGGCCGTGTGCATCTACATCATGTCGCTGGCTGGCTGAGCGAGCGATGGCGTGACGGGCTGAGCACCTGGCTCAGCCCCAACCCCTGGCGCAAGGTCAGCGTGCGCTGGCCACGCGGACCCGGGCCGTGCGGCTTGAGGCCCCGGCGCGCGCCTTCGAGCTGCTCTTCTTGGCGCTTGCCACCACGGTCTTGCCCTTGCGGGCCTTGACCTTGCGGTCCAGCTTGGCCTCGCGGGTCACACGCCCCTTCTTGGCAGAGGCCAGCGAGCGTGAAGCCTGCGCCTTGCCCTTGTGGGGCACGTAGACCACGATCTGTTCGCCGCGCTTGAAGCGGGCGGAGGTGCCCACCTTGTTCCACGAGGCCACCTGGGCCACGCTCAGCCCGTAGCGCTTGGCCACCGTGCGAACGGTGTCACGCTTGCCCGCCTTCAGCGCCATGCGGCGCAGGGGCGGCACATCGGGGGCCAGGGCCATCATGGCGTTGTCGGCCAGGGCTTCGGAGACATCGCGCTCACGGTGCTCGGAGCGGTGCACCAGCAGGGTCGAGCCCGCCTTGACCAGCATCTTCGGCGGAATGCGGTTCACCTCGCGCAGCGTGGACTCCGGCATGCCCAGTTGCTTGGCCACATCGGCCGGGCGCATGGTTTTGGGCACCTGCCAGGCCGTCCAGGTGGCGAGCGGTCCCTTGTGCTTGGTCAGGTTGCGGACAAACAGGTGGGCGTTGTCGTACGGCAGCAGCACCTGTGGGGTGCCGGCGGCCAGGATCACGGGCTTGTTCTGCGAAGGGTTCAGCGCCTTGAACTCGTCCACCGGCAGCGCAGCCAAGCGGGCCGCCAGGGCCACGTCCATGTCACGCTGGATGGGCACGCTGACAAAGTAGGGGTGGTTCTCGATCGGCGTCAGCGCGAGGTTGTAGGCCTCTGGCTGGGCGACGATGTTGCGCACAGCATGCAGCTTGGGCACATAGTGGCGGGTCTCCGCCGGCATGTTCAGGCTGGCGTAGTCAGTCGGCAGGCCCTGGCTCAGGTTGCGCTTGATGGCGCGCTGCACATTGCCTTCGCCCCAGTTGTAGGCGGCCAGCGCCAGGTGCCAGTCGCCGAACATGCGGTGCAGGCGCTGCAGGTAGTCCAGCGCGGCACGGGTGGAGGCCAGCACGTCGCGGCGCTCGTCGCGGAAGATGTTCTGCGTGAGGTCAAAGTACTTGCCCGTGGCCGGCATGAACTGCCAGATGCCCGAAGCACGGGCCGACGAGATGGCCTGCGGGTTGAAGGCGCTCTCGATGAAGGGCAGCAGGGCCAGCTCGGCGGGCATGCCGCGACGCTCGATTTCCTCGACCACATGGTAGAGGTAGCGGTTGGCGCGCCCGGTCATGCGCTGCACGTACTCGGGGCGACTGGCGTAGTAGCGCTCATGCTGGCCCACCAACTCGTCTTCGAGCGGCGGCAGCTGGAAGCCCTGGCGCACACGCGCCCACAGGTCTTTGGTGGCGTCGCTGTCGTCGAGGTTCAGGGTGGCGTCAGGCCGCAAGGGATCGGTCGGGCTGCCTGCGGCCAGTCGGGCTTCGCGATTGTTGGCCGCGGCGGTTTCTTCGTCATCGGCCGCCAGAACGGCCGCAGGGCCCAGGTCCACACGCAGACCGGAGCTGGGGTCTTCACGGGTCGCGCGGCGTGCGATGGACTTGGTGACGGCGGAAGGGCGGCTGGACTGGGTTTTCAGCAGCCGGTCCATGTCGGTGCCCGCCGTGCTGGCGGGTGGCGTCACGGTGCCGCAAGCGGACAAGAGCAGGGTGAACAGGGCTGCGGCACCCAGGAGCAGGGGACGGGGCAGGCTGGGACGATGGGAGGTGTTCAAAACGTGTTCTTCCAGAGGCGAAGCGCCCCAAACACCGACGCAGGGGCGGTATCAGGGGCATCGTGCGCAAGGGCAGCTGACTGCACCGCAGGGGCGGTACAGCGCAAGAAGGGGTTGATGGCCAGCTCGGTGGCCAGCGTGGTGGGCAAAGTCGGCAGGCCGGCGGCGCGCAGCGATTCACAGTGCGCCACATGCCGCGCCAGGGCGGCATTGTCGGGCTCGACCGCCTGCGCAAAGCGCAGGTTGCTCAAGGTGTACTCGTGGGCCGCGCACAGACGGGTGCTGGCAGGCCATTGGGCGATCCGGTTCAGGGCCCGATGCATCTGGTCCATCGTGCCCTCGAACACGCGCCCGCACCCGCCGCTGAACAGGGTGTCACCGACGAAGGCCAGGGGCGTGGGGTCGGTATCGCCCAGGCCTTCGGGGGCGAAATAGGCGATGTGCCCGCGTGTGTGCCCCGAGACGTCATGGACACCGAAACGCAGGCCGTTCCAGCTCACGGTGTCCCCGTCGGCCACCGCATGGGTGACGCCGGCAATGTGCTCCGCACCGGGGCCATAGACTGGCAGATCGTTTCTTTGCAAGGCCGAGAGGCCGCCGACGTGATCGCCATGGTGATGGGTCACTAGAATGGCGGTCAGCTTGAGCCCGTATCGCTTGAGTGCGTCGCTCACCGGCGCAGCATCCCCCGGATCGACCACCAGGGCTTCAGTGCCGTTGTGGATCATCCAGATGTAGTTGTCAGCAAAGGCGGGTAGGGCGAGTAGATTCATGAGCAAAGTCGGACCCATTATAGAGTTGCATCCCTGGCTGGCACTGCCTTCTGGCCAGGCTTTACTTGACTGGGAACAGGCGCAAGTGGACCGCCTGGTGGCCGATGTATTTGGCTTTCACGCCCTGCAATTGGGACTGCCTGAACTGGACGGTCTGCGTTGCAATCGCATGCCGCACAAGTGGCTGGCACTCGACAGCCGTTACGCCGCGTGGCAGCCGCCCGCCGACCGGGCGCCACTGATCCACGAGCCGCTGGTGTTGCCGGAAGGCCTGATGCACGGCGCCCCGCTGGGCCTGCGCTGTGAGTTCGAGGCCCTGCCGGTGGCGAGCAACAGCCTGGACCTGGTGGTGTTGCCCCATGCGCTGGAAATGGCCCACGACCCGCACGCCACCTTGCGCGAGGTGGAGCGCGTGCTGGTGCCCGATGGCCGGGTGGTGATTGCCGGGTTCAATCCGGCCAGCCTGTGGGGCGCGTCACAGCGCCTGGGGCTGTGGGGGATTGATTCGGCGCTGGTCTTGCCAAAAGGTGAGTTCATTGCCTACTGGCGGCTGCGTGACTGGCTGCGACTGCTCGGCCTGGAGGTGGAGGCCGGTGGCTTCGGGTGCTACCGCCCGATGAACCACCATGCCCGTAGCTGGGAGCGCCTGCGCTGGATGGAGCATGCCGGCGACCGCTGGTGGCCGGTGCTGGGTGCGGTCTACTTTGTGGTGGCCGTGAAGCGGGCGCGAGGGATGCGCCTGGTGGGCAAGCTGAAAATGAACCGGGCGGCCCCTGCCGCTGCCCCGGCGGTTGTGGCACAACGTCACCAACGTGACGGCCACGTTCAACAGGATGTGAATGGATGAGTGATTCGGCGATGCCAACCGTGGTGATGTACACCGACGGTGCGTGCAAAGGCAACCCAGGCCGCGGTGGCTGGGGGGTGTGGATGGTCAGCGGCCCTCACGAGCGCGAGATGTGGGGCGGCGAAGCCCTGACCACGAACAACCGCATGGAGTTGACCGCGGTGATCGAGGCGCTGAAGGTGCTCAAGCGCCGCTGCAAGGTGGTGATCTACACCGACAGCGAATACGTGCGCAAGGGCATCACCGAGTGGATCGGGGGCTGGAAGCGACGCGGCTGGAAGACCGCCGACAACAAGCCCGTCAAGAACGACGATCTGTGGCGCACGCTGGAGGCCATGGCCGCCCAGCACGATGTGGACTGGCGCTGGGTGCGCGGCCATGCCGGTGACCCAGGCAACGAGCGGGCCGATGGCCTGGCCAACCGCGGCGCGGCCGAGGTGCGTTGAACCCGCAGGGGGCCCACCCAGGGCCTCAGAGAATGAGGACCATGGTCAGCTTGTCGAAATAACGCACCTGACCGGGGCCGTCCACCAGTTTGATCGCGTGCGGCACCACCCCGCAGCCCTGAAAGCCGGCGCGCTCGTACAGGCGGATGGCCGACTCGCTGGACGCCGAGACCCTCAAAACAATCTGCTCGAGACCGATGGCCTGGCGGGCCTGCGCGATGGCCGCTTCCACCAGGCGAATGCCGATGCCATTCCCTGTATGCCGGGGATGGACCATCATGCTGTTGAGCTCGGCGCTGTGTCGCAGTTTCTGCTGCGACTGGCGTTCCAGACCGATCATGCCGACCAGTTCGGAGCCGACCCAGGCGCCCATGAGAAAGCTGCCGCCGAGCGTTTCACTCAGACCCAGTCGGCCCAGATAGCTTTCGGGCGGGCGGGCACGTTCACTGTCGAGGTCGGCATCAAACGCATCCGGGTAGAGGCGCAGCGCTTCATCACGCAGGTTCTTGTAGGCACTCAAGTCAGCCGCCGCGATCCGCGCAATGCGCACGGATGTGTCAGTTTCGACCATTCAGTGTCTCCAGGCTGTTGATGTTGTCAAATCCATTCGCATCCACGAAGGATACGCTCGTCCAGTTCAGCGCCTGGATACAAACCCTTAGTTTACGTTCATCTTGCGCAAACATCGCGGCCAGCCTCGCGGAAACACGCTGGCGCAGCAGCACGCAGACCCAATGGCGCCGTTGATGGCCGTCCGGGTCGATCGTGGAAGGGACCACGGCCTCGGCACCGCAGCGCTCGGCCTCGGCCAGGAGGCGCTCAACGAGGTCGTCGGGCAGATGGGGGGTGTCGCAAGGGGTCACCATGAGCCAGGGCGTGGCCGTGTGCCTCAGGGCGGTGACGATGCCGGCCAAAGGACCGCTGGCGACAGGCAGGTCTGGCGCGTCGGGCACGACGGCGGGCACACCGGAAGGCGGGGTGGCATGGGCCTGTTGCAGCAAGCTGGCGTAGTCAGGCAGGTTGCGGTTGGCGACGGCGAACTGTGTGCCCGTCTGTGCCACCAGGCGATCGAGCACCCAGGCGGCCAGCGGGCGGCCCTGGTAGGGCACCAGGCCCTTGTCGCGACCGCCCATGCGTCGCCCCTCACCGCCAGCGAGCAGGCAGCCGGTGACCTGTTGCCGGGAGGAAGCGGTCATGGGAAAGTCATGGGGAGCTCATACACAGAGCTCAGGATACGACAGGATCAGCGCTCGCCTGTGGCGGAGGCCTGCACCGTTCCGGCGTTGACGAGCGGCGCACGACGCGCCCCGTCGAAACGCTTCTGCCAGTAGCCGACGCGAATGTCCTCGACGCGAACCGAGGCACCGGTGCGTGGCGAATGGATGAACTTGTTGTCGCCGATGTAGATGCCCACATGCGAGAAGGTGCGACGCAGGGTGTTGAAGAACACCAGGTCGCCCGGCTTGAGCTCGCTTTGCTTGACAGGGATGAGGTCGGGGGAGTTGGCCTGCTCGGCAGAGCGGCGCGGCAAGACCAGACCGACGCTGTTTTCAAACACGTGGCGGGTGAACCCGCTGCAGTCAAACCCGGTTTCGCGGCTGGTGCCGCCGAGCTTGTAGGGCACGCCCAGGAAGTCCATGGCCGAGGTCACCAGGCTGGACGCCATGTCTGACGCCTTGGAGCGGACCTGCTGCGCCATCTCGACCACAGGCTTGGTCGATGGCATCAGGCCTTTCTCGGACAAGAAGCGGCTGACGGGGTCTTCGGCATCGGCACTGGCCGAAGCGGCTGGCGCCGGCGCGAGCACATTCTGCGCAAGCGCTGGCGCACCCAAGCCGACGCTCAAGGCGCCGATGACCAGCAGGGTGCGCACGGTGCCCAGCGAGGCGACGCGTACGTGATTCCGGCAAGCATGATCGCTCAACTGCATTGGATGCGACCTGGGTGTCGGTCCTGAGAAAACATGGGGACGAATGTAATGCGGCCTGACGGACACGTCAAGCCGCTGGCCTACGGATAAACCTGGGTTTTTAACCTTGCGACATGACAGAGACGTGAACTCGTCCACACATCCGGGGGCATTGCGACATGTGAAGTGGCGAACACGGCTGGGGTAACGGGTCAGCCTTGATGTGCCGCAATTTTGACAGGAGGCGCTTTCGCTTATGCTGAAATCAATACGCCCCACTGATCACATGACAAGGAGACACACATGTCGGCATCCCAGAGTGACACCAAGCTGGTGGTCGCGCCAGAGTCGGGTTTGAATGAAGCGCAGGTGCGCACGCTTCAGACCCGTCTGCAGGCAACCCTCAAGGATCTGTCCCGGGAAGACCACGACCTGCGCCAGCAGCTGGCCAGCGACGAGGTGGCGACCGAGCACGCCGTGGTCGATGGGGCCGAAGGCGCTTTGAGCGTGGGGGCCAACCTGGAGGTGATCACGCAGATTCAGCACGAGCGCCAGGAAATGGGGGCCATTCTGGCTGCGCTGGACCGGATTTCGGCGGGCGAGTACGGACTGTGCACCGACTGCGGCGCACCCATCGGCCAGGCTCGCTTGAACGTCGTGCCGGAGGCCAGCCACTGCATCGACTGCCAGGAAGTGGCCGAACGCCACCCGGGTCACTGACGGGTGGGGTAGGCCTGAGGCCGTCGCCTCAGGCGCTCAGTTGCTCGATTTCCTCGGTGAGTTCGAGCCAGCGTGATTCCAGCGCTTCGACCTCGTCAGTCAGGGACTTGAGGCGTTTGCCCTGTTCGGCGCGGTCTGCCGCCGACAGGCCCGGGTTGGCCAGAGACTCGGTCAAGGCTGCTTGCTCGGTGTGGGCCTTGGCCAGGCGCTCATCCAGCTTCTTGAGTTCAGCCTTGAGTGGTTTGGCCTGCTCGGCCAGTTTCTGACGTGCCTGCGCCTGGGCCTTGCGATCGTCTCGGCTGCTGATCTGGGCCACTTCGGGCTGGATCTGAACCGGGGCGGCGCTGCGGGCCGGCGTGACGCGATCGACGTCGCGAGCAGCCTTGGCCGCGGCCGCGACCTCGCGGGCCTGGGCCTGGAGCCAGCGCTGGTAGTCGTCCAGGTCACCGTCAAAGGTGGTGACCTCGCCGTGGGCCACCAGCCAGAACTCGTCACACACTTCGCGCAACAGGGCACGGTCGTGACTGACCAGCATCACGGAGCCTTCGAACTCGTTGAGCGCCATGGACAGGGCTTCGCGGGTGGTCAGGTCCAGGTGGTTGGTGGGTTCGTCGAGCAGCAGCAGGTTGGGGCGCTGCCACACGACAAGGGCCAGCACCAGGCGGGCTTTTTCGCCGCCGCTGAACTGACCGACTGGCTGATTGACCATGTCGCCCGTGAACTGGAAACGGCCCAGGAAGTCGCGCAGCTCTTGCTCGCGCCCTTGTGGGCCGACCTCGCGTGCCAGGCGGATCATGTGCTGCATGGGCCCCTCGTCAGGGCGCAACACGTCCAGCTCCTGCTGGGCGAAGTAGCCAATGCTCAGGCCCTTGCCTTCGGTGATTTCACCGCTGACGGCACGGTTCATGTGCGCCAGGGTCTTGACCACCGTCGACTTGCCTTGGCCGTTGGCACCCAGGATGCCGATGCGCTGCCCCGGCAGAACCGATCGGTTGATGTCGGAGACGATCGTCAGCGCGGTGCCGTCTTCCTGAAAGTAGCCGCAGGCCAGGTCCTTGATCGCCAGCATGGGGTTGGGCAGGCTGGCGGGCTCCGGGAAGGTGAACTGGAAGTCGCTGGCGGTGAGGACGGGGGCCAGCTTTTCCATGCGCTCCAGCGCCTTGACCCGGCTTTGCGCCTGCTTGGCCTTGCTGGCCTGGGCCTTGAAGCGGGCAATGAACTTGGACAGGTGCGCGATCTTGTCTTGCTGCTTGCTGAAGGCGGCCTGATGCTGGCTCATGCGCTCGGCACGCATGGACTCGAAGGCGGTGTAGCCACCGGTGTAGCGGGTGAGCTTGGCGTCTTCGAGGTGCAGGGTGACCTTGGTGATCGCGTCCAGGAACTCGCGGTCGTGGCTGATGATCAGCAGCGTGCCTTCGTAGCGCTGCAGCCAGGCTTCCAGCCAGACCAGAGCGTCCAGGTCCAAGTGGTTGGTGGGTTCGTCCAGCAGCAGCAGCTTGGCGGGGCACATCAGGGCGCGCGCCAGTTGCAAGCGCATGCGCCAGCCGCCCGAGAAGCTGTTGACCGGGGCTTGCGTCTGCTCCAGCTTGAAGCCCAGGCCCAGCAGCAGCGCCTGCGCGCGCGCCGGGGCGTCAAAGTGGCCGGCTTCGGCCAGGGCCATGTGGGCCTCGGCCATGGCATTGCCATCGTCGGCGGCTTCGGCGTCGATGAGGTCCTGGCGCGCCTTCATCAGGCGGCCGTCCCCCTGCAGCACGAACTCGGTGGCGGGGTCGTCCGTCTCGGGCATCTCCTGGGCGACCTCGGCCATGCCGCCGGGCAGCAGCCAGCTGGGCGGGATCTCGACGTCGCCACCATCGGCGGGCAGTCGCCCGGCCAGCAGGGAGAACAAGGACGACTTGCCAGCGCCGTTGCGGCCAATCAGGCCGACTTTCTCGCCGGGGTGGATCGTGGCACTGGCCTTATCCAGAACAGGCTTGACGCCTCGCAGAAGAGAGACGTTTTTCAGAACAATCATGGGTCAGGCCGATTCGGATTCAAGCAGCAGGGCGTCACGGGTGATCAGCAAGAGCTGATCGGCGCCAGAGGTGGTGTCCAGCCAGGTCACGGCCAGATCAGGGAAAGCGCGTTCGAAGTTCGCTCGCTCGTTGCCGATTTCCAGCACGAGCACCGCATCGGGCGTCATGTAGCGGTCGGGGTCGGCGCGCAGACTGGCGAACAGGGCGCGGGTGAAGTCCATGCCGTCTTCGCCCGAGGCCAGGGCCAGCTCAGGCTCGGCCAGGTACTCGGCGGGCAGGGCCTTCATGGACTGCGCGTTGACGTAGGGGGGGTTGCACAGGATCAGGTCGTAAGGCCCTTGCACGGACTGCAGGCCATCGCTGCGCAGCAGGGTGATGCGCTCCGCCAGCCCGTGTTGGTCCACATTGACGCGGGCCACGGCGAGGGCGTCCTCGCTGATGTCGGCGCCATCGACCGTGACATCGGGGTAGGCCATGGCCGCCAGCACAGCCAGGCTGCCGTTGCCAGTGCACAGGTCCAGCACGCGTCGGGTCTGCTCGCTCAACCAGGGGTCGATGCTGCCATCGGCCAGCACCTCGGCGATGAAGGAGCGGGGCACGATGACCCGTTCGTCCACATAAAACGGCACACCCTGCAGCCAGGCCTGATGCGTCAGGTAGGCGGCGGGCTTGCGCGTCTGGATGCGCTCTTCGATCAAGGCGTGAACCTGGCTCTGCTGTGCGTCGCTGACCGCCGTGTCCGCCACATCGTCCAGCGCGTCCAGCGGATGGCCCAGGCGCCACAGCACCAGCCAGGCGGCTTCGTCAAAGGCGTTGGTGGTGCCATGGCCAAAGCCGACCTGGGCCTCGGTGAGCCGGGCGGCCGATTGTTCAATCAGTTCAATGACGGTCACGTCAGCAGTCTTTCCAGCGTCTGCCGGTAGATGTTTTTCAGGGGCTCGATGTCGGCCACGGCGACGTGCTCGTCGATCTTGTGGATGCTGGCGTTCACGGGACCAAACTCGACCACCTGCGGGCAGATCTGCGCAATGAAGCGGCCGTCCGAGGTGCCGCCGGTGGTGGACAGCTCGGTCTCCAGACCCGTGACGTTCTGGATGGCGGCGGCCATGGCGTCGACCAGGGGGCCGCGACGGGTCAGGAAGGGGCGCCCACCCAGCGTCCAGTCGATGTGGAAGCTCAAGCCGTGCTGGCGCAGCACGTCTTCCAGTCGGGTCTGCAGGCTTTCCGGCGTGGACTCGGTGGAGAAGCGGAAATTGAAGTCGATGACCAGCTCGCCAGGGATGACGTTGTTGGCGCCGGTGCCCGCATGGATGTTGGACATCTGCCAGCTGGTGGGCGGAAAGTGGTCGTTGCCCTGGTCCCACACGATGGCGGCCAGTTCGGCCAGGGCCGGTGCGGCCTGGTGAATGGGGTTGCGCGCGAGGTGCGGGTAGGCGATGTGGCCCTGGATGCCCTGCACGCGCAACTTGCCCGAGAGCGAGCCACGGCGGCCGTTCTTGATCATGTCGCCCACCTGCTTGACGGAAGTGGGCTCACCGACGATGCAGGCGTCCAGGCGCTCACCTTGTGCGGTGAGCCATTCGCAGACCTTGACGGTGCCGTCGACGGACGGACCTTCCTCGTCGCTGGTGATCAGGAAGGCGATGCTGCCGGCATGATCGGGATGCTGGGCCACGAACTCTTCGCTGGCCACCACCATGGCGGCCAAGGAAGTTTTCATGTCAGCGGCGCCACGGCCGTAAAGGCACCCATCACGGTAGCTGGGCACGAAAGGTGGGCTGGACCATTGGTCGAGCGGGCCGGTGGGCACGACATCGGTGTGGCCGGCGAACGCCAGGGTGGGTGCGCCAGTGGCATGGCCACGGCCGCGCTTGATGGCCCACAGGTTGGTGACGGGGGCATCGGCCGGGCCGAACACCAGGGTCTGGCATTCAAAACCAATGGCCTGCAGGCGCTCGGCCATCAGGGCCTGGCAACCCTCGTCAACGGGGGTCACGGAGGGACGGGCGATCAGCGCCTCGGCGAGGCGCACGGTGGCGGTCATGTCAGGGTCTCAGCGGGAGGCAGGGAAGGGCGCCCGGGCTTCTTCTTCCGGGTGCACATCCAGGGTGATTTCAGTGAAGGTCGGGCCGTCGTCGTGTTCTTCGGGCTTGGCAGCCTGCCGGGTCGGGATCGTGGTGTCGTTCTGCAGACGCCACATGAGGTCGGTCGGCGAGTCGGCATAACGCAGACCTTCTTCGCGGCTGACCAGACCTTCACGGATGAGGCGGGCAATGTCTTGCTCGAAAGTCTGGGAGCCTTGCGACATCGATTTCGTCAGCGCTTCCTTGACCTCGTTGAAGTCACCGCGGGTGATCATCTCGGACACCAGTTGGGTGTTGAGCAGCACCTCGACGGCGGGCACGCGGCCACCCGAGGTGTTTTGCAACAGGCGCTGGGACACGATGGCCTTGAGGCCGGAGGCCAGGTCGCTCAACAAGGCGGGACGGGCCTCGGGCGTGTAGAACGACAGAATCCGGCCCAGGGCGTGATAGCTGTTGTTGGCGTGCAGCGTGGACAGCACCAGGTGACCGGACAGCGCATACGACAGCGCAGCCGTCATGGTTTCGCGGTCGCGGATTTCACCGATCAGGATGCAGTCGGGTGCCTGACGCAGGGCGTTCTTCAGGCCAATTTGCAAGGACTGGGTATCGCGCCCCACCTCGCGCTGGTTCACCACAGACTTCTTGTTCGAGAACAGGAACTCCAGCGGGTCTTCAATCGTGAGGATGTGGCCCGTCATGCGCTGGTTGCGGTACTCGAGCATCGACGCCAGCGTGGTGCTCTTGCCCGCGCCGGTGGCGCCCACCACCATGATCAGCCCGCGCTTTTCGAGCACCAGATCGGCCAGCGACATGGGCACGTTGAGCGACTCCAGCGCCGGGATGTCGCTGGGGATGTAGCGGAACACGGCCGCCACGGAGCCACGCTGTTTGAACGCGCTCAGACGGTAGATGCCCACATTGGGGATCGTGATGCCCAGGTTGAGCTCACCCGTTTCGTCCAGCTCTTCGAGCTGTTGCGGGGTGATCAGCTCGGACAGCAACTGGCGCGGCTGCGACGGCGTCAGGATCTGGTCCGTCAGCTGCAGGATCTGTCCATTGATCTTGATGAGGATGGGTGTCTTGGCAGACAGGAAGACGTCCGATGCCTTTTTCTCGGTCATCAGGCGCAGGATCTTTTCAAGATTGCCACCGCTCATCAAATGCTCTCCCGTGATGGGTTGTCAATGGACAGACAGGATGCCACGCCGATCAGGCGCCGCGCAGCAAGTCGTTGATGCTGGTCTTGGAACGGGTCTGGGCGTCAACGCGCTTGACGATGACCGCACAGTACAGCGAGTACTTGCCGTCGGCCGAGGGCAGGTTGCCGCTGACCACCACCGAACCGGCCGGGATGCGGCCGTAGCTGACCTCGCCCGTGGCGCGGTCGTAGATCTTGGTGGACTGGCCCAGGTACACGCCCATCGAGATCACCGAGTTCTCTTCCACGATGACGCCTTCGACGACCTCGGAGCGGGCGCCGATGAAGCAGTTGTCTTCGATGATGGTGGGGTTGGCTTGCAGGGGCTCCAGCACGCCACCGATGCCGACGCCGCCGGACAGGTGCACGTTCTTGCCAATCTGGGCGCACGAGCCGACGGTGGCCCAGGTGTCGACCATGGTGCCTTCATCGACATAGGCGCCGATGTTGACGTACGACGGCATCAGGATCACGTTCTTGGCCTGGAAGCTGCCACGACGCGCCACAGCGGGCGGCACCACGCGCACACCGGAGGCGGCCAGCTGCTCGGCGCTCCAGCCGGTGTACTTGGTGGGGACCTTGTCGTAGAACTGCAGGTCGCCTTGGCCCATGGGGACGTTGTCGTTCAGGCGGAAGCTCAGCAGCACGGCCTTCTTGATCCACTGGTGGGTTTCCCACTGGCCGTTGATCTTCTCGGCCACGCGCAGCTTGCCGCTGTCGAGCTGGTCGATGATGTGGTTGACGGCATCACGCACTTCGGCCGGGGCAGCGGCGGCGGACAGGGTGGTGCGCTGTTCCCAGGCGTTGTCGATGACGGTTTGCAGAGCTTGAGACATGTGGATCTTTCAGGAAATCAGACAGATTGGGATTGGATGAAGGCCTTGATGCGCTCGGCGGCTTCGACGCATTCGTCGACACCGGCCACCAGCGCCATGCGGACACGGCCTGCGCCCGGGTTGACGCCGTTGGCCTCACGGGCCAGGTAGCTGCCGGGCAGAACGGCCACATTGTATTGAGCCAGCAGCTCGCAGGTGAACGCTTCGTCACGGCCGCCACACACATGGGGAGGCACTTCGGCCCAGAGGTAGAAGCCCGCGTCGGGCAAAGCCACGTTCATGACCGAGGCCAGGATGGGGGTGACGCGCTCGAACTTCTGGCGGTACAGCGCACGGTTGTCGACCACGTGGGCTTCGTCGTTCCAGGCCGCGATGCTGGCGCGCTGCACAGCGGGGCCCATGGCGCTGCCGTGGTAGGTGCGGTAGAGCAGGAAGGACTTGATGAGGGCCGCGTCACCGGCCACAAAACCCGAGCGCAGGCCAGGCACGTTGGAGCGCTTGGACAGGCTGGTGAGCATGATCAGGTTCTTGAAGTCATGTCGACCCAGCTTGGCCGCGGCTTGCAGGCCGCCCAGCGGTGCGGCGTCAGCGCCTTCGCGGAAGTAGATCTCGGAATAGCACTCGTCAGAGGCGATCACGAAACCGTAGCGGTCGCTCAGCGCAAACAGGCGCTCCCACTCGTCCAGCGGCATGACGGCGCCGGTGGGGTTGCCGGGTGAGCATACGAACAGCAGTTGCGTGGTGGCCCAGGTCTCTTGGGAGATGCTGGACCAGTCGGCCGCGAAGTTGCGCGCCGGGTCGGAGTTGGCGAACACGACGCGGGCGCCAGCCAACAGCGCCGCACCCTCGTAGATTTGATAGAAGGGGTTGGGGCTGACGACGGCCGGGCCACCTGCCTCACGGTGCTGCGAGGGGTCGATCACGGTTTGCGCCAGCGCGAACAGCGCTTCGCGCGAGCCGTTGACGGGCAACAGTTGTGTGGCCGGGTCGATCTGCAGCCCGTAGCGACGCTGCATCCAGTCGGCGCAGGCCGCGCGCAGGGCAGGCTCACCGGCGGTGGCGGGGTAGTTGGCCAGGCCTTCCAGGCCGGCGACCAGCGCCTCTTTGATGAATTCAGGGGTGGCGTGCTTGGGTTCGCCAATGCCCAGACTGATGGGGCGGTACGCCGCGTTCGGCGTCACGCCTGCGGTCAGGCGGCGCAGGCGCTCGAAGGGATAGGGCTGGAGTTTGGTCAGCAGGGGATTCATGGGCAGGCATTATCCCAGCCCCTGGCAGCAGATCGGTGCGCCACGGGCATTCCCTCAGATGTCCTGCTCGGGACCCGCGGCCACCACCGAGCGGTGGCGCCCGGCGCTCTTGGCCTGATACAGGGCCTGATCGGCGCGCTCCAGCGTGGCATCGGTCCCTTCCTGCCCCAGGCACAGCGCCAAACCGGCAGAAAACCGCAGGCGCAGCTGGGGGGCGGCCTGCGAGACGGTGACGCTCGCCAGGGCGTCGCGCACACGGTCCAGCGCAATGGTGGCCTTTTGCGGGCTGGTGTTGGGCATCAGGAACAGGAACTCTTCGCCACCCCAACGGGCCAGCGTATCGGTGTCCCGCAGCACCATGGAGGCGGCGGATGCAAAAGCCATGAGGGCCTGGTCACCCACCACGTGGCCGTGCTCGTCATTGATGCGTTTGAAGTGATCCAGGTCGATCAAGGCCACCGTGAAACGCTCGCCATAGCGCTGGAAGCGCTGCGCGGCGTAGGCCAGCTTCTCTTGCATGTGCCGGCGGTTGTAGAGCCCCGTCAAGGCGTCGCGGGTGGCCAGCTGCTGCACCTGGTCCAGGGCCTGCTGTAGCTCACGACGCTGTGTGGACAGCCGTTGGCGCCAGCTGGAAATCAGGTAGGCCGTGAAGATCAGCACGGGCAGGCTGCCCAGCATCACACCAAAGCGCAGCAACTCCAGTTGCGGCGGGTAGTAAGTGGGGTCGACGCTGGAGAGGACTCCCATGGCGGCGCCCAGCAACACCATCGCCAGCACGCCGTTCATGACGGACAGGCGGGGCGCGTGGGTGTACATGCCGAACACGATCACCAGGGCGATGAGCACCAGCACCATGCCCCGTTCGGAGGGGTCGAGCGTGA
>Ga0209066_10002419_pt1 | contig 22626 bp, 23 predicted proteins | sample All_14_2_FD_187198 | JGI IMG/M metagenome (GOLD analysis project Ga0209066, IMG submission 187198) | Freshwater microbial communities in response to fracking from Pennsylvania, USA - Allegheny Zone_MetaG_DW_15 (SPAdes) (version 2) ... | reverse complement strand
CCGCGATGAGCGTGTCACGCAGCTGCTCGGCGGCGTCCTGCCGGATGCCGGGAATCGCGACCCCGGTCGTGGCTGCCGCGGTCACGAGCTTGAGCTGCGCGATTCCGAACCCGCGATCCAGCGGACCGTGCGTGATGTCGACGAGCTGCATGCGCCCGTAGGGCACAGCGACGACTCGTTGCCAGAGGATCCCCTTACGAAAGACCAAGTCGTCCTCGCGCAGCTGATAGCCGTAGGCACGGGCCTGGCGCGGCGTGACAGCAAGCGTGATCGCGAGGATCACCAGCACGATCCCCGCGGGAATCCAGACCCACCCCACCCCGACGATCAACCAGATCGCGAGTGCGGCAGCGAGCACGAGAAGGAAAAGGATGCCCGACGAGATGAGTTGCACCCAGACGTACTGCCGGGCGAGCTGATGCCAGGTGCCGTCGCCGATCGGAAGCCGGTTGGCAGATCGCGGCTCGAGGATCCGCGAGAACGTGCCCTCGTCGAGCGCAGAAGTCTCGGTGCCCTCCGCCGCTGGCGGCTCGGTGACTGTGCCGTCAGTCACTGTGGGCTCAGTGGCTGTGCCGTCAGTGGCTGTGGGCTCCGAATCCGGGGTCGACGCCTCCGGGCTGTTCGTCATCGTCATCCTTCCGGATCGTGCACAGATGCTCGGCCACGAGCCCAGCCGCCACCAGCAGAAGCCCGGCGACGAGCGTTGCCAACTGGGTCGCCATCGAGCCTAACGGCGGGACGACGGGTCGGGTCAGGAGGAAAACCACCAATCCACCGGAGAAGCCCACGGATGCCGCGCCGAGCAGACTGGAAGCCTTCGCGAGCATCGCGATACGCAAGGCCCGGAACGGGTTGATCGGCGCGCGCGTGTGTCCGCGCGATGCGCGCCACACCGGGATCGCAAGAACGACCACGATGGCCCCCAGCGCGATGAGCAGAACCGGAAGCGTGATCAGTGGCGTGAAGGTCGCGTGTCCTGTCGCGGTGAGCAGTTGGTTCACGAGGAACCCGCCGGCCAGCGCGACGGCGGCGGTCGCGATCAGGATGCCGGGGCCGGTGCGCCTCACGGGGCATCCCCGAGGCGCTTGAGGAGGTCGGCAACCCGCCCGGCGCCGACAACGGAGGCATCCGGGTCGATGCTCAGCCACGGCGCGAGCACGAAGTCGCGCTCAGCCGCGCGAGGGTGGGGGAGCGTCAGCGTCGGGGTGTCGCAGACCACGTCGCCGTAGGCGATGAGATCCAGATCCAGAGTGCGATCGCCCCACCGTTCACGACGCACGCGTCCGTGCTGGTCCTCGATGGCGTGAAGGTAGCTCAGCAGCACCGTCGGGGCCAGGCGCGTCGTGACGATGGCGACGGCGTTGAGATAGCCGGGTGCGTCCGGATCGGGGCCGGCGAGGGTGACCGCGACCGACTCCATCGGCTCCGACATCCGCACCGCCGACACCAGCGGCAGGTGCTCCAGCGCCGTGGCAGCCGCCGCGAGTGTCTCGCGCCGATCGCCGAGGTTCGCACCGAGCGCGATGACCGCGTCTACGGCGGGAGCGGCATCCGGGTGGGCGGCCCCGTCGAAGCCTTCGGCCAGGCGGCGGCTCACGCTCCGCCCTCCGCACGGTTGCGCGTGATCGTCACCGAGACATCCGTGAACTGCTGCTGGATGGGAGCCTGCGGCTTGTGCACCGTGACCCGCACCGCGAGAACACCGGGGAACGCGAGCACACGAGCGGCGATCCGCTCAGCGAGCGTCTCGATGAGGTTGACCGGGTCACCGGCGACAATGTCCGCGACAGCGTCGGCGACCTCGCCGTAGTGGACGGTGTCGGCAACGTCATCTGTCTGGGCGGCGCGCTCGGCGCGCACGGTCAGGGCGAGGTCGATGACGAAGTCCTGACCGTTCTCGCGTTCATGGTCGAAGACACCGTGGTTGCCGAAGACGCGAAGCCCCTCAAGCCGGATCTCATCGAGCTGCGACATCCGAACCTCCCCACAGCTCCGCGATCCGCAGGGCGTCGCGCGTAGCCGCGACATCGTGGACCCGCACTCCCCAGATGCCGGCGCGTGCAGCGAGGGCACTCGTGACAGCCGTCGCGCCATCGCGGCGCGCTTCGGTGACGGTGCCTACCGTGTCGGTTGACGAGTCCTCGTCACCGGCCCGCGCTGCTGCGGCTCCGGTACGCTGCGCGAACCGACGCTCGGCGTCGATGGATGCCTCGGCCAATGCCTCAGCCAGAAACCGCTTGCGACTCGTGCCCAGCAGCACGCGCTGGCCGGACGCGACGAGGTCGGGAAGCGCCCGCAGGACTTCCCAGTTCTGCTCGGGACGCTTGCCGAAGCCGATGCCCGGGTCGACGATGATCCGATCCGCGGCGATGCCTGCCGCCCGGGCTGCCGCAATGCGCTCGGCAAGCTCGGCTGCCACCTCGGCGGCGACGTCGGCGTACTGCGCCGGCGCATACATCTCCCGGGAGGGCCCACGCCAGTGGCCGAGGATGATCTCGGCGTCAGTCTCGGCGACGGCGGGCAGCATCGCGGCATCCGCAAGTCCCCCTGACACATCGTTGACGATCCGCGCGCCCGAGTCGACAGCGGCAAGCGCCGTCGACGCGTTCATCGTGTCGATGCTGATCCAGGCACCGCGCTGGGCGAGGGCACGGATGACGGGCACGACCCTGTCGCGTTCGATCGAGGGGTCGACACGCTCGGCACCGGGTCGGGTGGATTCGCCCCCGACATCGAGGATGTCGGCCCCGGCAGCCCACAGCGACAGCCCGTGCGAGATCGCCGCTCCGGTGTCGAGATAGCGGCCGCCGTCGCTGAACGAATCGGTCGTGACGTTGACGACCCCCATGACGAGCGTCGACATGTCAGCTCGCCCCGATGAGCGCGATCAGCTCGGCGCGCGCGACCGGCTCTTCGTAGGCTCCGCGCGCGGCAATCGTCACGGTGGATGCGTCGGTCTGGCGGCCGCCGCGCATCGTGACGCACTCGTGGGTGGCATCCAGCACGACGAGCACCCCTCGCGCGTCGAGCGCGTCAGAGATGGTGTCGGCGATCTGCTCGGCAAGGCGCTCCTGCACCTGCGGCCGCGCGGCGAGCACGTCGACGACCTTGGGCAGCGCACCGAGGCCCACGACCTTTTCGCCCGGCAGGTAGGCGATGTGGGCATGGCCGCGGAAGGGCAGAAGGTGATGTTCGCAGACGGAGCGGAACAGGATGTCGCGCAGCATCACCGCACCCGACGGGAGGGTCTCGGGAGCGGGCCCCCGCGATATCGAGATCGTGTGAGCCAGCGGCGCGGCAGGGTCCTCGCCAATCCCGCTGAAGAACTCAGAGTAGGCATCCGCGACCCGCTCGGGGGTCAGCTTCAAACCGGGGCGATCAGGGTCTTCCCCGATCGCCTCGAGCAGTCCGCGCACCAGTGCGGCGACGCGTTCACGATCAACGGCCACCAGGCGAGCCTACGCGGTTGCGGGACGCGCCTGTCCGGTCGGCCGGCGCCGCGGCGCCTTCTCGGCAGAGCCCGTGTCGGCCTCCGTCGAAGCGGCAACGCTCGCCGGCGCGGGGCGGCGCGGAACCTCGACCGGGGGCAGCACCGACACCGGACGCTGCTCGCTCGAGAGCCACTGCGGGCGCTCGGGCAGCTTCTTGACGTCTTTGAAGATCTCTTCGATCTCGAGATGGTCGAGCGTCTCCTTCTCAAGCAGCTCGAGAGCGAGCTTGTCGAGGATGTCGCGGTTGTCGTTGATGACCTGGTAGGCCTCGTTGTGGGCTTGCTCGATGAGGGCCCGCACTTCGGCATCCACTCGCTCGGCGATCCGCTCGCTGTAGTCACGTCCGTGACCCATGTCGCGACCCATGAAGACCTCGCCCGAGCCCTGGCCGAGCTTGACCGGTCCGACATCGGTGGTCATGCCGTACTCGGTGACCATCTTGCGGGCGATGTTCGTCGCCTTCTCGATGTCGTTGGATGCACCGGTCGTCGGGTCGTGGAACACGATCTCTTCCGCGACGCGGCCACCCATCGAGTAGGTGAGCTGATCCTGTAGCTCGTTGCGGGTCACCGAGTACTTGTCATCCAGCGGCATGACCATCGTGTACCCGAGAGCGCGGCCGCGCGGCAGGATCGTGATCTTGGTGACCGGGTCGGTGTAGTTCATCGCTGCCGCAGCAAGGGCGTGCCCACCCTCGTGGTAAGCCGTGATGAGCTTCTCTTTGTCCTTCATGATGCGCGTGCGGCGCTGGGGACCCGCGAGCACACGGTCGATCGCCTCATCGAGGGCGCGGTTGTCGATCAGCTGCGCGTTCGAGCGTGCCGTCAGCAGGGCTGCCTCGTTGAGAACGTTCGCGAGGTCGGCGCCCGTGAAACCGGGGGTCTTGCGCGCGACGACCTCGAGGTCGACGCCGTCGGCGAGCGGCTTGCCGCGGCCGTGCACCTCGAGGATGCGCTTGCGTCCCTGCAGGTCGGGCGCGTCCACACCGATCTGGCGGTCGAAACGGCCCGGGCGCAACAGGGCGGGGTCCAGGATGTCGGGACGGTTGGTCGCCGCAATGACGATGACGTTGGCCTTCGGGTCGAACCCGTCCATTTCGACGAGCATCTGGTTCAGTGTCTGCTCGCGCTCGTCGTGCCCGCCGCCCATACCGGCGCCACGGTGACGCCCGACCGCGTCGATCTCGTCGATGAAGATGATCGCTGGCGCGCTTTCCTTGGCCTGGTTGAACAGGTCGCGCACACGGCTCGCGCCGACGCCGACGAACATCTCGACGAAGTCCGAACCCGAGATCGAGTAGAACGGGACTCCCGCCTCGCCCGCGACCGCGCGCGCGAGGAGCGTCTTCCCGGTTCCGGGAGGACCGTAGAGCAGCACGCCCTTGGGGATGCGGGCACCGACTGCCTGGAACTTCGCGGGCTCCTTGAGGAAGTCCTTGATCTCCTGCAGCTCTTCGATCGCCTCATCCGAGCCAGCGACATCCTCGAAGGTGACGGTCGGGCTCTCCTTGGAGACGAGTTTCGCTCGCGAGCGGCCGAACTGCATGACCTTGCTGCCACCGCCCTGAGCAGAGGAGAGCAGGAACCAGAACAGCACACCGAGCAGCAGAATCGGCAGGAAGAGCGACAGGAAGCCGTCGAACCAGGTAGCGCGAGGCACGACGTCGTTGTATCCGTCGGCGGGGTTTGCCGCATCGATCGCGTTCACGACCTCTTCGGCGCGCGCGGTCACGTAATAGAACTGGACGTCGGTGGCGCCCTCAAACGGCGTCGACAGCGTCATGTCGACCCGCTGATCGCCGTCGGTGTTCACAACCTCGGTGACCGTGTTGCCGGCGAGGAGGTCAAGACCCTGCTGGGTCGTGATCTGCTTGGAACCACCGAGGCTCGACATGAGCGTGAATCCGATGATGAGGAACACCGCGATGAGCGCGACGTACAGCAGCGGGTTGCGTGTGAGCTTCTTGAAATCCATGGTTCGGGGCGAACCCGGTCCCTCCGTCGATCAGGCGCCGATCCGCGCGGGAACGCAGAAACGGTGCAGACAGGCTATCGCGGGCTTGCTATGCCACGTCTGAGCATTCGCCCACGGCGTACCGCGAAAGCGCTCAGCTGTAGACGTGAGGAGCCAGCACCGCGACGTCGCGCAGGTTGCGATACTTCTCGGCGTAATCGAGTCCGTAACCGACGACGAATTCGTTCGGGATGTCGAAACCGATGTACCGGCAGTCCACCTCGACCTTGGCGGCATCCGGCTTGCGGAACAGGGCGAACACCTCGACGGATGCCGCACCTCGCGAGGCGAAGTTGGTCAGAAGCCAGCTAAGGGTGAGGCCCGAGTCGATGATGTCCTCGACGATCAGCACGTGCTTGCCGTGGAGGTCGGTGTCGAGGTCTTTGCGGATCTGCACGACACCGCTCGAGCGCGTGCCGGTGCCGTACGAAGAGACGGCCATCCAGTCCATCGTCACGTGCGTCGGCAGCGCACGAGCGAAGTCGGCCATGACCATGACAGCACCCTTGAGCACCCCCACGAGCAGGAGCTCTTTGCCCTCGTAGTCAGCTGTCACCTGCGCCGCGATCTCGTCGAGCTTCGCGCGGATCTGCTCCTCCGTCACGAGCACTCGGGTGATGTCGGACTGGACCTCCTCGGCACGCATGCCTTTGAGCATAGGCGGACCGCTAGCGCGCCGTGAACTCGATTCGGCCGTTGATGCGGGTGGCGCGGCATCCGGGCAGATCGATCGGCCCCTGCCCACGCCAGTCGGTCACGAGTCGGGCGACATCGAGGGTCTGCGAGCGCGTGAGGCTCTGCCCGAACTCGGCGGCAACGACGCGGCGGATGAGCCGATGCCGCAGCGCCGCCGGGTTGGCGGCAAGGGCCCCGATCGAGAGCGAGATGCCGGCTTCGGCGTGCTCGACGACGTCCTCGATGATCTCGTCGATCATCTCGTCGAAGGCTTCAGCGTCCTCGCGCAGTTGCGCCGCCGTGCGCGCAAGCGCCTCCGCAACGCCCGGGCCGAGCTCGCGCTCGAGTGTCGGCAAGACGGTCTCACGCACACGTACGCGGGTGAAGCGCGGGTCGGCGTTGTGGAGATCAAGCCATGGCTCCAAGCCTTGCGCCGCGCACGCGGCCCGGGTCGTTTCGCGGCGCACCTCAAGCAGGGGGCGCAGGATGCGGCATCCGTCGCCCCGCTCGGCTACCGGGGCCATCCCCTGCAGGCTCGTCGCGCCGGACCCGCGGGCAAGCCCGAGCAGCACGGTCTCTGCCTGATCGTCGAGGGTGTGGCCGACGAGGATGGCTACCGCGCCTGCCTCTCGGGCGACGGCGTCGAGTGCCTCATACCGGGCCTCGCGCGCTGCGGCCTCGGGTCCGCCACCCTTACGCACGTCGACCCGGATGACCTGCGCCGACAAACCGAGGCCCTCCGCCGCGCGAGCGGCTGCCGCGGCGACCTCGGCCGACCCGTCCTGCAGACCGTGGTCGACGGTGACGGCGACGCCGACGATCCCGCGCTTGGGTGCCTCGAAGGCCGTCGCCGCCGCGAGGGCCAGCGAATCCGGCCCACCCGACAGGGCGACGATGACCGTCGCGTCCTCGGCAAGGGCCTCGAGGGCGCGCCGCACCGCCCGCCGCACCTCCGCGACGGCGGGATCGAGGCCCGGTCGAACGTCCACGCCGCCACGCTACCGGCCGCGCGCCGTGGCTAACTCCTCAAATCCGGCCGCCGGGCGGGCTCGGCGGGCCGGTCAGGCGTGAATGAGCGCCGATCTTGCGGAGTTAGGGACAAGTGCGAGGGCTCGGGCGGGCGAACCCGGCGCACTAGGCTGGTCGGCGGCATCCGTCATCGACAAAGGAGCACAGAGCATGGGCGCGTACGACGCCGTCATCGAGATCCCGCGTGGCAGCCGCGTGAAGTACGAGGTCGACCACGGCACCGGCCGCGTCTTCCTCGACCGCATCCTCTACACCGTCTTCGGCTACCCGGCCAACTACGGCTTCTTCGAGAACACCCTCGGCGAAGACGGCGACCCGCTCGACGTCCTGATCCTGCTCGACCGCGACCTGTACCCCGGCATCCTCGCCAAGGTTCGCCCGGTCGGCGTGCTCAAGATGAGCGACGAGGCAGGCGGCGACGACAAGGTCGTGGCGGTCCTCGCGAAGGACCCGCGGTGGGACCACATCCAGGACGTCGCCGACATCCCCGAGTACTCGAAGAAGGAGATCGCGCACTTCTTCGAGCACTACAAGGACCTCGAGCCCGGCAAGTGGGTGAAGGTCGACGACTGGGCCGATGCCGCTGAGGCTGAGCGCCTGATCGCCGAGGCCGTCGTGCGTTTCGACGAGCACGAGGGCGAGACCCGCACGCAGGGTGAGGGCGAAGCGCCCAACACGCTCTGAGCTCATCACACGAGCCGCGGTGTCCGTCACGGATGCCGCGGCTTCGTGTTTCTGCCGCCGAACCCGGGCCGTCGAACCCGACTTAGAAGTAGACGCCGCGGGCTGCCATGAACCCGGAGGGGTTGACGGCGGCGCCGTTCACGTAGGTCTCGAAGTGCAGGTGGCAGCCGAAGGAGTTGCCGGTGTTTCCGGTGGCAGCGATCGCCTGGCCTGCGCCGACCCACTGGCCGTAGCTCACCCAGAATCCACCGTCGACGATGTGCGCGTAGCCGGTGCCGATGCCGCCGCCGTGGTCGATCTTGATGTAGTTGCCGTAGCCACCGTTGCGTCCGACATACACGACACGGCCCGTCCCTGCGGCATAGATCGGAGCGCCGCATCCGGGAGCGAAGTCGTAGCCGTAGTGGAAGCTCGAGGAGCAGTAGTTCGCGTTGCACACGCTTGAGCGGGCGCCATACCCCGACGACACGTAACCGGAGGACGGGCGCGCCCATCCTCCGCCGGTCACCGCACCGCCGCCGTTGGCTGCCGCGGCGGCTGCCGCAGCAGCGGCAGCCTCCCGGGCCCTGCGCTCGGCCTCCTCGCGAGCCTTGCGCTCGGCTTCCACGCCAGCCTGGTAGCCGGCGACGGTCTTCGCCGTCTCGTCCTTCAGTGCGGCCAGCTGCGCCTGAAGATCGCTGAGGTGGGTCGTCTGGTTATCGAGAGCGACCTGCGCTGCAGCGGCAGCCTCTTGGGCCGCGATCATCTTCTGCTCGGCCTCTTGCTGCAGCCGGTCACGCTCGTTACGGGCCTGAACTGCCTGGTCGCTGTAGCTTTGCGCAGCATCCCGTGCCCTGACCGCGTCGTCGTAGACCGTCTGGTTTCGCTCGAGCAGCTTGTCCATCGTTCCCAGGCGCGCGAGCAGCTCGTCTGCCCCGACCGCAGAACCCGAGAAGAACAGCTGCATCGCCGTGTCGTCGCCGCCGTCGCGATAGAGCTGGGCCGCAACGCGCCCAGCCTTCTGCGCGGCCTCATCGGCTGCTGCTGCCTGCTCGTCAGCCTGCGCCTGCAGGTCATCGGCGCGCTTGGCCGCGTCGAAGTAAGCCTGCTGCGCGACGTAGAACTCGTCCGAGAGTCGCTGCGCTTCAGCTTGCGTGCGCTCGACCTCGGCGGTCAGGCTCTGAATCAGGCCCTCGATCCGGGTCACCTCGCGGGACTTGGCTGCTTCGTTCGCCTTGGCGTTCTGCACGTCATCCCAGCTGGGGTACGACTCAGCGAACGCGGGAGCGAGACTGAAAGCCGATGCGCCGCCGAACAGCAGCAGCCCGCTTGCGATTCCGATCCCGAGGGCGGAACGGCGCGAGAGCGCACGAAGCTCTCGGGGCGTGGGGGCGCAGCCGCACTCCTCAGCGCTCGATTCGGGCTCCACCGGTTCCTCCTGTCACACAGAACGTATTCACACTAACAACATCAGTCACACAAACAACAGGTTTCGCGAGGGAAGTCCGGGGTTCGGCATCCGGTCACGAAGCGTCCTCGAGCCATGGCTCGCCGGGCGATCCGGTCGGGTGCCGATGCCCGAGCAGCAGGGATGACGGATGCTCGGGTCCGGTGTGGATGATCGCTGTGCCGCCTCGACGGCGCGCGTATCCGGCCGGGAAACTCCCCGTGATGGGGTTGCGGCTGTGCAGCCAGCGACCCCGGATGACGAGTCTCAGCTCCTCACCTTCCCGGAACCGCGTCGCGTGCTCGCGCAACGCGATGTCGACCGGGATGATCTCGCCGGGGCGAATCGGTGTTCGGCGCTCGAACGTGTGGACAGGGTGCAGGTCGGTCGTGAGGTCCGGATCGAGCTCGCGGTAGCCGACCCGCTGCCATCCGTACGACATCCACGCCCGGTCGAATCCGTACGACCCCTCGAACGGCACGACGACGCCCTCTGCTACTTTGCGGACGCCGACGAACAGCGTCAGGTCGTCGGCAGCCCGCGCCGATACGTACAGCCGCAGGGACATCGGGCCGATGACGTCCAGGTCTTCGGGGATGCGCCACGTCCATTCGAGACCCGGACCGTTCATCGCGAACCCGGTCTGGACGGTCGCTCGGGAGGGGTCGTCGGCGAGAAAACCGTCCATCCCGTCGAGGTGCAGGCGGCGCATCCGCAGGTCCGCGGGAGGCCACGCGGACTCCGCCGTGACGGCGACCGGCGTGGGCCCGCGCTCGTAGATGGCCAGCCGCACCGGGGGAAGCGCATCCCAGCCGTTGTCGAGCCCGCGCAGGGTGTGATCGAAGAAGCGGGCACGGATGCTGGCGGCATCCGCGCTGTAGTACGTGGCCCACTTGCCTCCGCGGTGCGTGTAGAGCCAGCGCGCGGGTCGCTCAGGAAGCGCCCGGCCAGCGCGACGGAAGACCTCAAAGGAGCCGCGGGTGTGGAGGTTGTGATCTGAGAAGCTGGCGCACACCAGCATCGGGACGCCGATGCGATCGATGTCGGGGGTGCGATCGCGGTACCACTGGTCGCGCGTGGCGTGCCGCGCGAGCTCCCGCCGCAGGGGCGGTGGCGCAACCCGGGCAGCGCGCGATGTCAAGGTCGACCACAGCACCGAGAACCCGTTCTCACGGATGCCGCCGGGCCAGACGAAGTCGCGGTAGAGGTCGCTGAAGCCCTCCCACGGGCAGATCGCAGCAAGGTGCTCGGGCGCTCGGGCCGCTACCGCGTACTGCGAGAGGGCGAGGTACGAGACGCCGTCGAGCCCGACCTTGCCGGTCGACCAGGGCTGGGTTCCCGCCCACGTTATGAGGTCTTCGTAGTCGTCGGCCTCTTGCGCCTCGAACAGATGCGCCTGCCCCTCCGACGTGCCGCCGCCCCGGGCATCCGCGTTCACGACGGCGTACCCGCGCGGCACCCAGAACGCAGGGTCGGGCGCCTCCCAGCCCGTCCACGCCGAGATCCGCACGCGGTCGGGCTGAGGCATGATCCGGTACTGCGGATTCAGCGCGCGGCCGCTGCGCGAGCGCCCCGGCACAGCATCCTTCCCGTACGGATGCGCCGACATGATGACCGGCACCGGCTCATCACTACGGGGCCGGAACACATTCACGCGCAGCACAGTTCCGTCGCGCATCGTGACCGGGAGGTCACGTTCGAGAATCCAGTCCGGCTCGTCGGTAGCGACATCCACCCGCGGCTTCGCGAACAGACGGATGCGGCGCACGACGCGACCGAGAAGCCACGCGGGAGAGTGGCGAAATCTCTGCGGGGGCGGCACCGGCACGGGCCCGACGCTACCGCCGGGTCGGGTGGCTCGTGGGTAGACCCGCGTGAGAGGCTGCAGGTGACGAGTGTGTCAGGTGGGCGCGAGCCATCAGAACATGCGCGCGACGATGTGCGCGACCTGACTTGCAGTAGCCTCCGGTGGAAGCTCGCCCCCTGCGGCGCGGCGCAAGATCACGCTCTCGACCAGGAAGTACACAAGCTCACCCATGGCCTCCGGAGGCGCGACGGATCTGCCCGACGCGCGCGCTGCTTCCTCAGCGAACGAGCAATAGGCGGCCCTGAGTTCGTCTCGTGCCACGCGACTGTCGGCATAGTCATCGGTGTTCACCTCCGGGAGGAGGTAAAGGATGCCGAGGTTATTGGGTACCGAGCACAACAGCTCCACATCGAATCGGACGAGTTCTTCGAGACGAGCGAACGCGGACCGATCCGGATCCTCGGCTAGTTCTTTGGCCCGCTGCGCGGACGGGCCGAGCGTGCTGATGAGCAGCTCCGTCAGGATCTGCTTTTTTCCCGCGAAGTGATAGTAGAGCGACGGCTGCTGGATTCCCACCGCCTGAGCGATGTCACGGGTTGAGGTCGCCGCGTATCCGAATTCGACGAACAGTTTGCTTGCGGCATCCAGTATTCGCGTCCGGGCCCGAGTCTGGCGGACGACAGGCGCGGAGGCAGTCATGCTTCGACAGTACCGCGCGCACGGCGCGTAAATCGTGCCGCTTCAGCTCTCGCTGAGGGCGCATTGGGCGACGAAATGTTCCGGTAACACGCTCGAAAATCCCCCGTACCTATCAATCGATAGTCTCGTGCGCACCTACCCGACATCCTCGAGAAAGCCGTCCGCCATGGGTCATCGCAGAAAGTCTCTGCTCGCCGTATCCACCACGCTCGCCCTCGCTGCCACTCTTACCGGTTGCGCGGGAGGAGGAGGCGTGCCGACCGAGACCGCCACGAGCGACACCCTTCGACTCGCCTTCCTCGACGGGATCACCACTCCGGACCCCGACACGGCATACGAGAGCTCCGAGCTGAACCTCGTCAACAGTGCCTACGAGGGGCTGTTGAGCTACCAGCCCGGAATCGACGAGCCGGAACTCATCGGGGTTCTGGCAACAGACTGGTCGGCCAACGACGACAACACTCAGTTCACCTTCACCCTCCGAGAGGGTGTGACTTTCCACGACGGCACCCCTTTTGACGCCTCGGCCGTGAAAGCGTCGTTCGATCGGCGCAACACCCTCGGTGAGGGCCCCTCGTATATGACAGCGGGAGTCGCATCAGTGGACGAGATCTCGGACCACGAGATCGTCATCACCCTCGACAGCCCCAACAGCTCCTTCCTCGATCTGCTCGCTTCGCCGTTCGGTCCCAAGATGATCAGTCCGGCAGCCATCGCCGAGCATCCTGCCGAGGGCGACGTCGACTGGTTCGACACGAACGACGCCGGTACCGGTCCGTACACCTACGGGGACTTCCAGGTCGGTAGCTCCTACGAGCTGGTCGAATATGACGACTACTGGGGCGACGCACCCGGGTACCCCCGAGTCACTTTCGATGTGCTTTCCGACATGTCGACAGTGCAGCTAGAACTCCAAAGCGGCGACCTCGACGGCATCATCGGCTACACCGACGCGCCCACCTTCGCGGCTTTTCAGCAGGACGACGCTCTCACCACGTACCGCTTTCCGAGCATGCAGACGCCCACCATGTTCATCAACCCGGCCAGCGCGGAGCTAGGGGACGAGGGCACTCGCGTGGCCCTGGTCTCGGGCATCGACTTCGCGGCGCTCACGGCGGCTGCACTCGGTAGCACCGCAGAACCCACCGATCAGGTGTTCCCCGTCAACTTGCTCGATGCGTCCCTCAACGAGCAGGTCGTTCCCTACGACGCTGACACACTCTCAGAACTATCGACCGGTGCACTCTCGGGCACGACGATTTCCATCGCCTACGCGGAGAACAGCCCAGCGGGTCGCGCACTCAGCGACAACCTCGCGGCGATTCTCAACGGCGCGGGCATCAATGCCGAGAGCATCGCCTACGGATCCGGCACCTACTATTCGGCCCTCGAAGCGGGTGCCGACGCGCCCGACATCACGTTCTTCACAGGTTTCCCGGATACCGCTCACCCGGATGCCTGGGCGTATGTCTTCTACACCCCGCAAGGCGGTCTCGACCTGTTCGGCGCCGAGGTTGACGGGGTCAGCGATCTGCTCGACGCGGCCCTGGCCAACGGTGACCCCGAGCTGTACGGGGAGGTCGCTCAACTCGTGAGCGCCTCCGGTTACTGGCGGTCGGTGGCGACGATGCTCGGCACGGCGGTCTTCCAGAAGACCGTGGCTGGCGTGGAGGACTCAAACACCCCGGTGATCACGAGCGTGCTCGATTTGTCCAAGCTTCACCCCGCCGCCTGATTCAGCCGGGGCCGTACGAGGGCGATCGCTCTCGTACGGCCCCGATCCCGAGAGAGGGGCCCCTATGGATGTCCTGTCCATCAATGATCTGTCGATTCGCTACACCTCGCGCGTGCCCCACGTCCTCGCGGTCGACGGCGTCAATCTCTCGGTGGAGCCGGGGCAGTGCGTGGGAGTCGTCGGTGAGTCGGGCTCAGGAAAGAGCACGATCGGAGCCGCTGTTCAGGGGCTGCTCACTCGCGAAAAGGGACTGGAATCCTCCGGCGGCATCACGCTGGCTGGCCGGCGGCTCGACCCCGCGCGCGAGGAGGGGTGGGGCGCGGTGCGTGGACACCTCGTGACGACGATCTTCCAAGATCCCATGTCATCCCTCGACCCGACCATGACCATCGGCCGGGCACTGGGCCGGGTGGCAGGGGGAAAGGAGGAAGCTCTGCGCTGGCTCGAGGACGTCGAGATCCGCCGCGCCGAGTCTGTCCTTCGCGCTTACCCGCACGAACTCTCGGGCGGCATGCGGCAGCGGGTGATGATCGCGCTCGCACTTTCTCGCCGCCCAGCACTACTGATCGCTGATGAGCCCACAACCGCTCTCGATGTCGAAGTCCAGGCGCAAATCCTTCGCCTTCTCAAAAGAGAGCGGGATGGCCTCGGCTTCGGCATGCTGTTCATCACTCACGACCTCGGTGTCGCGCGAACGATGTCGGACGACATTGCCGTCATGAGCGGGGGGCGCCTGGTTGAGCGAGGCACCGCGCGCACGATCTTCGACACACCCCGCGAGCCGTACACCCGGCGGTTGATCGGATCCCGACTCACCCTGGAGACCGACCCGAAGCGACCTCTGGGTCCGCCACAGGACGTGGTCATCGAAGCGATGAATGAGGCCCAGCGAGAGCGCGGACGGGAGATCTCCCCCGTGGCCCGAGCGTGGGCCGACGGCGACCTCCAATGGAGCGACTTCGATGCCCCCTCACCCGAGCCAGGGGGCTCAGCGCTGGTTCTCACCGAGGTCACCAAGTCCTTCCGAACCCGCGGAGCACGCGAGCCGAAGTCCGTTCTTCGAGGAGTAGACCTCAAGGTCGCAGCACGCGAGTCCGTCGCACTCGTGGGCGAGTCAGGATCGGGCAAGTCCACGATCCTTCGCATCGCGGCCGGCCTCGAGGCTGCAGACCGCGGCACGATCGAGAGGAACGGCGACGTTCAGGTCGTGTTCCAGGATGCTGGCGCATCGCTGACGCCGTGGCTTACCGTCTCCCAACTACTCACCGAACGGTTGAGGTCAGCGAACCCCGGCAGCGATGCGACCGACCACCGCGCCGCATGCGCTCTCGCACTCGAGCGTGTCGCGTTGGATCCAGAAGTGCTTCACGCCAAGCCAGCGCATCTTTCCGGCGGCCAGCGTCAGCGCGTCGCGATCGCCCGCGCGATCGTGGTTCCCCCGCGCGTCCTCCTCTGTGACGAGCCGACCAGTGCGCTGGATGTTTCGGTTGCTGCGACAGTGCTGAACATCATCAATCTCTTGAGGCGCGAGCTGGGGCTCGCCGTCGTCTTCGTCACCCACGATCTCGCCGCAGCACGCATCATCGCCGACCGAGTCGACATCGTCAGCGATGGCCGAATTATCGAATCCGTCAACGCCGACCGTCTCGCCAACGACATCACCAGTGAGTACGGAAGGAGGCTGCTCGATGCTGTCCTCGCCTGAAATTCTTCGGCTCGGCACCGGGGGCTGCACCCAGGGCCGCGCGCACCGCACCGCATCGCAGGTAGGAGTCGCCGAGAAAGTCGCCGGCGTCGCCTTGATCGTGCTGGTGCTTGTTGCGATCGTGTCGCCCCTGCTGAGCCCCTACAGTCCGATCGTTCCCAGCGGTGCGCCCTACCTGCCCCCGGGTAGTTCCGGCCACCCATTCGGGACCGACAACATCGGGCTCGATCTTGCGACGCGCATCGCGTGGGGACTGCGAACCAGTTTGTTCGCCGCGGTGATCGTGACGGCGGTCAGCGCGTTGTGCGGGCTCGGTATCGGTCTTCTCGCGGGAGCTGTCGGCGGATGGCTCGATAACGCTCTGATGCGCATCACCGACCTCTTCCTCGCCTTCCCTGCAGTGATTGTCGCGATGGCCATCACAGCGGCACTGGGCCCCGGGCTCGTCAGCTCAATGATCGGCATTTCCCTTGTGTGGTGGCCCCTGTATGCGCGGCTGGTCCGGGGCGAGGCCGCACGCACCGCACGCAGTCTGCACGTTGAGGCGGCGCGGGTGGCGGGCACCCGGGGGATTCGACTGCTGGTGCGTCACGTGGCACCTCCGGTGCTCCCGACGGTACTGGTCACCGCAAGCCTCGACATCGGTGCTGTAGTGATGACCCTCGCCGCGCTCTCCTTCCTCGGCCTGGGTGCACCTGCTCCCGCTCCGGAGCTGGGCTCCATGGCGGCAGCCGGACTGCCCTTCATCCTCACAGCGTGGTGGATCCCTGTCCTGCCTGGTATCGCCGTGGGAGTGATCGCCTTGGTCTTCAACTACGCCGGTGACGGTATGCGCTCGTTCTTGCGCGCGAAGGGAGTCTGACTCGTGGTGCGCTTCCTGGCCCACCGCGCCGGCTCGCTCGTCGTCGTGGTCTGCTCTCTGCTCGTGCTCGTTTTCGCGCTCAGCCGTGTCGGCGGTGATCCTGTTCGCGCCTACCTCGGACCGAACGCGTCCCAGTCCGCAGTCGCCGAGACACGGGCGCGACTCGGCCTCGATCAACCGCTGCCCGCACAGTTCATCGACTACGTGCTCCGACTTGTCAACGGCGATCTCGGGATCAGCTACAGCACGCGTCGCCCCGTCGTGGAAGAGCTCGCGGTTCGCATCCCCGCGACGGTCGAGCTTGCGCTGTGGGCAGTGATCTTCGCGGTGCTGATCGCGATAGCCCTCTCGGGTCTATACACGCTTCGCGGACGCGGAGCGGGAATCGTGCGATTCGTTCTCTTCAGCGCAGCAAGTGCCCCCTCCTTTCTCCTTGCCACCGGAGGAGTGCTGCTGTTCTTCGCGGTGCTGGGCGCACTTCCCGCCTCGGGACGTTCCTCCTTCGGAGCAAGTCAGGGCCTCACCGGTTTCTACGTCTTGGATGGGCTCATCGCGGGCAGCCCGGCATACTCCTGGGATGCCGCCCTGCACCTGATCTTGCCTGCGCTCGCGGCGAGTATCGGGCCTGGAGTCGCGTTGGCCAGGGTTCTCGCTGACGGGCTCTCCGGCGCTATGACAAGCCCGTACGCGCGCACCGCTCGATCGTTAGGCGAGGGTGAGCGCACGATTCTGGTACGCCACGGCTTTCGTAACGCCGCCAGTCCGGCTCTGAGCATGCTCGGAGTCCAGATCGGGATGATGCTCTCGAGCCTGGTCGTTGTCGAGCAGATCTTCTCGTGGAACGGACTCGGGCAGTACCTGACGCGAGCCATCAGCGCCGCGGATGTCAACTCGATCGCGGCGGTGAGCCTGATCCTCGGCGTCTTCTACGTCGTCATGAACGCGGTAGTCGACATCGTGCTGGCTGCCGTTGATCCACGAATCCGACTCACCTGATCCACCCGGAAAGAAGCACCATGAGTCCCGTCGCACCTGTCATTCCTGCCGCTGAGCTCCGCCCCGTCGGCCGAACAGTGCTCCTTGTCATCGATATCCAGGGCACTGGCTCGGCCGCAGACACGGAACCAGGCCTGGCGTTCATGGCGACGCGGAGTGAACGCATCGCGGGCTCCCTCGCTCTGGTGCATGCGTTCCGGGAGAAGTCCCTACCGGTCATCTTCGTGCAGGAGGTGCATAAGCCATCTCTGATTGACATCGGTCGGGAACTGGATGGCGCCGAAGGTCCGCACGCACTCGAGAACGACCCCGCGACGGCGCTGTATCCAGGATTCGAACCTCTTCCCGAGGAGTACCTCGTGCGAAAGCGCCGCTACTCGGCGTTCTTCGGTTCCGATCTCGACCTGATTCTGCGCGGCTACGGCGCTGAAACCATCGTGATGGTCGGGGCGATGTCGGATGTCTGTGTGCACTACACGGCAGTCGACGCGCACCAGCTCGACTACCGGTTCCGCACCGTCGGCGACTTGGTATTCGGCTCCTCCGATGAAGCTCACGAGGCGGCGCTGCATGCCATGAAGTATTTGCAGCGCGACGGGGTAGTTTCAGCCGAGGCGGTGCACCGATGGCTCGCGGAGTTCGCTAGTGAGCAGCCTCGTCTGACACCGAACCACTGAGAGCGATCGCGAGGTAGGCATCGACAATGGTTCCGACCGCGCGTTCGTCGATGTCGAAAGCCGGATGATGGTGGGGTAGACGGGTACTAGCGTCCTCCCCACCCGAGCCGACGAAGAAGAAGTTCCCGAGATTCTTATGCAGGTAGTAGGCGAAGTCGTCAGACTCCATTCGGGGACGCGCCGCACGCACGACCTCGACATCCAGCGTGCGGCTGAGAATTTCGATCACCTCGGCGGCGTGCGCAGGGTCGTTGACGGCGGCAGGATAGCCGACCGTCCACGTCACGGTCGCGGTGCAGCCGTGCGCCTGCGCGACTCCTGAAGCAACGCGCTCGATCGCGGCGTGTACGCGATCTCGCACGTGCGACTCATGTGTGCGGACAGTTCCAGACATCTGCGCCCGATCGGCGATCACGTTGAAAGCGTCGCCGCTGGCGACGGTGCCGACACTCACGGCTGCCGATTCCAGCGGGGCCACGGTGCGGCTCACGACGCTCTGCAGCTCAACGATGAGTGCCGCGGCTGCCAAGAGAGCGTCGCGGCTGAGCTCGGGCGTTGCGGCGTGCCCTCCGACTCCTTGGACGAGCACATCGAATCGGTCGTTGGCCGACTGGACCGGTCCGGCTGTAACCTCAACTCTCCCTACGGGGATGTCTGACGCGAGATGGGCCCCATACACTCGCGTGTCGGAGCGCAGCGGGGCCTCCGAGAGCAGCGTCAGCGCGCCGCCGGGCGGAAGCTCCTCAGCGGGCTGAAACAGCAGGGTGACACGGCCCGACCACTTCGCGCTCTCTTGCTGCAGCAGACGGGCCACTACCAGGAGCGCTGCAAGGTGAGCGTCGTGACCACAGGCGTGGGACGCGCCACGTCGGCGGGAGCGGTAGGGGACGTCTTTGGCGTCCTCTACGGGCAACGCGTCGAGCTCAGCGCGAAAAGCTACGTCGATGCCAGGCCCATCACCCGTGCCGTGCAGAACGCCGATCACCCCGGTGCCAATCCCCTGCGTGGAATAGTCGACCTTGAGATCCCGCAGGTACGACACAACGAGCTGCTGCGTGTCGCGTTCTTCGAACGCCAGCTCCGGCATCTGGTGCAACTGTCGTCGCAACGCAATCGCCTCGGCATGGAGGTCTCGCCGGGTTTCGTCGCTCATCTGCGGATGCACACTCGATTTTATCGATCGATAGGGAGAGCCTCGACGAGGGCGGCGCGTTGGGGCCCGCCAACCGCGATCGATGATCCGTCGGCGGAGAGACTCGGCGGCGGCGCAACACAGGCGACACCGGTCCGGGAGTCTCGGCATCCGTGTGTCGCAGGTTCGATTGGCGGATCCCTCGGGTATTGCGTATGCTTGACCGTCGGTAAGCGTGAGCCCCCGGGGTCCTTTTCGAAGGATGCTGGAGTTCATCCGGCCCCATCGTTTAGCGGCCTAGGACGCCGCCCTTTCACGGCGGTAGCACGGGTTCGAATCCCGTTGGGGTCACCCTACAATTGAATAAGCATGGCCCTGTAGCGCAGTTGGTTAGCGTGCCGCCCTGTCACGGCGGAGGTCGCGGGTTCAAGTCCCGTCAGGGTCGCTCCGAAAGCGACGGGCCCTTTTTCGGAAGGGCTCTTCGTATAGGACGCGGCAACTTCGGCTGCCGTGCGGCTCTGTAGCTCAGTTGGTAGAGCGCACGACTGAAAATCGTGAGGTCACGGGATCGACGCCCGTCGGAGCCACAAGGGTGATCGTTACAATCACCCCAGAAACCCTCGCCTAGCTTCTACATGGCGGGGGTTTTGCTTTGCCCTCTCAGTAGAGCTTCGACCGAGTTGCCTCTACAAACTTGGGCACGCCGGCACGCGTGAGCGCGAGCAGGAAGTCATCGACGCTCATCATCGGAGATTCATACCCCGCGACGAGCTCTACCAGGGCACGGAGGGTAGGCGCGTGGTACAGGTCGAGCTGATCGAGAAGGAAGTCGTCGGGGTGAACAACTTCGAGGTCGAAGCGCTCGACGGCTTGCACCGGGAAGTCCTTCGTGTTGAAAGTCACCAGCACTTCGGCACCGCCGCGTACGGCAGCAGCGAGCACATGCCGATCCTTCGTGTCGTTCGTCATTGTGGGCACCAGGTCCTCGTAGCCAGTGACCATTGCGTCGGCGAAGTAGCGCTCCATCGTGCTGACGCGCTTCCGGACGAGCGCCGGGTCCTCACCGTTCTTGACAAGGTTCTTCGCCAGCTCGAACAGAACATCCTGCGACCACAGAGGCCTGAACAGTCCGCGGTCAGCGAGTTCTAGGACAAAGTCGTTGAGCAGCGCGCCGTAGAGAACGTTGGTGTCGAAGAAGGCGGGGAAGCTCACTCAGAGTCCAGCTCCGCACGACGCTTCACCTGGACTGGGTCGCCGACCTGGACCTTCGCCCCGAGGCTGGCTTGCTGTAGTTCGCGCAGGGCAGAGCGACGCTCAGCGCGGAATCTCGACTGGTATGCGACGAGATCTTCCAGACGGACGCGACGGTGACGACCCGGCTTGTCGAACGCAATGTCACCAGCCTCGAGGAGACGGACCAATGTCGGGCGGCTGATGCCGAGGAAGTCCGCGGCCTGCTGCGTCGTCATCGTCATGCCCTGCGGCACGATCGTGATGCCGTCACCCGCCGCGAGCGCGTTGGTCACCTGATCGAGGATTCGGAAGATCTCATCCGGGATGGGACGAGCGTTGCCGTGGGGGTCCACGAGAGCCGCCTTAGAGGAGTTCTGCGAAAGGAAAACCTCGAGCTCTCGAATCAACTGAGCGAAGTCGAGAAGCTCTTCGCGAGCGTCTGCTTCGGGCAAGTAGGTCTGTGCCTTGCGGGCACCGCGGGGCATGTCGGTCGAGGTGCTCATGACCTTCATGTTACTTAGCAAAACGAAAAAAACGAAAACCTCCTCTGGACCAGTGGACCACTCCCTTTCGCTCGCTCAAACTGCGAGGAAGCCCCGCACAACAGGGCCCTAGGCTGGCTGGATGGCTGCGGGCGCGACGATCTACACGTTCACGGTGACGCTGGCCGATGTCGACCGCGGCGTCTACGACGACCTGTCGCTGCGGGTGGCGCGGCATCCGTCTGAGACCGACGTGTTCATGCTCACGCGCGTGCTCGCCTACGCGCTCGAGTACGAAGAGGGCATCACGTTCACCGAAGGTCTCTCCTCGACGGATGAGCCGGCGATTGTGGTCCGCGATGCAACCGGCGCATTGACCGCGTGGATCGAGGTCGGAGCCCCGGATGCCGCGCGACTTCACGAGGGCAGCATGAAGGCCGAGCGCGTGGCTGTGTACACACACCGGGATCCGGCCAAGCTCGTCGCGAGCTGGGCGGGCAAGCGCATCCATCGTGGCGACGAGATTCCCGTCGTCAGCTTCGACCGCGGCTTCCTCGAGACGGCGGCGTCAGGTATCGAGCGTCGAACGGCCCTGACCGTGTCGGTCACCGAGAAACATCTGTATCTCGACATCAACGGACAGACGTTCTCGTCAGACATCCACTCCGTGTTCGCCGTCTGACTCGATCTCAGACCGCGCCGATCCGTTCCGCAACCACGCGGGCCGTCGCCGTGGGGTCAGGGCGATGCCCGCGGGACTCGGGCACGATGACGAGTTCTGCTGCCGCCATCGCCTCGGCGAGCGCGCGAGATGACACCTCAAGGAACGGGAACGTCTCGGCTCCGCACAGCACTGCGGTCGGAACATCCAGGCCCAGCATCCGCTCGTCAGGAGAATCGCACGCACGAGTGAGGGTCGCGTCGTAGACGACCGACTGGGCAAGACCAACCAGATGCGGGAACATCGGACTCTCGCGGATCTGCTCGATCATCGCCTCAGGCAATCCGACCGCTTGGCGTTGGAAGATCGTGACGACCTCTTCGGGCCGTCGCTCCTCGAGCAGACTATGCAGCGTCTCGGGCAAGTCGATGGGAACGTGAGAGTGCCCGCAGCCCAGCGGCGGCTCTGAGAGAAAGAGGTGCGACACCGGCGCGCCACGGGATGCGGCGAGCAGCGCGAGCACTGCTCCTGACGAGTGACCAAGAAGCGCCGCGTGGCCACCCACGGCATCCACGACCGCTGCCACATCCTCCGCTTCGCGCTCGGGTGCGTAGGGCGCGGTATCTCCACTGCTACCGCGGGCACGACGGTCGACCGTCACCCCTTGAAGGCCGAGCGCGGCAAGCGCTTCCGCGAGCGGCGCACCGTCGCCCGCGGTCGAGAATGCCCCGCCAAGGATGACGACGGGCTGACCGGATCCGAACGTTTGGTAGGCGATGCGCGTACCGTCGGCCGAGATGGCTGTCTCCATGCGGCTGAGCGTAGACCTCGCCGCCGACACCGCAGAGAAGTCAGAAGGAGATGACGGTTGCCCCTTCGAGCGTGAAACGCAGGAACTCGTCGCGGGCGATCGACAGCACGATCCCTCGCCTGCCGAGGTCATCCTCGACGCCAGCCGCGCGTGCCGCGTTGACGCAGGCGCCGACACGGATGCCAGTCGAGATCAGCTCGTCGATCTGTCGGTTGAACTGCGCGTCGGCATCCGTCTGTGACAGCGTAAGGTGACGCTGCGCCGGACCGAACACGAACACCTCGACTGCCACATCGTTCTCGGCGGCGACCTCCGCGATGCGCTGAGGCACCCGCGTGCCGAGGGTCAGCGCGTCATCGTCGTCGTGGAACACGTGAACAACAGTCTTCTTCATGCTGCCCTACCTTTCTGAGTGTTCCCGATCGTGTTGTTGACGCGGCAGGATCGGGAATGTGCGAGCGAGGCAGGGATGGTTTTCATGCTGGCTGCATCGGATGGCCAAGGAGGC
>Ga0209066_10002417_pt1 | contig 22627 bp, 15 predicted proteins | sample All_14_2_FD_187198 | JGI IMG/M metagenome (GOLD analysis project Ga0209066, IMG submission 187198) | Freshwater microbial communities in response to fracking from Pennsylvania, USA - Allegheny Zone_MetaG_DW_15 (SPAdes) (version 2) ... | reverse complement strand
ACCAGCCACTCGAAAAACTGCGACTCGTGTGAGCAGAGGGCCGTGAGCAGCTGATCCATCTCGTCCCCGATATCGACAACGATGTCCGGCCGGATCTCCGCCGGCTGAGTGAACGCGTCGCGCAGAAAGTAGATCGCGGGTTTAACCGCCGGAATGGGCGTTTCCGGGCACCATAGCGGCACCCCCAGCAGATAGGCCGAGTCCATCACCAAGGTTCCGACCGCCCTGTGGTCGGCATGGTAGTCGCACGTGCGGTGCGTAATAACCAAGTGCGGCGCGAACCCTCGGATGAGACGCGTCATCTCTTGACGCATCTCGAGCGTCACTTCTAGCTCGCAGTCGTGGTGACTGAGGACCCGGTACTCGTCGACGCCCAAGATCGCCTTCGACCGCTGCGCCTCCTGATACCGCCGCGCGGCGAGCGCCTCCGGCGACATCGCCATGTGCCCCTTGTCGCCGTTGCACATCGAGACGAGCTTCACCGTCGCCCCGACCTTCACAAAGTTCAGGGCCAAGCCGCCGCCCGTAATGTCGGGGTCATCCGGATGCGCCCCGATGATCATCACCCGCAGATCTTTTGGTTCCATCGTCATCATCGCGATTTCCAGTTTCGAGTTTCAAGCGTCCAATACCACCGTCTTTCCACAACGTGCCGACATTTTTTCAGCATCTACGATACGCACCGAATCGCGCGATTCTTGAGGAGAGGTGATCCCCTCAACCGGCTTGCCGCTCATCTTATCGGCAAACCAGCTGATCTCATTCTGGTAGGGATCTGACACGGGCAGCTCGGGCGTGAAGGGCTCACCCTCCATCGGGTACAGGCAGAACTCCGGCGTCCGTTTCGAGGCCATCACCAACGTTGCCCGCTCAAATGTGACCTGGAAACCGCGCTCGAACCCGAAACTCTTGGCCATCCCCCAGCCTCCCTCCGCCGTGACGACCGCGCCGCCGACATCATAGGAGGTCGCGATGTGGATCATCGTTCCGTCGCGGTCATAATAGGCGGAACTGGTCACCGCACGCGGCATGCCGAACAGAAAATTCACCATGTCTGTGTCGTGGATATGCAGGTCCAGCGCCACGCCCCCGCTGCGGGACTCGTCAAAGAACCAGCTCTTGCCGCCGTCCCGCGTCCATCCCGGCGCCACGCTGTAACGCCCGAACCGCGCGGCGATGACCTTGCCGTACGCGCCGCTCCCGATCAGTCGCTTCGCATATGCGTACTCGTTGCGGAAGCGCAGGCACTGGCCGATCACCAGCTCCGTGCCCGCCGGCGCCGATCTCCACGCCGACAACAGTGTGTCGCAGTCTGCCGTCGTCAACGCCATCGGCTTCTCACAGAGCACATGGATTCCCTTGGCCAACGCCTGGCAAGCCGTCGGCACATGCAGGAAGGTCGGCAACGTGATATCGACGACGTCGGGCTTGGCCTCCTCCAACAGGCGTGCGTAATCGTCAAAGATCACGGCGTCCCCGTAATCGCACGATGTGTCTGCGCCCGCCACGTTTCCGTTAGCTGCCGCCGGCACATCGAACTGCCGCGTGTCCCTGTCGCACAGCGCGACGACTTCCGCACCGGGCACTTTCTTCCAGCACCCGTAATGCATCCGCCCCATGAAACCGAATCCGGCGATCGCGACTCTCATCGTGTCTCCCTCACGAGTTTATCGATCCGACGGTTGCGATAATAGAGAATCATATCGGCAAACACCAGCACGGCGTTCAGCAGGTACAGCCAGACCACGCCGTCGACCTTCTCCTGCCACCACAGTTTGTGGGTCAGGCCGGAAAGGTAGCCGACGAAAACGATGAGCAGGAAAAACCAACTCTTTCCTTTGTTCGTCCGCGACCGCCATGACTTCAGGATGGAAACCGGCCACGCCATGCCGAAACAGACCAGCATGGCAGCCTCGAAAATCGGAAACGTCATTCTTTCCCTTTGGTTAAGAGTCCAAGGTCCACGGTTTACGGTACGCGACACCCAGCAGCGAGTCCGCTTCCGGATCGTTGACAAAACGCTCCGTCGCGGGATTCCACTTCAGGTTTTTCTTGCCTAAGCGCAGTCCGATGTTGACCAGATGGGCTATTGTAATCGACCGATGGCCGGTCTCGCACGGGGAAATGACCGGTTTTCCGGTCAAAACACCCTCAATGAAATTCCGCTCGTGCTGGCTGCTCACATACAGCTTCACCTCGTCGTCCCGCGTCTTCTGCCGGATCAGGTCGAACGGTCTAGTCTCCATCTTGCCGCCGCACACATACAGTTCGCGTCCGCCCTCTCCGTAATACCGGAGAAACCGTTTCTGAGGCTCGTTGTACTCGGTTGAGGCGTGTACGCGCGTGCCGTCGGCATAGACGATCTCGAAGCTGAACTTGGACGCCACATTGTACAGGCTGCGCTGGTCCAGCTCGCCCCAGATGTTTTCGATGGCGACCGGCCCGGACGCGTCCATGTCCAGCGACCACTGCAGGATGTCGATGAAATGGGCGCCGTGATCCGTCAACATGCCCCCGCCGTAATCGAAATTGAAACGCCACTGCATCGGCACATGAATTTTCGGTATGTAGGGGCGCTCCGGCGCAGGCCCCAGCCACAGGTCGAAATCGACGTACGGCGGCGTGGGCGAAGGCGCTTCACTGAGTTGCGCCTCCGTCTTTCCGAACCGGGATAATCCGCCGGGCAGCCCCAGCTCGATGCGGTGCAGTTTGCCGAGCCGCTTGTTCCGGATGAACTCGGCCGCCATGCGTCGGTAAGGGTCGCACGAGCGCCCCTGCGCCCCTGCCTGGAAAACGACACCGTGTCTTTTGACCGCCTCACACAGCGCACGCCCCTCAGCCACGCTGTTCGCCAGCGGCTTCTGGCCGTAAATGTGCTTGCCCTTGCGTGCCGCCCAGATGCCGACCACCGCATGCCAGTGGTCCGGCGTCGCCACGCACACCGCGTCCAGGTCTTTGTCTTCCAGCATTTCGCGGAAGTCTGCAAACGTCGTGCACCCGTCGTACCCGGACTGCCCCGTCTTCTTCGCGTAGAAACCGTTGACCTGCCGCCGCGCCGGCTCGCGGCCGCCCGGCAACTCCGCCTTGTAACCGTAGAAAGGCCCCTCCTTCACCGGGTCGCAGACCGACACGACCTGCGTATTGTCGTTGTGCAGAAAGTTCTTCAGGTTGTCCGTCATGCCCTCCACCCCGCAGCCGATCAGGCCGAGGTTGACCCGGCCAGACGGTGCCGGCCGTCCGTCCTTCCCCAAGGCGGAAGCCGGAATAATCATTGGGAAGGCCGCAGCTCCAGCCGCTGCACCCATAAAAGAGCGTCGCGATACCTGTGTTCTTTTCATTTATGCCCCTTATACACGTTTAAAGGTTTTATGCCGTCGGCAGGTCATTCGTCAAGCCTAGAGGGAAAGAGACAAACCGTTCCCTGCGACTGAGTTCCCCCCTCACCGCGGCAAAGTTCAGTCTGTAACATGTAAACGGCATTCGTCTTGAAAGCAGGCACGGCAAGCCGGTAATCGAAACCGGAACCGGGACCGTGCCTGATGACCCCGGCGAATCCGTTCCTTGAATCCCGGGCAATCTCCTTTCCGTCCTCCAACAACGCCACGTTTCGGATCCGGAGCTGCTGGTTGCCCCGCAGGAAAAGGAAACGCGCGATATACTCTCCGGACTCGTCGACCGCCGCATTCACCCGCCAATTCCGGACCGTCCACGTTTCCGGGGCGCTGCGCCAAAAAGCCACGGTCCGGAACCAGGCCGGATCCTCAAACGGCGCCACATGCAGCCCCAGATCCCGCAACCGCGCAGAGATCTCAGGCGCGCGCTGACGAAAGGCCGGCCAGGTAACTTTCGCATCCGGTGACCACGCCCGTTCGGCAATGGCCGCGGCGCGCGGAAAGATCTTCCACTCGGCCTCCACACCATGAAAGCATGACTCACCCCAGAGACATCCCTGCAACCCCAGCACATGTTTCTGATGCTCCGGCGCGATTCCCTCCACCGGATCGAAGGAGAGTATCCGCTCGCAGTTGATGACGCGTGCGCGGTTGTAGCCGAACCCGTCCGCCTGAATACTCTGCGGAATGTCGAGATACAGGTGATAGCGCGGCGCCATCACCGTGTCGTTGCCCATGGCCGCGGCGGCTTGCCCCCCTGTGATTTCACGCCACGACATCACGGTCGCCCCGGGCGCGAGACCCCCGTCGAGAATCTCGTCCCATCCGAGCAGACGCCGGCCCTTGGCGGTCAGATAGCGGTCAAAGTGGCGCACCATCCAGCTTTGCAATTCGTGTTCATCCTTGAGCCCGTGCGCAGCCTTTCGCGCCTGGCACTTCGGGCACTTCTCCCAGATGCCTTTCGGGCATTCGTCGCCGCCGATATGGATGAACGGCGCGTCAAACAGCTCCAGAACCTCGTCGAAAACCTGTTCGAGAAAACGGATCGCCTCATCGTTGCCCGCGCAGTACATGAACTCCGGCTTGCCGGTGCAGCTCAAATGGGGATAAGCCCGCATCACGGCCGTGCTGTGGGCCGGCAGTTCGATCTCCGGAATCACCATGATCTCGCGCGAACGGGCGAACGCCACAATCTCCCGGATATCCTCCTGCGTGTAGAACTGGGCGGACCGGTCGGGATTCGTGTGGTCGCCGATCGCTCCGACGGTCGTGAGTTCCGGAAAGCGCTTGATCTCGATCCGCCATCCAGGCGCGTCGGTCAGATGCCAGTGAAAACGGTTCAGCTTGAGCGTCGCCATGGCCTCCAACAGTTTCCGCACCGTAGCTTTTCCCATGAAATGACGGCTTTCGTCCAGCATGATGCCGCGCCAACCGAAGCGCGGCGCGTCACGGATCTCGACGCATGGCACCCCCCCCGCATAGGGGCGCAGCAATTGTTGCAGGGTCTGGAAAGCGTAGAAAAAACCGGCACGGTCGGAGGCGGTCAGCCGGACGAGTCCTGGCGTGACCAGCAGGCGATAGCCCTCGTCCGGCAGCGGATCATCTTTTGCAGCCGCGCAGAGCAGAATCGTGCCGGCCGCGGGCGGTTTGCCTTCCTCCGCCTTCTCCACCGGCAACGGTTTGCCCGAGGCGGTCACATTCCGCCACACCCAAGCCAAATGTCCGGCGGCACTCGAACCGCCCCTGGCCTGCGGCTCATACGCCACCACGGTGCGCTCGTCGATCGCGAAGAACCCCTCCCGCTCCTCGACCTGCGCGGGCAGTGGGCAAAGGGCCGGCAACGCCGCGCACACAGGTAACGCACCCAACTTCAATGCCAAAAACCCTACGCTCACATATCTTCCGGCTGTCATCTCTTTCATGGCTCCCTTTTCCAGCGCTGAATTCTTTCCAACTCATCAGCCAAACGTGTCCGTATGCCGATTAGCCGAGTGTGATCCCTGTCATAATGAGTAAGGTCTTGAACGAGTTGGGTGGTCAGTTCATCAACAGCCGCGATCCCTTTTGCGGCTCTCAACATCACCATCCATTCGTAATCCTCAATCCCATCTCGGAAATGCGCCAAACGGATGGAACCGATAGGTCCCGCCTCGCACGGATAAAAAAAAATGCCGTCGCCCGGCATCTCCAGCCGGTTTGCGGTGTGCCATTCGGTCAGATAGGTGTCGTCTGTCTTGAGCGGAGGCCTTTCAGGCCAGTTGTTCACATGCCAGAAAAGGAAGCCGTCCGCGCGGTACTGATGGGTCATCCAGCACAACAGGCGACCTTCAATCCACGGATATTCAAGTGACGCCAGGTTCGCGAAGGGATAGGTCGGCCCGCAACAGGTATACCACCACACCTGTTTGCCATGGCCTTTCAGCTGATCCGTGATCTCCTTGGTGAACGTGTAAGTCACCGGACAATACCAGTCCGTTGTGACTAAACACGGATCGTTGGTGACCCCCCGCCACATATCTTTGTACATCTTGGCGGTGGTCATCAACGGGATTTCAGGGAAGTCGGTTTTCATCTTGCGCCAGATTTCATCGATCAGCGGATAATACTCGTGCGTGCGTTCATCGAAGCCGTATACATAGGCCATCTTCTCGAGGCCGTGTATTTTCAGCTCCGCCACATAGGGTATCAGCCGCGCCTTGAACGATTCATAAAATTCCGGGGTAAAAACGGAGGTCGGCGCATGGCAGACCCACTTCTGCGCAGGATCGGACGGTTTCGGAACCATGTTGAGGATGTTGAACCGGTTCATACCTTTTTCACGGGCATAGAGCAGATCTTCGATCAGCGGCGGCTCCGTGCGGGAAATGTCGTCCGGATTAAGCCGGTGCGCCAGCATGATGTCATGCGATTTCCGTTTCATCTCCTCAAACCGACCGGGGTATTGCGCCCGGGTGAACCCGTCCATGACACAGAATGCGGTCGGCAAGCCAAAGGTCTTGGGGTTCGCAAAGGAGCGCACCTTCAGCAGAACCGGGATCTCCCGTAACAGGTTTCCGCCCGCCTTCACCGTCACCTTGCCCGTGTATCGCCCCGGTTTTGCGTCCGTATGTGCGTAGGCGGTGAGCCAGACGCCTTGCGTCGAACCTTTGCGCACACGGAACGGCGCGGCCGGCAAAAGCGGATCAGGAAGCCACGCCTCGGTCAACGGCACGCCGCACGGATGCGCCTTGAAAGGGGGCTCGCGTGCGACATACCCGATGCGTTCCCACGACACGCTGCCGTCTAAAGGCTCCATGTCAGCGTTCACGAAAGAGGATAACGACACAGTAACGTCATCCAGACCCTTCTCCTCGCGGGCCGTCACAAGAACCTGAGCGTTCTCTCGTTCATTGCGGGCAATATCCAGCGTGATCGCCCGCGTGCCCGCCTGCTCTTCCGCAGTGGGATAGGTCAACGGGGTGACACGCCGCAGAGCCTCCGCTGTCCAGACAACACACGCCGTTTTGACGGGATTTTCCGGCCGCGTAAAGGCCGGGATTGTGAAGAAAAAATCGCGCGTGTTGCCTTTTTCCGAAAGTACAACCTGAACCGAGGCCGGATCCTTTTCTCCGTCTGTGATAAAACAGACGTGCTGCCCCTTTCCCGAGAAGGACTGCAGAGCACCCCCTACCGCATTGCAGGTCCGGCAGTGCCAAACGCTGTCCTTCAGAAAGGACAGATGGACGCGGACGCCTTCCGAGTGCGGGTAGTCAGAAAAGAACTGTGCGGACTTAATTTCCAGCCCAGGCTGCCGCCGTTCAAGAAAAACCTGATCAAACCAGACACGTCCGCTCCCCTTACGGAGGAAGACATTGCCCTTGATTTTTTTGACCGGTTTTTCTGGACAAAACAGGTCGGCGGCATATTCCCAGTCGTGAGACGATTGCGTCCACTTGGCCGTTTTCCCCCAAGCGTTACTCCCGTCCTCGTACCAAATGTCGAGATAGATACAGTAATCCTCCGCGGTCACGTTCTCTGCCTTGCTCCAGCCGCCGAAAACCACAGGCGTCTTATCCGGTTTTGGATAGACGATCTCTTGCACCACGCCGGAACACTCACCGGAACCAGAGGCTTCACAGCGGATCGACCGTGTGCCCGATTTCTTGACGGCCGTATCAAGCACATAGGCGCTGCGGGGTTGCCAGCACCCGAGTTTCCCGCCTGTGCCCTCTTCAAAATCCCCGTTATCGAACCCCTGCCCTCGCAACGCGCAGGCCGAAGCCGCCACACACAACATGCTCAGACATTTCCATATCCAGACCCGTGTGTGCCGCCCTTTATGCGCCGCCTCTGCGACAGGCACCCCCTTCCATAAATCTTTTTCTTCCATACGCCAACCATTCCCAAAAAAAGGATGAACCGTAACTCCTTATCACGTGTCAGCCCCTGTGCATCCTCGATGCCCTAACCGCCTTCGGCACCCCAAAACCGCCTACGTCTATTAGGGTGCCGTGTGTACCCCCCGGAATCCGAACGGGAAATAGCGTGACGTGTCGGCATGCGAGGCCAGATAGCGGTCCGATACGGTGGTATTCGAATTGAATCCCCCGCCGCGGCGTCCCATGCCATTGACCCATGTGGCATTTGCGGCCTCGCCGGCAGCGGTCAGCGTACCCGACCCGTGGTCGCCAATAAAGACGCGGCCTGAGTCGTTCCCCACGGTTTTACAGCGCTCATACAGGTTTCCAGTCAGTTCCATGATCCCCCAATAGCTTGCGCCCGCCTGTTCGCGCGTGGATGTCGCCGTGGCATAGATGCCAGCCCGAACCGGCCCTGCTATGCCGTTGTTGTAATTGCAGTTCGCGACACCGGATGCCGCCGTGGCGGTCTCGGTCCCGCTCCCGTCAACGCCCGCATGTCCCGTCTGCGGCTTGATCGCCGTGCTGCCCCAGGCGTACTCGTTGGCCACCGGCTGAGAGGGGCCGCGGCACGCTTTCTCGAACTCCAGCTCCGTCATCGGGCGCAGCCCCGCCCAGGCCGCGTACGCGCAGCCGTCCGCCCAGGAAAGCCAGTTGCAGGCACGGTCGGGGGCCGCCGCCGAAAAGGACGGGTATGATCCTGAAACCGAAAGCCGATTCGTTTGCGCCGCGGTGACGACCGGATACCGATTGGTCGCTTGAAGTCCGGTCAGTTGATTCAGGAACTCCGTGTACTGTCCCTGCGTGAGCTCGTACTTCATGCAGTAAAACGCCTGATACCCTTTGGGGAAGGCGGCGGGCAAGTAGCCCTCGGGGCCGACCGTGCTCCTCGCGGGTGTGGCATCGCCTGTTATGCCCCAGAGCTTGCCGGCACCCGGCCCGATCTCGAGGGCGGCCTCCGACGTCACAAGGTAGGCGTTCGTGGTTTGAACCGTCCCATCCGGACAGTAGAAACGGTTGGCCTCGTTACCGGTGGAGCCCAAATAAAAGGCCCCCTCCGGCACATAGACCATCTCGATGGCGTGAACCGACACCTCAACCCGAGCCCCTTTGGCAAAGGCGTATCCGTTCGTCCCGTAATTCCACCGCAGTTTCATGGAGGTGTAGCTCACGCTCCCCGTGTACGCGCCGGAGCGGTACACGAACACGCCTGTTCCGCCGGGCACAGCACCGATCACGCTGTCCGCCGCGGGCGTATGCTCGCCGCTGACCGCAGAGAGCGAGGCGTGCTGCCACTCGTGCGATCCTTCAGGCCTGAACTTGACAAAGACCCAAGCCGCATCCCGGTTGACCGCATCGCACCAGGAACTGTCCCAGTTCAGGTCACACATGACATTCACGGTTTTCTGCCCGACATCCCACCCTGTCAGCAGCACCGCTGAGACCGTGATGTTGTGGCCAAAAGCTGCCCCCGCCAATAACAGCGCCGCCGCGGCAAGCACAAACCGTCCAAAAATTTCATTTGCGTTTTTCATTCCGTTACTTCCTCCTGCGTGGTGTAGGGCCTGTCGCGACCGCTAGAAAAGGGTGATCAGTGTACCCCGGTTACGGATCAAGCCCTGCGCATCTGTCGCCGCGTAACCGTCGTAGGCCCCACCCGTATAGCGGGCACTGATATCGCCGATGTCAGGCAGGCCGAAAGTCTCAAAACGCGTTTCCTCGGTCGCCCAAACTTTGTCCCCGTCCGTATCCTCGGCGTAAAACCGGTAGGAATACGTCATGGCGGGGGCAAGCGTTGTGACCCACGCGGACACGGGCTGCGGCGTTTCGCTGGCAGACCGTGTGCCCGCCGACGTAACGTTCGCCCATGCGCCCGTTTCAGCGCCGCCGCTCGCAACGCCCCAGCAGACGTATACGTCCACAGACACGCCGTCCGGCAGCGTGCCTGTATCCACACGGCCGTTCAAGCGGGCACACGTGTCGCCCACTTCCGTCGCGCCGCCCGTATTGTAGACCGTACACACACCGAACGTTTGCGCCACAGCCAACTGGCCGTACCCGTCGTAACTGCCTCCGCCAAACCGCGCGGCCCCCTGAGCCGACGCCACGCCGGCCAAACCGATCACCATGACCGCGACCTTGCCCGCTAAATCCCTCATGACTCGCCCTCCGGTTTTCGTGCCCTTCAAATCTTTTAGCTCCATGTTTGCCTCACGGTGCCGACCGAACACCGCGGAACCCGTGGATGGAATACCGGGTCGCCTCCTGAAGGGCCACATAGGTTCTGTCGGACACGCGCTGGATGCCACTTGCATGCATCCAGCTGCCGCCCCTGCGGCCACAGCAGGCCCCTGTCACCACCGTCCAAGCCGTGCAGGGCGCATCACCCTCAGGGGTCAGAGAACCCGTTCCAAGGTCACCCGTAAAGGCGCGCCCCTCCGTCTTGCCGACCGTGACGCACCGTTCATGCACGTTTCCGCTCAGCTCCATAATGCCCCAATAACTTGCCCCCGCCTGTTCGCGCGTGGAGGCCGCCGTGGCATAGATTCCCGCACGTACCGGTCCGCCTATCAGCACAGCGTTGCCATAATTGCAGTTGGCAATGCCGGAGGCCGTCGTGGCGGTCGAGGTTCCGCTCCCGTCAACGCCCGCATGTCCCGTCTGCTGCTTGATCGCCGTGCCGCCCCATGCGTACTCGCCGGCCACCGGCAGGGCCGGGCCGCGGCACGCCTTCTCGTACTCGAACTCGGTCATCGGACGCAGACCGGCCCACGCCAGATAGGCGCACCCGTCACGCCACGAGAGCCAGTTGCAGGCCCGGTCCGGCGCGGCGGCCGCAAAGGCCGGGTACGTGCCGGAGATCGTGTAACGCTCCGTATTGGTCGGATTATAACGGCTAGCCGACTGTGTGACCGTCAGTTTATTCAGGAACTCCGCGTACTGCCCCTGCGTCCCCTCGTACTTCATGCAGTAAAACGCCTGATACCCCTTGGGGAACGCCTTGGGCAGCGTGCCCTCCGGACCGATCGTGTTGTTGCCGCTTGTCGATGTCCCCCAGAGTTTGTCGGCACCCGGCCCGATCTCGATGGCGTCCTCCGATGTGACAGGATAAGCGTTCGTGGTCTGCTCCGTCCCGTCCGGCCGGTAGAAATGGCCGCTCTCGCCGCCGGTGGAACCCAGCATGAAGGCACCTTGCGGCACATAGACCATCTCGATGGCGTGGACCGACACCTCGACCGGCGTCCCGCTGTCAAAAGCGTAGCCGTTCGTCGCGTACGTCCAGCACAGTTTCAAACCCGTGTAGCTGACATGGCCCACGCCCGCGCCGGAGCGGTAGACGAACACGCCGATGCCGTCCGGCACGCTTTCGACGACGCTGCCAGCCGGAGGCGTGTGGTCGCCGTCAACATTGGAAAGCGCGGCGTGCTGCCAGTCGTTCGACCCTTGCGGCCGAACTTTGACGAAAATCCAGGCCGCGTCCCAGTTGCCCGCATCCCGCCACGAATTGTCCCACGCGAGATCACATTTCACATGGACCGTCTGCCGCTGGTCGTCCCAGTCGGTCAGCAGCACGTTCGAGACCCTGATGTTGTGAGCCGAAGCGCAAACGCACCCAAACACAATCGCCGCAGCAGCCAGCCGACCGCTCCTTACGCATGCTCGTTTCATCCGATCGCCCTTTCCATACATGGCGCTCCCGCGTTCATGTCAATCACCCTGTCATACGGGAACGAGTCCGGTATCAACCGACATCATTACCATACCACAGGCATGGCTAGGCATGGTTATGAATAGTTCTTGGGTGAGCCATAACCTCAAGTTATGGCAAGCCGGAGACGCGACGGCGGGAGACGGAGGCTTTCAGCCGTTCCAAAAACATGCGGAGCGCGAGCGAGAAGACATGGTTGCGGTTCGTGTTGTAACCGAAGCGGATGGGGATTGTCTTGTCCAGTTCGCGCACGGCCAGCTTTCCGCGGTTTTCGGGTGTCCACGCGATCAGATACTCCGGCACGACGCCCACGCCTATGCCGGCGCGGACATACGCCATGACCGTCTCCGTATAACGGCTTTTCACCACCGCCTCCTGCTCCCCCAACGGATACGCGGACTTGAACTTCTGCCGGAGGAGATTGTCGTCAGGAAAAGCCACAAACGGCACTCCGGCGAGATCGCGCGGTGAGATCTTTTTCTTTTCCACAAATTTAAATGAGGGCGCACAAATGAATACCAGACGGCTTTCCTGCAGCGGCTCAAATACGACGGCCCCTTCTCCCGTCATCTCCAGCCCGATCGCCACATCGATCTCGTGCTCCACCAACTTGCGGTACGCCTCACGCCAGTCCATCTCTTCGACAGAAACCTTGACCTCCGGATAATCGGACAGCATTTTCTTCAGCACGCCGGGCAACAGCCTTCGTGCCGTCGATGCCGAGCATCCCACCGAAATACGGCCGCATACCCGGTTCAAACGGGTGTTGAAAGCAGTATGTACCTCGTTGACCTGGTCAAGGATGTCCCGCGCAAGCCGCTGCAACTGGTAACCTTCCTCGGTCAAGGCCAACCGGTTCCGGGAACGGATGAAAAGCACGCACCCCAACTCTTCCTCCAGCAAACGGAGCTGTTTGCTGATCGCGGGCTGCGTGACATGCGCCGCACGCGCCGCCGCCGACACGCTCACACGTTCCGCAACGTGCGAAAAATACTCGAGCTGAACCAGATTCATTCCAGACCCTACACCTTTTGAAAACCTTTTCCCGACACAGGAGACACAGAAAAAGCCAGGCCTTCTCTGGTCACGAATAGGTTTGATACACCAGCAACGGACCGCCGTCAAAGGTAAGGCCGAACACATCGCCGCAGGCCTCGTTCAGCGCCGCTTGCCACCAACGGGTCAGCCGCAACCCGTTCAGCGGATAGCGCAACCCCTCGGCGTAAACCGCCGTGCCCGGATCGAAGGAAAATATCGAAACCTGCTGTCCTTCCTGTGACCGCAACTGCGCCGAAGCGTTCAGGGGCGTGAACCAGCCGGTGTCGGTCAACAGCCTCACCGATGCCTCTCCCGCAAAATCCGCCAACAGGGAAAGGTTGCCCAGCGTGTGGTCCTCACGCAACCCCGTCGCCCCGGCGATCACCAGTTCGCGCCACCCGTGCGACAGACAAAACCGGAACGCCTTCGTCAGGTCGTTTGTTTCCTGCTCGCGCACGCGGACCAGTTTTTCCCGGTACCGTTCGCAATCTGCGGACGACAGGCTGTCCAGATCCCCCACGATCCACTCCGGCTCAAGCCCGAAGTCGACCAGACGCTCGACCGCACCGTCACAGCACACGATCCGGTCCGCCCCACGCAACGCCGCCAACGGCACCGCATGGGAAGGGAACTGCCCGTTCGCGAGAATCACGGTTCTCGGCAGATCAAGTTTCATGCTGTAACCTTACACTGCTGATCCCTTGCCCGTCAATCCGCATTTGCCTCGCGCCGGGCCATCGCGAAGCGCCGGGCCATGGTTCACGGCTGCCAAAATATTTGCGATTGCCCGTTTTCTTCCTTTGCTGTATTTTTTTAATGCTGAGTGGTATAGGGTTATGTGAGCAGTGTTTATTACGACGTGTTAAATGATGGCACAGGAGTGAGCGATGAAGAAAACAATCTTTCGGAGCACGCGTTTATCCCCCGATGACAATGCGGAGCAAAAAACGTCTGCGCCCAAACACGGTTTACCCGTATGGCTTGCCTTCGCCGGAATGTTCTCGCTCGCACCGTCCGCCGTCCAAGCCGTCACGCTTCTCAAGGACAACTCGACAACCGTGAGCGTTAACGCGGGGTGGACCAATACGGTGCCCGCGACAAGCGCGGATATCGCGCTCTTCAACAACACGCTCTCGGCCGCGAATGCCCTGGGCCTCACGCTGGGGTCTGACCTCGCGTTGGCAGGAATGCAGTTCGCCAGTACGCTGTCCGGCCCCGTCGTCTTCTCAGCCCCGGAAGGCTACGTCCTGTCGCTCGGCGGGACGGGTCTCGTTTCGGCAAGTGCCACACCCTCGCTCATCACCTTCAACCACGATGTCCAGCTCACGGCCCCGCAGGCCTGGACCAACGCGATGCCCATCGTCATGGGCGGGCGCCTGACCGGCGGCGGCAACCCCGACAGCCTTCTCCACAAAAACGGCGCGGGCACGCTTTTTCTCAACGCCTCCAACTCCTTTGCGGGCAAAATCGTTGTGGGGCCTTCAGGCGGAAAACTGTGGCTGGGCGCGGCAGCGACACTTGCCAACTCGGATATCATTCTCGCCGGCATCGCCTGGCCGTTTTCAGACTGTCTCGTCACCAACACGGTAGACACACCAAGTCCCTCGCAAGGCCGCGGTAAAGGCCTGGCCACCTTGCAGAACACCGTCGGGCTTCTCACCTGCGTCAGCACGGCAACCCAGAACGTCGAGAACGTCTTCAGCGGCCCCCTGACCTTGGGCGGGCGTACTCTCATCGACATCAACACGCCCGACGCCCTTCAACCGACATCCTCGAGCCTGGTTTTCGACGCTTTGGAACAGCCGGCAAGCGGCGGCTCACTCCAGGTTTTCGCCCCGAACCTCGGCGCCTCCGTGACCGGCGTGACCGGCGTGGCCTCCCAGAACATTTTCTTCAAGACACCGCCTGTGATGATCGGCGGGGGTGGGGCGAAAGGAACAAAGACCCAAAGCATTATTCCGGGTGTTCACGCTATCTTGAAAACCCGTTATTCGACCACCGATCTGGGCGCCAGCTTCTGCGCGTATGACCCGACGAACGGGCTCCGGTATCTGTCGAACAGCGAATTTCAGGAATATACCAATCCGAACGGGGTCAGCAACCAGGTCAACTACTATCTCCAGGGACAACCGGATTTGCCTGATCAGGTCCGCCGTTTCAAAGTCAATCTGACGAGCGCGTCAACAACCGTTAACGCCCTGAAGCTTTCGTGGTGCGACATCAACGGGACCGGAACCCTGACCGTCGCCAGCGGATCGGTCATGAATACCGGCGAATCCACCATCGGCACCAATACGCCCGGCACGGCCACGCTCGTGTTAGGCGATGTGGGCGTTTTCCAATCCAGCATTCCCGCGTCCCACGTGGGCCTCTATATCGGAAACGCCATCGTCGGCAGCAAGGGGCTGAACCGGACAGGCAGTTCGGCTCCCTTCCACTTGTGGGGACCGGTCGACGTCGGCGGCCCTGTCCGCAACTTAACCGACGGGCCGATGCACATCCGCAACACCATCCATGGCCCCGTCGAGATCCTTCTCGGCGGCTCACTCGAACTCATGGCCGGAGGCGCAATAACCGGCGCTTTGACGATGTGCAGTACCAGCTATGCCAATCTGAACGGCACCTCGGTCGGGGATATCGTCCAATCGAACGGAACCGTGAACCTGAACGGGCCCACGGTGGGTGCTGTGACCTTGGCAGGCGGCACATGCTATGCGACGAACGGCGCAGTGATGGGAGCGGTCTCCCTCAGCGGTCTCTCAAAGTTTTATTTAGGGGCCGACTGCTCTTATAACGCATCGGCCCTCAGCAACAACGCCACACCGAGTTCCTTATATGGGCTTTTCTACAATCGCCCTGGAGACGTCACGCTCGATGCCGCGCTCGACGGGGTCGGCAAAGTCAACCAACAGAGTACGGCTGGCGTTTTGACGATCCGTCAGGCTTCGGGGCACCACGCTGTGGGAGGTTTTAATCTTTCCGCCAACACGGCGGTCATCCTCGACGGCGAACCGGACGCGGTCACGGATGTGGATGCGACGTTTTCCGCGCCGTTCACCTCAACCTTCACGGTGCGCGGCGGCACCTGGGCGTTCCGCGGGGGTTGGGATGCTGGCACTTGGTCCGGAAAGGAGCTGCGTCTCGAAGGCGGAACGCTGACCGTGCAAACCAATGCCTCCTTTGCCGCAACCTTTTTCATGTACCAGTATTCCGCGACAACCAAAGTGTCCATCGTCGGCGGCACCCTCCGCTCCCGGCCGGTCAGGGGGCTTCGCTTCGGCGACTACTGGATCGCTAACACCGGGACAGGCCATGGCGAGGTGCTGCAGACGGGCGGCAGTGTGGAAGATGTGAACACATCCGACTACACGGGCTTGGGCGGCACACGTTCCAACATCACCGTGACCTATGATCTCGCGGGCGGCCGTTTTTATGCCAACAACAACTTCACCCTTTGCTCGGCCAAAGACAGCACCAGCCTCGCCTCCCTCACCCTCCGGGGCACCGGCGCCCTGACGGTGCGAAACACCTTCAAGGGCGATTATGCCGACACCGGCGCGCAGCAGGTCTTCGCGTTCAAGGGTGGCACGTTGTCCGTATATAGTCTCCTCGCGGCCAACCTGCGTCCGGCCCGGAACGGGGAGCGCGGCACGCTCTTCAACGAGGGCGGCACGCTCGCGCCGGGACAGATCGGCACGGCCGGCACGACCACGATCACCGGCAACTACGCCGTGACTTCGCCCGACGGCCTGCTGGCCGTGGACATCGGCGGCACCTCCCAGGCGAATGCCTTCACCAACGTGCCCGGTTATTACGATGCGCTGGCCGTCTCCAAAACCGGCACGCTCTCCGGCAAGCTGTGCGTCTCGCTCATCAACGGCTTCGTGCCCGGCCCCGCCAACACCTTCGATGTGCTGACCGCCGCGAGCATGCTCTCGGGCTCGTTCGACAACGTGGCCGACGGCACGCTCTGGGCCGAGGACGGCTACTCCCGTTTCGCGGTGACGGTCGATGAGGCCAACCGCCGTGTCCGCCTGAGCGGGTACGCTTCAAACGCGTGGAGTTCCGCCACGGGCGGCGCCTGGGATGACACGGGCGTGTGGAGCATCGAGACGCCGGACGGCACAAACCGCGCGGCCTATTTCGGCGAGGCGCTCGCAGCCGCGGGAACCGTTGTGAACCATGCGGCACGCACACTCCGCGGACTGACCTTCGACAGCGCCAACGCCTACACGGTCGGCGGCGGCGGATCGCTGACTCTCGCGCCCGGAGGGCTTTTGCTGGAGGCGCCGGTGATTGCCGTCAAGCAGGGTTATCACACCATCGCCCAAGCGCTGAGCCTGGCCCATACGACATCGGTTGACGTGGCCGCCAACGCCCAGCTCACCCTTGCGGGTAATGTGACGGGGACGGCCTTGGTGAAAACCGGCACCGGAAAACTGGTGATTTCCGGCCCGGCCACGCTGAACCGTGTCTCCGTGGATGCGGGAACACTGCTGCTGTCGGGCAGCATCTCCACGTTCGGCTCGCTCAACGTCGCAGCCGGTGGCGTATTCAGCTTCTATTCGACGCTGCTGACCGTGCAGGACGGCCTGACCATCGGAACCGGCGGCGCGTTCAACTTCCAAGGTTACGGCACCGGCACGCTGCGCCTGAAGAAGGGCAGTGCGGGCGGCGGGATCGACACAGCCGAAGAGTTCCTAGCCGCCGTCGCCGACAATCGGGTTACCGTAAAGGGACAAGCCGTCATAGACACAACGGTCTTCATCCTCAGTGAAGAAGAAATCGGCGGTGCGCCCTATGTGACGGTAACGCTCAAGTCCTTCGGAACGGTGCTGCATCTGAATTGATTGAACGAAGGTCCAGCCGCACCTTGACGGGCTCCCCGTTTTCGGGCATGATACCGGCCTTTTGCAAAGGAATCCGATCATGAGCGAACAGATTAAAGCCAAACTTGAAGAGTTGCGTGGGATGCTGCAGGCGGACGGCGGCGATATGGAGTTGGTCTCCATCGAAGGCAAGACGGTCAGTCTGCGCCTGCGCGGCGCCTGCGGCAGTTGCCCGCACGCGACGATGACGCTGAAGCAAGGCATCGAGCGCATCCTGCGCGAATCGATCGACCCGGAAATCGTGGTCGAGCGCGTCATCTGATTCTGAAAGGGATGAGGCGCTTGCGTCGGTTGGGCGACCCGGATGGCGAGTCCGCCCGGCGCGCCTGCTTACCGCTCGCCGACCTGTAGGCAATAAAGCCGTGTGCTGTCGCGCACATAGAGCCGCCCCCCCGCAAGCACCATGGGCCCCCACGCGTCACGCCCCTTGCCGCCCATCAGCGCGTGGCGGCCCAACAAGGCGAACCCGTCACGCCCGACCCGCGCCAGCGAGAGCGTGCCCGTATCGTCGAGCAGATACATCAGCCCTCCGGCGGCAGCCACGTAAGGTCCCAGCCCGAAGGTGTTCGTTTTGCCGCTCGCCCAGAGCCGCTCGCCCTCCGGGGTCATGCAGGCCAGTTGCTGCCGGTCCCCGCCGCCATCGCTGGGCAATACCGCGTAAAGCAGTCCGTCGAAAAAAACCGGCGTCTGCTGTTCGCTCGCAAATTGTTTCCGGTCGGTCTTATACAGCAGCCCGGCCTGCCAGACCCCGTTTTCGCGCGTCACGCGGAACATCGCGCCGCCCGAGCCATACCCCGCCGTCATGAAGAAACGTCCGCCGTCCAGCGGCACAGGCGAGGGCGCGATCACGCTCGGCCGGAACACCTCCGTGCGCCACAGCAGCCGCCCGCGCTCAGCCCCATCCGCGCCGACGCCCACGATCCCGCCCAAAGCCGCATACACGTACTGCCGCACGCCCTCCGCCGTCAGGATCATGACCGACGAATGCGACATCGCCAGCCCGCCGGGATTGGGCGTCTCGAACACCTTCTCCCCGCTCGCCACGTCGACCGCACACAGCAGCGCCTGCTTGCCCGCCGGCGCCAGGACAACGACGTTCCCGTCGATGAGCGGGCACTGGCCTGCGTACCAAAGCGGCACGCTGGCCCCGTATCGTCCGGCCAAGCTGAAGCCCCAGCGGTAAGCGCCGTCGCCGGCCGCCAGACACACGACATGACCCTGCGGGCCCAGCGTCACCACCGCCTGTCCATCCGTGGCCGCGACCGTCCGCGAGATGCCGTGGTTGCGCTTGGTCTTGACCGCATAGAAATGTTCCCAGCGCTGCTGCCCGGTGTCCGCGTTGAGGCACCGCAGGCAGTCGCCGCCACGCGACTCGTCGTAGTCCAAAACATAGAGGCATCCCCCGGTCAGCGCAGGCATCGCATGCCCGTCGCCCAAGGGGACCGACCACACCACACGCGGCCCTGCCTCCGGCCAACGCTCAAGAAGCAAACCCGCGCCGGCAGCGACATTGTCGCGGGCCGGACCGCGGAAGCCGGGCCAGAAGCCTTCGACCGCTCCCCGCGGAACCGCGCGGTCCACCTTGAAACAGCCGGCCAGCTCCGGCTCGCGCGCCGCAGCAGCCGCCGCGGAAACTTCTGCCAGCGACCCCGCCGCGGCAGCCTGGCGCAGCGTCATCGGCGGGGCCTCAAGCGCAAGCCACGTCACCACAACACGCCCCGCAAGCAGCGCCGCCAGCGCTGTCACCACCCATGGAACGGCTTGCCGCATAACCCCCTTTTCATACGGGAACACCCCGCGTCAGCACCGGACTTCTACCGGAGAATTTTCATCATGACCCGGCGCAGCAGCCGTTTCAGGCCCGCATGCTGAAGGCCCGAAATCACGCGCTCCGTTTCATGCCGGTAGTGCTGGTACAACAACTCCACGCGCGCGTGCAGCCCGGCTTCCCCGATCGCGTCGATCAGGTTCTGCCTTCCCTCGCGGTCATTTCCCCACACCGAACCCAGCGCCGCACACACCGCCGGATGGTCACTCGTGCAGGCCGCCGCCAAAAAAATGGTCGGCCGCATGGCCAGCAGATCCGCCGCGCGCCCGCGCACCGACTGAAAGTCCTCCATGTCGTCCCTGATCTGGTAGGCCGTCCCGACGGAACGGCTGAACTCCGAAAGCTGCGCGCACGTCGCCGCGTCCACGCCTGCGGCGACAGCGCCCACCAACACCGCCACCTCGAACGCGGCGGCGGTCTTCTGCTCGTAGATGCGCAACACCGCCGCCTCCGTCACCGGCGACGGCCGACGGCTGAACGCCAGCTCTTCGCCCTGCCCCAGGCAGAGTTCCCGATGACCGCGTGCCGCCGCCCGAACCATCCCCACCCGGGTCTCGCCCGGAAAATCCGCCTCCGCCAAAAGCCGGTACCCCTCGCCGATCAGGTAATCGCCCGCATTGATGGCGGCGGGCACTCCGTAACACCGGTGCACGGTGGGCGCGCCATACCGCTCGTCGTCGTTGTCTTCGATGTCGTCATGGATGAGCGACGCCTTGTGAAAGCACTCGACCGCCAGCGCGGGCTGCATGATCTTCGCGATGTGGCCGCCCGACGCCTCGAACACGGCCGCCGTCAGCAGCGGGCGCCAGCGCTTGCCGCCGGTCATCAGCCACTCTTGGCCGATCCGCTCTGCCTCGGTCTCCGCACGCCCCATGACCGAATCGAGCGAAGCGCGCTCGAACCACGTTTGAACCGTGCCGGCCACCGCCTCGATCTCCGCCACACGCTGCGCGAATTTCGGTTTGCCCGCCCGGAGCACCTCGATCGCCCAGGCGACATCCGTCGCGGTGTTCTGGCAGCCGTCCGCAAGCAGCGGGATGCCCTGCCCGGGAATCGCATGCGCGTTCATGATCGGAAAGATGCGCCTGAGCGAGTCCATGCAGCCCACGCCGATCACCGCATCGACCTTGCCGCTGGTGAGCAGTTTGCTGACCACCGTGGTGCCCTCGGCCACCAGCGTCACATAGCCCAGCCGGTCCGCCTCGGCCTGCAACACGCCGATCGAGCACCCGCCGCACTGCGCACACAGAAGCCCCAGCCCGTCACGGTCGGCCTGGCAGACCGCCTTGTTCGCAAGACACTGCGGCAACAGCAAAAGGCGGCGCTCATACGGCACGCCCGCAATCACATCCGCCCACAGCACGTTGTTCAGCAGAACCGAAACGTACGCCTGCTCCTCGCGCTCCGCCTGCGCGGCCGCCGCCGCACACCGGGCGTGCGCCTCCAACTCGCCTGCGGTCAGCGGCGGCACCAGGCGCTCCCGCTCCACATAGTCCGCAACCGCCCGCTCCAACGCGATGCGTCGGCCGCGGTCTTGCGGCACGAGGAGCCCCGTCCCCTTCACACGCAAACTGTCCATTTCCCTCTGCATGATCCGCATATTATAGAAACCCCGTGCAGAAAAGGGAACGACGAAAACCGTACCGCCCCGCAAAAAGGCCCCATGGCGAAACTCCACCTTGACCCCGCAGGCCTGTTTTCGATATAGTGACCGCACGTTTTGCCGGAGAGGTGGCAGAGCCTGGTTGAATGCACATGACTCGAAATCATGCGTGCCGCAAGGTACCGGGGGTTCGAATCCCTCCCTCTCCGCCACTTTCTTTCTTGCCGCACCGGGCCTGTTGCGGCCTGAAGTCATCCGCCCCCGAAACCGTCTCGGCCTGTCATGCGTTTTCAACACATCATCTGGGACTGGAACGGGACCTTGCTGGACGACACGCAGGCGGGCGTCAACGCCGTCAACGCGATGCTCGCCGCCCGCAGCCTGCCGACCCTCGATGTGTCGGCCTACCGCGAACTCTTCGGCTTTCCCGTGAAAGATTTCTACCGCACCGTCGGGTTCCGCATGGAAGCGGAGGACTGGGACGCGATGGCGCGTGAATTCCACGCCCGCTTTCTGGCAGACACCACGCTGCGCCTTCACGAGCAGGCCCGGCCGACGCTGACCACGCTCCGGCAGGCGGGCATCGGACAATCCGTCCTCTCGGCGTCGGAGCAGACGATTCTCGACACCATGCTGGCCGACTACGGCGTCGCCCGCTTCTTTGACAACATCTGCGGGGTTGACAATCTCTACGGCCAATCAAAGCTGGAACTGGGGCACGCGCTTTTACGCCGCCTCGGCCTGCCGCAAGACAGGGTCTTGATGATCGGCGATTCGCTGCACGATCACGAGGTGGCGGGTGCGCTGGGCGTCCGCTGCCTTCTGATTGCCCAAGGCCATCAGTCGCACGCACGCCTCGCAAACAGCGGCGCCCCTGTCTTGCGCAGCCTCGCCGAGGTGCCGGCGTGGCTGCTCGCCGCCGCCGGCTGACGCCTCTACTTCTGGCTCTTCTCCACGGCTTCAAGGGCGTCTTTCACGGCACGCTCCGCCTGCACTTCAGGCCTCATACCCTCTCCCTTCAGCTTGTTCCCGTAAGAGATCACGCCGAACGAGACCAGCAGCGTCAAAACCCCCAAACACAGCAGCAGCTTGGTGCGCGCCCCCACTCCCCGCCACTCGCCCAGAAGCACCCCCACCAGCGAACTGAAAAAGATCGCCGACCCCATCACGATCGCAAACCCGATGTAAGCGATATCCCCCATCGCGGGTTCGCCGACCTTCTGGCAGACAAACTGCATGGCCCAGATCACACCGGCCAGGCCGGCAAAGAAGATGTTCTCAAAAATCGGCGTGCGCCGGCTGACATAGTCTCCCAGCGTCTTGTTCTTCACATTCTGCGACAGACACCAGACCCCGTTCACGACAAAGCCGCCCAGCAGAACCACCACCAACACCGGCATGCCCTGCCACTTGGAAAGCGTGCCGCCGTGCACCGCCGCATCCTGCAAGACGCCGCCGCTCTGCAAGCCGAAGTTCATGCCCGCGCTGGCGATCCCCGAAAAGAGCGCAACCAGCATGCCCTTTTTGAAATCGAACTCCGCAACGGACTTCTTCTTCTGCTCCTCCGACAGCTCGCCCTCTTTGGACTTCCCGGCCAACCCCACGAAGGCGATACCCGCGAGCGACCCGAACACGCCCAGCAACACCACGATTGAGCCCGTGTCCTTCACCAGCTCGGCCGCCTTTCCCGTCACGATCGGCGGAATCAGCGTGCCGGTCGCCGAACAGAGCCCGCAACCGATCGCCAGGCCCAAGCCAATGCCCAGATAAC
>Ga0209066_10002416_pt1 | contig 22631 bp, 16 predicted proteins | sample All_14_2_FD_187198 | JGI IMG/M metagenome (GOLD analysis project Ga0209066, IMG submission 187198) | Freshwater microbial communities in response to fracking from Pennsylvania, USA - Allegheny Zone_MetaG_DW_15 (SPAdes) (version 2) ... | reverse complement strand
GGCCGTGGATGTGCTGCAAAAGGTCTACAAGGTCTACATGGACACCGACGCGTCGCTGGTGGAAATCAACCCGATGATTCTGGAAGGCAATGGCGGCATCAAAGCCATCGATGCCAAGTTCAACTTTGACGCCAACGCGCTCTACCGTCACCCGGAAATCGTGGCTTACCGCGATCTGGACGAAGAAGACCCGGCCGAAGTCGAAGCCAGCAAGTTTGACCTGGCCTACATCAGCCTGGACGGCGACATCGGTTGCCTGGTCAATGGTGCTGGTCTGGCCATGGCCACCATGGACACCATCAAGCTGTTTGGCGCCGAGCCCGCCAACTTCCTGGACGTGGGCGGCGGTGCCACCCCCGAGAAGGTCACCGAAGCCTTCAAGATCATGCTGAAAAACCCCAAGGTCAAGGCCATCCTGGTCAACATCTTCGGCGGCATCATGAAGTGCGACACCATCGCCACCGGCGTCATCACCGCCTGCAAGGCGACCAACCTGAACGTGCCGCTGGTGGTGCGTATGAAGGGCACCAACGAAGAACTGGGCAAAAAGATGCTGGCCGAGTCGGGCCTGCCGATCATCAGCGCCGACACCATGGCCGATGCTGCGCAAAAAGTGGTTGCTGCTGTCAAGGCCGCTGCGTGAAACCTTGCGGGACAGACCGCAGCTACGCAACGCGAGCCAGCTCTGTCCTCAACTGACTAGGAAACATCATGTCCATTCTCATCAATAAAGACACCAAGGTCATCACCCAGGGCATCACCGGCAAGACCGGTCAGTTCCACACTGAAAAGTGCCAGGAATACGCCAACGGCAAACATTGTTTTGCCGCCGGGGTGAACCCGAAAAAGGCCGGCGAATCCATCTTCGGCATCCCGATTTACGCCTCGGTCAAGGAAGCCGCGCAAGAGACTGGCTCCACCGTGTCGGTGATTTATGTGCCGCCCGCAGGCGCTGCCGCCGCCATCTGGGAGGCTGTGGAAGCCGATCTGGACCTGGCCATCTGCATCACCGAAGGCATTCCGGTGCGCGACATGCTTGAAGTGCGCAACAAAATGCGCGCCAAGGAAGCCGCTGGCGGCAAGAAGACGCTGTTGCTCGGCCCGAATTGCCCGGGTTTGATCACGCCTGACGAGATCAAGATCGGCATCATGCCCGGCCACATCCACCGCAAAGGCCGCATTGGCGTGGTGAGCCGCTCCGGCACGCTCACGTATGAAGCCGTGGCGCAGTTGACCGAAATCGGCCTGGGCCAGTCCAGTGCGGTCGGTATTGGTGGCGATCCCATCAATGGCCTGAAGCACATCGACATCATGCAAGCCTTCAATGACGACCCGGACACCGATGCCGTCATCATGATCGGCGAAATTGGCGGCCCGGACGAAGCTGAAGCCGCCCGCTGGTGCAAGCTCAACATGAAAAAACCCATCGTCGGCTTCATCGCCGGTGTCACCGCACCCGCAGGCAAACGCATGGGCCACGCCGGTGCTTTGATCTCTGGCGGTGCCGACACCGCTGAAGCCAAGCTGGCGGTGATGGAAGAGTGTGGCTTCAAGGTCACGCGCAACCCATCGGAAATGGCCAAATTGCTCAAGGCGATGCTGTAAATCTCACCGCGTGTGAGGTGCCCAGGCCAAACCTGGGCAGGCTGTGGGCCGGACTGTCTGGAAGGACAATCCGGCCTTTTTTGTGGGCTGACGCCAAGCATGGGGCGGCGACCGGGTGGATATTCCACTTATTATTCGTTCCAGTTGGCAGCCCATGGCATGACACGTCGCGGGCCGCTTCACGGTTGTATCCGTCGACAGGAGAACCTCAGGTGATATCGATCAACGCCTCGGTTGGAGAGGCCAAACAGGGCGGGTCAGGCGCTACTTTCGCTGCTGTATGCCAGCCCGCAACATGATGCACTTCAGCTTTCACGCGCTGACCGACTCCGGTCGGGTCCGAGGCAACAACGAAGATGCCCTGGCTTTTGATGCCCATCACGGTGTGGCGGTGCTGGCCGATGGCATGGGCGGCTACAACGCGGGCGAAGTGGCCAGCAGCATGGCGGTGCTGTTTGTCAAGTCAGAGCTGGTGCGCTGGCTGGTCGTGAACGGCCCGCATCTGAATGCCGCACAGCTGGCGCGCGTGATCGAGATGTGTTTTGACCAAGCCAATCTGTCCATCCTGAACGCCGCCATGTCCAACCCGCAGTACGCCGGCATGGGCACAACCCTGGTGGCCGGGGTGTTTCGCGGGTCGCAGCTGATCATCGGGCATGTGGGTGACTCACGCTGTTACCGCTTGCGTGCCGGGGTGTTGACGCAAATCACCAAAGACCACTCGATGCTGCAGGAACAGGTGGACGCGGGTGTGCTCACCCCCGCGCAGGCGGCCTTTGCGCCTGGCAAAAACCTGCTGACCCGGGCCCTGGGTGTCGAGGAGATGTTGCGCGTCGAGACGCACGAACACGCGGTCGAGCCGGGTGACCTGTACCTGATGTGCTCGGATGGCCTGACCGACATGCTCACCGACCAAGAGATGGCAGCCGTGCTGACGGCCAACACGTCGCTGGCCTTGATGGCGACCGAACTGGTGGCCCAGGCCAACATGCACGGTGGCCGCGACAACATTTCGGTGCTGCTGGCCAGGGCCGACGCGGGTGCCAGCAAATCCGGCTTGATCTCGCGGCTGATTGGCAAGCCCTGAACCCATGGCGGTGGCGAGTTGGCTTCAAACCCATATACTGCGTTGCACAGGAGGTAGTCATGCCCAGAATAACCGTGATGATGGACGGCATCGTCCACAACGAAGTCACGTTGACGAAAGAACGCACCACCATTGGCCGCCGACCCTACAACGATGTGGTGATTGAAAACCTGACGGTCAGTGGTGAACATGCGGTGCTGGTCATGGTGGGCAACCAGGTCACGGTGGAAGACCTGCACAGCACCAACGGCACCTACATCGACGGCAAAGCGGTGAAACAACAGGTGCTGCGCCATGGCGATGTCATGGACATGGGCAAATTCAAGGTCAAGTTTGAAGCCATGGCCGAGGACGAGTTTGACAAAACCATGATTTACAAGCCGCGCGTGGCGGCACCGGCGCCCGCTGCTGCCATTCCCAATGTCCCGCTGACCCTGCCCGAACTGCGCGGGTCCATCAAGGTCTTGTCGGGTGCCGCAGCGGGTCGGGAGATGGCTTTGACCAAGGTGGTGACCACGGTGGGCAAACCGGGCGTCTCGGTGGCGGCGATCACCCAGCGGCGGCACAATTTTTTTGTCCACCATGTCGAAGGCAGCGACCGTTTGACCTTGAACGGCGAGGTGGTGGGTGAAGAACCCGTGGTGCTCAAGCACGGCGACCGGATCATGCTGGCGGGCACCGAAATGCAGTTCCTGCAAGGTTAACGGATGCGGATGACTGCCCAGGCGCGTCTTGATGCGCTTCGTCACGGACCCCGTCCCGCCCTGTGAGTTGGCCTGCCCATGAATACCGGCCTCAGATTGCATAGCCCTGATCGGGCGGGGATGACCTTTGAGGCGCTTTTTTACAAGCAGCTTCAGCATGTCACCGCCCGCATCCACGAGACCGACAACATCGAGCAGATCATGTTGGAGGCCAGCGCCGACATCTGCAAACTGTTCAATGCCGACCGGCTCACCCTGTATGTGGTCAATGAAGACAAATCGGCGATCGTCTCCAAGGTCAAGACCGGGCTCAACAGCAGCCGCGACCTGAAACTGCCGATCTCGCCGCAAAGCATTGCCGGGTATGCCGCGTTCAGCCACATGCTGGTGAACCTGCCGGATGTGTACGACGACGAGTCGCTGAAAACCATCCACCCGGCGCTCTCCTTCCTGAAAGAGGTCGACAAACGCTCCGGCTACCGCACCCGCCAGATGATGGTGGCCCCCATTCTGGAGGGGGACACGCTGTACGGCGTGTTGCAGGTCATCAACAACAAGAGCGACAAACCCTTTGGCGAACTGGAGGTGGAGGGGATTTCGCAGCTGTGCAAAACCCTGGCCACGGCGATCAAACACCGCATCCATGGGGCAGAAGACAACGTGCGGCGCATGGTCACCAAATACGATGGCCTGGTGTCCGATGGCGTGATGACGGCGGCTGAACTGCAGCAATGTTTGCAGGATGCGCGCTCGCAGGGGCTCACGGTCGAGAACCTGTTGCTCACGCAATACCAGGTGCGATCGGCCCAGATCGGGCCCTCGCTGGCCAAGTTTTTTGGCGTGCCGTACGAGCCCTGGACCGAAGGGCGCATCCGCTCGGAACCGTTGCACGGTGCGCTCAAGCGGGAGTTCATTGAAGAGCAGGCCTGGATTCCGCTGGAGGATTCACCCGCCGGGCTGGTCATCATGTGCCTGGACCCGGAGGCGGTGCGCAGCTCGCGCATCGTGCAGCAGGTGTTCCCGAAGGTCACCAAATTTTCGTACCGTGTCACCACCTACGCCGAGTTCCATGACACGCTGGGGCAGATTTTTGGCTTGGAGGCGGCGGGGGGCAGCATCAGCGAGATGCTGGCCGACATGGACAGTGGCCCGATGGAGGACGATGGCGGCCTGAGTGACGCACTCGAATCCGCCGCGGCCGACAACGAACTGGTCAAGTTCGTCAACAAGGTGATCATCGACGCCTACCACCAGGGCGCCTCCGACATCCACATCGAGCCGATGCCGGGCAAGTTCAAGACCGGTATCCGCTTTCGCATTGACGGCTCGCTGCAGCCCTACATCGAGGTGCCCTCGCACTTTCGCCAGGCGATGGTCACGCGCCTCAAGATCATGTGCGACCTCGACATTTCCGAGCGCCGCAAGCCGCAGGACGGCAAGATCAAGTTCAAGAAATACGGCCCGATCGACATCGAGCTGCGTGTGGCCACCATCCCGTCAGCGGGCGGGGTGGAAGACGTGGTGATGCGGATCCTGGCCGCCGGTGAGCCGATCCCGCTGGACAAGCTGGGCCTGACCGCGCACAACATGGCGCGGGTGATGCAGACCATCGAGAAACCCTACGGCCTGTTTTACGTGTGCGGCCCCACCGGCTCGGGCAAAACCACCACCCTGCACTCGATCCTGAAGCACCTCAACAAGTCCGACACCAAGATCTGGACCGCCGAAGACCCAGTGGAAATCACCCAGAAAGGATTGCGCCAGGTGCAGATCAACCGCAAGGCGGGTATCGACTTTGCGCTGATCATGCGGGCGTTTTTGCGGGCTGATCCCGACATCATCATGGTCGGTGAGTCGCGCGACCACGAAACCGTGGCCATGGGCGTGGAGGCCTCACTCACCGGGCACCTGGTGTTCTCCACGCTGCACACCAATTCGGCGCCCGAGTCGATCACCCGGCTGCTGGACATGGGCATGGACCCGTTCAACTTTGCCGATGCGCTGTTGGGCATTCTGGCGCAGCGCCTCGCCAAAAAGCTGTGCGCCTGCAAGGAAGCCTACGTGCCGGATGAGAACGAGCTGCGCCTGTTTGCCATGGAGTACGCTGATGAGTTGCGCCACTCAGCCCAGTGGGCGGATGACTACGAGGGCCAGTTGACCAAGCTGGTCGCCGGTTGGCGGCAGCAGTACGCCGACAACGGCCAGCTGCGCTTTTTCCGCCACGTCGGCTGTGACAAGTGCAACCAGACCGGCTACAAAGGCCGCGTCGGCCTGCACGAGCTGTTGATTGCCGATGACGGCATCAAGAAACTGATTCAGGAACGCGCCCGGGTGGCGCAGGTGTTTGCCGCCGCGGTGGAAGGCGGCATGCGCACCCTCAAGATGGACGGCATGGAAAAGGTCATGATGGGCCTGACCGACCTGAAGATGGTGCGCTCGGTCTGCATCAAGTAAGACGATCACAGGTTGTTGGCAAACAGGCGGCGAATCACCCGGTCCTTGAAGCTGTGTACCTCGGCCAGACCGAGCCGCTCCAGGTAAGCGGGCGGCGCTTCTTTGCTCTCCCACAGGCTTTTCACCGCCATCGTCAGCAGCTCGGACGGGTGGTGGCTGGCGCGTTTGAGTTTTTTCATCGCGCGCACCATGTGCAGCTCGTCCTCGGTCAGGTCGGTGCCAAACGGGAAGTCCGGCAGCAGCCCGGCCTCGGCCCAGGGTTTGAGCTTGGCGGCGATGACTTCGGGCAGGTTATGCCGGTAACACTCGGGCACTTCGTAATCCGGTTCCAGCTTGCCATGGGCCTTGGCCTGCTTGACCAGGTCAGCCTGAAAGCGTGAATCGGCCACCGCAATCAGCCGTTTGACCACCTCGCCGTCCGAGCGCCCGCGCAGCTCGGCCACACCGTATTCGGTGATCACCACATCGCGCAGATGGCGCGGGATGGTGACGTTGCCGTAATTCCAGACGATGCTGCTGGTCAGGCCATCTTTGTTGTCGTGGGTGGCGCGCAGCATCATGATCAGCCGCGCGTCGTTCAACGCGTGGCTCATGGCGACAAAGTTGTATTGCCCGCCCACACCGCTGACCACTTGGCCCGACTCCAGCGCGTCGCTGGCGGCGGCACCGAGCAGCGTCACCATCATGGTGGTGTTCATGAAGCGGGCCTTGCGGCGCTGGGCGCGCTTGAGCGCATCGTTGCCGTACAGCTGGTTGATGAAATCGATGTGCGTCATGTCGATCTTGGCCAGATCCTGCGGCGCCATGGTGCGCAGGCGCTCGTAAAAGTCGCGCGGGCCCAGGAAGAAGCCCCCGGTCATGATCACGCCATGCAGCAGGCGTGAGCCCAGCATGTGCTGGCTGACGCACGCGAAACTGGCCGGGTCGCGCAGGTTGTTGCTGCACCGGTGGTGCTCGCCGTCGCTCAGGTGCTGGCCCTCCAGCGTGACGTTGGCGCGCAGAATACCAAAGTGCTTCAGGAACGCCACGTCCTCGTCTGACAGCGGCGAGCGGATGCGCCCGGCCGTCAGCAAGGCCTGCAGCGTGTCCGGGGTGACGTTGGCGTCCGGGATGTGCCCACTGTTGAGCAGTTGCTGCAACACGGCGTCGTCATACACCTCGCGGCGGATGATGCCGGCCTCGATCAGCCGCAAAAACGCGTTGACAAACATTTCCGAGCAGCCGTACAAGCCCTCGTCAAACCGCCCCAGCTCACGCCCGGCCAGCCCGGCGGGACACAGGGCTTCCAGGATGTGCCGGTACTCGGCGCCATGGCGATCCCGCACCAGCAGTGCCTGGCCAATGGCGTCGCCCAACGAGCCGATGCCGATTTGCAGCGTGCCGCCGTCCACCACCAGGCTCGAAGCATGCAGGCCGATGGCGTAATCGGCCGCGCTGACCTTGTTGTTGGGCGGCGCAAAGATGTCGTGGGTGCCTGCCGGGTCGGTCACCACCACGTCAAAGAAGCCGGGGCTGACCTCGGCGCCGTTGGGCATGAAGGGCATTTTGTGGTTGATCACACCCACCGCCATCACCGTCTGGCCGCTGGCGCGCACGTTGTCCAGCACAGCCTGGCTGATGTCGGGGTTGCTGGAGAGGCTCAGGCGCAGGTTGTCGCCCGCGCCTTGGGAGCCGACTGCCTGTGCCAGCACATTCATGCCCTGCACCGCCATGTCGCGTGCGGCGTAGGTGTAGTTGGTGGAGATATGGCCCATCTGCGCGGTGGCGTTGCCCAGGTAGTCGCCGGTTTTCATGAAGAACTCCTGCACTTCGATGTTGGGCGGCAGACGGTTGGCGCGCAGATCCTTCACGTAATCCATGTCCGGGTAGTCGCCAAAAATGCGCTCCACCAGCGGTTTCAGGAAATTTTTCTCCAGGTCACTGTGGCCCACCGGCTTCTCCAGCGACAAGGCGGTGATGATGCGCAGGCTGCGTGCCGGGTCGGCCTTGATGCGCCGGTACAGCGCATTCACTAGCGGGTTGGGCTTGCCCACACCCAACGGGATACCCATCACGATCGGGCCGGGAACCGTGGCCAGAATGTGATCGACACAGGCGTCGATGGACGTGATGAAGAGCGGGGCAGTCATGGTGTGTCTCCTGGCCTGATGGGCATCGTTGGTTTTATGGCGCTTGAATTTTCGCGCTTTGACGCACAATTACGAAGCCTGATTGTTCTTTCTGGACGCTTCGCTCTACTTGACCTGCGCGTCCCCTGATGAAAGCCCCACCTCAACCATGAACGACTGCCCGACCTGTTACTTTTGTGCCCAACGGCGCTTGTTGCTGCAAGGTGCCGCTGTGTCCCTGGTGGCACCTGCCACCGGTCTGCAACTGGCGCACGCCGAAGGCGTCGATGTGGGGCGCAACTCGGTGTTTACCCAGCTGGTGCCGGCGGAGACCATCGAGAAATCGGCCGCCCAGCAGTACGCCCAGATGATGCAGCAGGCAGCGGCGCAGAAGGCGCTGGCAGGCAAAGACCACCCGCAGGTAAGACGCCTGCGGGCCATTGCGCAAAAGACCATTCCGCACGCCCTGGGCTGGAACCCGCGTGCGCGGGACTGGAACTGGGAGGTCAACCTGATCGGCAGCAAACAGGTCAACGCCTTTTGCATGCCGGGCGGCAAGATCGCGTTTTACAGCGGCATTCTGGACCAGCTCAAACTCACCGACGCCGAGGTCGCCGCCGTGATGGGGCACGAAGTGGCCCACGCCCTGCGTGAGCATGCCCGCGAACGCATGGGCAAAACCGCCGCCACCAGCATCGGGGCCTCGCTGCTCGGTCAGGTGCTGGGTCTGGGAGATCTAGGTCAGACGTTGACCAACTACGGCGCGCAACTGCTCACCTTGCAATTCAGCCGAAGCGACGAGTCCGAGGCCGATCTGGTCGGCATGGAGCTGGCGGCCCGTGCCGGGTTTGACCCGCGCGCGGGGGTGAGCCTGTGGCAAAAAATGGCGATAGCCAGCAAGGGCGCGCCGCCACAGTGGTTGTCCACCCACCCCGCAGGCACCACCCGCATTGCCGACATCGAGGCCAACCTGCCCAAGGTGCTGCCCTTGTATTCCCGCTCCAAACCGGGCTGAACCCCGGACCGATTCAATCCTGCTGGTCAGCCGGGTCGGTTTTGAGGGCCAACGCCAGGTCGTACAAGGCGTTGCGCGGCTGCCCGGTGATCTCGGCCGCGAGCTTGACGGCGATTTTGAGCGGTAGCTCGGCCAGCAGCAGCTTCAGGACGCGGGTGTCGGTGCTGCTGTCGACCGCGGTGGCCGCCGGGTGCAGCACCAGTGCAAACTCGCCGCGGGTGCGGTTGGCGTCAGACGCCAGCCACTGGGGGAACGCGCTGGCGGGCAGGGTGGTGACCTGTTCAAACTGTTTGGTCAGCTCGCGCCCGACGGTCAGCGCCCGCTCACCCAGCACCGCCAGCGCCTGCGCCAGCGCCTCGATGCGGTGCGGCGCTTCCAGCAGCACCACCGCCCGCACCTCAGACGCCAACTCTTGCACGGCATGGGCACGTTCGGTGGCTTTGGCGGGCAGAAAACCGGCAAACACAAAACCGCCCTGCGCCGAGCTGTCGGCGCTGACACCGGCGGCACTCAGCACGGTGGTCACACTGCTGGCACCGGGCAGCGGCACCACCGTCACCCCGGCCAGGCGCACGCCCGCCACTAGCCGGGCGCCGGGGTCGCTGATGGCGGGGGTGCCCGCGTCACTCACATACGCCACGCGCTGGCCGAGCTGCAGGCGCTCCAGCACGGTTTGCACGGCTTGCGCCTCGTTGTGCTGGTGCACGGCCAGCAGCTGCGCCTGGGGCTTGTCAATGCCGTAGGCGCGCAGCAGGGCCTGGGTGTGGCGGGTGTCCTCGCAGGCCACCACGTCGGCCAGTTGCAGCAGGTGCAGGGCGCGCAAGGTGATGTCGGCCAGATTGCCAATGGGCGTGGCCACCACGTACAGCGCGCCGGGCAGATAATTCTGACCAGAGGCCGCGTCATGCGCGGCTTGCAGGGCTGTCGCAAACGTGCTGGTGAGACGAGATGAGGGGGGCGAAAGCACCATGGAATTTCCTTCGACAAACGGGCAGACCCAAGCCCGCACCACCAAACAGGTGGGCGATGCGGCCGAGGCGCTCGCCTTGCAGCATTTGCAGCGCGCCGGGCTGGTGCTGCTGGAGCGCAATTATCGGTCGCCCGGCCGGGGTGGCGGCGAGATTGACCTGATCATGCGCACACCCGACGGGACCTGTGTGTTTGTCGAGGTGCGCCAGCGCCGCTTGGCCAGCCACGGCGGGGCAGCCGCCAGCGTCAGCGCCATCAAGCAGCGCCGCATCGTGTTTGCCGCGCGCCACTATTTGATGCGCTTGCGCAACCTGCCGCCATGCCGGTTTGACGTGGTCGCCGTGGAGGCCGGGGTCGTCGTGTGGCTGCAAGCTGCCTTTGACGCTGCCTGAACGGTTGGTAACAAGGTGTGACAAGCGTCAGCCATAACGCGCAGGGCAGGTGTGGGCCAAGGTGGGCCGGGTATCATCACGCCCATGCTTGAGCAACGAATCCAACAACATTTCATCGACAGCGCCGACCTCAAATACCAGGCGGCGCCCCTCCTGAGTGGCCCGATCGCCAACGCGGTGCAGGCCTTGCTGGCCTGTGTCACCAGTGGCGGCAAAGTGCTGGCCTGTGGCAATGGTGGCTCGGCGGCAGACGCGCAGCACTTCGCCGCCGAATTTGTCGGCCGTTTTGAGCGCGAGCGGCCTGAACTGGCCGCCATCGCCCTCACCACCGACAGTTCGATCCTCACCGCCGTTGGCAACGATTACGGCTTTGATCTGATTTATTCGCGTCAGGTGCGTGCTTTGGGCCAGGCCGGTGATGTGCTGCTGGCGATCTCCACCAGCGGCAACTCGGCCAATGTGCTCAAAGCCATTGAGGCCGCACACGAGCGCGAGATGGTGGTGATTGGCCTGAGCGGGCGCGGCGGCGGCAAGATGACCCGCGCGCTGCGCGACACCGACGTTCACATCTGCGTGCCGCATGACCGCACCGCACGCGTTCAAGAAGTTCACCTGCTGACCCTGCACTGCCTGTGCGACGCGGTGGATGATTTGTTACTCGGCGACACGGAAAGCACGTCATGACCTACCCCACACAACGACTGATCACTTTGCTGGCCCTCACCGCCTGCCTGGGCGCCAGCCTGACCGCCTGCGTTCCCATGGTGATGGGGGGCGCTGCCGTGGGGGGCAGTCTGGTCGCCACCGACCGCCGCACCTCCGGGGCGCAGCTGGAAGATGAAGGCATTGAGCTGCGTTCTGCCAGCCGGATTCGTGACAACCTGGGTGACCGCGGTCACGTGAATGTGACCAGCTACAACCGCCGCGTGCTGCTGACCGGTGAAGTGCCCTCGGCACAGGACCGCCAGCTGGTGGAGCAGGTGGTGTCCCGGGTCGAGAACGTGCAATTGGTGGTGAACGAGCTGGCGGTGCTGGGCAACGCCACGCTGACGCAGCGCTCTTCGGACACGCTGGTCACGGGTCGTGTCAAAGCTGCGATGGTGGACGCCAAGGACCTGTTTGCCAACTCGTTCAAGGTGGTGACCGAGCGCGGCACCGTCTACCTGATGGGCCGGGTGACCCAGCGCGAGGCGGACCGGGCCACCGACATCACCCGCTCCACCAGCGGTGTGCAAAAGGTCGTGCGGGTGTTTGAGATCATCAGCGAAGACGAGTTGCGCAACCTGTTGCCGCCACCCGCGCCCGTGTCCAAGTCAACGACCCAATAGGCCTGCGAGCGTTGGTATAGCCAGGGCCCAAGCCAGTAACACCGCAGAACCGGCTTTGCCGGGCTGCTGGTGTTGCCCCCTTGAGGGAGTGACGCGCCGCCAGGCGCGGCTCAGGGGGGAGCCTACTTCAGCCGTTTGATCAGGCTGGAGGTGTCCCAGCGGTGGCCACCCATCTGCTGCACATCGGCGTAAAACTGGTCCACCAGCGCGGTCACGGGCAACTTGGCGCCATTGCGCCGGGCTTCGTCGAGCACCAGGCCCAAATCCTTGCGCATCCAGTCCACGGCGAAGCCAAAGTCAAACTGGCCAGCCACCATGGTCTTGCCGCGGTTGTCCATCTGCCAACTTTGCGCGGCGCCCTTGCCGATCACGTCGAGCACCTGATCCATGGCCAGCCCGGCGCGTTCGCCAAAGGCAATGGCTTCACTCAGGCCCTGCACCAGCCCGGCAATACAGATCTGGTTGACCATCTTGGCCAGTTGACCGGCGCCGCTGTCGCCCAAGCGCGTGAACGCTTTGGAGAACGCCATCGCCACCGGCCGGGCCGCGTCAAAAGCGGCCTGGTCACCGCCGCACATCACGGTGAGCACGCCGTTTTGCGCCCCGGCCTGGCCGCCTGACACCGGCGCGTCGACAAAGTGCAGGCCAAGTTCCTTGGCACGGGCGTACAGCTCGCGGGCGACATTGGCCGAGGCGGTGGTGTGGTCCACCAGCACGGACCCGGGGGCCATCCCGGCGAAGGCGCCGTTGGGGCCCAGCACCACACTGCGCAAGTCGTCGTCATTGCCGACGCAGCAAAACACCAGGCTGGCGCCCTGCACCGCCTGGCGGGGTGTTTCGGCGTGGTTCAACGCGCTGTTGGGCGCAGCAGCCGGTGCATGGTCGGCACACCAGGCAATGGCTTTGGCGGTGGTTCGGTTGTACACCGTGACCTGGTGCCCGGCGCGCGCCAGGTGGCCCGCCATGGGGTAACCCATCACGCCCAGGCCCAAGAAGGCGACACGTTGGGCAGGGATGGGGTCGTAGGTTTTGCTGGTCATGTCGTGAGATCCGTGGCGTCAAATGATGGTGAGGTTTTCGGTGCCGGCGGCCAGGTTGCCGCTGCGCCCGCGTTTGCTGTTGAGCTTGATCTGCAGGCGCAAATCGTTGACCGAATCGGCATTGCGCAGCGCGTCCTCGTAGGTGATGGCCTCTTCTTCGTAGGCTTTGAACAAGGCCTGGTCAAAGGTCTGCATGCCCAGGTTGGTGCTTTTTTTCATGATCTCCTTGATCTCGGCCACCTCGCCCTTGAAGATCAGGTCGGCAATCAGCGGTGAGTTGATCATGATCTCCACCACCGCGGTGCGGCCCTTGCCGTCGGGCTTGACGATCAGGCGCTGCGACACCATGGCTTTCAGGTTGAGCGACAGGTCCATCAGCACCTGCTGCTTGCGCTCTTCGGGGAAGAAGTTGATGACCCGGTCAATCGCCTGGTTGGTGCTGTTGGCGTGCAGGGTGGCCAGGCACAGGTGGCCGGTCTCGGCAAAGGCGATAGCCAGTTCCATGGTTTCGCGGTCGCGGATTTCGCCCATCAAAATCACATCGGGCGCCTGGCGCAAGGTGTTTTTCAGCGCCGCTTCCCAGCTGTCGGTGTCGATGCCGACCTCGCGCTGGGTGACCACACAGTTCTTGTGGGCATGCACAAACTCAATCGGGTCTTCCACCGTGATGATGTGGCCGTATGTGGTTTCATTGCGCCAGTTCACCATGGCCGCCAGCGTGGTGGTTTTGCCCGAGCCGGTGGCGCCGACCAGAATACACAGCCCACGCTTGGTGTTGACGATGTCTTTGAGCACGGGTGGCATCTTCATGCCGTCGATGGTGGGAATGACGCTGGGAATGGTCCGCATCACCATCCCCACTTTGCCCTGCTGCATGAACGCGTTGACCCGAAAACGCCCCAGATTTGGCGGCGAGATGGCAAAGTTGCATTCCTTGGTGCGCTCAAACTCGGCCACCTGGCGGTCGTTCATGATGGCGCGCGCCAGCGCGATGGTGTGGGTGCCGTTGAGCGGCTGCGGCGACACCTTGGTGATCTTGCCGTCCACCTTGATGGCGGGCGGCAGCTCGGCGGTCAAAAATAAGTCGCTGCCGCCGCGGCCGACCATCAGCTTGAGCAAATCGGTGATGAAGGTGGTGGCTTGATCGCGTTCCATAAGAACTCCTCTTGCTATTTAAACCGGTGCGGTAGGTGAGCCAGCGCCATAAAACCAAGAACGCCGTGGAACCGGCTTTGCCGGGCCACTGGCGTTGCCCCCTGCAAGGGGCTGAGGCCAGCGGCTCCAAGTCTGCCTGCGCAGGCTTGGACTGGTCGAAGAGCCCCGCCTCAGGCGGCGGGCCTGTGAAGCGGCCACGTGCGTCAACGGCCAAAGCCGTTGCCGGGGGAGTGGGCAAGCCGGGGGGTGTGCCATATCTAGCCGGGGAAGTTTTCGGGAATTTTGGCCTTGGTGCGGGCTTCAGCGGCGCTGATGACGTTGCGCCGCACCAGGTCGGTCAGGTTCTGGTCCAGCGTCTGCATGCCCACGCTGTTGCCGGTCTGGATGCTTGAATACATCTGCGCCACCTTGGCCTCGCGGATCAGGTTGCGAATCGCGCTGGTGCCCAGCATGATCTCGTGCGCGGCCACGCGGCCCTGACCGTCTTTGGTTTTGCACAGGGTCTGCGAGATCACCGCCTGCAATGATTCGCTGAGCATGGCGCGGATCATTTCCTTTTCTTCCGCCGGAAACACGTCAATGATCCGGTCAATGGTCTTGGCGGCGCTGCTGGTGTGCAGGGTGCCAAACACCAGGTGGCCGGTTTCAGCGGCGGTCATGGCCAGGCGGATGGTTTCCAGGTCGCGCATTTCACCCACCAGAATGGCGTCCGGGTCTTCACGCAAGGCAGAGCGCAGTGCAGCGGCAAAACTTTGCGTGTGCGGGCCGACTTCGCGCTGGTTGATCAGGCACTTTTTGGATTCATGCACAAACTCGATCGGGTCTTCCACGGTGAGGATGTGGCCAAACTCGTTCTCGTTGAGGTAGTTGACCATGGCTGCCAGCGTGGTGGATTTGCCCGAGCCGGTGGGGCCGGTCACCAGCACCATGCCGCGCGGTTTGAGCGCCAGGTCAGCAAAAATCTTCGGGCAGTTGAGCTGCTCCAGCGTCAGGATCTTGCTCGGAATGGTCCGGAACACCGCGCCCGCACCGCGGTTCTGGTTAAACGCGTTGACCCGAAAACGCGCCAGGCCTTCAATCTCGAAGGAGAAGTCGATCTCCAGAAACGCCTCGTAGTGTTTGCGCTGTGCGTCGTTCATGATGTCGTAGACCATGCTGTGCACTTGCTTGTGGTCCAGTGGTTCGACGTTCAGGCGGCGCACATCGCCATGCACACGGATCATCGGTGGCAGCCCCGCCGACAGGTGCAAGTCCGATGCCTTGTTTTTGACGCTGAATGCCAGCAACTGGGTGATATCCACAAAACCCCCGGGTTTGTTTGTTACGCTAAAGCCATTATGACCACGATTCAAGAGCAGTTGAAGGCCGTGCAGGCCCGCATCCACACCGCTTGCCAGGCCGCAGGCCGGGCCGACGATGCCGTCACCCTTTTGGCCGTTTCCAAAACTTTTCCAGCTGAAGCGGTGCAGGCCGCGTATGACGCCGGGCAGACGGCGTTTGGTGAAAACTACATCCAGGAAGCGGTGCAAAAAATCACCGCGCTGCGCCACTTGCCGCTGGTGTGGCACTGCATCGGCCCGATCCAGAGCAACAAAACCCGGCTGGTGGCCGAACATTTTGACTGGGTCCACACGGTCGATCGCCTGAAAATTGCCCAGCGGCTGAGTGAGCAGCGCCCCGCGAATTTGCCGCCGCTGCAGGTATGTATCCAGGTCAACATCGACGGTGGTCCGACCAAATCGGGTGTGGCGCCCGATGACGTGCTGGCGCTGGCCCAAGCGGTGCGCGCGCTGCCCCATCTGCAGCTGCGCGGGCTGATGTGTATACCGGAGCCTGCGGCTGATTTTGGGGCTGAGTGCGCTGTCTTCCAACTGGCCAGGGCCCTTTTTGACGACCTCAATGCGTCAGGACTGGCGCTGGACACCTTGTCCATGGGCATGAGCGCTGACCTGGAAGCGGCCATTGCCAGCGGCAGCACGATGGTGCGGGTGGGGTCAGCGATTTTTGGGGCGCGGCACTACCCGTTCTGATTCCGGAACCTTTTAAAAGACAGCGTCTCGGGTGTGCGCGGGCGAGCGCACGGCCATAGGCGGCTCCGCGGTTGTCCCCCGGCCCTGCGGGCCTCCTCCTTTATGCCGCTGCGCCGCCCATGACCGCGCACTCGCCCTGAGTCTGTGGCTGTTCTGGCGCATGGCAAACCAATACCGTTTGACGGATCTGGCTTCTGGGCCGCTTGGCGTAGCGGCATAAAGGAGGAGGCCGAAGGCCGGGGGACAGCCGCGGAGCCAAGCGGCCCAGAAGCCAGATCCATCCACCAGCTTGGCCCGACCTGACCCCAAACCAGACCACATCTGACCACGACCCTAAAACACCGGCAAAGGCAACTGCGTGGTGTATTTCACCTCTTCCATCACCGCATAGGTGCGCGTCTCGCGCACGCCCGGCAGTTGCCACAACACCGTGCCGGCAAAGGCGCGGTAAGCATTCATGTCGGCCATGCGGGTTTTGAGCAAATAGTCAAAGCCGCCGGCCACCATGTGGCATTCCAGAATCTCGCTGCGCACCTGCACCGCTGCCTTGAACGCTTCAAACACGTTGGGCGTGGTTTTGTCCAGCAGCACTTCCACAAACACCATCAGCCCGATGCCGAGCCTGACCGGGTCCAGCCGGGCCTCATAACCCTGGATCACGCCGTCTTTGGTCAGCCGCTGCACCCGCGCCAGCACGGCGGTGGGTGACAGGGTCACGATCTCGGCCAGCTTCAGGTTGCTGATGCGGCCATCTTTTTGCAAGGCTTGCAGGATTTTGCGGTCAATGCGGTCAAGTTCCATGGCGGGTCAGGCAGACAGTGGGGGGACGGGTAAGGGGGCAGGTTTGCCAAACAGGTAGCCCTGAAACATCTTGCAGCCCAAGCCCAGCAGGGCGTCGCGCTGGGTCGGCCGTTCCACACCTTCGGCAATCACCTCCAAATGCAGGCTCTCGCCCATGGTGACAATGGCGCGGATGATGCTGGCGTCCTGCGGGTTGTCCAGCATGTCATGCACAAAACCTTGATCAATCTTGAGCTGGCTCAGCGGCAGGCGCTTGAGCAGGGCCAGCGACGAGTAGCCGGTGCCAAAGTCGTCCAGCGACAGGCGCACGCCCAGGGCCCGCAGCGCGCGCATTTTTCCGATGACGCCGGGCACATCGTCCACCAGCTGGCTCTCGGTCAGCTCCAGCTCCAGCAGCGCCGGGTTGACGCCGCTCTGGCGCAGCACGCCTTCCACCTGCGCCACAAAATCGGGCTGTCGGAACTGCTGCGCGCTCACATTGACGGCAATGCGCCAGTTCGATTGCGGCCCAGGGTTGGCCCACAGCAGCAGTTGCTGGCAGGCGGTCTGCATGATCCAGTGGCCCAGCGGCAGGATCACGCCACAGGTCTCTGCCGCGGCGATGAATTCGCCTGGACTGACCAGCCCGCGCATCGGGTGCTGCCAGCGCACCAGCGCTTCAAAACCCAGGGTGCGCCCGTCGGCGTCCACCTGCGGCTGGTAGTACAGCAAGAATTCCTGCGACTTGAGCGCCCAGCGCAGGTCGGCCTCCAGCGAGGTGCGGGCGATCACCTGCGCCTGCATCTGCGGGTTGAAAAAGCGCAGCGTGTTGCGTCCGCCCGCCTTGGCCTGGTACATCGCCAGGTCGGCCTGTTTGAATATCTCGTCGCACGTGGTGAGGGCGCCGTCCAGCATCGCCACACCCATGCTGATGCTGCCCTGGCAGGCCTGGCCCTCCAGCAAATAGGGCTCGTTCATGCGGTTCAGAATCTTCTGGCCAATGTGTTGCGCCTGGCGCGCGGCTTCTTCGGCTCGGGTGTCGAGGTCCACCAGCATCACCACAAACTCGTCGCCGCCCTGGCGCGCCAGCGTGTCCTGGGCGCGCACACATTCCCCCAGGCGGCGGGCCATCTCGCGCAGCATCAGATCGCCCACCGCGTGGCCCAGGGTGTCGTTGATGTCCTTGAAATTGTCCACGTCCACAAACATCAGTGCGGCGCACTGCGCCTTGCGGCTCATGCCAGCCAGCAGCTGCTGCACCCGGTCTTGCAGCAGGCGGCGGTTGGGTAGGCCGGTGAGCGGGTCGTAAAAAGCCAGCTGGTAGATGGTTTCCTCGGCCTGCTTGCGTTTGGTGATGTCGGTGGAGATGCCGCACAAAGCGTAGATTCGCCCGTTGGCATCACGCAGCGGCAGCTTGACGGTCAGGTAGGTGCGCTCCACCTTGCCGTCGATGCGGGAGACATCCTCTACCTCGACCCGCTCGCCGTGCTGGATGACACGCAAATCATCAGCGCGTATCCGCTGTGTAGTGGGGGCGTCAAAAAACTCGCTGTCGGCGCAGCCCACAATGGCCGACAGCTCGCGGCCAAACAGCTTGCAGACGGTCTTATTGGCGTACTGGTACCGCAGGTCGGTGTCCTTGATGTAGATGGCAGCGTCCACGCCGTCGAGCATGGTACGCAGTCGCTCCTCGGTGGCCTGGATGGCGGCCGTCTTTTGTGCCACCTGACGGCGCAGCCAGTGGGTCAGCAGCAGGGTTAGCCCCAACAGCAGCACCAGAGCGCCCACCAGCCAGGCGATGTAAGCCGGAACAGCGGTGCGGGCGTCGTGGTGCATCCAGCGCTGCATGATGTTGGCGTAGGGGGAGTCGATGCGCGCCTGCCAATCCCTCAGATGGCGGTCAATGGCTTGCAGCAGGTCGGCGTTTTGGCCCTTGGCGGTGGCATAAAACAGCTGGGTTGGCTGGAACACGATGGTGGTGGCTTCAAGCTGGTAGTCGTTGGCTTTCAGGTCACCAAAAAACCGGTTGGCGGCCACCGCATCCACCCGGCCCGCCGCCGCCTGCTCAAAACCGCGCTCAAATGAATCTACGGTGACCAGATCGGCGGCGATGGCAAAACTCTCCAGCAGGCTTTTCAGGAAGCTGGCCTGGACCGAGCCCTTGACCACTGCTATGCGCTTGCCCTTGAGGTCCAGCATGGAGGTGATCGGCACACCCTTGTGTTTGTAGAGTTGTGACCAGCCCAGCAGCGCCGGGATGTCGTGAAAGTCAAACACCTGAGCGCGCTCGGAGGTGAACGCCACGTCAGGCAGCAGGTCGATGCGCCCGCTTTTGAGCGCGTCCAGGCAGGTCTGCCACTCACACAGGACGGGCTCCAGCCGCCAGCCCTCCTGCTGCGCCATGGCCACCAGCAGGTCACCCAAAATGCCGCTGGGCTGGTCATTCGCAGCGGCAACAATCTTGGGCGCATTGACGTACACCCCGACCCGGACCACACGTGGCGCGGGGTCGGCGGCCCAGGCGGCCTGCGCCAGCAGCAAGGCCACCGGCGCCGCCCAAACGAGCCAGATGTTTCGCCGGCAGCACAGGGGAAGAAGTCTCATCATGGATGGATTGTGGCGGGCCAGCCAGATCTTTGTCCAGCCGCGGATAACCCGTAGTCAAGGCGTCAAATTCACTAGTTATGAGTTGAAATTTAGTCAAAAATTTGCTTGAAAGAGCGACACCATAGCGCTTTATGGTGATTTTTACTGTTGACGGAGATTTTTCATGCCACGAGTGTCGCGTTTGCCCAGCCCTTACCGCCCTGAGGCGTTGATTGTGTCCCAGCGGCTGCAGTCGCTGTCCCAGGCCCTGGACTGGGTGGCCGTGGCCCGCCGGGCCGCACCCTGGGTGCAGGCGGTGCGCGACAACCTGCCGCCGTTCTGGGCCATGGAAAGCCTGCTCAAGGAATACCCGATCAGCAGCAATGAAGGCCTGGCCCTGATGCGCCTGGCCGAAGCCCTGCTGCGGGTGCCCGATGCCGAAACCGCCATCGCACTCACCGCCGACCAGCTGGGCCGCGCCGACTTTGAGGGCAGCAGCGACAAGGTGTTGTCGCGCCTGTCCAGCACGGCCATTGCCATGAGCAAACACTTTTTGCCCACAGCGGGTCAAACCACCAGCGAACCCGGTCTGCTGGCCAAGCTGGGCGCACGCACGGTGGTGGCTGCCACGCTGCGCGCGGTGCAGCTGCTGGGGCGCCAGTTTGTGCTGGGCCAGACCATGGTCGAGGGCATGGCGGAGGCCACGTCTGCCAAGAAAAAAATGCCCAACCTGCGTTACAGCTACGACATGCTGGGTGAAGGCTCGCGCACCGATGCCGATGCCCTGGCGCACCTGAAAAGTTACCAGAACGCCATCACCGCCATCGCCCAAGGGGCGGACAAGACCTGCGCTTGCGAGCTCAACGACGGCATTTCCATCAAACTCAGCGCGCTGCACCCGCGTTATGAAGACGCGCAGTTTGAGCGCGTGATGGCCGAGCTGGTGCCGCGTGTCTGGGGCCTGTGCCAGCAGGCCGCCCAGGCCAACATCAACCTCACCATCGACGCCGAAGAGGTGGACCGCCTCGAACTCTCGCTGGAGGTTTTCGAGGCCCTGGCCGCGCGGGTGGCCGAGCACACGCCGCAGTGGCACGGTTTTGGCCTGGCCATGCAGTCCTACCAGACCAACGCGCAGGAGCTGGTCGAGCACGTCATCACCCTGGCGCGCCGCTACAAGCTGCGCTTCATGTGCCGCCTGGTCAAGGGCGCGTATTGGGATGCCGAAATCAAACGCGCACAAGAGCTGGGCCTGCTGCACTACCCGGTGTTCACCCACAAACACCACACCGATGTGAGTTACCTGGCCTGCGCCCGCGCGCTGCTGGATGCACCTGATGCGATCTATCCGCAATTTGCCACCCACAACGCCACCACCGTGGCGGCCATCCTCCAGCTGGCTGCCAAAGTCGATGGCAGCCACGCTGCGTCATCGCATGCGGCGTTGGCCGCTGGTGGCGCGCCACCCGCCGTGGGGCCATCGGGCGCCGGTTGGGTCGGCGCAGCGCAGTTTGAGCTGCAGCGCTTGCACGGCATGGGCGAGGGTGTGTATGGCGAGGTATTGAAGAACCCGCAAATCGCCTGCCGCGTCTACGCCCCGGTGGGCGCGCACAAGGATTTGCTGGCCTACCTGGTGCGCCGTTTGCTGGAAAACGGCGCCAACTCGTCGTTTGTGCACCAGCTGGCTGACGAAACCGTGCCCATCAGTGAGCTTCTGGTGTCGCCATTGCGCCAGGAAACCCATGCCGCGCTGCCGCTGCCGCCCGATCTGTTTGGTTTTCAGCGCGCCAACAGCACCGGGCTGGACCTGACTGTGCCCGCCATGCGCGAGCCCCTGCTGGCCGCCTATGCCAGTCTGCAGGTGCCAACCGTGCCGCTGTTCGATGCCCAACAAGCGGCCAAGTGTTTGGCCGTCAGTGCGGAAAGTTACACGACTTGGTGCCAGGTACCGGTGGCCGAGCGCGCCCAGATGTTGCGCCAGTCGGCCGATGCCCTGCAGGCCCAACTGCCGCGTTTTTGCGCGCTGCTGGTCAAAGAGGCGTTCAAGACATGGAACGATGCGGTGAGTGAGGTGCGCGAAGCCATCGACTTTTTGCGTTATTACGCGGCTCAGGCCGAGCGCATCATGGCCCCGCAGCTGATGCCCGGGCTGGAGGGTGACACGCTGCTGGGCGTCACCGGCGAGAGCAACGAGCTGACCCTGACCGGGCGCGGCCCGTGGGTGTGCATCAGCCCGTGGAACTTTCCGCTGGCCATCTTCACCGGCCAGGTGGCCGCCGCGTTGGCCACCGGCAACACGGTGCTGGCCAAACCGGCCGAGCAAACCCCCGGTGTGGCGCTGGAGGCGGTGAAACTGCTGCACGCCGCCGGGGTGCCCGAAGGTGCGCTGCAACTGCTGCACGGCCCGGGTGACACCGTGGGCGCCGCGTTGGTGGCAGCGCCGGGTGTGGCGGGTGTGGTGTTCACCGGCTCGACCGCTGTGGCCAAACACATCAACCGGGCGTTGGCCGCCAAGGACGGCCCGATCGTGCCGCTGATCGCCGAGACCGGCGGCATCAACGCCATGCTGGTCGACAGCACCGCGCTGCCCGAGCAGGTGTGTGACGCGGTGATGCAGTCGGCCTTCCGCAGTGCCGGGCAGCGCTGCTCGGCACTGCGCCTGCTGTGTGTGCACGAAGACATTGCCGACACGGTGATCGCCATGATCTGTGGCGCTGCGCGTGAGCTGCGCTGCGGTGACCCGGCTGAGCTGGCTACCGATGTCGGCCCGGTGATTGACGCTGAGGCTTTTGCGGGCATCCAGCGCCACCTGACGCGCTTGCGCACCGACGCGCGGGATTTGCTCGGGGATTCAGGCGCACCTGGCGCCTCCGTCCCGGCAGTCACCGCCGCGCCGGCGTCAAAGCCTATCCCCAACCTGATCGCCCCGCAAGCCTTTGAAGTGAAACACATCAGCGACCTGAAGGAAGAAATCTTCGGCCCGGTGTTGCACATCGTGCGATGGGGCGGTGACCCGCTCAAGGTGGTTGCGCAGATCAACGCGCTGGGCTATGGCCTGACCCTGGGCATCCAGACCCGCATCGACAGCCGCGCCCAGCAGCTCGCCCGCGCCGCCCACATCGGCAATGTCTACATCAACCGCAACCAGATCGGCGCGGTGGTGGGGGTGCAGCCGTTTGGCGGCGAGGGGCTATCAGGCACCGGCCCCAAGGCGGGCGGGCCGCACTACCTGTACCGCTTTTGCGCCGAGAAAACCGTCACCATCAACACCACGGCAATCTCGATCCGCAGCGGTCGCCGCTGGTCGTCCGTTGGGGCGTCGGGGGCATTCACTGAAGCCACGGTAGCCTGCCGGGTACACCTGCTTCGCGTATAACCTGA
>Ga0209066_10002415_pt1 | contig 22631 bp, 17 predicted proteins | sample All_14_2_FD_187198 | JGI IMG/M metagenome (GOLD analysis project Ga0209066, IMG submission 187198) | Freshwater microbial communities in response to fracking from Pennsylvania, USA - Allegheny Zone_MetaG_DW_15 (SPAdes) (version 2) ... | reverse complement strand
CAAATCCCAACCTCTTTGTAAACTCCAGCAACATATTTCGCCGAATTAAGCCGAAATAGACCAAATCCCCTCATTTTAACCCGGTTTTATACAATTATATTCATAAAACCCTTTATTTTTGCCATTCCAGCTTGTACAGTCACTGCTTGCTGATCAATCGAATCAATTTGTTTTATGAAAATTTTTATTCCTGCTATTCACTATATGGGACACCCTGTCGTATGGGAGTACGATGATACAACAGGACGAGCCGAATGCCTGTTTACTCTGCACGGTTCACCGCTCATGCCAGACGCAAAAACCTTACTGAAACAATTAAAAAAAGAGCCTGATGTGACCATCAGCAAAGACCGTGCATATATTAAAAACCTTCAAAAATTTCTATATCATCCCCTGCTCGATTTGTCGTTTCAAGCTTCACGTCCACGCTCAAACAGCAGCCCGCCATCCTCACCCGGCAGCAGCGAAAGCTCTAACACCAACTCCAGCGCCAGTTCAAGCCCGTGCCCAAGCCCTGCGGCCAAAACCCATTATGCTGCAACGCGTTTTGCGATCCCGCTGCATGGTTTAGCCAAACTCAACGGAAAAGGCAAACAAAGACCACGGCTTAGCGCGGGATTATTCTCGCCACCGCCTTTGGTGCGTAGAAATTCGTCAGAAGCCGGTGTGATGAAAAAATCTCAATTAACACCTCGAGGCACGCCCGTTAATAATACTCCAATACATCATAGCCCGGCCAGTTCCGCTAGCAGCTCATCCTCTGATCTGATTGTCCGCATCAAGAGAGATCCTCGGCAATCTCAATCCATAGCGATAGACGATCTTCACTTGCATGATGATCACCGCCGACAAACGTTTACCTTTGAAAAAAAAGAAGTTTCCGACGATAAAGAGCAACCGTTAGATGTAAAAATGCAAGAAAAGCAGAAGTCGTTACAAGCGCCAACCACCATTCGCGCTGTGACACAGATATTTACTGAGTTTATAAAAAAGACAGCTGACACTATCATCCCGATTAAGCAGGACATGGCCGCAGAGTTGAGACACCTGTTTGACAATATCCTGAATCCGGCTTTCAGACAAAAGCTGACAGATGATGATGTCGTCACGCTGGAGATGAGAACATTTTTTGGACACGCCATGTGCGCCGTCATGAGCGTAGGTGATACAGATATATTGCAAAAGATATTGGATGCAATGAGGCCGCCGGCATCTTCTGGCAAGCAACACAAAGCCATCAACGAGCGCATAACAAAACAAGATGTGCTGACGGCTGTCAACGCAAATTTATGGCAATTGTTTTTCTTTGTTAACGATGATATTAGCGCTGACAGGCTCACGCCGAATGCGGAAACCAACGCCATTTTGCAGCGCTTGAGAACGCGTACCCTGGATGTTAGAGGGGAGATCAAGGAAAACTTGAACGCCTTGACTGAGTTACAATATATTTTATTATACAAAACCGCTGAACTACAATTGGAAAGGGAAAAGTTTCAAGACAAAATCAAAAACCATCTCCGTCCAGGCATATACGGTTATATGTCTTTTCATTATCTGATGAACGTTATACTGAACGCTCTTCATCCTTTAAAAGCGAAGGACACAAATGGCATCCAGTCACGAAATGATCTAATAGCCAGGATAATTACCCGGCTAATCACTCTCCTTCCCGATGCTTGCCGTCGATTACCTGAAACACATCCAGAGGTAAAATTTTCGGAAAAATTTATCCAAACTCAAATCGGCCCGATTAGAGGGGAGGAAACAGATTTTTTTATCAGCGGAGACTTGTTTCTGTACTTGGAGAACAGTATTAAGTCAGAACTCGCAGTAAAATATGAACCATCTGCCTATCGTAGTTTTGGCAACAACACGTTCGACGCTGAATTTCAACAATTCATAACAGGCGAGTTGCTTAAACACGTTGCAAGTTACCTGATAACGCTCAGTATTCGCTCACAAAAGATACCATCTCGCCCATCCAGCACCCTATGGTCACGCCCGGAAGGAACAGACTCCATTCCCTGCAGCAGCTCCACAACCGCTCTGCTCGAATCCTGCGGCGACTCCCCTTCTGCCCCTCGCCGCTAAAAGGATGGTTTTTCCCATTATTTATGAGTATTCTATAGCCTCTCGAAAACGAGAATTTATGACCCGGCGTTGCTGACAAGGAGACAATTCGTGACAACTGTGGCTCGTTTTGAAATAGATTACCACCAGATTATTAATGAACAGGGGGAGGCTGGCCAGACCTTGCCAGCTTGCGTCAGCGACCCGGCTGTTCTGCTTGACCTGTACCGCATCATGGTACGCGCGCGCACTTTTGACAAAAAGTCTATTGCTCTGCAACGTACCGGAAAAATGGGGACTTATGCGCCCATCACCGGGCAGGAGGCCATTGCAACGGCCATTGGCCATGCCATGCGCAAGGAGGACGTGTTCGTTCCCTATTACCGCGATTACGCCGCGCAATTTCAGCGTGGGGTGAAGATGGCTGAAATTCTGGCTTACTGGGGCGGCGATGAACGCGGCAGCCAGTTTGCCTGCGAATCCGAAGATTTGCCCATTTGCGTGCCCATTGCCTCTCAATGCCTGCACGCTGCCGGCGTTGCCTTTGCGTTTCAGTATCGCAATCAACCACGTGTTGCGGTGGTTTGTATTGGTGAAGGCGGCACCTCGGAAGGGGATTTTTATGAAGCCCTGAACGTGGCTGGCGTCTGGAAATTACCAATCGTCTTTGTGGTGAACAACAACCAGTGGGCGATCTCCGTTCCCCTGTCCAAACAAACCGCCACGCAAACCGTTGCGCAAAAAGCCATTGCCGCTGGATTTGAAGGCGTTCAGATAGATGGCAATGACGTGGCTGTCTGCCGTCAAATCATAGGCGACGCGATTGAAAAAGCACGTACCGGCGGTGGCCCAACTTTGATTGAAGCCCTGACCTTTCGGCTCTGCGATCACACCACAGCCGACGATGCCACCCGTTATCAACCCCAGGAAGAAGTCGAGGCCGCCAAATTAAAAGAACCCATTGGCCGCCTGAAACATTATCTGGAACAACAGAAACTCTGGGATGCCAAACAGGAAGCGCAACTGCTCGAAGACTGTGCGCGTGAGGTGCAGGAAGAAGTAGACGCCTATCTGGATCGCGCTCCACAAGGCGTCGATACCATGTTCGACTACCATTATGCCGAGCTGCCCGATTACCTGATTGAACAACGCGCTATTGCCATGGAGGAAGCTGCTCATGCCTGATATCACCTTGATTGAAGCGGTCACGCAAGCGCTGGCCTGGGAACTGGATCATGACGACCAGGTTGTGGTCTTCGGTGAAGACGTGGGCAAAAATGGCGGTGTATTCCGGGCGACAGCAGGTTTGCAGGAACGCTTTGGCGAACGCCGCGTGTTCGACTCACCACTCGCGGAATCGATGATTGCCGGCCTGTCAGTTGGCATGTCGGTGCAAGGCCTCAAACCGGTCGCGGAATTTCAATTCATGGGCTTTATTTACCCGGCCATGAATCAAATCATCTGCCACGCAGCGCGTATGCGTAACCGTACCCGCGGCAGACTGCATTGCCCTATCGTCTTTCGCGCGCCCTTTGGCGGCGGCATTCGTGCGCCGGAGCATCATTCCGAAAGCACCGAAGCCCTGTTTGCCCATATTCCCGGCTTGCAAGTGGTGATTCCCTCCTCGCCACGCCGTGCTTATGGTCTGCTGCTGGCGGCTATCCGTAATCCGGATCCGGTTATTTTCCTCGAACCCAAACGCATCTATCGTCTGGTCAAACAACCCGTTGAAGACAACGGCGAGGCGCTGCCCCTGGGCAAATGCTTCACGCTGCAACAAGGCGATGACGTGACCCTGGTGAGCTGGGGTGCCAGCATGCACGAAACGCAACAGGCTGCGAAGCAACTGGGCGAAGAAGGCATCAGTTGCGAGGTGATTGACGTGGCCACGATCAAACCGCTGGACATTGAAACCATTCTCGCGTCCGTTGAACGTACCGGGCGTTGCGTCATTGTGCACGAAGGTGCGAAAACCTGCGGCGTGGGTGCGGAAATTTCTTCACAATTGATGGAAAACTGCCTCAGCGATTTGCTCGCACCGGTGCAACGGGTGACGGGTTACGACACCGTCATGCCCTATTTCCAACTGGAAAAACACTACATTCCCAGTGTTAAACGAATCAAAGACTGTGTCATGAACATAATGGAGTGATGATGAATATTTTTAATTTACCTGACTTGGGTGAAGGTTTGCCCGATGCGGAAATTCATGAGTGGTTTGTCAAGGAAGGCGACGTAGTCAAACTGGATCAACCACTGGTTTCCATGGAAACAGCCAAAGCAGTGGTCGATGTGCCCTGCCCGCAAAACGGCGTGATTGCCAAGCTGTTTGGCAAGCCCGGCGATGTGATTAAAACCGGTGTGCCGCTGGTGGGCTTTGTCGCGGATGAAGCGAAAAAAGCAGACAAAGGCACCGTGGTTGGTAATCTGGAAGAAAGCCATGACGTCAGCGAAGACAATTTCACCATCGGTGCCGCCCGTCAGGGTCAACGCAGCAAAGCCACACCGGCCGTACGCTTGCTGGCCAAAAAGCTGGGTGTTGATGTTGCAGCGCTGAGCGGTACAGGTGAACACGGCGTGATTACCCGTGCCGATGTGGAACAGGCGGCGGCGAAACACAGCCAATTGCCGGAAGGCTTTGAAGCCTTGCGCGGCGTGCGCCGTGCCATGTTGAACAGCATGGTGCAATCGCATCAGGTGGTGGTTCCGGTCAGTATTTTTGACGAGGCAGATATTCATGCCTGGACAGAAGGCAACGACATCACGGTTCGTTTGATTCAGGCCATCGTTTACGCCTGTCAAAAAGAACCGGCACTGAATGCCTGGTTTGACACCGCTCACAGCGCCCGCAAATGTTTCGAAGACGTGCATTTGGGTTTGGCCATGGACACGGACGATGGTTTGTTCGTTCCGGTTATTCACAATGCCAATCGCTGTTCGCCAGCTGAGTTGCGCCAAACGATTGATACCTTCAAACATGAAGTGCGTGAACGCGCAGTGCCTGCCGACAAGCTGAAAGGTGCGAGTATCACGCTGTCGAATTTTGGCAAGTTTGCGGGTCGTTTTGCCAGCCCCATCATTGTTCCCCCTATGGTCTCTATTTTGGCCGTTGGGCGTTTGTATGACGCGGCGGTGGTGAATCAGGGCAAGATGGAATCGCATCGCTTGCTGCCTTTGTCGCTGAGTTTTGATCATCGAGCCGCCACCGGCGGAGAAGCCACCCGCTTCCTGGGTGCGGTGATTGAATCGCTGCAAAAAGCAAAATAAAGAGTTCATTATGACGGATGTATTACATAACTTGCTCTGCGAAGATCTGAACGGCCTGGATTCCCAGGCCAAACAGGCCGCGTTGACGGCGCTGGAATCGGGGCAGGTTGTTTTTTTCCCTGCCCTGACTTTTCCGTTGCCGATGAAAAATACGGACTCGTTTCTGTCGGAGGCCATTCTGGATGGCAAACATAAAAACATCAGTTTTGATTCCCGTAATCTGAAGCTGGGCGGTTTGAACAAATCCCTGACCCAAACGGACTTCGCGGCTCAACTGCAAACCTTTATGCAAGGCTATGCCCGGTATGCCAAAGATATGGTGGATGAGATGTTTCCCCAGTATCGCGACGATCTGATATGGGGCAGAACCAGTTACCGCCCCGCCGAAATACGCGGACGCGCCAGTTCCAAACGCAAGGACGATACACGTGTACATGTGGATTCTTTCGCCGCATCACCGGTGCAAGGCTTGCGTATTTTGCGCGTGTTTTGCAACATCAATCCCTATGGCGAACCACGGGTTTGGGATTTGGGCGAACCCTTTACACAGGTTGCAAAACGCTTTTCCCCACGCATGCCCAAATACAGCGCCACGCTCGCGAAGCTGCTGCATAAAATCCGGGTCACCAAAACTCTGCGCTCCGCATACGATCATTACCAGCTCCGCCTGCACGACGGCATGAAGCTGGACGAACAATATCAGGCAACGCTGGATAAAAAGCGGATAAATTTTCCAGCCCAAAGCACCTGGCTGGTCTTCACCGACCACGTATCCCACGCAGCATTGGGCGGTCAATACCTGCTCGAACAAACCTTCTACCTACCGGTTAACGCCATGCAGGAACCAGATTTGTCGCCGTTGAAATTCTGGGAGCGGGAAAAGGGTTTGGCGTAGGTTGCTTGATGAGCCGAATACGTCTATTATTTGACTCATAACATGAGCCGAATAAACTTATTAATCGGCTCACGCAGGTGAGCATGATATGAGCGACCCAATCTGGATATGGCAACACAATGACTGGCCCAATTTTTATTGGCAAGAGGATCATATCCAACCACTCTTGCGCCAAGTTCGTTACCAACAAGGTATCCTGACAGGAAAAACCGGTACTATCAGTGATACGGATAACCTGAAAAACGCCCTCGACACGTTGTTGCAAAACATTATTTCCTCTTCGGCAATTGAAGGAGAGCGCTTAAATGTTCAATCCCTGCGTTCATCGCTGGCAAAACGAATCGGGATAAATCTAAAACAAACCTGGCCAACCAGTGAGCGCTCTGAAGGACTGGCACAGATGATGATGGACGCCATCAGCAACCTCAATGCGCCACTTTCAACCGAACGATTGTTCCTCTGGCATCGTTGGCTGTTCCCGGATGTGGAAAAATCTTTGTACGCTATACAGCCAGGACAATTACGCGGTGATGAACCCATGCAAGTGGTTTCGGGACGCATAGACAAACCTACTGTCCATTTTGAAGCACCACCACGAGACATGCTGGAGCAAGAGCTGAACAAGTTTGTTGTATGGTTTAATCAAAGCCGGGAAAACAAGGCACTGGATCCCTTGTTACGCGCCGCGATCACTCATTTCTGGTTTGTTACGCTACACCCTTTTGACGATGGAAATGGCAGAATCACACGCGCGTTGACAGATTTGGTTCTAGCGCAAGATGATCAACAAAGCATACGGCTGTACGCCATGTCGGCATCGATTTTGACAAAACGTAAAGCGTACTACCAGGTACTGGAAAGCAGTCAACGGAATAGTATGAACATCACCGCCTGGCTAAGCTGGTTTTTGCATACGCTGGAAGACAGTGTGCAGACAGCAATCAATAAAATAGACCGAACGCTGAACAAAACCCGGTTTTGGCAACAATTTCAACCAATTGGAATGACGGCTGAACAAATAAAAGTGCTGAATCGTCTTTTGGAAGGCGGTGAACAAGGTTTTGAAAACGGAATTAGTGCCTCACAATATCAAAAAATTGCCAAAGTCAGCAAAGCGACCGCAACCCGTCATTTGGTTGATTTGGTGGCCAAGGGTTGCCTGATCAAGCTGGAGGGTGGGGGAAGGAATACGCGTTATGATGTGAATGTGGATGTTTAAATACGCGTGTTGTGGCTCAGAGCAATTGCCTTGTTCCGTGCCGCGACTTGTTGGGCCAGGGCCGTCAGGTTAAGGGGAAAGCTTCGATTAGCATCGGAGACCCTTCGCTTCGCTCTGGGCGACACGCTTGAGCATCAGAGTGAAGGGCAGTCTCGCAACCCACAACGCAACCCAAACGTGTCGCCCAGAGCGAAGCGAAGGGTCTCCGTACGCTCGCCTGGCACCGAAATTTTTCCCTTAGCCTGACGGCTATGCGGCCCTGGCCCAACAAGTCGCGGCACGGAACTATCGTAGACCCGGATTAGCGACATCGTAATCCGGGAACCAACTCAACCCGCCCTGCCAAACTCCCCGCTCAAAACCCTCTCTTTAATCAGCGCAATATCCGGCGCAAAATACCTATCCTCATCATAGGGCGCGACTTGCTCTCTCACCTTTTGATAACTGCGCATCAACGCCGGTGAGGTGGTCAAGGGCAGGTGAAACTCCAGACCCTGGCAAGCGGCGAGTAATTCGATCGCGAGGATGCTGGCTGTATTATCCACCATGGCCAGTAAACGCCGCGCTGCATTGGTTGCCATGGATACGTGATCTTCCTGATTGGCCGAGGTGGGCAGGCTGTCTACCGAATGAGGATGTGCCAGCGCTTTGTTATCACTGGCGCAGGATGCTGCTGTAACATGAGCAATCATAAAGCCGGAATTCACCCCGCCATCGCGGACCAGATAAGCCGGTAATCCACTGAAATGATGGTCGATCAATAGCGCAATACGCCGCTCGGCATTCGCACCCATTTCGGCAATGGCGAGCGCCAGATTATCCGCGGCCATGGCAATGATTTCGCCGTGAAAATTACCGCCGGATAACACATCGCCTTCGGCAACAAACACCAGCGGATTGTCGGTAACCGCATTGGCCTCATTTAGCAACGTGTCAGCGACAAAGTTCATTTGATGACGCACAGCGCCCATGATTTGCGGCTGGCAGCGCAGGGAATAAGGGTCTTGCACGCGCGAGCAATCACGGTGCGAATGGCGAATGGGACTGTCTTGCAATAACTGGCGATACATCGCCGCAACAGCGCGTTGTGCTGGCTGGCCACGGGCTACATGGATGCGATCATCGAAAGGCACATCACTGCCCTGGGCGGCGTCAACCGACAAACTGCCGGCGATAATTGCGCTGTCAAACAATCGTTCTGTCAACAGATACGCTTTGATGGCCAGAGCCGCTGATACCTGTAAACCATTCAGCAGTGCGAGCCCTTCTTTGGGCCCCAGCTCCATCGCGGTAAGACCGGCCAGGCGCAAGCCTTCTTCGGCGGAAATAATCTTGCCCTGATAGCGCATCTCGCCAACGCCGAGCAAAGGCAGCGACATATGCGCCAGGGGCACCAGATCGCCGGACGCGCCGACCGATCCTTTGCCGGGAATGCAGGGATAAATTTCCTTGTTATAAAAGGTGCTCAATGCATCAATAACCGAGCGGCGAATACCGGAATAGCCTTGAGCCAGGCTGTTGATTTTTAACAGCAGGATAAGCGCCACCACGTCATCATCGAGCAGCTCACCGGTACCGCAGGCATGAGACAGAACGATGTTGCGTTGTAATTGCTGTAATTTGTCTTCAGAAATGGTCTGATTGGCGAGAGAACCGAAGCCGGTGTTAATACCATACACTGTTTTTTTACTGCGAATCACGTCATTGACGGTTTGATTGGCCGCCGTTATTGCTTGTGAACAAGCGGGATCGAGGGTCAATGTTGTTTTGGATGTAAACAGCTGTTTCAGATCAGGCCATGTCAATTGGCCGGGTACCAGAGTGAACGCTTGAGGCACGACAAATCTCCGCAAAAAATGTACAGGTATAAGATTCGCTGATTCGGGGCTGGAGTGCAACATATTTATAGATGTCCGGTGTTAACTGCGGGAGATCCTTCGCTTCGCTCTGGATGACAGTGCGGGGGTCCGTGCCACAACGATGCCCGCTTGTGTCGCCCAGAGCGCAGCGAAGGGTCTCCTGATGCTGGCGCGGTGCCGACTGCGGGAGATCCTTCGCTTCGCTCTGGATGACGGTGCGGGGGTTCGTACCACAACGATGCCCGGTTGTGTCGCCCAGAGCGCAGCGAAGGGTCTCCTGATGCTGGCGCGGTGCCGACTGCGGGAGATCCTTCGCTTCGCTCTGGATGACGGTGCGGTGGTTCGTACCACAACGATGCCCGGTTGTGTCGCCCAGAGCGCAGCGAAGGGTCTCCTGATGCTGGCCTGGTGCCAATTGCAAGCATTTCAAAAATACAATATTTCATTGAAAATCATGATATTATCCTCTATTCACGCGCATTATTAGCTCATTTATAGAGCAATGTGTTAAACTAATAGTAAATAATACCAACACCAGGATCCTATGACGCCTACTGCCAGCAAACATCCCCCTTCCCTGCGCGTCTTTTTTGCAACTGAAATGTGGGAGCGTTATGGTTTTTACGTTGTGCAATCCTTGCTGGCACTGTACATGGCCTTGCATTTCAAATGGCAGGATCAGCACATCTACGCACTGGTCGGATCATTCACGGCCATGACCTACTTGTCGCCGATCATCGGCGGCTGGATTGCTGATAATCTGTTGGGGCAAAAAAACACCATTATTGTCGGCACCATCACCCTGTTTTTCAGTTATCTCAGTCTTGCCTTTGTCAGCTCCGATCACGCGCTCATGCTGGTTTTGGCCTCTATTCCTGTGGGTACCGGTTTGCTAAAACCGAATATTTCTTCGCTGCTGGGCAACGCTTATCCGCCGGATTCACCGCAACGAGAAAGCGGATTCACTATTTTCTATATGGGCATCACCACCGGGATTATCCTCGGAACCACACTCCCCAGTCAGATCAATATCTGGTTTGGCTGGTCTGTTTCCTTCGCCAGCGCCGCATTTGGCATGGTGATCGCCTTTTCGGTTTTTGTGCTTGGCATCAGGCGCTATAAAATCGCGGATTATCATCCTTTTGAATACAAGCATGGCAAATTGCTGAATGCGGCGCTGTTGATTGTCGGCCTGTGGGGCGCATCCTTCTGTGTTCTGTATTTCCCATGGCTGGCCAATTTGGCTTTTACCGGCATCATCCTGTTATCGCTGGCTTATTTGATCACCACTGCCAGTCGGGAAAGCCCAAAGCAGTCACGTCAAACCATCGTCATCGGTTTGTTGTGCATTATATCGGTGATGTTTTGGGCCTTTTATTTTCAAATGTTCATGTCGCTGACCCTGTTCCTGTCCCGAGTGGTTGAACCAACACTGTTTGGATTCCCCTTTCCACCCCCGTATTACATCGGCGTGCAAAGTGTGGGCATGCTCATTTTCGGTTTTTTTCTGTCTCGCAAACACAGCCACCTCAGTTGCGAACAAAGCGGCATCAACACCGGAAACAAATTCATGATGGCCATGCTATTCATGGTCATGGCCTACACGCTGATTACCTTCGTCTGCCGCGAAAGTTACGGCACTGCCCTGCTGTCGCCGTTATTGTTTATCCCGGCGTATTTGATGATTTCCATTGCAGAATTGCTGCTATCCCCGGTCGGTTTATCCGCCATTACCATCCTGGCCAGCCGCCGCAAGGTCAGCACCATGATGGGTATTTTCTTCGTATCACTGGGGATAGGCGGCTTTCTATCCGGCAAACTCGCCTCCCTGACCGCCATCAACCCGGACAACATGAGCATGCCGGAACTGAAAATTCATTACGCCCAAACCTTCACACAGTTATTATGCGTACTAGTGATTGCGACGATAGTGTCCTGGGTGTTGAATTGGGTGATTAAGTGGATGCTGCAGCGATCATTGTAGCTCGACAGGATCTCGCCTCGCCCCTGGTTTCTACCCGGCACATGTTGGGCCAGGGCCGCAACCTACCCGTTCACAGCGAGATCTTCCCGGGCGGGTAGGTTGTGGCCCTGGCCCAACACGGTCGTGGCACAGAACCTCAATGCACCAAAAATTCACAGTACCCTGACAGGACCCCGACGCGATGATCTAACATGCAGCGTGAGTTTAAAAAGAATGGTGAAAGAATAAGCAATTTAAATTCAGGCTGCGAAACTGGTGGGCACGTCGTTCTCACTCCGTTGCCCATCAATAAACCCGCTTACTCCACATCAGCTTTCGCGCGGATTTTTTCCTGTTTTTCTTTTTTGGGACCCAGGTTCAGGCGGGATAATTCATCGTTGCTGAAATCATCCACAGCTATCACGCTTTGGCGGGCTTGTTCGGCTGCCAGGAGTTTTTCGGCCTGTTCCGGATCGAGGATTCCGGCTTGTTCGGCTTCGGCGATTTGATCCACCAGGGTCAAGCTGTGTAACTGCCCTTTCTTGACTGCTCTGGATACCATTTTTTCCAGAGACTCTGCGGCATACAGTTTGTTAAAGGCGGACTCCAAACGACCTATAGCGCAATTGGCCAGCGGCTCTGTGAAAACCAGACGCGTCAAACGAGATCGGGTGTCATTGGGTGTGATCATCATTTCCGCCACGGCTTTGCACAGCTGATCGGACGGCGGCTGTTGCAGATTGCCCAAGGGTTGAATAATCAATTTCAAGCCCACACCCGCCCAGTGATTGGGCAGATTACAAATCACACCATGCAAGGCCTGACCGCATTCATAAAACAATTGCTGGCAGCACCATTCGACCAATGGCAAATCGTTCAGAGGCTCGCCATCGGTATGAAAGCGTTTCAGCACCGCAGAAATCAAATACAAATTGCTGAGCACATCACCCAAGCGTGCCGACAACATTTCCCGGCGCTTCAATTCGCCGCCGAGTAACATCATGCAAAAATCAGCTGCAAAGGCCATGTTGCTGCTGTAGCGATGCACCATTTGATAATACCGTTTGACCCGGCTGAACGGCGCGCGGGTAAAGCGTGCGCCGGTAAAGGTGAACACCAGCGATTTCACCATATTGGCGAGGAAAAATCCGCCATGCCCCCAAAAGGCTGTGTCAAAATCGTTGAGGTTATTGGCGCGCACACTTTCCAGTTCCCGATAAACATAGGGATGGCAACGCACGGCACCCTGACCGAAAATAATCAAATTGCGGGTTAAAATATTGGCGCCTTCAACCGTGATGCTGATAGGCGTGCATTGAAAACCACGACCGAGGTAATTATTCGGCCCAAGACAAATCCCTTTTCCGCCATGAATGTCCATGGCATCGATACTGGTCTGTCTGGCACGCTCGGTGGTATGGTATTTCAGAATGGCGCCCACAACGGAAGGTTTCTCGCCCTGATCAATGGCTGAAGACGCCATCATCAAACCGGCATCACACAAATAAGTATTACCGGCGATTCGGGCCAGTGGCGCTTCAATGCCTTCGAAGTGGCCAATCGATTGATGAAATTGTTTGCGAACCCGCGCATAGGCACCGCTCACCAGTGCAGCGGCCTGGGTTCCACCCACCGAACTGGATGGCAGGGAGATTGAGCGGCCAACACTCAAACATTCCATCAACATCCGCCAGCCCATACCCGCCATGGGCGCACCGCCAATCAGGTTGTCGATAGAAACAAAAACATCCTTGCCCTGAGTCGGGCCATTGAGGAAGCCGGCGTTCAAGGGGAAGTGACGGCGTCCGGTTACCACGCCTTTGGTCTTGACGGGAATCAGCGCACAACTGATGCCGATGTCTTCGCCTTTACCGAGCAGATTGTCCGGGTCAAACATGCGGAAAGCCAAACCGATCACGGTGGCAGCCGGACAGAGGGTGATGTAGCGTTTGTTCCAGTTCAGACGTATGCCGAGTACTTCTTTGCCATCAACCATTTGATGACAGACGATGCCCGTGTCGGGTATCGATGCTGCATCAGAACCGGCATTGGGACCAGTCAGGGCAAAACAGGGAACTTCGCGTCCGTTGGCGAGTCGGGGCAGGTAATAGTCTTTTTGTTGTTCGGTACCGTATTTCAGCAACAATTCGGCTGGCCCCAGCGAGTTGGGAACGGATATGGTGGTGGCCGCGGTGATCGAACGTCCGTAAATCCTCGCCAACACGGTGGTTTGAGCGGTGGCCGAGAAGTCGAGACCGCCGTATTGTTTGGGTATGATCATACCCAGAAAGCCTTTTTCCTTGATGAAGGCCCAGACTTCGGGCGGCAAATCCGTACGCACGTGGGTGATATCCCATTCATCGATCATGCGGCATAATTCGTCAACCGGGCCATCGATAAAGGCTTGTTCTTCCGGCGTCAACGTCACGACCGGCGCTTTGAGTAATTTGTCAAAATCAGGTGCACCGCTGAAAATATCGCCTTCCCAACTTACGGTTCCCGCTTCCAGCGCTTCGCGCTCGGTGGCAGACATGGCGGGCATGGTTTTGCTAATCAGCTTGAAGATGTGTTTTGAAATCATCTGGGTACGCAAGGGTTTGATGGAACACAGCACGAGCGGAATAAACACCAGCAGCATCAGCGTTTGCATGATCCAGCCGGGCGCAGCGTATTCAAAATATAACAATCCGGCCAGGGCATAACAGATGGTCCAAACGGCTATGGATGCCTGTCGGCTCAGTAAAAACAGTACGGCGGCAATGCTTGCGATGAGTAGTAGACTGGATAACACGGTTTTCTCCTTGTTGTGCTGTTTAAATTCTATTTTAAAAGTATAGACGTTTGTTGGGCCAGGGTCGCAACTTACCCGTTCGCAGCGAGATCAGGATAACGACTTGTTGGGCCAGGGCCGCAACCTACCCGTTCGCAGCAAGATCGAAGCAGGATGCAAACAAGTCCCCACTGTGATCTTGCTGCGAACGGGTAGGTTGCGACCCTGGCCCAACAAGTCGTGGCACAGATGCCTGTTTCAAGCCAACGTGCCTGGCGACAACTCATCCAGCGCCTGAAATATTTTTTCCGCCAGTGCGACCGGGTGTTGCATGGGTAGCATGTGCCCTCCTGACATCCGAAAACAATGCACTTGATATTTATCTTCCATATAACGCACCGTTCTTTGGTCTACCACTGAACTCATGTCGCCATAAATCAAAGCCGTTGGAACGCGTAATTTGTTTTCCAGCGATGGCAGGTGATGCGGTATGGTTTTGAAAATCCGGTATTCGATATCTCGATCAAACACCAATTGATACCCATCGTCCACTTTTTCGATGCCATAATCAATGTAATCCTGCAAAGCGGCAGGGGTGAAATCTTTGAACAAAGGCCGGCTTTTCACATATGCCACCAGTTCTTCATAGGTTTCCCAGCGATGACGGCGTCGGCGCGTTCGCTTTGCCGGGGTTAATTTGTCGATCAAGCCCAGCGATTTGGCAAAACGAACCATGTTCGAGCGAAAACGATTCAGCAACGGCGAATCAATCATGACCACGCTTTTGAACAGAGACGGTTCTTTAATCGCCGCCAGGAATATCAATACTCCACCCAGAGAATGCCCAACGCCAATCACCGGTTGACTGACATCGCGCTGAATGGTCGCAATGATTTCCTCAACCAGAGTTGCCCAGTTCTCTGATACTGGAAAACGCGGATCATGCCCAACCTTGCTGATGTAATCACAATCATAACGCGTTTCCAGCGCCTGAAATAATTGCCGGTAACAAGCCGAGGGAAAGCCGTTTCCGTGGGCAAAGAAAATTTTGTCTTTCACGACCTCACCAGCGTATTGCTTTCACGTTTTAACGAGAGCACGGCAAAACTACAATATAGAGCAAGCAAAACCAGCACCACCAGCCCCACGCCGGGATACATCCAATTGCCCATCAATAGAATCATCAAGAGCGTCAATGCAGGCGTTGCCGACACCATCAATAATCGAAAGGCCTGCGTGAAGGTAATCGTAAACTTTAAAAACAAATATGATACAAATTGCACCATCATAGCCATCGCCAGGAACAAAAACAGGAACAAGGCAAAAAATCCGAATACCAGGCTGGGATACAATGTCAATAAAACAACCATTTTGAGTGTTTTAACCCCGGACGAACTCATCCACTCTGCGCCATTAAATATCTCGTTCATGTCCTCAGTGAATACAAACTGTTCAACCGTGCCCGTATTAACCGGACTCGCTTCTGTTGAAAAAATGGGAGGGTTGGTTGGAATGCGATATAACAGACGATCTTTTGTAATCAAAAAGGTCAAAGCCGGGTATTCACTGGTCATTGTGGTGACGGTTCCCGTGGTATCCACGATGGCCTTCACAACCCCGTTACTGTCTTTCACCAGATAAGGCATGGGTTTGTCGAGGGATATTTTTCCGCCCTGCAAATACAATTGCGGCAGTCCGCGAATAGGATTGATGATTTCACGATCAAGATATTGATTCATGATAAACATCACCCGCAAGGAAAATGGCAAGAAAATAACAAACAGCGCCAACAGCAAATAGCCAATCGACAGACGCTTCCACCGCTTGCCAACGTCAACATACAAGGCGTTGCTGAAAAAGGAAGAATATAGCGCCTTCCAATAACGAAAATGCGGTGTATCCAGATCTCGTAATGCCGATGTTTGCTGCTTGCTCATGCCCATCCTCCCAAACGTAGCCCTGTTTCCGGGTGAAATATTGATATTTTGTCCAGCATCGGTTTGACGGCCAATTCGGACTCCGCCATGGGCGCATCAGCCGCTACCCGAACTGATAACCGATGCTTTTTATCCCCCGCCAGCACATGAAGCAGCTTGTCGGCGCCCAGATCATCAATAAACTCGATTTGGACGGGAATGGCATTGTTGTCTTGACGACTGGTCAATATCCAGTGTTCAGGACGCACGCCCAGCGCCAGTTCATCGCCGACTGCGGCAGCCACTGGCGTTTCAGGCATGGGCAAGACCAAACCCAACTCGCTGACGATGCTGTTTTGATCCAGTTTAGCGGGTATAAAATTAATTGGATACAGGCCGGTAAACGCCGCGACAAACATGGACGCGGGTTGTTGGTAGAGGCTTTGTGGGGAGCCAATCTGCTCTACCCTGCCCTGATTCAACACCAGCACGCGTGACGCCATGGTCATGGCCTCGGTTTGATCGTGGGTGACATACAGGCAAGTGGTCTTCAATTGTTGATGTAACTTTTTAATTTCATGGCGCATTTCGCTGCGCAATTTGGTATCCAGATTCGATAAAGGCTCATCAAACAGGAAGACCGACGGCGAGCGCACAATCGCGCGCCCCATGGCCACACGTTGCCGTTGACCGCCTGACAACTCCTGGGGCTTTCGTTGTAAATAATCGCTCAGACGCAACAACTCCGCGACCTCGGACACCCGTTTTTGAATATCGGCGGCGGCTGTTTTTCGCATTTTCAAGCCATAAGCCATGTTATCGAATACGGTCATATGCGGATACAAGGCATAACTTTGAAACACCATCGCCATGTCGCGTTTGTGCGCCGGCGTTTTGTTGACACACTCGCCGTTGATTAAAATTTTTCCGTCACTCACGTCGTCCAGGCCAGACACCAAACGCAGCAAGCTGGACTTGCCGCAGCCGGACGGCCCAACGACGGCCACGAATTCACCGGGCTCAACGGTCAGGCTCACAGAGTCCAGAATACGTTGTGAACCATAATATTTACTGACTTTATCTATCGTCACAGTTGCCATTAATGGATTAACCCCTTTTCAAACCAGCGTTGCATGCTGATCACCACCACACAGGGCGGCAGCATGGCCAATAGCGCCACGCACATAATGTAATGCCATTGCGGAATCTGATCGGCCACACCGGCCAGGTAGCGAATGCCCATCACCACCGTTCCCATGTTGGCGTCTGAGGTGATCACCAAAGGCCAAAGATATTGATTCCAGCCATACACAAATAAAATAATAAATAAAGCCGCGCATTGGGTTTTGCTCAAGGGCAATAAAATATCCCAAAAAAATCGCCAGGGTGTCGCGCCATCGAGCCTGGCTGCGTCAGCCAGTTCGGCAGGAATGGTTTTAAAAAATTGCCGAAACAGAAAAGTAGCGGTGGCCGAAGCCATCAAAGGCAGGCTCAGACCGCTGAAGGTATTGAGCCAGCCGAAGGAGGCAATCACTTGAAAGGTGGGAACAATACGCACTTCCACCGGCAATAACATGGTTGAAAAGATGATCGCAAAGCAGGCCTTTTTGAAGGGCAACTCAAAATAAATCAGGGCGAAAGCAGACAGCAAGGCCAGCAAAATTTTCCCCGCCGCGATAAGCGTTGCCATGATCAAACTGTTCAACATCAAACGCCAGACAGGCTGACCGCCGGTGGCGGCAACGCCTTCGCTCAGCACATCTTTTATGTTGTGCAAAAGCGAGCCGCCAGGTGCGACAGGCAAAGGCGAGTGCATCATCGCAGCGCCTTCATGGCTGGCCGCGACCAGTGCAAAATACAGCGGCATGAACATGAAGAGCAGCGCCGTAATCAAGGTTGCGTGCACAAGCAAATCAGTCCAGCGTCTGGGTCTAATCATGAGTAATGCACCCGTTTTTCGAGGTAGCGAAACTGAAACAAAATCAGCCCGGTGACCATGACCATCAACACCAGCGATTGCGCAGCCGAGCCGCCAGGATCCATTCCAACAAATCCGTCTTTATAAATCTTGTAAATCATGGTCGTGGTCTTGTTATCCGGGCCGCCATGGGTCAACACATCGATGATGCCGAAGGTGTCGAAAAAGCCGTAAATAATATTCATCACCAGCAAAAAAAACGTGGTGGGCGCCAGGAGCGGCATGATGATTTGCCAAAAACGTTGCCAACTTGACGCGCCATCCAAGGTGGCGGCTTCGAGTAGAGAACGCGGTATGGCCTGCAAGGCAGCGAGAAAGAACAGAAAATTATAGCTGAACTGCTGCCAACTGGCCGTGACAATAATCACCGCCAGCGCCTGTTTTGGATGAATCAAATAATTAAAATCCATGCCCATGGATTGCAGAGCCGTGGCCAGCCAGCCCAGGGTCGGCTGACAAAGAAAACGCCAGAGCATGGCCGCAACGGCTGGTGCTACCGCATAAGGCCAGAGCAACAGCAATTTATACGTCCGCTGACTTTTGCGGCAACGATTGACCAGCACCGCCAACAGCAGGCCAAACCCCAGTGTCAGCACGGTGACGCATAAAGCCACTATCAGGGTAACAACAACTGCATTGACAAAACCAGGGTCATAAAACAGATCGATAAAATTGGTCAGACCGGCGAAGTGATGATAGATACCAAACGCGTCACCGACATAAAGAGATTGCAGCAAGGCGCGACAGGCAGGCCAGATAAAAAAGACAATGGTGACGATCAACTGCGGTGCAATTAAAAGCAATGCTGTTTTTTTGTATTGCTTGTACTGTGCCATGTGGCAACCAACGGACGAATATAGCAAACAGTATATGCTGATAGCTATCTGAATTAAATACTGATTTTTTAATTCCAACAAATTCTTGACCTGTTCTTCGCAAGCAGCGATCATCATAGCTTTTTCGATGTAAGGAAAAGGACATGGAAAACGAAACAATGTCATACGACGTGGTCATTGTGGGCGGAGGGCCTGCCGGTTTGTCTGCGGCGATTAAAATCAAGCAACTGGCTGCCCGCGCTGGTAAAGACATGAGTGTCTGCATCCTCGAAAAAGGCGCTCAAATCGGCGCGCACAGTTTGTCTGGTGCGGTTCTGGAGCCACGCAGTCTGAAAGAATTGCTGCCTGAAACCTGGCAAAATGCCCCGCTGCCGACGCCGGTTATCGAAGATTCTTTTTATTATCTGACCGAAAAACGCGCCATCTATTTACCTACGCCCAAACCGATGAACAATTACGGCAATTACATCATCAGCCTCGGCGAACTCTGCCAGTTTCTCGCGGGCGAGGCCGAAGCGCTGGGCTGTGAAATTTATCCGGGCTTTGCCGCGTCCTCCATACTATATAATGATCAGGGTCAAGTTATCGGCGTCAGCACCGGCGAAGTAGGCATCGACAAATCAGGTAAAAAAACCAGTCATTATCAACCCGGCATGAGCCTGCTGGCCAAACAAACCCTGTTCGCCGAGGGTTGTCGCGGGCAATTAAGCGAAATGCTGATGAAACGCTTTCGCCTGCGTAAAAATTGTCAGCCGCAAACCTACGGTCTCGGCATCAAGGAAATATGGCAAATCAAACCGGAAAACCATCGCGAAGGCAAGGTGGTTCATACCGTTGGCTGGCCCATGGATCGAAAAACCTATGGCGGTTCATTTATTTATCATATGAGCAATCATTGTGTGTCCATCGGTTTCGTGGTGGGGTTGGATTATGAAAATCCATGGCTGAGTCCTTTTGCCGAAATGCAACGCTTTAAAACCCACCCCTTCGTCAGCGCCCTGCTCGAAGGCGGCGAACGCATCAGTTATGGTGCGCGTGCATTGAACGAAGGCGGTTGGCAGTCCATCCCCAAATTGACCTTTCCTGGCGGTGCGCTGATTGGCGATGCGGCGGGATTTTTGAATGTGGCCAAAATCAAAGGCATTCATACGGCCATGCAATCGGGCATGCTGGCGGCCGAAGCCTGTTTCCAGACCTTGAAAAACGAAAGCGAAACGCCTGTCGAAATAACGTCTTATCAGGAAAAATTCAAACGCTCCTGGGTGGCGGATGAATTGTATAAAGTCAGAAATATACGCCCGGGTTTCAAGATCGGTCTGTGGACTGGTTTGTTCAACGGCTTTGTCGAAAGCTATCTGACCTTCGGCCATTCGCCCTGGACTTTAAGCATTCACAAAGATTACAACCGTTTGAAACTGGCCAAAAACGCCAAACAAATCGAGTATCCCAAGCCGGATGGCGTGTTGACCTTTGACCGTTTGTCGTCGGTGTATCTGACCAATACCTTTCACGAAGACAATCAACCCGTGCATCTGGTTTTGCAAAACCCGGATTTGGCGATCACGGTGAATTATGATTTATACGCCTCACCGGAAACACGCTATTGCCCGGCAGGAGTTTATGAAATTGTCGATGCGGAGACCAAACCGAGGCTGCAAATAAATGCGCAAAACTGCATTCATTGCAAAACTTGCGACATCAAGGATCCGAAGCAAAATATTATCTGGAAAGCGCCGGAAGGCGGCGGTGGACCGAATTACGTGGGGATGTGATCTTTCGTGATGCTCTGGACAACAGGCATGTCGCCCAGAGCGCAGCGAAGGGTCTCCTGATGCTGGCAACGTGCCAACATCAGGAAGACTTAACACCTATTTACAATCATCAATACCCACAGTCTCAAACGCCGCAATCACATCATCACGGTTATAATCCCAGTCATCCGCAGCCTTGACAACATCGCAAGCAGCCGATCTGAAATTGGTATTGGATACCCAATAATTCATGTTCGCCGTCACCATCACATCAAAGGCTTTTTTAGCATCCCAGCCAGACGTGTTCGCCAATACATAGTACACATGATTGAACAAACCGCTACTGTAATGAACATCCAGCCCATAACGATATTGGCTAATCGTATCGATAGAACAACGATTGCCCGGCTCGCGCAAACCACAATCTTTACTCGGCTTGTCCATATATCTCAAAGACTTGCCTTCGGCTTTCACATCACCCAGACCAACCAGAAACTCCGTGTGGCCATAAGCATAAAACTCGGCGGCAATACCGGCCATATCCGAAAACGCTTCATTCAATCCACCCGATTGGGAATAATAATTCAGATCGGAATGCTGCTCGGTGAAGCCATGATTGATTTCATGTGCAACCGTATCCAGCTGGGTAAAGGGATTAAACGTATTACTGCCGAGGCTGTCGCCAAACATCACCGAGTTATTGCTCCAGTATGCGTTTACGTCGCCCGAATGCACTTTTGCAACGAGACGCATGGGCTTGCCATCCTGAGTCAATACTGGCATGTCATACCACTCATTGAACATCTGGCGAGTCACTTCTGCGCCAAACAGCACGTCATTGGCAGGAGACCAGGTGGTTTTAACTCTGTCGTGATCCGCATTCCAGTAAATATTGTTATGCTCGGGATCCGTTTCGGTGCAAGAAAATGTCATGGGACTGTAATTCGACAAGTTGTACAATGTAACGAATTCATTTTCCATACGGCACTGATTGGTTTCTGCATAACGCGTAACCGTAAACCAGGGCTGATTGCCCTCCAAACCATCAAACGTTTTTTTACCCGTTTTATGATTACCGCCAAAACCACCCGCTCTCACCAGCTCAGGTTGCTCATCAAAAGATTTGAGGTCATTCCACGATTGAAACACGCTAAAATCTTCCGCATCGATCAAATACGTGGGTTTTTGGCGTTTGATAGCAGCCGCAGGCAACACATCAAAACTGACTTTATAAGCCCAATGCGCTTTGTTGGCATCATCGATATACACCAGCAACTCCGCTTTTTTATGCTTGATATTAGCCGCATGATCCGCCAACTCAGGCTTCAAACCCAACACATGAGCAATCGCTTTCTGGCTTTGTTCATCGCTAAAAACCACGTTGGACGTACCATCCAAATCCTGATTCAAGCCTTGATACGCTGTTCCGTTCATAAAGGTTTTGGCCGTAATCAGGGAAGTAAAATCCCCCACTGCCCGACCCGCTTCAGGAATATGCACCACACTGTCACCACCCCAAACAGGGTAACCGCGATACGTTTGCAGCACACGAACATGCAAAGTATTTTTCCTGTCGGCGTTACGGCTGGTTTCTTTCAATTGAATACTGGAAGCGACCAGAGATTTATTGGCAAGAAAAGAGGCAGGTTGTTTGGCAAGATCAATAGGCGTAGCAGCAAAAGCCGGCAGCGAAAACACCATCGTGCCGAGGATAGCAAGTTGTCTGGACATAATCATTCCTTGATAACAGAGTTAAAAAAAACAATTCTCTGCACGCACGGTCATCCCGAACACAGTGAGGGACAACAATCCCACGCACAGGAACGACTTATGCTACCTCATATTATTTTCGAGATAAAGCGCTATCAAACGGCGGTTGTTATTTACCATTGATGACGATAGAATTGCCACGCCCCATCAAAGTCCCGGTGGCGCAGCTGGATAGCGCGGCCCCCTCCTAAGGGGCAGGTCGCAGGTTCGAATCCTGCCCGGGACACCAATTAAATCAATGAGTTACGAAATCCCCACCGGGGCGAATTTTAACTCCAAATGCGACAGTCATTTTTGTACTGCTGTATAAACAGTTCCTTGGGTGTTTTATAACCAA
>Ga0209066_10002414_pt1 | contig 22638 bp, 20 predicted proteins | sample All_14_2_FD_187198 | JGI IMG/M metagenome (GOLD analysis project Ga0209066, IMG submission 187198) | Freshwater microbial communities in response to fracking from Pennsylvania, USA - Allegheny Zone_MetaG_DW_15 (SPAdes) (version 2) ... | reverse complement strand
GCGGCCAGCTGGGTCTGGGAGCGGAGATCGGCATCAGTACGACCAAACTCCATGCCTATGGACCGATGGGGCTGGAGGAGTTGACCACACGGAAATTTGTCGTTTTCGGTCAGGGACAGGTTCGAAGTTGAGGGCAAGGATCGGCCTGTTCGGCGGGACCTTCGATCCAGTACATTACGGACATCTTCGCCTTGCCGAAACTGCACTGTCCGAATGCACTCTGGACAGGATCATCTTTATTCCGGCCGCGATGCCGCCGCATAAGCTGGCCTTTGAACTGACTCCATTCCACCACCGGGTCGAGATGCTCAGACTGGCCTTACGCCAGCGCCCTGAATTTGAGTGTTCATTAGTCGAAGCACAACTTCCGGCGCCGACCTACACCGTCGAAACCTTACGCTACTTGTGCCGACAGTATGCCGGAGACACCGAGTTCTTCTTTCTCACCGGCCTGGACGCCTTCCTGGAGATACAGACTTGGAAGGAATACAACCGACTGCTGGCTATGGCGTCTTTCATCGTCTCGGAACGCGAAAGAGAAAAACTCGCCCCCTTCAAGGCGCAACTGGCCGGAGAACTGGGATATTCTACGGCAGGCCCTTTATGGAAGAGCAATGATGACAGGTTGCCGGTCCACTTCCTGACCCAGGTACCGCTGGCTGTGTCCTCATCCACAATCAGGGCAAAAATTCGCCGGGGAGAACCAATCAATGATATGGTTCCCGAGGTGATCTGCCGGTATATTCTGGCGCATGACCTTTATCGGGTAGAAACTGGGCACTAATCAACAGTTGCAGTCGCAGCCTGATCATGCCCCTGCTCAAGTCATCGCTGCAATCCGGACGGGGTTGCCGTGACCGGCGCTCCGCCAATCGCCGTTGTTCGATAAGCCGACGTCAAACAATAATCGTTACGCAGAAATACTTTTCCGGCATAAGGGGCCGTAACGAAATGGTGAAAAATGTAATGGTTATTTCGTAACGGCCCCTAAAAACTGGTGAGGAAATTGCTCTGGGAAGAACAGGTGCCGCTGATGCGGCAGGGTGTGCACAAAGAATTGGTACAAAAGGCCTATGGGCCGGCGGCCTCCGGCGAGCCGGTGTATCCGCCGCGTCAGCACGTGTTCGACGCGATGCGGGTCACCAGCCTCGATAGCGTCAAGGTGGTGATCATCGGTCAGGATCCGTATATCAATGCCCATCCCGGGAAGGGGCCGGAGGCCCATGGGCTCTGTTTTTCGGTGAGAAACGGCGTCCCCCAGCCGCCGTCGCTGCGCAACATCCTCAAGGAGATCAACGACAGCGTGTATCAGGGGCAACCCGTCAGTGTCGATAGCGATCTGACCAGGCTGGCCCGACAAGGAGTGCTGCTCCTCAATGCCAGCTTGACCGTCGTCGCCGGGAAATCCAATTCCCATGCCAATCTCGGCTGGCATGAACTCACCGACGATATCATCCGAACAGTGTCACGACTCAAGGAACACGTCGTGTTCATGCTCTGGGGCTCATTCGCCCAGAAGAAGGAGGCGCTGATCGATCGCGGCAGACATCTGGTGCTGAAGACCAGCCATCCTTCACCCCTTTCGGCCCACAGGGGCTTTCTGGGATCGGGAATATTCGTCCGCTGCAATGAATACCTGATCCGACACGGCCGGCAGCCTATCATCTGGTAGGGCCGGAAATGACCGTCCCGGCCGATCCCGGATCATCCGGCGATCGTCTTGATGATGTCTTTTTTACCTATAACCCCTTGGAGTTGCCCGTTGTCGACGACGGGCAGGGTGTGGACGTTTTTTTCCGACATGATGGTTGCGATTTCATCGACGGGGGTTTGGACGGTAACGGTGACCGCCGGTGAGCTGTAGATATCGGCGACGGTCGCCCCGGCTATTTTTCGCATTTCCTGTTCCATCTTGTCCGGATTTTCGAGGAAGAAAAAGGAGTCGAGGATGGTGACGACAGTCGGGATATGCACCTTCTTGTTCTGGTCGATCAGATCGCTTTCCGTCACAACCCCGAGAACCCTGCCGTCCGGGTCGATCACCGGCGCACCGCTGATCCCGTGAGTGGAAAAAAGCTGCGCCAGCTCCTGAACAGTTGTTTCCAGCGACACGGTGATAACTTCTTTGGTCATGATATCAGAAGCATTCTTCATTGCTTTTCCTCTGGCGGATATGTGTGTGAATGGTTGAGGGCAGGGCGTCGGCAAGTTCCCCGGCACTGTATCCTATCCCTCGCTGCTGCAATAGTTCGTCACCTGCCGCTCCATGCAGGTAGACAGCCATAGCCGTTGCTTGCAGCGGCTCAAGGCCTTGGCAGACCAGGGCGCCGATGATCCCGCTCAATACATCTCCCATGCCGCCGGTAGCCATGCCGGGATTGCCGGTAGTATTGATCAGGGCCATGCCGTCATCAGCGGCAACGATGGTGCCGGCTCCCTTCAGGACCACGACGATCGGCTGATCGTTGCGCTTGAACAGTGTACACGCCTTGCGGGCCGCGTCAAGACGGTTATCCTGGATTTCCCGGACCGAGACATTGGCCAGACGGCTGAGTTCACCGGGGTGGGGGGTGAAGATCCGTGGTCCGGCAGGCTCGCCGACCTGGTCGAGATGGGTGGCCAGGATGTTGAGCGCATCGGCATCGATGATCAGTGGCTGGTGGAGGTGCTGGTACAGAAACAGGACCAGTTCGGCAGTCGGAGGATTGGTGCCGAGGCCCGGTCCGAGAACGATCGCCTCTTTGTCTTTTATCGCCTGAAGAATATGCTCTTTATCGGCGATACCGATAAAGGAAGGGCAGTTGCAAAGCGGGATTGTCATCGCCTCGAGCAGGGCGGTTTCAAAGATGGCGTTCAGCAGGTGCGGCACACAGAGGCTGACCAGGCCGCATCCGCTGCGGAGGGCCCCCCGGGCGGCCAGCAGTGCCGCCCCGGTCTTGCCCGGTGATCCGGCGAGGATGAGGAGATGCCCATGGCTTCCCTTGTGTGATGCCTTGTCACGGCGCAGAGGTTTCGACCACTGCCGGCAGATCGACTCGGTGATCAGCTCTGTAGCAATACCGGCCTTATTTACCACTTCCGGGGGGATGCCGATATCGATGATCCGCAGAACCCCGCTCATATCCGAACTGCTGTGGATATAATGGCCGGGCTTGGGGCAACCGAAGGTTACGGTGTAGTCGGCTCGGATGCATTTGCCGAGGATTCGACCGCTGTCCGAATCAAGACCGGATGGAATATCCACCGATACGACCGGAACGGATCGGGCGAACTCGGGCTGATTGATGAGGTCGATGACGTCGGCGAAATGGCCGTCGATGTCGCGGCCGAGACCGGTCCCGAAAAGGGCGTCGATAACGGCATAACAGGGAAGATCTCGGGGTTCGATCTGTTTGAGAAGGACCGGGATGGTGCTGACCCGCACCTGGCTGTCGATGATATGGAAGGGCAGTTTGAGTTTTTCGACGATCTGGAAGTTGACTGCGGCATCGCCGGTGAGAATATCAGGGTTGACCAGGATGAAAAAGATCGGTTGGCACCCTCTCTGGTGGAGGTGACGACCGATGACGAAGCCGTCGCCACCGTTGTTGCCGGGACCGATAAAAATCAGGGCGAAAGAGTTTTCGCAGGGGCCGAGATCCCTGGTCATTATGTGGACGGTCCCGAGTCCGGCGTTTTCCATCAGGACGATCCCGGGAATCCCGAAATCTTCGATGGCGCTGCGATCGAGAGCCCTCATCTCAACGGCTGTAGGCAATTTCATGATAATTTCCTGTGGTTGTGCCGATCGCTGGCGAAATAATCACCACCCTTTGTGATGTATATAGGTTGCGCAACAGGTGTGTCAACGCCTGAAACAACAAAATCGGTTCCGGGGCAAGGTTGATTTCAGTTTACTGCCCAGACTTGGCATTCCGATCAAGTTCAATACGTTTTCCGCACAACTCGCATGGCTTGAAGCCGGCATCGATCGCCACTTCGATATCCCTGAACTCAAGGGTGCAATGGTCGTCGTGGTAGTCTTTGCAGCCGGCCAGATGAAAGATCCGGATCCTGGCGTCACCATGGAGCGGAAGCGGCTGTGGCGTCTTGGTGGTGGCAACGGTTGGAGCGCCGGTTTTGACCGGTTTTATTTTCTTGATGATGGAGATGATCGCCGACTGCAGACGATTGAACAGAGGCGTGAAGACCTTTTTCAGGTTGATCACGATGAAATTGGTGATTTTTTCCGGAATCAGCGGCTGTTCATTCGCCACCTGGCGGATAAAGAAGAGGGCCATCAGCAGAATCACGGTGTTCGGGCCCCACATCGCCGGACCAATCGGCAGCGTCTGGTCCTTGGCCACCATTTTGGCGAACGTGAAGAGGATGTAATACAAAATAAAAACCGCCAGCCCCATCGGCACGCCGATGGCCCGGCGGCCGGGACCGGCCTGCAGACCGAGCGGCATTCCGAGCAGGCAGAGGATGAGACAGCCGGCAGGCAGAACCAGCCGTTTATGGTATTCGATGATCAGCACCCTCCCTTTTTCAGTCGAATTCCATCCGAACTCCTTGGCCTTGGCGAGCAGTTCGGGCATCGTCAGAGTTCCCCGGCTGAAGGTGTTGGCCGCCGCCGAGGGGGGCTGGAGGGGGATGTTGAGCTGGTACCGGTCAAACTGGACGACCTGGGAATTCGGGGTGTCCGGGCGGTGCAGACTACCGTTGCGGAGAATGATGGTCACCTTCATCCGCTCGACATCGCTTTTCATCTTGCCGGAGGAGGCCATGGTAATGGTCGGAATAACCTGGCCGCGCATATCGGAAACCCAGACATCCCGCCATTCTCCGGTCTCCTGGTCGATCTTGCCGACGTAGACTACCAGGTCGCCCAGGGCCTCGGTAAACTGGTGTTCCTGAATCCCCTTGTCGATTTTTTCCTTGAGGAGTTGATATGTAAGCTGTTTCATGGCAACTTCGCTTACCGGGATCAGGACGATGGAGAAATAGCTGGTCAGCAGGGCGATCAGAAAGGCGACCACGATGACCGGCGGCAGGATCTGGTATATGCTGATCCCGCCGGCCTTGAAGGCGAGGATCTCCGAATCGTTGGCGAGCCGCGAGAATCCGATGGTGATTCCCATCATCGCCGCCATCGGAATGGAGTAGAGGAACATGTTGGGAAACAGATAGGAAAAGAGACGGACGAAGTCGGTGAACCCGATCTTCAGCTCAAGGACAAAATTGAGGAAGGGGATGAGCTTGACCAGGAAAAACACACAGTTCATGATCAGAAAGCTGGCAAAAAACGGGGCCAGCATTTCGGTCGCGAGATAACTGTAGAGAAGGAACGGAAGGCGCAGTGAAGGTGATTTCATATCCAGGGAATATCAGACTTGCTTGATCACGGTGGCCAGGAAACAGGCTGCCACTGGATCGGTCGGGGAAGTATCTCGAGGACATTACTGAAAAGTGGTTTCACAAACAAGCAGTAAGTTGCCGGATGCCGAGTTTTTGTACTCCGGTGCAACAGAGATGGAACAACCATGGATGCACAAGGCGTAGATGCCGCTCTGCTTCAGGCCTGGGCAAGACAACTGCAGGATGAGTTCGGTCAGGTCTGTTTCCAGTATTCCCTTGATCTTGTTCACCCGGTCATCGAGATCATCGACACCACCGAAATCCTTGGCCGCTGGCAACGGCACATCCGGACCATCGGTATCAGCCGCCATGTCGTCGTCGACCATGGCTGGGATGCGACCATCAATGTCCTGAAACACGAGATGGCGCATCAGATCTGCGACGAGGTCTTCGTCGGCCATGGGGCGCCGCATGACGACCGGTTTCTCCGGGCCTGCGTCATGCTGGGATTGCCGGAGGAATTCAGCCGTGCCCGCCTTGATCCCGCGTGTTTCCAAGCTTCGACGGCGGTCGCCATGCACGGGAACGACCGCCGGGGGAAGCTGATCGAACGGGTCCGCAAGGTCCTGGCACTGTCCCAATCGGCCAATGAACATGAAGCCCGATTGGCCCTGGAGACCGCGGTGCGGATCATGAACCGGCACGAGCTGGAGAGGGCCGAGGTCGAAAACCCCCTCAACGAGGCGACCTACAGGATCATCTCCCTTTCCCGGCAACGGGTCCATCTTTACCAACGGCTGATCGCCTCGCTGCTCTCCCGCCATTTCGATGTGCGGCTGATCCATTCCCGAATCTATGACCCCGAAGTCGACGTGGTATACAGGTCGTTTGAAATATTGGGTCGGCGTGACAGTGTGGAAATTGCCGAGTACTGCTATCATTTTCTCGAAAACAGGCTGGCATCACTCTGGAATGTCCACCGCAAGGGCCTTTCCGGGCTGGCGCGAGGGTTGAAAAACAGCTATTATTGCGGCGTCCTGCAAGGATTCGAACAGAATTTGACCCGGAATCGAAAAGAAGAAAAGACCGCGGGAGTGGGGAACGGCGGCGGCAGGCACCTTGACATGGTGCAATCGCAACTCGTCGCCGGCGATTGCGAGGTGGAGGCCCTGGTGGCCAGAAGGTATCCGCGGCTGAAAAACCAGGGCGGCAGGAAGACCCGGGTCAACCCGGCGCTGTTTGCCCAAGGCATCGACGCGGGACGGGAGATAACGCTCAGGACCGGGATCAGGGAAGGAACGGCCGATGGTTGTGGCCTCAACCTGCTGCCGGAAAATTAATGATCGAGGGACAAGGAGACGACATGCATCTGTTTGAAACCAAGGATGGAGATCGCTGGGTGTGCATCACCTGCGCCGAAGAGAAGAAAGAGACCATAAAGGAGAATGGCTGGGAATGGATCCTCGATCGGGAGGACCAGGTCCTGCGCTGCGTCCTCTGCGGTCACCCCGATTACGATTTCGAGGATTGATCCGTCAACTGCGGTGGATGCAGCGTCGTGGCCGTCGGATACGAAGGTCACGACTCTACATCGCCGGCATCAACCTTTTGTTTCCGACAGCGGGGACTCGATGGTGACATCGAGCCAATGCTCGTCCCACCATTCCTTCGGCATTGAGAAGACCCCGTTGATCAGCATCGAAAAGTGCAGGTGGTCGCCACCGGCCATCCCCGAGGTCCCGGTCAGGCCGAGGATTTTGCCCTTCTCCAGGGTGTCGCCGACGGCGACGTTGATCTGGCTCAGGTGTGAGTAGAGGCTGAACACGCCCTGGCCATGGTCGAGGATCACCATGTTGCCGTAGATGCCGAGGTAGTCGGCATAGACGACCCGGCCGGTATTGGCGGCCTGAACGCCGATCCGCTCGGTCGAGGCGATATCGACGCCGAGGTGGACCTGCTTGTCGATCTCCTTGTCCTGATAGTAATAGGTGCGATGATCGGCAAAACCGGCCTTCGGGCTGCCCAGCATGCGCAGGAACCTGCCTTTCCATAGCCGTTCCGGCGTCGACTTGAGACATGCCTCGGAGATGACCTTGTTGTTGGCGTCACGGATTGCATTATTGATATAGAGATATTTTTCGACCGGTGTGCCCTGCATTTCCGGATAATGCTGTTCGAACTCGGGTATCTTGGCGTTGAGGAAGCCATCGCCGACATTGATGCGGTCATGCTGCTGGGCGATCTTCTGGAAAACCGGGGCAAAAGCCATGACCGCCGTGTTGCCGGCCTTGTCGGTGGCGCTGATCTTCGCCTCGCTGATGCCTGCGGCATCATAGGGCAGGGCAAAGTAGGCGATGAAGGTATTCGGGCGCTCGGGGCCGACAGGATACCCGGGATTGGTCTGACCGTTGATGGTCACGCCATGGGAACAGTCGGGCTCGGAGACCTTATAGATGGCGATACCGGTGCCGCCGGGAGAGATATAGCGCTCACCATGCAGCAGTGCGACCACCGGCGGTTTGAGGTCGAGGGTGATGTCCCTGGTCACCGTCGTGCGATTGCCGCCCAGCAACCCTCTGAACGAGAAGTCCCGGGCTTCGAGAGTAACCTGGATCTTTCCTTCCTTGAACCCGAATTTCTGGGGTTCGAAGGTGACCTCCCCCTTTTCTTCGGCGGGCCCGATCATGCCGAGATAGCCGGTTCGAGGATTTTCCTTCTGCGACAGTTGTTTCGTCGTCTCGCCCTGGACGGCGGTGAGGGTCACTTGTCGGATACCGCTTTTGCGGTCGGCGACCGTAAACGCGATCTTTGCCTGCTTGCCTATGTAGCTGGGGTTGTCTTTGAAGGAGGCGAGGGGCTTTTCTCCTTCAAAAAAGAGGAAAAAGGCGGTGGCGCCGGCAATGAGCACGGCGACAGAGAAAAAAACGACAATAGATTTTCCGATGTTGCTGGAACCGCTGCTCTTTTTCTTCAGTCTTCTGGTCTTCATGGTCTGAAAATATCCTTGTAACAGATCTAATGGGGAAATCGAAACACGATCAGCGCTGCCAGATGATCTCGTATTTTTCGATATGGAGGTCTTTTGCCGGGACGATGGTCAGCCGCTTGGAGATTTCCTGCTCCAATTGGAGGATGGTCAGCTCTTCTTCCTTCAGCAGCATGTCGGCGATGCGCGGGTGGACCCTGACGGTCACGGTGTTGCCGGAGGCCTTGGCCGCGTTGCGGCTGAGCTTCCGGAAAATATCGTAGCAGATCGTCCGGCGCGACTTCAACATTCCTTCGCCGGCGCAGTAATGACAGGGTTCGCACATCATCTGGTGCAGGTTTTCGCTGTTTCTCTTCCTGGTCATCTGAACCAGGCCGAATTCGGAGAGCTTGAGGATATTGATCCGGCTCTTGTCTTTCTTGACGGCTTCCTTGAACGTGGCGAACAGTTCTTCGCGATGGAACTCATCTTCCATGTCGATAAAGTCGATGATGATGATCCCGCCGATATTGCGCAGTCGCAGCTGGTAAGCGATCTCCTTGGCGGCCTCGATGTTGGTCTTGAAGATCGTCTCGTTGAGGTCGTTCTTGCCGACAAACCGGCCGGTGTTGACGTCGATGACGGAGAGGGCCTCGGTGCTCTCGATAATGATATAGCCGCCGGAACGGAGCCAGACCTTTTTCTCGATGGCCCGGTTGATTTCGACCTCGATGCCGTGGGCCTCGAACAGAGGGTTCTCACCCTGGTAGAGGGATATCCTGTCCTGCAGTTGCGGGGCGAAGGCGCGGACGAAATGGACCAGCTTTTCATGGGCGGTCTTTTCGTCGATGATCAGCCGGTCGACATCGTTGGTGAACAGGTCGCGGACGGAGCGGAGGGTGATGTCGAGGTCTTCGTAGACCAGGGCGGGGGACTTCGAGCTCCTGGCGAGATCCCTGATCTCGTCCCAGAGGAGCATCAGGAATTCCATGTCGGCCTCGAGTTCCTCCACCTTGGCGTGCTCGGCGACCGTCCTGACGATGAATCCGGTTCCCTGCGGCCTGATCTCCTCGATCTGTTCCTTGAGGATGGTACGGATTTCCTCATTCTCGATCTTTCGCGACACCCCGATATGATCGGTCAGGGGGATGAACACCAGGTTGCGGCAGGGCAGGGTGATATGGCATGTCAGTCGGGCGCCCTTGGTGCCGATCGGATCCTTGCTGACCTGGACCAGCACGTCCTGACCCTCGGTGAGAAGATCCTCGATATTGGAGCCGTGCGATCTGCTGCTGCCGGTTTCACCGGGCACGGGCGACAATTCGTCAATTGCCGGGGATGATTCCCGACCAAGCATCCGATTCTCGATATCCTTTTCGGAGATGTGGACATCATCGACGTAGAGAAATCCGGTGCGTTCGAGGCCGATGTCGACGAAGGCCGCCTGCATTCCCGGCAGGACCCGGACGACCCGGCCGCGATAGATATTGCCCTTGAGACCTTTCTCCATCGGTCTCTGCATGTGGAACTCGGTCAGGATACTATTTTCGACAAGGGCCAGGCGTACCTCATAGTTCCTTGAATTTATGAGAATATCAATACTCATTGGTTGGGTAAAGCATCTTTTATTTAAATTTCTTAAGAAGAAAGGTTATATTTTAGAACTTCTCAGTATACAGCATCTCATATCCGAATCGCCATAAATATTGAAGATATAATATATTACTGGATTTGATACTTCGTGCAGCCCAAAATTCTCCCAGTCTCGGTCATAGTCCCGACCTGCAATCGCCGGGAGCTGCTGGTACGAGCTCTGCGCTCGGTCAGCCGCCAATCGCTGCGATGCGAGGAGATTGTCGTGATCGACGACGCCTCGACCGACGGCAGCAGGGAGTATATCGAGGCCTGTTTCAATCAGGGCGCGCCCCCCGTCATCCGCTGGTTCCGTCTCCCGTCCAACCGGGGGCCGGCCGCAGCACGGAATTTCGGGATACGGCAAGCCCAGTGCGAGCTGGTCGCCTTTCTTGATTCCGATGATCACTGGGAGCCGCAGAAACTCCAACGTCAGGCAGAAGCGATGGATCGTTTTCCCCAGTATCTGATCAGCCACACCAGGGAAAGGTGGCTGCGGCGGGGGCAGCATCACATTCAGAAATCCCGGCAGATTCCCCGCCATGGAGAGATCTTTTCCCACTGTCTCGAGCTCTGCGTTGTCGGCATGTCGACGGTCATGGTCCGTCGCGAAATCTTCGCCTCGATTGGTCTGTTCGATGAAGGGATGCGCTGCTGCGAGGACTATGATTACTGGCTGCGGGTCAGCAGTCGCTATCCTTTCCTTCTCGTCGACGAGGAGTTGACGATCAAGGAAGGCGGAAGGGAAGACCAGCTTTCCCACCAGCACCGGGTAGGGATGGACCGGCTGCGCATACACTCCCTGGTCCGGTTGCTCCAATCCGGTGGTCTCAACGGTCAACAGCAGAACCAGGCCTTGGAGCAGTTGCGGCAGAAATGCGAGATCTACGGCAAGGGCTGCTGCAAACACGGCAAGGAGCAGGAGGGCCGGCGATACCTCGCCCTGGCCGCCGGAATCTCCGCAGAGGACGGTGCCGGATGGACCCTGTGACAGCAAGCCGATCCTGGCGGGATCCCTCCCGTTATCTTCGGCATATCCACGTGGAGGCGGACTGTGTCGATCTGCCGGCGACCCGGGAGATTCTCGAACGGGCGCAGCTGCCATGGTCGGTTGTCACCGAGGGTCGCCCATGTGGAGAATTTGCCGATGAGTACCCGTGCAGTCTTGGGCGTGGCAAGCAGCATCTCTACCTCTGCCGCAACCGCGGCCAGTTTTTCAAGCCGTGTCCCGGAACGAAGGAATACCTCTGCTGCAAGTACGAGGTCCTCAGCACCGGCATGAACTGCCCGATGGATTGTGTCTACTGCATTCTCCAGGCCTACCTGAACAGCCCGTGGATAACCCACTACGTCAATACCGACGATCTGCTGGCGGAACTGGACCAGATCCTCGACGCCGATCCCGGGCGTCTGCATCGCATCGGTACCGGCGAGTTCACCGACTCCCTTGCCCTCGACCGTCTGACCGGACTGAGCAGAACCCTGGTCCGTTATTTCGCCGGCAAACCGAATGCCGTCCTTGAATTGAAGACCAAGAGCGCCGTCATCGACAACCTGGCGACGCTGCATCATCACGGTCATACGGTGGTCGCCTGGTCGTTGAACAGCCCCCCGGTCATGCAGCGGGAGGAGTTGCGTTCGGCAACCCTGGAGGAGCGGATCGATGCCGCCTGTCGCTGCGCCGGCTGGGGTTACAGGCTGGCCTTCCACTTCGATCCGATCATCGATCATCCCGGCTGGCAGGAAGGTTATGCCGAGACGATCCGGCGGCTGTTTGCCCGGTTGCCGGCGCAATCGATCGCCTGGATTTCCCTTGGCGCCCTGCGGTTTCTGCCGAAGCTGAAGGAGATCGGGATCGGACGGTTTCCCCAGTCGAGGATGTATTTCCAGGAGTTCATCGATGGACTCGACGGCAAATGCCGCTATTACCGTAAGCGCAGAGTCGGATTGTACCGCTATATTTACAATCTGCTCAGGCAGTATGCCGATCCTCAAACCTGCATCTATTTCTGCATGGAGAGCAGGGAAATATGGCGCGAGGTCATGGGCTTCGACCCTGAGGAGTTCGGTGGCATCGGCGCCATGCTCGACCGGACGGTTTTCCCGGATCATGACCGGCCGCGACGATAGCCGACGGCCTCTGTCGACCGACGAAGAACCGATAATCACTTGTCCTTTCGGAATTCCATCGTATACTGCACCTCGGAACAGATCACACCATCATCAGTCAAGGAGAACACATCATGTTGAATAAAGTCATGCTCATCGGCAACCTCGGCAAGGACCCTGAGATCCGCTACACCCAGGCGGGGACTGCGGTCGCCACCTTCAACCTCGCCACGACCGAGCGGTTCAAGGGAAAGGATGGACAGATGCAGGACCAGACCGAGTGGCACCGGGTCGTTGCCTGGGCCCGTCTGGCCGAGATCTGCGGCGAATACCTCCATAAAGGATCGAAGGTCTATATCGAGGGGAGATTGCAGACGCGGAAATGGACCGACCAGAACGGCAACGAGAAATACACGACCGAGATCGTCGCCAGGGAGATGAAGATGCTGAGTCCGCGCGGCGGCACGGACCAGGACTCGTATGGCGGATACCAGGAGCCGCCATTTCCTGATTCCCCTCCCGGCATGACGGGGACCGGAGAAGATGTCCCGTTCTGAGATGCGGCAAAGGCCTTGACGGTAACGGAGGGGTTGAAATGAATGAGGATCAGGGGGAGGTGCTTGAAGGCGGGCTCTTGACCGGAGGCCCGGTCATTCCTATTGTCAATGGATAAGACCGGCCTTCGGATGCCGCCCTCCTGCCCCCGGCAGGGGATCCCCTTAATCATCATGTCTGATTGTTGAATTGCGATGGATTATTACGAAACACTCGGTGTCTCCAAAACGGCTACTCCCGAGGAAATAAAGAAAGTGTATCGGAAGCTCGCCCTGAAGTACCATCCTGACCGGAACAACGGCGACAAGTCCGCTGAAGAGAGATTCAAGCAGATCAGCGAGGCCTACGCCGTGCTCTCCGACCCCGAGAAGAAACGGCAGTACGACACCTTCGGGTCGACCCAGTTCCACCAGCGGTACTCGCAGGAGGATATTTTCCGCAATTTCGACATCAATGAAATACTGCGGCAGTTCAACTTCGGTCGCGGCTCGCAGAATTTTCAGTCACACTCCAACATGGGCGGCGGGCAAGGGGCGTTTTCTTTTTTCGGCAATGACATGCGAGGTGGATGCGGATCGGGCGGCTGTGGTCAGCAAGTCAAAGGACAGGACCTGACCTATCAGATCACCGTCACCCTCGAGGATGTCATGCACGGGGCCGAGCGCAATATCACCCTGCGGACCAACGGCACCCCCCAGAACGTCAGCGTCAAAGTTCCGAAGGGAATCGAGGCCGGCAAGAAACTGCGGCTCAAGGACAAGGGCGGGGCCTCGCCGACCGGAGGACCGCCGGGCGACCTGTTTCTGAAGGTGGAAATCGCCCCGCACGAGCGCTTCGTTCGCGAGGGCGACGATCTGGTGATCGAGAAACTGGTCTCGTTCAGCGAGGCCTGCCTCGGAACCAAGGTCGAGGTCGAAACGATCGATGGCAAGAATTTCGTCGTGACGATCCCGCCGGGTTCGGTCAATGAGTCACGTCTGCGGTTGAAGGGACACGGACTGCCGGTGGGGCCGATCGGCGATCGCGGCGACCTCTATGTCAAACTGGGAGTGGCGGTGCCGAAGGAATTGAACCAGGAACAGGAAGACCTCGTCCGCGACCTGCAGAAGCTCGGTCTGTAGCCGGATAGCGGCAAAAACGAAAGGCCTTCACCCAATCCACCTACCGGGTTTGGGTGAAGGCCTTTTTTGTTGGCGTGGTCGCGGTCGCAACCGTCAATAGCGCTGGTCGGCGAAATTGAGCCAGCCGCCGGCTGCGACGAGGTCGCGATCGAGGCTGTTCAGCTTGAAGGTGCAGGCCACCGGAGACTGGGCCGCCGCATCGGAGACGGCCGTCATGATGTTCTGCTGCAGATCGACCTTGACCTCGATATTGCCTGCCATCGCGAACAGCCGGTCCAGGTCGTCCCTGCCCAGTTCAATGGCGAGGATGCCGCAGTTGAACATGTTCTGCCTGAAGATCCGGGCAAAGCTGCCGGCGACGATGAGGTTGATATCGTTGACCTCGAAGGCCCATACCGCATGTTCCCGCGATGAGCCGCAGCCGAAGTTGTCGCGAGTGATCACAACCCTGGCGCTCTGCATCGCCGGCGATTGATTGTCAAAGGGCACGCCGTCGAGCAGCAGGTCTTCGAGAAGATGCGGTTTGAGTGCCGACTTGGTGATTTCGGTAAGGTATTTCGCCGGAATGATCTCGTCGGTATTGATATCGTTTCTGTCCAGAAAGATTGCTGGACCACCGAATTCTTTCATTGTTTTCGCCTCTCTTGCAGTATCAAAGGAATGTCCGCGGATCGGTGATCGCCCCGGTGACGGCGGCGGCGGCGGCGGAGAAGGGGCTCATCAGGTGGACCATGCCGCCCTTGCCCATCCGCCCGTTGAAGTTGCGGTTGGTCGTCGAGGCACAGACCTCTCCCTCGGCCAAAACGCCTGAGCTCATGCCGAGACAGGCCCCGCAGGTGGGGTTGAGGACACAGAAACCGGCATCCATGAAGATCGTGATGATCCCCTCCTGCAGCGCCTGATTGAAGATCTTCGGCGTTGCCGGGGTAACGATGCCCCTGACCCCCGCCGCCAGATGGCGGCCCTTGAGCAGCACCGCGGCGTCGCGCAGGTCCTCGATCCGGCCGTTCGTGCAGGAACCGATATAGACCTGGTCGACCGGGGTTCCGGCCATCTCGCCGATATCCTTGACCTGATCGGGCTTGTAGCCGAAGGTGACCTGGGGGGGAAGATCGGTGACGTCGATCTGTATCGTTCCGGCATAGGCGGCATCGTCATCGGAATGCCATTTGGCGAAATCGGCAACCGCAGCATCGATATCGGCATACTGGTCCTGGATGAAGGGCCACAGGTATTCGGCCGTCACCCGGTCGGGCAGACAGATGCCGCAGGTGGCGCCGGCCTCGACGGCCATGTTGCAGATCGTCATGCGTGCCGCCATGCCCATCGCGTCGATCACCGGACCGACAAACTCGATGACCTTGTCTGTGGCGCCGTTGACGGTCAGTCGCTTGATGATCGCGAGGATGACGTCCTTGGCGGTGACGCCGGGCTGGAGATTGCCGCTGATCGCAATCTTCAGCGTCTGCGGCAGGCGGAAGGCGCAGACGCCCTTGTAGATGCCGACCTGAAGATCGGTGGTGCCGACCCCGGCGGCGAAGGCGCCGAAGGCGCCATGGGTGCAGGTGTGGGAGTCGCCCATAATGACGGTATAGCCGGGGCGGACAAAGCCCTTCTCCGGGAAGAGGGCGTGGCAGACGCCGTTGGCGCCGACATCGAAAAAGTCCTTGATGCCGTGCCGTTTGGCCCAGTCGCGCATGATCTTGCCCTGGGCCGCGGTCTTGGAGTCCTTCGCCGGGGTGACGTGATCGATGACCGCCTTGATCTTGTCAGGGTCGAAAACCCTGTCCATGCCCTTGGCCACCAGATCCATGATGGCGATCGGGGTGGTGATCTCATGGCACATCACGACATCGAGATCGAGCACCATGTTTTCGGCGGAGGGTGTATCCCGAAGGTGGGCCGCGAAGATCTTTTCAGCAATGGTCTTTCCCATTGATCAACTCCAGAAGAAAAATGATAGAAATGTATGCGGGATAGGTTGGATTTGCTTCTCATGGCGAACATGGTAAGATAGCCACGATCCCGGCAGTTTGCCGGCGCTGCCTGGATCGTCGGAAGTCCCGTATTCTACTCGAAAAACAACATGGTTGCGAGTCCTTAATTGTTCTAGGTGCCTGGATCTTCGCCGCCTTCACCTTCCCCTCGTTGAGGAGACACCGCCATGACCGCCTTCCGCCGCATTCTCCTGTCAGCGCTTCTTCTCCTGCTCCTGCCGCATGCCGGCCAAGCAGCGCATGGCATCTCCCTCTCGGAGACCCTCAAATACCCGCCGGGCTTCACCCATGTCGACTATGTCGACCCGGACGCGCCGAAAGGCGGCAAGCTCATCCTCCACAGCATCGGCAGTTTCGACCAGATGAACCCCTTCATCCTCAAGGGAACGGCGCCGCTCGCCATCGACAGCCTGGTCTTCGAACCGCTCGCCGAGGGCAGCCTCGACGAACCGTTCGCCCAGTACGGCTTGATCGTCAAGGATATCGAGACGGCCGCCGACAATCTCTCGGTGATCTTCACCCTCAACGACAAGGCGGAATTTTCCGACGGCAGTCCGGTCACCGTCGAGGACATCGCCTTCTCGCTCGAAACACTGAAGAGCGACAAGGTTCACCCATTTTATTCGTATTATTACAAAGATATTGTCGGCGCCGACATCCTCGACCGGCAGCGGATCAGGTTCCGGTTCGCCCAGAAAAACCGGGAACTGCTGATGATCGCCACCCAGATCCCGGTGCTGTCGAAGGCATACTATACGACCTACGGTTTCGGCGAGGAAACCGCGGCCGGGGATATGCTCCGGCCGCCGGTTGCCAGCGGACCCTATACCATCGCCGCCGTCAATCCCGGCAAGTCGATCACCTACAAACGCAATCCTCGGTACTGGGGCCAGGAGCACCCGATGCGCAAGGGGATGTTCAACTTCGACGAGATCACCATCAAGTACTACAAAGATCCGGTCGTGGCGCTCGAGGCCTTCAAGGCCGGGGAATTCGATTTCATGATGGTCAATATCGCCAAGCAGTGGGTGCGCGACATGCAGGGGGAGAAATTCGGCCCCGGCGGGATCGTCAAAAAGATCTATCCCCACTCGAACAATGCCGGGATGCAGGGTTTTCTGATGAACACCCGCCGGCCGTTTTTTGCCGACCGCCGGGTTCGGCAGGCGCTGGGGCTGGCCTTTGATTTCGAATGGACCAACGCCTCGCTGTTTTTCGGCCAGTACAGCCGCAGCACGTCGTACTTCAGCAACTCCTATCTCGCCGCGACGGGTTTGCCGTCCACAACCGAACTGGCGTTGCTCGACAGATTTCGCAACGACGTGCCGCCGGAGGTCTTCACGACCCCGCTGCAGGCGCCGGTCGTGCAGGGCAAGGCCGGGTTGCGGGACAACCTGCGCCGGGCCAAAGACCTGCTGACGGAGGCCGGCTGGACCATCCGTGACGGCAAGCTGGTCAACGGCGAGGGAAAGGTGTTCAGTTTCGAGATACTGCTGTCGTCGGCGACCTTCGAACGGGTCATGGCCCCGTATGTCAAAAATCTGCAAAAACTCGGGATGGAGGTCCGCTATCGGACGATTGACCCAGCCCTCTATGAACAGCGGCTGCAGAAGTTCGATTTCGACATGATCGTCCATGTCTATGGGCAATCGCAATCGCCGGGCAACGAGCAGCGCAATTTCTGGCATTCAGAATCCGCCAATCGCTCCGGATCGAGCAACTACGCCGGCATTTCCTCGCCAGTCGTCGATTTCCTGGTCGACAGGATCATCTACGCCGAATCCCAGGAAGAGCTGACCACCGCCTGCAAGGCCCTCGACCGGGTGCTGTGGTACGGCTACTATCTCGTTCCGAACTGGTACATGGCCGGCCATCGGCTCAGTTATTATCAAAAATTCTCACAACCTGAGAAATATCCGTTGTATTACAATTATCTCCAACTCCTGATGACGTGGTGGAGCAGGACCGATAAATAACCGATACTGTTTATGATTACACGATACTGCCGCGGCCGGGATCTGAAAAGGCCTGCACATGGGTCTAAATGACTGTTTCTTGGTGAGAAATTGTTCTTTTCCCTTGACTACCGGAAATTCAATCTGATAAGAAGGTTACAGGTTCTCCGATGCCGGGAGAGATGTACTGCGGGGAGGTGCACGTTTTTTCATTGACAAGAGCACGTTTCTTGTCGCTACGGTGGAGGTTGGTTGGTATGTCTGAACGTGTTCAAGGAAAGGTCAAATGGTTCAATGCGAGCAAGGGATACGGATTCTTGGAAAGACCTGATGGAGAGGCCGATGTTTTCGTCCACTTCAGCGCCATCCAGGGGGAAGGGTTCAGAAGCCTTGAAGAAGGTCAGGCCGTGGAGTTTTCGGTAACCAAAACCGATAAGGGACTGCAGGCCGAGAATGTGGTCAAGCTGAGTTGACCGTACAACCGTGAATTGTCACAACCCGACCGACAGCCAGCCTGCCGGCCGGGTTTTTTTATGGAATCAGCAACAGGCTGTCAACTGCCCGCAATGGACAAGGGTGATGACGTGATCGACATGGGCAGACAGATCAGTATCTACTTGAAGGATCTGGACGAAACACGATTTTTCGGATGTGAATTGGGGAAGCTGGCACTTCCCGGCGACGTGATCTGTCTTAACGGCGACCTCGGGGCGGGGAAAACAACCTTGACGCAGGCTATCGCCCAGGGCCTGCAGGTGCCGGATTCCGAATATGTCACCAGCCCCTCCTTTGCCGTTCTCCATCAATATCCCGGCCGCATACCCCTCTACCACATGGATTTTTACCGTCTGCACGATGCCTCGGAGATCCTTGATCTCGGCCTCGATGAGTATTTTTCCCTACCCGGGTTGACGGTGATCGAATGGCCGACCCGGGCTGCCGGTATCCTGCCGGACCATCGTTTGGAACTGACGCTTGAAAATCCGGGCGATGACAGCCGGATCATCCGCTGCGCCTGCCCGCCCGGTTGGAAGGCGCGACTTGCCGCTCTGTTCAGCCAATTCCCCGGTCTCCTGCTTGAATCAACCCCGGGCCGCTGACGTCGGGGCGGCTGCCGGATCGTTGCATCCCTCCTCGTTTTCGCTTGACGCCGGCAATGAAACTGCTATGCTGCAGGGCCGCGCGTACCACCAATCAGGCCACCGTTACCTTGCCGATAAACATCATAATTCATATAGATAAATGAAAAAATCAAACATAGTTCTCAATGATTGTCTGAAGACCTTCACGATCGACCAGGACAAGGCGATCCGCCCTGAGGATACGCTTGCCAGATTCTATGCCCAGGTCAAGAAACTTGACTGCGTCATTGTCAACGAAGTCAAGCGGATCGACAACGGCCGGCTCGACATCCCCGTCTACTTCAGCATCTGCGGCGAGGCGGCAAGCAGACTCACCGGGACCAAAAAACAGATGGGCAAGGGGGCGCATCCGCTGCAGGCCGAGGCCTCGGCATGCATGGAGCTGGCCGAGCGTTTTTCGTTCTTCGCGTTCAAAAACAACGCCGGACATTTCATCACCGGTGATTACAAGACGATGCGGGAGCAGGGCTATCCGCTGCTGGATATCCGGCTGCTGCTGCGATCGGTCCATGACGAGACAACGACTCCGGCGCAGATGGAGTCGCTGCTGGAAGATATCCCGATGCAATGGACCTGGGCCACCAACATGACCAGGGGGGAGGAGGTGCTGGTCCCGTTTTCCTGGTTTTTCGCGATCAACGAGTTCAACGGGCCATCGGCCGGCAACACCTACGAGGAGGCGGCCCTGCAGGGGGTATGCGAGATCGTCGAGCGCCATGTCTGTTCCCGTATCAATCGTGAACAGATAACGACGCCGGCCATCGATCCCGATTCGGTGCAGGATCCGGTCGCCAGGGAGCTGCTGGCAAAATTCGCGAGGCACGGGATCGAACTCCACCTCCATGATTTTTCCCTCGATACCGGGATCTGTACGGTCGGGGCGCTGGCGATCGATCGCTCGACCTTCCCGGAAACAAGCGAAATCGTCTACACCGCCGGGACGACCCCGCATCCGGAAAAAGCGCTGATCCGGGCGGTGACCGAGGTCGCCCAGCTGGCCGGCGACTTCAACAGCGGCTCGAACTACGTCGCCTCCGGCCTGCCGAAGCCGCTCGCCATGGCGGAGGTGGCATACCTGACGGAATCGACCGCAAAGATCGGGATCGAAGCAATGGTCGACCTGTCCGACAACAATATCCGGATTGAAGTCGAGCGTTGCGTCGCCGCCCTGAACCAGATCGGCATGGAAGTCTATATGATCGATGTCCGCCACGACCAGCTGGTTATCCCGGCATTGTACACGATCGTGCCCGGAGCCCACTTCCGGGAGCGCTCGATGATCAAGGATGCCGGACTGTTCTCGGCCAAACTGGTCGAGGAACTGATCAGCGATCCCCGCCGGAAGGAGATCAAGTTCCGGCAGATGGAGGAACAACTGCCCGGCGGCTATTATCTCTCCTTTTACCGGGGAAAAAACGCCGTTGATGCCGGAAATTTCGCGGCGGCGATCAGTTATTTCGATCGCGCCCTGGCCCTGGAACCGGAGGCCGAGGACCTGCCGTACATCTTTTCCTACAAGGGCAGCTGCCTGAAGGAACTGGGGAAATACGAGGAGGCGATCGGGGTCCTGCGCCAGGGCCTGGCCGAAGATGAGGAACGGCCGGATATCCACAACCTGATCGGCGTCTGCATGTTCAAGCAGGGGCGATATGCCGAGGCCATACACCATTTCAAGCGCGCCGTCGCTCTCAACCCCGCCTCCGGCATCGATTATGCCAATATCGGGGTCAATTACAATCGCCTGGGGGAACGGGACAAGGCGATCCATTTCTTTACCATCGCCTTGTCCATCGATCCCACGCTTGCTTTTGCCGAAGAGCAGCTGGCCGAATTGCTGACAAGCGACGGACAGTGACCGCCGCCCCGGTGACGGCCCTGTGCGCATCGCCGGCAACGACCGGCAGCCATCGCTTGCCGTATCAGGTCGGATCCGCCCGTCAGGCCGTGTGTGCCGGAAACCGGGCCGGGTTGCAGGTCACCGCCCCGCGGTCAGGTCGGAATCAAACAGGCCAGCCCTGCCTCGAGGCTGTCAAAGACGAGAACCTTGTTGACGTGCTCCTGATCGGGATCTCCCGGGAATTCCTTGCCGCCGCCTGACTCGTCGATCACGCCGAAGCGTTTGAGGATATCCTCGACGGCCGGTTGCAGATTGCAGAGGCAGAGGAGGCGGATATTCCGGTCCATGATGATCGAGCCGAGTATGCCGATGAGACTGGAATTGATAATGTTGAACCGGGTAAGATCGACAAAAAGATAGGTGTCAAGATCACTCTCCCGCCGCTTGTTACTGGTGATGAAATCGATCAGGGTTTTTTTCATTGTTTCGAGGCCATCCCTGATAGCCTCGAGTTTCACCACTTTGATAATACATACCCTGCCATCGCTGATTTTGATCTCGGTCATTCCCCCCCCTTGTTTCTGAACAACAAACCCCCGATTATTGTCTTTCCACATCAAGCCTTCCCGTGAAGGGACAATACCACGCCGCGGGAAGGGCCTCACAACGATTTGCGACCCGTATCGAACCGGGTCAGGGACCGCATACGACTGTCCTGCCCGGTTTTATTGAGCATGTATTCCTGAAAATAGCAAGCCGCGAAGTGGTCAAATATCGCAACGGTCTGCCACCGCCCCAAGCGATCGATGCATGACAACAACCGGGGCTGCCGTCAATTGCCGTTTGCCTTCAATTCAGCTCTGTGCTATCCTCGTCGTTCTGGCGTGGTTGTCAACCGGTTTCCAGTCGTATCTACACTGTGGCATAATGAAAATTTCCATCTTTTCGGTATCTTCCGGAGGCATGATGCTGGCGGCGCATATTGCCGCCGCCCTTGGTGACGAGGCCTGCCGCCATCCCGAAAAAGCGACGCTGGAGGTCCTGCGCCAGGCCTTTGTTTCTGCCAATGCCCTGGTCTGCGTCATGGCCGCCGGCATCGTCGTGCGGGCGATCGGCCCGATCTGCCGCGACAAATGGGTTGACCCCTGTGTCATCGTGGTCGACGAGCGCGGGGAGTACGTCATCAGCCTGCTCTCGGGCCATCATGGCGGCGGCAATGACCTGGCCAGGCGGATCGCCGCAATCACCGGCGGCCAGGCGGTGATTACGACTGCCTCCGACGTCCTCGGCCGGACGGCGGTCGATCTGTGGGCGGAACGCAACGGCCTGCAGGTCCGTTCGCAGCGGAAAAAATTGACGACGGTTGCCGCCCGGCTGGTCAACCATGGCGTGATCAATTTTTTCTCCAATTGCATGTGCACAGGGGTGCCGCAAGACTTCCATGTCGTCGACGATCCGGCCGAGGCCGATATTGTGCTGACCTGCAACGAACACCTCCCCGCCGGCGCCCTCTGTTTCTCCCCGCGCAATCTCGTCGTCGGCATTGGCTGCAACCGGGGAACACCGGTGGAGGAGATCGCCGCGGCGGTGGCTCAGACCTGCCGGCAGCACGACCTGCACGAGGGATCGATCGGGGGGATCGCGACCATCGACGCCAAGATCGGGGAAGAGGGGTTGGTGGGCTTTGCAGCGCTGAACGGGCTGCCGCTGCACTGTTTTTCCAAGGAGCGGCTCAACCGGATTCCGGGAATCAGCGAATCCGTTCATGCCCTGGCGGCAGTCGGGGCGAAAGGGGTGGCTGAACCGGCGGCGATGCTCGCCGCGGCAAGTGGGGAAGTCCCTGGACAATTGATCGTGGGAAAGATGAAATGGAAGAATGTCACGACGGCCGTAGCGGTCAGGAAAATAGAATGCTTGGCATGATAACTGTCGTCGGCACCGGCCCCGGCAGTACCGATCATATCACACCGGCGGCGCAGCTGTTG
>Ga0209066_10002413_pt1 | contig 22644 bp, 21 predicted proteins | sample All_14_2_FD_187198 | JGI IMG/M metagenome (GOLD analysis project Ga0209066, IMG submission 187198) | Freshwater microbial communities in response to fracking from Pennsylvania, USA - Allegheny Zone_MetaG_DW_15 (SPAdes) (version 2) ... | reverse complement strand
CGGCTACGAGATCTCGGGGCGCGGCTGGGGGCACGGCGTGGGCATGTGCCAGGAGGGCGCCAAGTACATGGCCTACAAAGGCCGGAGCTATACGCGGATACTGCGCCACTATTACCCCGGCGCGTCGATAACACAACATGACTGAACAGGCCCTTAAAGAATTTTCCTCGCTCGACATAGACCCGCTCATCGCCGACCGGCCCGCCGAGCCGCGCGACTCTTCCCGGCTGCTGGTGGTGGACAAGGCCGCCGGCTCTTTCTCCCACCGCCGCTTTCGCGACCTGGCGGACCTGCTGGGTCCGCGCGACCTGCTGGTGCTCAACCGCAGCAAGGTGTGGAAGGCCCGCCTGGCCGCCCACAAGGCCACCGGCGGCAGGTCGGAGATACTGCTGATGGCACCCGCCGCCCCCGGCGGCCTGGTGTGGACCGGCCTCTGCCGCAAGATACAGCCCGGCCAGACGCTGGACTGCGCCGGCGGGGCCAAGGCCGAGTGCCTGGCGCGCAACGCCGACGGCAGTTACACTTTCCGCTTCTCCCTGCCGGTGGACGAGGCCTATCTCGACGCCAACGGCGCCGTGCCGCTGCCGCAGTACATCCTCAACGCCCGCAAGCGCCTCGGCGCGGAGGCCCCGGCCGACGAGGAGAGGTACCAGACGGTCTACGCCGCCGAGGCCGGCTCCATCGCGGCCCACACGGCCGGCTTCCATTTCACGCCCGACCTGTTCGAGCGCCTGGAGGCGGCCGGGGTGAAAAAGACTTTTGTCACGCTGCACATAGGCTGGGGCACCTTCAAGATGGTGCGCGACGACGACCCCGCCTCGCACGTGATGCTGGAAGAGGCCTGCGAGGTGAGCGAAGAGACGGCCGCGCTGATAAACGCGCACCGGGCCGCCGGCGGCCGCGTGATCGCGGTCGGTACTTCTTCCATGCGCACGCTCGAGACTTTCTCCGACGAGAACGGCGCGGTGAAGGCGGGCAGCGGCAAGGCCGGGCTCTTTATCATGCCGGGCCACAAGTTCAAGGTCGCGGGCGCCTTCATCACCAACCTGCACGTGCCGGACTCCGCCCCCCTCTACATGACCGCCGCCTTCGCCGGCCGCGACCTCCTCTTTAAAGCTTACACGGAAGCCGTTAAGGAAAAGTACCGCTTCTACTCCTACGGCGACTCAATGCTGGTAACTGGTTAAGGATAACACTATGGAACACCACTTCAAGGTTTTGCACAAGGACAAGGAGACGGCGGCGCGGGCGGCCGTGCTGACCACCAACCGCGGGCTGGTGCACACGCCGGTCTTCATGCCGGTGGCCACCCAGGGCACCGTGAAGGCCGTCACCGAGCGCGACCTGGTGGAGATCGGCACCGAGTGCATGCTCTCCAACACCTACCACCTCTACCTGCGCCCCGGCCTGCCCACGCTCGAGAAATTCGGCGGCCTCAACGGCTTCATGAACCACCCCGGCCCCGTCCTCACCGACTCCGGCGGCTTCCAGGTGTACAGCCTCAGCCGCCTGCGCAAGATCACCGAGCACGGCGTGCACTTCGCCTCGCATATCGACGGCAGCCCGCATTTCTTCACGCCCGAGAAGGTCATAGACTTCCAGGCCTCCATCGGCTCCTCCATCTGGACCTGCCTCGACGTCTGCGTAAAGAACCCGGCCTCCAGGGCCGACGCGCTGGACGCGCTCAAGAAGACCAAGCGCTGGGCCGAGCGCGCCAAGGCCCATTTCACAGAGAAAGTGCGCGATATCCCGCAGGAGAAGCGTCCCAAGCTGTTCGGCATCATACAGGGCTCTATCTACACCGACCTCCGCGCCGAGGCCGCCAAGCACATGGCGGAGTTGGGCGTGGACGGCTTCTGCGTGGGCGGCCTGTCGGTGGGCGAAAGCAAAGCCCAGATGATGGAATCCCTCGCCGCCGTCATGGACAACCTGCCCAAGGACAAGCCGGTCTATTTCATGGGCCTCGGCACCCCCGAGGACATCTGGAACTCGGTGGAACTGGGCGTGGACATGTTCGACTGCGTGCTGCCCACCCGCAACGCCCGCAACGGCCAGGCGCTGACCTCCACCGGCAAGCTCTACATCAAGAACGCCCCCTTCAAGAACGACGAGAGCCCGCTGGACCAGGACTGCGACTGCATAACCTGCCGCAACTACTCCAAGGCGTACCTCTCGCACCTGTTCAAGGCGGGCGAGATCCTGGCCAGCCAGCTGATCTCCATCCACAACCTGCGCTTCCTGATCAACCAGACCAAGTTGATGCGCCTGGCCGTGGCCTCGGGCACCTTCAAGCAGGCCAAGAAGGCCTTCATGGACGCCTACCTACCGGCCAAATAAGGGCTTATTATTAATATAAATGGAAATTTGTTAGAATAGTACCCGTACAACAAACCGACGGAGGAACCATGAACCAGAACCCCGCACTGATGCAGCTCATCCCCTTTATAGCGGTAGCAGTTATATTTTACTTCCTGCTCATCCGCCCCCAGCAGAAGCAGATGAAAGAGACCAAGCTGATGCTCGACGCCCTGAAAGCCGGCGACAAGGTCATAACCCGCGGCGGCCTGATAGGCACCATCTCCTCCGTCAAGGACGACGAGGTGGAAGTAGAGATCGCCAAGGGCGTAAAGTCCGTTTTCACCCGCAGCGCTGTGGCCGCCGTAGTGGGCCAGGGCAAGTAAAGCAAAGGAGCATTGGAAATGAACAAATTACACTGGAAAATAGGCACCGTACTGGGCCTGCTTATCCTTTCATTCTGGCTGCTGTACCCCAGCGTGGAATGGTATACCAAGACCGAAGACGACCGCGCCAAGACCGAAGCCATGCGCATGCGCCCCAAGCGCATCCTCAACCTGGGCCTCGACCTGCGCGGCGGCACCCACCTGCTGCTCGAGCTGGACGTGGAAAAGCTCGACAAGAAAGAGAAGCTTAACGACGCCATGGCCCGCGCCATAGAGATCATCCGCAACCGCGTCGACCAGTACGGCGTCGGAGAAACCCCGATCTCCCGCCAGGGCGAGCGCTGGATCTCCGTCGACCTGCCCGGCATCTCCAACACCGCCGAGGCCGAGAACCTCATAGGCAAGACCGCGCTGCTGGAGTTCCGCCTGGTCAACACCTCCGAGGCGGCCCAGGCCGTGCTCAACAAGGTGGACCTCATGACCGAGCCCCCCTTCGCCAAGAACGGCGCGCTGCTCCCCGAGATCGCCAAGATGATGCCCAAGGGCACCATTCTGCGCAAGGCCGCCCCCGGCCCCGAAGGCGAGCGCGCCCGCTACTACGTGCTCGAAGGCGACGTGCCCGTGACCGGCGCCTACCTTGAGAACGCCCGCATAGAGACCGACCAGCAGTTCGGGACCCCCTCCATCGGCTTCACCTTCAACAAGGAAGGCGGCAAGCTGTTCGAGAACTTCACCGGCGCCAACGTTAACAAGTACCTGGCCATCGTGCTCGACGACGTCGTGCACTCCGCCCCGGTCATCAAGAGCCGCATCGGCGGCGGCTCGGGCGTCATTGAGGGCTCCTTCACCATCGAAGAGGCCCGCAACCTGGCCATCATCCTGCGCGCCGGCGCCCTGCCCGCGCCCGTCAACATCATCGAGAAGCGCGTGGTCGGCCCCAGCCTCGGCGAAGACTCCATCCGCAAAGGCCTCTCGGCCGCCGCGATCGGCTTCATCTTCGTCATAGCCTTCATGCTGGTCTACTACCGCGCTGGCGGCTTCGTGGCCGACATAGCGCTGGCCCTGAACTTCGTGTTCCTGGCCGCCGCGATGAGCTACTTCGGCGCCACGCTGACGCTGCCCGGCATCGCCGGCATCATCCTGTCGCTGGCCATGGCCATCGACGCCAACGTGCTCATCCTCGAGCGCATGCGCGAAGAGAAAGCCCTGTCCAAGCCGGTGGCGATGATCATCCCCGTCTCCTTCGACAAGGCCTGGAGCGCCATCCTGGACTCCAACGTGACCACCTGGATAGCGGCCATCTTCCTGTTCCAGTTCGGCTCCGGCCCCGTCAAGGGCTTCGCCGTAACGCTGACGATCGGCCTGCTCATCGGTGTGTTCACCTCGGTTTTCGTGACCAGGGTCGTATACGAATTCTGGCTCACCTCTAACCCCAAGGAGCTCAGCATATGATGGTACTCATCAAGAAGACCAATATTAACTTCATCAGCAAGCGCTTCGTGTTCTTCGCCGTCTCGGCCGTGCTGATAGCGGCCGGCGCCGCGTCGATGGCCGTCAAGGGCCTGAACCTGGGCCTGGACTTCACCGGCGGCACGCTGCTGCAGGTACAGTTCGAGGCTCCCGTCACCACCGCGCAGGTGCGCGACGCCATGGCCAAGGCCGGCCTCGAGACCTCCGTGCAGAGCTTCACCGGGCGCAACGCCTACCAGATCAAGGTGAAGGGCGCGCAGGAGCGGGTCAACGAGATCGCCGACAAGATCATGGCCGGCTTCACCGCCTCCTTCCCCGGCAACAAGTTCACTGAGGAAAAGCGCGACTACGTGGGCCCCGTGGTGGGCCGCGACCTGGCCAAGAAGGCCCTGTTCGCCGTGGTGCTCTCGCTGTTCGGCATCATCGTGTACGTGGCGTTCCGCTTCTCCAACCCCGTCTGGGGCGCGGCCGGCGTGATAGCCCTGCTGCACGACGTGTTCATCACGATGGGCGCCCTGTCCATCACCAACCGGGAGATCGACCTCGTGGTGGTGGCGGCCCTGCTGACCATAGCCGGTTACTCCATCAACGACACCATCGTCATCTTCGACCGCATGCGCGAGAACATCCGCATGTTCCCCAAGATGCCGCTTGGCCAGCTGGTCAACACCAGCGTCAACGAGACCCTCTCGCGCACGCTGCTGACCAACTTCACCGTGCTCACCGTGGTAGCCGTGCTGTTCTTCATGGGCGGCGAGGTCATCAACAACTTCGCCTTCGCCATGCTCATCGGCAGCATCTGCGGCACCTACTCCACCATCGCTATCGCCACCCCGCTGGTCTACCAGTGGGAAGGCAAAGGCAAATAAGCTGACGGCGGCAAGGTCATGAGGAAGATAAAAAGGTTCAAGATCCCGGTCTACTCCTACGAGGTGCTGCGCAAGGCGCGCAAGCACCGCCTCGACCTTGCCTCCATAGGCCTGGCGGACGAGACTGCCGTGCGCGAGCACGCCTCGGGCCTGGCGGCCGCCCTGGAACCCGCGGTGGTCTTCGAGTACCTCCCCCCGGAGGACGAGACCGCCGGGCGCATAGCCGGCGAGACCCGCCTGCCCATGACGGCGGGCATCCTGACGCTGGGCAAGAGTTTCGAGGATAAGCTGGCCAACCCGGCCGACGACACCCACAAGCGCCTGGCGCGCATAGCCGCGCAGGTCTTCATGCAGACCGCCGTCAGCGTGACGGCGGACCTGGCCGTGCGCGAGGCGGAGCCGGAAGGTTTCGAGCTCGGCCCCGCTATTTACATCGCCTCCTGCCCGGAGCCGGAGCTCCCCCCGCAGGAAGCTACCGCCGTACCGCTCTTCGAGAACGAACTGATAAAAAGTCTCTGTGAGCGCCTCGAGGCGGCCAAGATCGGCGTCTCGTTCGACACCGGCGCCTTCACCCCCAAGTATTCAGCTGTCTTCGCCCTTCCCTGGCTCTCCAAGAAGAAGAAAAAAGCCGCGGCCAGGAAGTAAAACGCCCGATGGGCTACCTGCTACTGCTCCTCTACAGCCTGCTGGCGCCGGCCATTGCCGCGCTCTACGCGGTCTTTTTCCTGCTATCCCCCCGCCGGGGCCTGATGAAAGCCCTCGGCGGCGAGCTCGGCGAGCGTCTGGGGCTCGGCGCGCCCTCCTTCAACGCGGCGCCGGTCTGGATACACGCGGCCTCCATGGGCGAAGTTAAGGCCGCCGCCAAGCTGGCCCCGGAACTGGCCGCCCTGTATGAAGCCCCCCTGCTCTTCACCTCCTCTACCGCCGCCGGCCGCGCCGAGGCCGTGCGCCTGGGCGCCGAGGCCAGGCTGGCCCCGCTGGATTTCTATCCCTGTGCCGCCGCTTTCATCGCGGCCGTAAAGCCCCGACTGCTGCTGCTGGTGGAGACCGAGATCTGGCCCGCCACCTTGTACGCCGCGGCCAGGGCAGGCGTGCCGGTCTTCATCGTCAACGCCAGGCTGTCCCCCAGCACCGCCGGGCTGTACCGCGCGCTGGCGCCGCTGGCCAGGCTGGCCTTCTCCGGCGTCCGCCGGGTGCTCGCCCAGACCGAAGCCGACGCCGCGCGCTACGAGGCGCTCTCCGGCCTGGCCGGCAAAGTGACCGTCACCGGCAACTTAAAGCACGACATGCTCGGCATTTCCGCCGCGGGGCAGGACAAGGTGAAGGATTTTATCGCCGCCGGCGGTTGGAGCGACGCCCCGGTATTTACGGCCGGCAGCACCCACCCGCCGGAGGAGCCGGTAGTAGTGGACGCCTGGCTGGAAGCCAGGAAAGCCATGCCCGGCCTCAAGCTGGTCATTGTCCCCCGCCACCCGGAGCGGCTGGCCGAGACCGAGAAATTATTGGAAAGCCGCGGGGTAACTTATACCCGCTGGACCCAGGCCGCAGGCCCCGCCGCTGATTGCCTGCTGGTGGACGCCATGGGCCTGCTGCAGGCCCTGTACGCCGTTTCCACTGTCTGCTTCGTAGGCGGCACGCTCGACGACACCGGCGGGCACAACGTGCTGGAACCCGCGCTGTTCGGCAAGCCCGCGCTGTTCGGACCCAATTACCGCAACGCCCGCCACGCCGGCGACGAGCTCCTAAAGCAAAAGGGCGGCTTCCTTACGGAAACCGCCCCTCAGCTGGCTAAAACGCTTACGCTGCTCTTAACCGCCCCGGGCGAACTTCAAACCGCCCGGAACAACGCCTCTGCCACCCTCGCCGCCCTGCGCGGCGCCACCCAGAAAACCATTCAGCTCATCCAGTCCAACTCCTAAGCGTACGCCGTCAATCGCAGTTGTGATTGGCGCCGATAGCGGTGATGATGCCGTTAGTGATCGTCAACTGCTTGCACTGCGCCGGCGCCGTGGTGGAGATCGCCACGTCGAAAGTGCCGGTGGCCCCGCCGGTTATGGTGGTGTTGCTGTGGTTATGGCTGTCATCGCCCACTACGTTGGTGCCGGGATTGCCGGTAACATCCCCGGCCAGGCTGCTATTGGTATAGAAGCCGTTGGTGACCGTGGCGGCATTGCCGGTGGCGTTGCCGGTACCGCCGTTAGCCACGGGCAGTATGCCGGTCACTTCCGACCCGGCCGCGCTCAGAGTAATGCTGCCGTTGTCGCCTATGGTGTCGGCGGTGCTGTCATAGGTGCCGCTGGTCTCGGTGCCGAGCGCGATAACGCCATCGTCGGCTATGGTGTCGGCGGTGGTGTCGTAGGTGCCGTTCGTCTCGGTGCCCAGGCTGATGCAGTTGGTGCAGGCCACGTCGCTGGCAGGGCCGTTCACGCTCGCGGACGCGGCATAGTTTCCGGTGGCGAGGTTTCCCGAAGCATCGCTTATTACCGCGCCAAGGCCGAAGCCGCTCAGGTTTATCACACCGCCGGAAGTAATGGTCATCCTGGTGATGGCAGCGGTCTTGAACACCAGGTCGTCATCTAACCCGGTAGTACCCAGGAAGTCGGTCAGGTCGTTTATATTGTTGCCGCGCAGACCCCAGGCGCCGTAACCGCCGCCGCTGACGTTGTTCACGTAGGCCAGATTGACGGCGTCGTTGTCGTGCTGCGGGTCGGCCAGGCCGACTATCTTGTTGGTATTCATATTTATCACGCCGGCGCTAACGAATATACCGGAGGCGGTCGCTATGCTGTACTGGGCCGCGCCGCTGGCCTTGAACGTGCCGCTGGAGGAAGTCGTGATGGCGCTGAAGGTGGGGTTGCCGCCGGTGTGTATGTTCTGCGGCAGCGACAGCGTGATGCTGCCGGCGCCGTTGGTCACAATCACCTGGTTGGCGGTGCCCGTCAGCGTTGCGACGGTCGGCTCCTGGGTGCCGTCGCCTATGAGCAGCTGGCCGTTAGCCAGCACGCCCGTATTGCCTACGGCCGCGGTCCCGTTGCCGAACAGGATGCCGCCGTCCGTGATGGTGTTTACGCCGGTGCCGCCGCTGCCCACACCGAGCGGCGTGGTAAGCGTTAGCAGGTCGAAGGTGGGATCGGCCGCGGTATGGATGTCCTGCGGCAGCGACAGCGTGATGCTGCCCGCCCCGTTGGTGATCAATACCTGGTTGGCCGTCTGCGTCAGCGTGGCCAGCGTAGGCTCCTGGGTGCCGTCGCCTATGAGCAGCTGGCCGTTGTTCAGCACATTGGTGACGCCGATGGCCGCGGTCCCGTTGCCGAACAGCACGCCGCCGTCGGTAAAGGTGCCCGCCCCGGTGCCGCCGTACTGTACGGCCAGGTCGGAAGCCAGCTGCAGCGCGCCGGCCGAGGTAAAGGTGGACTTGGTAAGCCCGGAGCCGAACTGGGCGTCGCCGTTGACTTCCAGCTTGGTCTGCGGGGTTATGGTGCCGATGCCCGTCCTGGCCGCGGCGCCGGTGGAAAGATACACGTCGGAGGCCACCATCAGGCCGGAGAGGCGCACCTGCGAATTGGAGCGCTGCAGCAGCTCGCCGTCGAAGGCTATATTGCCGGCCACCACCAGGTCCTCCACGGAGTCGGAGCTGTAGGGGTTGAGCGGGGTGCCCAGCACCAGGTCTCCGCCGCGCACGTTGAGCCGCGAGACGGGGCTGATGGTGCCTATGCCCACGTTGCCGCCGGTATTGAGCACCAGGCCGTCCAGCGAGCCGGCGCGCAATACCACGTTGCCGCCGCCGCTGAGGTCGGCGTTGGACTGGATGACGGCGTCGCTGTTGTTGGAGACGTTGCCCACCGACAGCGCGCCGAGGTTACCCGTGGTGATGCTGGTGCCGTCGGGGAACAGCAGGCCGCCGCCGTTCCTGGAGATGCGGATATTGCCATCTACCGTAAGTTTCCAGTTGGGGTCCAGAACCGAAATGCCTATGCCCACGTTGCCGATGGTGGAGCTGACGAAGATGGACGGGGTGGTGTTATAGCCCGTGGAGATCCAGACCACGCTGTTCTGTATGCGGTGGTAGACGGAATCCGTGACGGTCTTGGCCTGGCCGCCCACTACCAGCGCGAGGTTGGGCAGGTAATTGCCGCTGAGCGTCTCCAGGCTGGCGGCCTTTACGGGGCCGCGGTAGAAAGCCACCCGGGCTTCGCCGGTGGAACCAGCCACCAGGTAGGCGGCGGCGTTGTGAGCGAATTCCGAAGTATTGCCTCCCACCTGCAGGTAATCGTCGCCGGGGAAGTCGAAACTGATAGCCCCCACGCCGAGGCGGGAGTTAACGATGACGTCGCTAGACACGGTCATCTGGTTGCTGAAGGTGTTCTGGCCGGTGAAGGTGTTGGACGAGGCGATATAGGCCGGGATGCCGGCCATGGAGCCGATGCCGCCGGTGACCTGCAGCGAACCGTAGACGATGGTGGACGACAGGTAGACCATGTTGCCGTTGGAGGAATTGGCGTCCAGGTCGCCGTCCACGCGCACATTGCCGGAGAACGCCGCGGTGGCGGCTATCACGCCGTAGTCCGCCAGCACGCTGCCGCGCACGTGCAGCTTCTCGCGAGGTGTGTCGGTGCCTATGCCCACATTGAAAGGATTGGTCTGCTGCAGCAGCAGGTGGGAACCGGTTATGGCCCGCACCTCGTTGGTCAGGCCGGTCCAGGTATTATTGTAGGCGCCGATGGACACGGAGCCGCCGCGCGCGCCGTTGGTGGCGCGGATATTCCCCGAAGCGTAGACCCGCTCGCCGGCCAGAGGCGTGGCGCCCACGCCAAGGTTGCCGGCGTCGTTGAGCCAGAGGCGCTCGACGTTATTGGTGGCCGCGACGATATTGTTGGTCGTTAGGCCCAGGGTAATATAGTTATTGCCGATGCCGCGCACCCGCCCGCCCATGACAACGAGATCCTCGCTAATGTTCACCTCGTTATCGACGCGGTCGGAGATACCCTCGTTACCGACAAAGAGGGAGCCGTTCACGTCCAGCTTGCCGCCAGGCGCAAGGGTACCTATTCCGAAATCGCCCGCGGAAGTGATGCGTGCTTTTTCGCCGGTGATGGTGGTGTTGGGGATGCCGAACAGGATGTTGTATCCGGTCCCGGCCTCTATGGTGGCGTTAGCGCTAGGGCTGGTGATGCCCCCTGCTACGGTGCCGATATTTGCGGTGGTCATTGCGCTGTTGCTGGTCAGGAACCGGAGCGCCCCGCCGTTTATGATCTCGATGTCCCCGTCCACAGTAAGCTTCCTGGACGGGCTGATGACGCCGCCTATGCCCACTTGGGCGCCTGTGGCCGTGGCCAGGAGGACATTGTAATTGGCCGTGAGGGTGGTGACCCGCACGCTGGCGCCGTCCTCCAGGCGCTTGGCCACTACCGCGTAAGCCACGCTATTGAGCGGCTCGCGGGGGCTCAGCGTGTCGCTCTCTACCTGCACTTCCAGGTAAAGCCGTTCCCCGCCCGAAAGAATGGCTGTGGGCGGGGTGAGGTCGGCGCTGAAAATACCCTGGGTGGCCTGGGCCGTGATCTCGGGGCTCTCCCACAGGCAGGGCTGGGCGATGCCGCCGCACGCTCCGCCGCTGGCGTTGACCGCGGTGGGCGAGTTGTAGATGCGGAAATAAATATGCACCGGGCCGGTGACAGGGGCGTTGTCGCGCTCCAGGCGGCCCTGGTAGTTCAGCGTGCCCGGCACGCTGCCGGGGGCGACATCGCCGGCGAGAGCCGGGAGCGGCAGCAGCAGGGCCGCGCACAGGGAAAGAATGAGTTTTTTCATAGGAACACCTTACCTGACTACCACGATCTTGCCTTTCTTGACTGAGCCCTCGCCCTTGGCCACGAAGAAGTAGAGGCCGCTGGCCACCTTGGCGCCGGCGGAGTTGCGCAGGTCCCAGCCCACGCTGTCGATATTGTTGTTCTTTTCCACCGTGATGACTTTCTCGCCGGAAATGGTGAAGATATTTATCGTGGCGCGCAGGGTCAGGCGCGTGAAGGTGACGCCGGTGCAGCCGCGCGAGGACATGCAGGGGTTGGGGTACACATGCGCGGTCTCCATGTCGGCCTGCGGCGGGCGCCAGGAATTCACCACGCCGCTGGTCACGGTGTAGCGGCCGCCGGACAGCGCGCCGTAGCCGAGCTGGGTGGTGCTGCCCAGCAGCGAATAGGCGCCGCCGGTCTTGGGCCTGCTGTTGCCCACCGTGGTCTGCTCGCTGATAAAAAGGCGGTGGGCGCCGCCCACCATCAGCGCGGAGGTGTAATTGTAAAGTCCCCCCGCGGCCAGCGCGGCGAACAAGATTGGAACCGCAGTCTTTAACCGCATACTATATAGATATATGATAACCCGCGTTAAGTCAATGACAAATAAGTTAAATACTTGTTACGGCCGCCGACCGGCAAATCCCATAAATGATATAATTTTTCTCACTTCATGGGAATAAACAGGCCCGACCCTCGCATACTCGTCATCAGGATGTCCTCGCTCGGGGACATTATCCTGACCGCCCCTGTTTTCCGCAACCTCAAGGCCAAATGGCCCGGAGCCCGGCTGGACATACTGGTCAAGCCGCAGTTCCTGGGCGCCGTCTCCAAGAGCGCCTTCATCGACCGGGCCCTCCCCTTCACGGGCCTGTTCTCGGCCGTGGCCGCCGCCAACGCCGCCGACTACGACGCCATCCTGGACCTGCACGACACCCCCCGCAGCCGCCTCATCTCGCTGCTGGCGCGCGCGCCGATCAAACTGCGGTACCGCAAGGCCTCGCTGGCCCGCCGCCTCTTCGTAGGCCTGCGCATCCCCAGCCCGACGCTGGAGAAGCACACGCTCGAGCGCTACCTGGAGCCGCTGGCCGCCCTCGGCGTGCCGGTGGTGCATTCCGGTCCGGAGCTGGGCGACTGGAACCCCGCCGGCGACAGGCCCGAGCTCAGGAAAGGCCCGCTGCGGATCTGCGTGCTGCAGACCGCCTTCCTCGGCGATTGCGTGCTGACCCTGCCGCTGCTCAAGAAGCTGCGGGAGATCATGCCGCGCGCCGCAGTCACCGTGGTCACCCGCCCGGAGACCGCCGAAATTTTCAAGGCTTCCGGCCAGGTCAAGGCCGTCATCGAAGACAGGAAGAAGACCGCCCCCTCGCGCCTGGGCGAATTCAGCCGCCTGGCCGCCGAACTGCGCGCCGGGAATTTCGACGCGGCCATCATCCCCCACCGCTCGCTGCGCAGCGCGCTGCTGGCCTGGCGCGCCGGCATACCCGTGCGGGTGGGTTTCTCGTCCAGCGCGGGCAGTTTCCTGATGACCCACAAGGTGCCCTTCTCCTGGCTGCTGCACGATGTGGAGCGCAACCTTTCCCTGCTATCGCCCCTGGCCGAGAACCTGACCGCCGCTTTCCCGGGCATGAAGCGCGACGCCGGCGCCCCCTACGGCAAGGAAGACAAAGTTATCGCCGGCATCAACGCAGGTTCCGCCTGGCCCACCAAGCGCTGGCCCGCCGAAAAATGGGCGCGCCTGATCAGACTGCTCGCCGCCGCGCACGGCGGAAAAGTGCTGCTGGTGGGCGGCCCCGGCGAGAAAGAATGGAACGGCGAGATAGAGCGCCTGGCCGGCGCCGACAACTGCCTCAACCTGACCGGCCGCACCACCATGCCGGAGCTGATGGAGGCCATCCGCCCGCTTAAAGTTTTCATCTCCAACGACTCGGGCCCCATGCACATCGCGGCGGCGCTCGGCGTGCCCGCCGTGGGCGTGTTCGGCCCCACCACGCGCGAGCTCGGCTTTTTCCCCTACGGTCCCAATAACCGGGTGGTAGAGACGCCGCTGGCCTGCCGGCCCTGCGCGCTGCACGGTTCCAAGACCTGCCCCCGCGGGCATTTCCTGTGCATGCGCCTGCTGACGGTAGAAGAAGTTTTCCGCGCGGCCCAGGACTGCAGAAAGTCCCGCGCCGCCCATATCACGGAGGCTGCGAAATTATGACAATAGCCGCTATAGCATTAGTCCTGATAGTGCTGGGCGCAAGCGCCCGCTGGACCTGGTGGCGGAGTTCCACGCCGGGCATGAAGGTGCTCTGCTACCACAAGGTAGGCACCCCCCCGCCGGGCTCCAAGCTCAAGGATCTGTGGGTCAGCCCGAAGAAATTCCGATCCCAGGTGAAGTACCTGCTCGACAACGGCTACACCACGCTGTTCTTCTCGGACCTCAAAAAACTGCGCGACGCCGGCCAGCCGCTGCCGGAGAAAGCCGTGCTGATCACCTTCGACGACGGCTACGAGAACAACTATACCGAGGCCTGGCCCATACTCAAAGAATTGGGCGCCAAGGGCAACATCTTCGTGGTCTACAATACCATCGGCAAGACTAACCTCTGGCATAATCCCGCCTCCGAGCCGTGGGTCAACATGGCCACGCTGGAACAGCTCAAAGAGATGCAGGCCAGCGGCGTCATAGAGTACGGCTCGCACACCATGAACCACCCCCACCTTTCGGCGCTCAAGCTCGAGGATGCGGCCTGGGAGATGGCCGAGTCCAAGCGCCAGCTAGAGACCGCCTTCGGGAGCGAGATGTGCGCCTTCGCCTATCCCTATGGGGACGGCGCCTACGCCCCCGCTATCAGGGCCAAGGCCCTGGAGGCCGGCTACACTTTCGACTTCAGCTTCAAGCAGGGCAAAACGCCCTGGCCCTGGGACCGCGAGAACAGGACCATAGACCGCCTGTTCATCCGCGGCCGGGACAATAACTGGGACCTGGCGCTGCAGCTCTCCCGCGGCGCCTCGAGGCTCTAAGGTCTTTTTGTATAATAACAACGCGAGGTAAACACAAATGAAAGATTTAGGCATAGGCAAACTGGTAAGCGAGCTGGCCCGGACCAACACCGAGCTATGGCACGAGGAAGACAAGGCCCGCGTGGGCGACGTGCCGGCCATAGCCGCCGCCAAGAAGAACATCGACAAACTTAACCAGCAGCGCAACGACCTCATCGAGCGCATAGACGAAAAGGTGCTGGAGGCTATCAATGGCTGAGACCATTGGCAGCCTGGCAGACAAGATCAGCATCATCCAGCTCAAGATCTTCCACATGCGCGAGCAGCTGGAGCGCGCCGACGCCACGCAGGACCATAAGGCCGCCTGCGCGGGCAAACTGGAGGTGATGGGCACGCAGGTGCGCGACCTGGAGGACGAGCTGACGCAGCTGGTCTCCGACGTGGCGTCCGGCAAGGTCAAGCTCAAGATCTACCGCCAGTTCAAGATGTACAACGACCCCCGCTACCGCGCCGCGACGGCGAAGTAGCCCGGGTTTGCCCCGGTCTGCAGCGCCATGAGCGCTACTCGCTCATAGAGCGGGCGCGGCAGAAGAGGGCCTGCGGTCCTCCGCCGGCGAAGAACTCGTCGCGCACACAGTGCGCTCCTCAGACATTCTTCGCCGCGGCCTTAATGATAGGCCGTCCGCTGCGGACCTTGGCCCTGCGCCCTAAAATCGCTCGCAGCGCTCATGGCGCTGCAGAAGTCTTCGCAACTATGGGACCTGGAATACTCATTATCGTTTACAAGGGCATCGGCGACGTGCTGCTTACCACGCCGCTGCTGCGCGCGCTCAAGAAGGGCATCCCCGACGCCCGGCTCTATTTCCTCACGCGCCGCCCCTCGCGGCGCATCCTCGAGAACAACCCCCGCCTGGCCGGCGTCTTCTACCGCGAAGACAAGCCGCTGGCGGCCATACGCGCCGCAGGCATAGACATCTCGATGGATTTCATGAGGTCCACTTCCTCCGGCCTCTTCGCCCTGTTCTCCGGCGCTAAAAAACGCCTGGTTTTCGCCGGTCCCGGCGCCTGGCTCTTCCACAATGTCCGGCCCGTCAAACGGCAGGAGAACGCCTATACCGTATTCGACCGCCTGCAGCTGCTCGAGCCGCTGGGCATACCGCACGACGGGCCGCAGATGGAGCTGGAGTTCAAGCCGGAGAACGCGGCCAAGGCGGACGCCTTCCTGGACAGCGCCGGCGTAAAACCCGGCGAGTTCCTGATAACGTTCGACATCACCAGCCCGAGAGAGCACCGCCGCTGGGCTCCCGAAAATTTCGCCGGCCTGGCCGACGCCGCCGCCGAGCGCTGCGGCGCGCGCGCTGTTTTCCTGTGGGGTCCCGGCGAGCAGGACTACGTAAAAGCGGCCATGGCAGCCGCTAAGAAAAAGCATTTGCTCTCCCCCGATTTCGACCTGCTTGACCTGGCGGCCCTGCAGAAGCGCGCCTCGCTGCACGCCGGCACCAGCTCGGCCCCCATGCACCTGGCCGTCAGCCAGGGAACGCCCACTTTCACCGTCTACGCCCACCAGAATTCCCCGGCCAGCTGGACGCCTACCGGCCCGCGCCACGCCTGGGCCCAGGGAGATCTGGCTTCACTCTCCTTCGATACCGTTCGGGACCGCTTCCTCGCGCATATAGAAAAGATCAAAGGACTGGCCGCATGAGCTTCTCCGCCGAAAAGACCCGCGACTCGCTGCGGCAGAACCTGGCCGGCCGCCTGCTGCTGGGCCTGCTCTCGCTTACCTACTCCGGCGTGATCCGCGCGCGCAAAGCCCTTTACGAGAAGCGCGTGCTCAAGCGCCGCAGGCTGCCCGTGCCGGTGGTCTGCTTCGGGAACATCTCCTCCGGCGGCACCGGCAAGACCTCCACCGTGGTCACCGTGGCCCTGGAGCTGGCGCGCTCCGGCCGCAAGCCGGCCGTGCTGCTGCGCGGCTACCGCCGCAAAGCCCCCCCGAATAGCGTCACCGTGCTGACCAAGGGCCGGCCGCTGGTGCTCGACGAGGCCGGCGACGAAGCGCTGATGCTCTACCGCATGCTCGAGCCCGCCGGCGTGCCGGTGATAGTCTCGGCCGACCGCTACGCCTCCGGCACCGCCGCCGTGGCGCTGGGCGCGGACCTGATCCTGATGGACGACGGCTTTCAGCATTTCGCGCTGGAGCGCGACGCCGACATCGTGCTGGTCAACGCCACCGCCCCCTTCTACCGCGACCGGGTGCTGCCCGCCGGAGACCTGCGCGAGGCGCCCTCCGGCCTGGCCCGCGCCGCGGCGGTGGTAATTACTCATTGCGAGCAGGTGACGCAGGACGCCGTGGACGAACTGCGCGCCGAGATCTCGCGCCTGGCGCCCCGCGCCGAGATCGTGGAGAGCATGCACGCCCCCGAGACTTTCATAGACCCGGCCACCGCGGTGAACGTGGACCTCAACGCCCTGCGCGGCCGCCCCGCCGTGGCCCTCTCGGGCATAGGCGACCCGGCCTCTTTCGAGAACGTGCTCAAGAAAATGCAGCTGGACCTAAAACAGATCTGGCGCTATCCCGACCACCACGCCTTCACGCCGGAGGAACTCGCCGCGGCCCAGCAGACCCGCGACGGCCTGCCGCTGATCACCACCTACAAGGATTTCTCCCGTTTCCCCGCGGGCTGGCAGAGCCTGCTGGGCGGCGGTGTGCTGATACTCTCGGTAAAGATAGTTTTCCTCCTCGACGGCTGGAAGCGCCTCATGCGCGTGGTGGACAACGCCGGCAAGGCTAACGACTGATGCGCGCCTGGCCCCTGAAGAAACCGGCCCCTGGCCGCCCCGCCCCCACGGCCTTCCTGGACCGCGACGGCACCATCAACCCTAACAAGGCTGGCTCGTACATAACCTCCCCCGACCAGCTCAGGCTCTACTCCTTCACGCCGGCGGCCATCCGGCTGCTCTCGGCCAAAGGCTACCGCGTCGTGGTAATCACGAACCAGTCCGCCGTGGGCCGCGGCTACATGACTATGGCAGCCTCCCGGGCGGTAAATCTGAAACTCGTGCGCGAGCTGCGCCGGGCCGGCGCCCGTGTCGATGCGGTCTATTTCTGCCCGCACCGCCCCGACGAGGGCTGCCGCTGCCGCAAACCCATGCCGGGGCTTATCGAAGAGGCCGGCGCAGAGTTCCCGGCGGCGTTGGCGCAATCTTTCGTGGCCGGAGATAAAAAATGCGACCTGGACCTGGCGCGCCGCGCCGGGCTGAAGGGGCGATTAGTTCTCACTGGCCAGTGGCGTTCCTCGCTGGGGGCCGCAGCGGCGGCCCGCGGGTCGAAGAACCTGCTGGCGCTGGCCAGGGCCGTACCCGATTTCCGCAAAATTAACAAAGGCAAAGATTAACATGAAAAAACGCATACTCGTCTCCCAGATCGTCACGCTGCTCCTCCTGCTCGCCGCGCGCCCCGAAAGCTGGCTGCTGTTCTGGGCCGGCCTCGCCGTCATGCTGCTCGGACAGCTGGTGCGCCTGGCGGCCAGCGCGGCCATAGTAAAGTCCAAGACGCTGACCACCACCGGCCCCTACGCCGCCGTGCGCAACCCGCTCTACCTCGGCACCATGGTCATGACCGCCGGCCTGATGCTCATGCTCTCCTCCCCCTCCCGCCCGGCGCTGACCGCCGCGCTCTGGGCGGCGGCCGCCGCCGCCTTCGGCTGGATCTACTACGTCACCATCAAGGCCGAGGAGCAGTACCTGCAGTCGGTCTACGGCGAGGATTTCGTCAAGTACAAGGCGGCCGCGCCCGCCATCCTGCCCACCCCGTCGGGCCTGGCCGGCTTCTTCGACTTCTCCGCCTATTCCGCCGAGGTCTTCCGCAAGAACAAGGAATGGCGCGGCATGACGGCGACCTTCCTGCTGGCCGTCCTGGTGGCCGCCCGCATACACTATGGTTTCTAAACTCCTGCTGCTGCTGGCCCTGGCCTCGCCGGCTGCGGCGGCGGAGGCCCTGCTGGAACACCCTTACTGGACCCTGCCGGCCTCTACCGCCGCCGTCACCCCGGCTGCGGCGGGCCTGGTGAGCGGCGAAACGCTGGAATACGACATTTACTGGGGGCTGATCTACGTCGGGCGGGCCTACCTCAAGATCGAGCAGACCGTGGACATCTCCTCGCGCCCGGCCCTGCATATAGTTTCAGAAGCCCGGTCCGGCTCTTTCATAAACAATTTCTACAAGGTGGCCGACCGCAACGACTCCTGGATGGACGCAGAAACCCTGCAGTCCTACGGTTATTACAAGAAGGTCTCAGAGGGCAATTTCTTCTTCAACGAGTGGCTGGTCTTCGACGCGGCGGCAAAGAAGTATTACGGCCGCAAGATGAACAAGAAGCGCCAGATCACCGACGTGGAAGGTCCGCTGGAGGGCGCCGTTAACGACGTGCTCTCCGGCCTGTACCGCCTGCGGGCCATGCAGATCCCCCAGGGTTCGCGCGTGGAACTGGACGTCAACACCAAGCGCAACTGGCGGCTGACCATCAAGTCCGGCAAGAGCGAGAAGATCTCCACCCCTTACGGAAAGAAGAAGTGCACGCTGCTGGAGCCGATGGCGGGCGAAGAGGGCATTTTCGTGGCCAAGGCCGGCAAGCGCATGCTGGTCTGGATCACCGAGGACGAGCTGAAGGTGCCCATGATGCTCAAAGCCGAGATCTTCATAGGCTCCGTGACCGCCAAACTGGTGCGCCGCACCATTTCCCCGGGCCCCTACAAATTCCGCTAACCCCCCGCTGAACCCGGCGGGCCCATTTGTTATAATATTTATATTATGACAAAGGCTGCTTACAAGCGTCTTTCCTCCATCGTAGCCGGCTTCCGCGGCCGCAAGATCGCCGTTTTCGGCGACCTGATGCTGGACCGCTACGTCAAAGGCTCCGTAAAGCGTATTTCCCCCGAAGCCCCGGTGCCCGTGGTGCGGGTCACCTCCGAATCCTCCGTCTGCGGCGGCGCCGCTAACGTGGCCGTAAACCTGGCCGCGCTGGGCGCCTCCCCTGCGCTGGTCTCCGTGACCGGGCGCGACGCCCCGGCCGAAGAGCTGACCTCGCTGCTGGCCGCCGCCGGCGTGAGCGCCTCCGCCCTGGTGCGCGACGGCGCCTTCCGCACCATAGAGAAAACCCGCGTGATCGCCGAGCATCAGCAGGTAGTGCGCTTCGACCACGAATATCCCGCCTTGCTGGGCCACACCGCCCGCCGCGCCGCCCTCTCCTCGCTGGAAGCCGCGCTCAACGACGGCTGCCAGGCGCTCATCCTTTCCGACTACGGCAAGGGCCTGCTCGAGCCCTCCACTATAAAGGCCGCCATCGGCCTGGCCGCCCGCCGCGGCGTCCCGGTCTTCGTGGACCCCAAGGTAGAGCATTTCCAGCTTTACCGCGGCGTGGCCTGCATCACCCCCAACACCTCCGAAGCCTACGGCGGCATGCGCCAGACGCAGAAGGACGGGCAGGAACACGCCGAGAAGCTCGGCCGCGACATCATGCGCCGCCTGGGCCTGCGCTCGCTGCTGATAACCCAGGGCGAGCACGGCATGACGCTGTTCACCCGCAAAGCCTCCGCCCTGGCTTCCACCCATATCCCCACCCGCGCCCGCGAGGTCTTCGACGTGACCGGCGCCGGCGACACGGTGATCTCCACGCTGGCCCTAACCTGGGCCGCCGGAGCCACCCCCGAGGAGGCGGCCACCGCCGCCAATTTCGCCGCCGGCATAGTGGTGGCCAAGCTGGGCACCGCCTCGGCCAACGTGGAAGAGCTGCTGGAAAGCGCCAAATCATGGATAAAGACTGCCTGATAGTCATACCGGCCCGCTACGGCTCGCAGCGTTTCCCCGGCAAAGTGCTGGCGAGGCTAGGCGGCAAGCCCGTCATACAGTGGTGCTGGGAAGCCGCCGTCAAGGCCGGCCTAGGCGAGGTCACCATAGCCACCGAACATGAAACCGTTCTCGGCGCGGTACGCGCCTTCGGCGCCCGCGCCGTGCTGACCAGCCCCCGCTGCCAGTCCGGCACCGACCGCGTCTACGAGGCCGCCCGCGGCACCAAGGCGGCCTACGTCATCAACATACAGGGCGATGAGCCTTTCATGACGGCCGCCACGCTGAAGAAAGCTTTTAAAAAGCTCAAGGCTTCCCCGGACTGCCAGATCGGCACGGCTTGCGTGCGCATAGAAGACAAGGCGGACATAGCCAATCCCAACTGCGTGAAGGTGGCGATGAACAAGGCCGGGCGGGCCCTCTACTTCTCCCGCTGCCCCATCCCCTTCCACCACGAGCTTTCCGACCTGAGGGACCTGCCCTACTATAAGCACTGCGGCTTCTACATCTACCGCCGCAGCGCCCTGGAACGATTCGTAAAATTGAAGCCCAGCCCCCTCGAGCGGCTGGAGCGGCTGGAGCAGCTGCGGGCGCTCGAGAACGGCATGAACATAGCCGTGGCGGAAGTGCCGGCGCTGGGGCCGGCCATAGACGTGCCGGCGGACCTGCGGGCCGCCGAACGCTTTCTCAAGCGCGCCGGGCGCCGCTAGGACGCCGGGCCGGGCCGCCCTCCGGGCGCGGCTCTTTTCAGAGGTTTTTTTGCGCGCGGGCGCGGGGACATAATGACCAGATATATATTCGTCACCGGCGGTGTAGTCAGCTCTCTGGGCAAAGGCATTACCGCGGCCTCCATCGGCCGCCTGCTCAAGTCCCACGGGCTTAGCGTCACCATCATGAAGTGCGACCCGTACATCAACGTGGACGCCGGCACCATGGCCCCCTTCCAGCACGGCGAGGTGTTCGTCACCGACGACGGCGCCGAGACCGACCTGGACCTGGGCTACTACGAGCGCTTCCTGGGCATCGACACCGGCCGCGTCAACATCATGACCGCCGGGCAGATCTACCAGACCGTCATCGCCAAAGAGCGCGAAGGCGGCTACCTGGGCCAGACCGTGCAGGTCATCCCCCATATCACCGACGAGATCAAGCGCCGCTTCGTCAAGGCCGGCGAGGGCTTCGACATCGCCATCATCGAGATCGGCGGCACCGTGGGCGACATAGAGAGCCTCCCCTTCCTCGAGGCCGCCCGCCAGATGCGCCCCGACCGCATGCGCAACGACGTGCTCTACCTGCACGTCACGCTGGTCCCCTACCTGACCGCCTCCGACGAGCTCAAGACCAAACCCACGCAGCACTCCGTCAACAAGCTGCGCGAGATCGGCATAGACCCGGACATCATCGTCTGCCGCGCCGATAAGCCGCTGGCGCGCGACATCAAGAACAAGATCGCCCTTTTCACCAGCGTGCCGAAGGAGGCCGTGATAGACTGCCCCGACGCCTCCTCCATCTACGACGTGCCGCTGGTGCTCAAGAAGCAGGGCCTCGACGAGCAGATCATGATGCTGCTGCGCCTGCGCAGCGGCAAGTGGGACTTCGACGAGTGGACGGAGTTCACGGCACGCCTGAAGGCGGCCGCCTGCGCCGCCCCGGTGCGCATCGCCATCGCCGGCAAGTACACCAAGCTCAAGGACTCCTACAAGTCGCTCACCGAGGCCGTGCTGCACGGCGCCATCGCCAACGGCGTGAAGGCCGAGTTCGACTACGTGGACGTGGAGGCCGAGGATTTCGAGGCCCGCCTCGCGAAGGCCGACGGTCTTATAGTGCCCGGCGGCTTCGGCGACCGGGGCATAGAGGGCAAGATCTCCGCCGTGCGCTACGCCCGCGAGCACGCGCTGCCGTTCCTGGGCATCTGCCTGGGCATGCAGTGCGCCACCATCGAGTTCGCGCGCAACGCGCTCGGCCTCAAGCGCGCGCATTCCACCGAGTTCGACCCCAAGACCCCCCACCCGGTGGTGGACCTGATGGCCGAGCAGAAAGGCGTGAAGGACAAGGGCGGCACGATGCGCCTGGGCGCCTGGCCCTGCGACCTGAAGAAAGGCTCGCTCGCCGCCAAGATCTACGGCGCCGCCGCCATTTCCGAGCGGCACCGCCACCGCTACGAGTTCAACAACAAGTACGCGGCGCAGTACGCCAAGGCCGGCATGACGGTCAGCGGCGTCAACAAGAAAGTGAATTTGCCCGAGATCGTGGAGATCAAGGACCACCCGTGGTTCGTGGGCGTGCAGTTCCACCCGGAGTTCAAGTCCAGGCCGCTGATGCCGCACCCGCTGTTCTTCAGCTTCGTCGCGGCGGCGGTAAAGAACCGGAAACAGTAAGGAGACAGCGTGGCTAAACAGAACGCGGTAAAAGTCGGCAAGGTAACGTTTTCCAACGACGGGCCGCTGGCCTACATTGTAGGCCCGTGCGTCATAGAGACGGCGCGGTCCTACGAGGCCGAAGCCGTAAAACTAAAAGAGATATTCGCGGCCCTCAAGACGCCGTTCGTGCTCAAGGCCTCCTTCGACAAGGCCAACCGCAGCTCGCACAGCGCCTTCCGCGGCATAGGCATGCAGGCGGCCCTGGACTTCCTCAAGGAACTCAAGAACCGCCTGGGGCTGCCGCTGCTGGTGGACGTGCACGAGCCGTCGCAGGCCGCCAGCGTGGCCGCGGCGGCAGACATATTGCAGATACCGGCCTTCATGTGCCGCCAGACCGACCTGCTCTACGCCTGCGCCGACACCGGCCGCACCGTAAACGTAAAGAAGGGCCAGTTCCTCTCCCCGTGGGAAGCCGAGAACATCGTAAAGAAACTCGAGAACCGCGGCGCGGCCGGCATCATGCTCACCGAGCGCGGCTCCTCGTTCGGCTACGGCAATTTGGTGGTGGACATGCGCTCGCTGGAGATCATGAAGGATTTCGGCTACCCGGTCATCTTCGACGCCACCCACTCGGTGCAGCGTCCCGGCGGA
>Ga0209066_10002412_pt1 | contig 22650 bp, 23 predicted proteins | sample All_14_2_FD_187198 | JGI IMG/M metagenome (GOLD analysis project Ga0209066, IMG submission 187198) | Freshwater microbial communities in response to fracking from Pennsylvania, USA - Allegheny Zone_MetaG_DW_15 (SPAdes) (version 2) ... | reverse complement strand
AAGGCATCCTGCCCTGGGCGCTGCAGAACCCGATGGCGATCTGCTTCGACGAATATGATGCGGGCCGCCCGGATGTGATGTTCGTGATCCAGCGCGTGCTGGAACGCGACGGCAAGCTGACCCTGCTCGACCAGTCCAAGGTCATCCGCCCGCACAAGTTCTTCCGCCTGTTCGCAACCGCCAACACGGTCGGCCTTGGCGACACGACGGGCCTGTATCACGGCACCCAGCAGATCAACCAGGGCCAGATGGATCGCTGGTCGATCGTGACCACGCTGAACTATCTGCCGCATGACCGGGAAGTCGAGATCGTGCTGGCCAAGCTGCCGGGCTATGACAATCCGGAAAGCCGCGACAAGATCGCCGCCATGGTGCAGCTGGCCGACATGACCCGCACGGGCTTCGTCGCCGGCGATATTTCCACCGTGATGAGCCCGCGCACGGTCATCACCTGGGCGGAGAATGCAGAGATTTTCGGCGATGTCGGTTTCGCCTTCCGCGTCACCTTCCTGAACAAATGTGACGAGACGGAACGCCAGATCGTCGCGGAATATTATCAGCGCTGCTTCGGCACCGATCTGCCGGAAAGCGGAATGAATGTAGTGATGGCCTGACACGACTTCCCTCAGCGGGGGAGCGGGCAAAGGCAAAGGGGGCTCGGGTGGCGTCAACCGGTGATCCGAACGCGGCTTTGGAGGAATTCAAGCGGGCCAACGCGGCCTGCTTCCGGGCCGTGGCCGAACGGCCGGAGATGGAGGTGGTCTATTCCGCCGACATCGCCTCGATCTCGGGTGAGCGGGCAAGGCTGCCCTATCCGACACGCGACCTGTCGCCGGAACAGGTGGCCCAGGTCCGTGGCGAGGCGGATGCGCTGGCGATCAAGCTCAGGCATCACGACGCCGCCACCCATGCCCGGCGCATGCCGACCGGCGATGTCGCCCCGATGATTTTCCAGGCCTTGGAAGAGGCGCGGGTCGAAGCGGTCGGCGGTCGCAACATGGCCGGCCTGCGCGAGAATATCGCGGCCGCCCATGAGCTGCGCTATCGCCGCATGGGCTTCCATCGCATCACGGAACGCACGGAAAGCGCGATGCCGGAGGTGATCCGGCTGATGGCGCGCCAGGCCCTGACCGGTGCGCCGCCGCCGCCGGCCGCACGCAAGGCGGTCGACGCCTGGCGCGGTCAGTTGCAGGGGTTGATCGGTCAGCAGATCGACCGGCTGCGCGGGCTGGTCGACGACCAGGAAAGCTATGCCGAGGCCGTGCGCCGCCTGATCCAGGACATGTCCATCGATCTGGGCGATTCCTCCGCCGACCAGGACCCCGATTCCGAGGGGGAGGATGGCGACGCCGACGACGACAACCAGGCCCGCGGCGAGGATGAGGAAGCAAGCGGCGACCAGGATTCCAAGGCCAGCTCCGGCGAGATGGAATCGGCCGAATCGGCCCCCGGCGACCAGGAGATGGACGAGGCCTTCGACGAGGACATGTCCGGCGAAATGCTGGATTCCCCCGGCAGCGAGGAACCCGGCGACGCCGGGCGCATCAAGCGGCCGGAAAACGATCTGTCCAACCTGCCGCGCGAACCCTTCTACAAGGCCTTCACCAGCCAGTATGACGAGGTGATTGCCGCCGACGAGCTGTGCGATCCCGAAGAGCTGACACGGCTGCGCCAAATGCTGGACCAGCAGCTTTCCCATCTGCAGGGCATCATCGGCAAGCTGGCCAACCGCATGCAGCGCCGCCTGATGGCGCAGCAGCTGCGCGCCTGGCAGTTCGATCTGGAAGAAGGCATGCTCGATACCGGGCGGCTGTCGCGCGTGGTGACCAACCCGACCCATCCTCTGTCCTTCAAATACGAGAAGGACACGGAATTCCGCGATACCGTCGTCACCCTGCTGATCGACAATTCCGGCTCGATGCGCGGCCGGCCGATTTCCATCGCCGCCATGTCGGCTGATATTCTGGCGCGCACGCTGGAACGCTGCGGCGTGAAGGTCGAAATCCTGGGCTTCACCACCCGGGCCTGGAAGGGGGGCCAGGCGCGCGAACATTGGATCAGCCAGGGCAAGCCCGCCAATCCGGGTCGGCTGAACGACCTGCGCCATATCGTCTACAAAGCGGCCGACCTGCCCTATCGCCGCGCCCGCAAGAATCTGGGGCTGATGCTGCGCGAAGGCCTGCTGAAGGAAAATATCGACGGCGAAGCCCTGATGTGGGCGCATGATCGCATGCTGTCGCGCACCGAGGATCGCCGCGTCCTGATGGTGATTTCCGATGGCGCGCCGGTGGATGATTCCACGCTGTCGGTGAACCCCGGCAACTATCTGGAACGCCATCTGCGCGATGTGATCGAGTATATCGAGACGCGCTCGCCGGTCGAATTGGTGGCGATCGGCATCGGCCATGACGTGACGCGCTATTACCGGCGCGCGGTCACCATCGTGGATGTCGAACAGCTGGGCGGCACCATGATGGAACAGCTGGCCGATCTGTTCGAGGAAGCACCGAAAACGGCCAAGGGCCGGGGCGGAATGCGCCGCAGGGCATAGGGCCGCCTATTCCCGAACCAACGCGCGCAGATCCTTCATCAGCAGCAGGAGATGAAGGGGATCGGTGGGGCTCGGCTCAAAGCCGAAATGCTCATACCAATGCCGTGCGGCGTCGTCCTTGGCATGCACCAGCAAGGCACGAATGCCGGCAATCTCTGCCGCTTGCAGCGTGCGCAGGACAGCATCTTTCAGAAGCGCCTGTCCCAGCCCCCGGCCCTGCATGGACCTGTCCACCGCAAGCCTTGCCAACAACATGACCGGAATTGGATGGCGGGCCAGCCCTCTGGCAATCCGCGGCGGCACCCCGGCGTGGTCCACGGCCCCAACCGCGAGGCTGTAATAGGCGATGACACGGTGGTCATCCCCGCAGATCACATAGCTGCGTGCGCTGTCGGAGCGTTGATTGGCCAGAGCATGACGCTGCAAGAATACATCCAGCGCCTCGCTGCCGCAGGAAAAGGCTTCCAGCAGATGCGCGGCCGCAAGAACCTCCACCCGGAACGGCTCAGTCACTCCAGCACGCTCTTCTCACGCAGCAGGCGGGCCAGACGCGGCTTGGCGGGCGTTTCGGCGCGATCCAACACATCCTGAAAGGCCTGCCAGGCTGCATCGTCCAGATGAAACACCCGGCGATCGGACAGGGCGGACTCCGCCGCCTCGATTCCGGCCCCCAACAGGAAATCCGTCACGGAACGATGCGATTCTTCCGCTGCGCGTTGCAGCAGGGACTTCACTGCGGGCGTAGTTCGAATTTCAATACGCTCCGTCTTGGCATCGATTCTTGTCATAGCCTGCTTCCTTCCCGGTGCACGGACAATATCCGTACACCTCGGGCTGCGGCAGATCAATACTGCCCTCCGGGGCCGAATGGTCGCAGCGAAAACTGTGATCTGCACTCGCTTCCGGTTAGGATCGGCCCTATATCCGCCTTACGGGGATCAACCCCGAAGAAAAATGGCGTGCGACAACGGATTGGCTATGGCCGAATTGTTCGATATGGGGCGGTACGCGCCCTTCGTATGGTCGTCCTATGGGTTCACCTTTCTGGTGATCGGCGGCCTGTTCTGGCATTCGCTTGCCGGCATGCGCCGGTCGGAGCGCGAGGTGGAGCAACTGCGCGCCGCCCGCGGTTCACGCCGCCGGCGTGCCCAGCGTGATGCGGGCACCGATGCCGATGCGCCATCATCCCCGGACGGGGGGGCATGAGGATGGCCCGCGCCTGGACCAGGAAGCGCCGCCGCATGGCGGTGGTTGTCTCGGGGCTCCTCATGCTGGTCGTGGCAACCGGGTTGACACTCTATGCCCTGGACGACGGGCTTGCCTATTTCTATGGCCCGACGGAGCTGGTGCGCGATCATGTCCCCGCCGGCCGGATGATCCGGCTGGGCGGGCTGGTTGCCGACGGCTCGGTGGAAAAGGACGCCGATGGCGTCACCACCCATTTCGTCGTGACCGATCTCAGCCAGGAAATCCGGGTCCGCTATAAAGGCATCCTGCCCGATCTGTTCCGCGAGGGGCAGGGCGTGGTGGCGCGCGGCAGGCTTGATGCCGGCGGCCGCTTCGTCGCGGAAGAGGTGCTGGCCCGCCATGACGAGACCTATATTCCCGCCGAGGTGAAGGAATCGCTGGAACGCGCCGGCACCTGGAAGGGACCCGAATCCGTTGGCGCGGGCGCCAGACCGGCCGCCGCGCCCGACAGCTGACCGGCGGAAGGGAAAGAGGCGATGTTCGTCGAACTGGGCCATCTGGCGCTTGCGCTGGCATTGATGCTGGCCCTGGCGCAGGCCAGCCTTCCCCTGATCGGCGCGCGGCTGGGCCATGGCGGCTTGATGGCACTGGCGATTCCTACCGCGATCGGGCAGTTCCTGCTGCTGGCGCTGGCCTTCGCCGCGCTGACGCATGCCTATGTTACATCCGATTTTTCCGTGCTGAACGTGGCGCAGAATTCCCATTCGCTGAAGCCGATGCTCTACAAGGTGGCCGGTGTCTGGGGAAATCATGAAGGCTCGCTGCTGCTCTGGGTGCTGATCCTGGCGCTGTTCGGCGCGCTGGTCGCCCTGTTCGGGCGCAACCTGCCGCCCCGGCTCAAGGCCGACACGCTGGCGGTGCAGGCGATGATCGCCGTTGGCTTCATCGGCTTCCTGCTGTTTACCTCCAACCCGTTCGAGCGTTTGCCGGCCCCACCGCTGGACGGGCAGGATCTGAACCCGTTGTTGCAGGACCCGGGTTTGGCCTTTCACCCGCCCATGCTTTATGTCGGCTATGTCGGGCTGTCGGTCAGCTTCTCCTTCGCGGTCGCCGCCCTGATCGAAGGCAAGGTCGATGCCGCCTGGGCGCGTTGGGTGCGACCCTGGACGCTGCTGGCCTGGGCCTTCCTGACCGGCGGCATCGCGCTGGGCTCCTGGTGGGCCTATTACGAGCTGGGCTGGGGCGGCTTCTGGTATTGGGACCCGGTGGAAAATGCCAGCTTCATGCCCTGGCTGATCGCGACCGCCCTGCTGCATTCCGCCATCGTGGTGGAGAAGCGCGACACGCTGAAAAGCTGGACCATCCTGCTGGCCATCATCGCCTTCTCCCTCAGCCTGATCGGCACCTTCCTCGTCCGGTCAGGCGTCCTGACCTCGGTGCATGCCTTCGCGGTCGATCCGGGGCGCGGCGTCTATATCCTGGCCCTGCTGGCGCTGGCCATCGGTGGCTCGCTCACGCTCTATGCCTGGCGCGCGCCCGCGCTGAAGGGGGGCGGGCTGTTCCAGCCGATCAGCCGCGAAGGCGGGCTGCTGCTGAACAATCTGCTGATGGCGACCGCGACCGCGACCGTGCTGATCGGCACGCTTTACCCGTTGCTGCTGGAGGTGGTGAGCGAAGACAAGGTGTCCGTCGGCCCGCCCTTCTTCAACGCGACCTTCGTGCCGATCATGATCCCGGCCCTGATCGCGCTGGGCGTCGGCCCCTTCCTGGCCTGGAAGCGCGGCAGCCTGAAATCCGCGCTCGGCCGGCTGAAATATGCCGCCCTGGCCGCGCTGGCTGGTTTCCTGATCACCGCCTGGATTGTCTGGGGCAAGCCGGTGGCTGGCCTGATCGGCGTCGCGGCGGGCATCTGGCTTCTCTGCGCCACGATCTGGGAAGTGCTGGAGAAGGCCGCCATCGCCAGGCAGGGCCTGCAAGGGGCATTCGCCCGCCTTGCCGGCCTGCCGCGCGCACATTGGGGCATGTTCGCGGCCCATCTTGGGGTTGCCGTCTGTGTTCTGGGCGTCACCGGCACCAGCCTGTGGACGACCGAGGTGATCCGCGTCATGCGCCCGGGCGAGGTGACGGATGTCGGGGGGTATCAGTTCCGCTTTGACGGCACCCAGGATCTGCGCGGGCCGAACTATCTGGCCCACCGCGCGCATTTTACGGTGATGAACGGCCAGGGAACCGTGCTGGAGACGCTGGCCCCGGAAAAGCGGCGCTATGTCGTCAACGGGATGGAAACGACGGAGGCGGGGATTTCCTCCCATCTGTTCTATGACCTCTATGCCGTGATCGGCGATCCGGATGGCAAGGGCGGCTATGCCGTGCGGCTGTATCACAAGCCGCTGGTGCCCTGGATCTGGACCGGTGCGGGATTGATGATGCTGGGCGGGCTGATGTCCCTGTCTGATCGGCGGCTGCGGGTCGGTGCGCCGCGCCGCACCGCCGCTGCCCAGTCGCCGGGCGCCAAGCCCGCCCCTGCGGAGTAAGGGCCATGCGCAAGATTCTGTTTCTGCTGCCGTTGCTGGTAGCACTCGGCCTGTTCGGCTTTTTCTATGCGGGGTTGGAGGATGGGCGCGACCCGTCCGCCTTGCCCTCCGCCCTGCTGGACAAGCCGGTACCGCAATTCGACCTGCCGGCCCTGCTGCCCGATCGTCCCGGCCTTGCCAGTGCCGATCTGAAGGGTTCGGTGCAACTGGTGAATGTGTTCGCCTCCTGGTGCGTGCCCTGCCGGGCCGAACATCCCCTGCTGATGCGTCTGGCGCGCGAAGATGGCGTGGCCATCAACGGCATCGCCTACAAGGACAAGCCGGAAGATTCGCGGGCCTTCCTTGCCTCCCTCGGCGATCCCTATCAACGGGTTGGGATGGACGAGCCCGGCCGGGCGGCCATCGAATGGGGTGTCTATGGCGTGCCGGAAACCTTCCTGATCGACAGCGACGGGGTGATCCGCTGGAAATATTCCGGCCCGCTGACGCCGGAACTGGTGGCGAACAAGTTGCTGCCGCTGATCGAAAGCCTGAAGCAATGAGGCGCCTTGCCGCGATCCTGCTGGCTGGAGCGCTGGCCCTGTCGACACAGGTGGCCCGGGCCGTGCAGCCGGACGAAATTCTGCCCGATCCGGCCCTGGAAGCCCGCGCGCGAGAGATTTCCAGGGATCTGCGCTGTCTGGTCTGCCAGAATCAGTCGATCGATGATTCCAATGCCGACTTGGCCCGCGACATGCGCATCCTGGTGCGCGAAAGGCTGGTGGCAGGCGATAGCGACCGACAGGTCCGTGATTTCCTGGTCGCCCGCTATGGGGATTTCGTGCTGCTGACCCCGCCGATAAACCCCGGCACCTATGCGCTGTGGGCGACGCCGCCCCTGACCCTGATCATCGGCGCAGGCATTCTGCTGTTCTGGTTCCGTGGCCGCCGCAGGACCAGCGATGCCGGCAGCCAGCCCGCCGCCCTGAGTGCCCAGGACGAGGCCCGCATCCGGGCCCTGCTCGCCCAGGACAAGGACGAAGGGGGCCGCTCGTGACTTTCTGGATTCTGGCCGGGCTGATGGCGGCCTTCTGCGTGGCACTGCTGCTGGTCCCGCTGATGCGCCGACCGGCAACATCCAGCGACGGCGCGGCCTATGACGTGGAAATTTACAAGGCCCAGCTGGCGGAGATCGAGCGCGATCTGGCGCGCGGCGAGGTGGGGGAGGCCGAAGCCGCCGCCGCCCGGGTGGAAATCGGCCGCCGGCTGCTCGCCGCCGATCAGTCGCAGCGCCAATCCCGGGACGCGCCGGGCAAGGCGTCCCCCTTCCGTTGGGTCTGGCCGGTCGGGCTCGGTACCTCGCTGCTTCTGCCCGTGCTGGGCGTCGCGCTCTATCTGGATATGGGCAGGCCGGACATTCCGGCCCAACCCTTTGCCGGACGCCAGGCGGAACGCGCGGCCCAGGCCAGCCAGGGCGCGGAAATCGCTGCCCTGCGCCGTCAGGCAGCCAGCCTGGAACAGGCTTTGAGCGGCACGCCGGGCAATCTGGCCGATTGGCTGCGTCTGGCCGATATGCTGATGGCGCTGGAAGAATATGGCCGCGCCGCCAACGCCTTTGCCCAGGCCAGGGCGCTTGCCCCGGAAGATGCCGAGATACTGGCATCCCAGGCGGAGGCGATCATCGCCGGATCGCAAGGCTCCGTGGGCGAACAGGCGCAGGAGCTTTTGAACATCGTGCTGCAGCGCGATCCCGGGAATCTGCGGGCGCATTTCTATCTGGGCGATGCCGATTGGCAGGCCGGCCGTCGGGAGCGTGCTCTGGAGCGCTGGGCGGAGCTTCGTCGGAACGGTCCCGCCGATGCCCCGTGGCAGGGCGTGGTGGAAGCGCGCATCCGCCGGGGCGCTGCGGAAATGGGAACGGATGCCGCCCCCTATCTGCCGGAGCCGCGGCCGGCCCAGGCACGTGGCCCGCGCGCCACCGATATCGAAGCGGCCGAAGCGATGAGCGCGGAAGACCGCAATGCCATGATCGCCGGCATGGTGGATAATCTGGCGGCGCGCCTGGAACAGGCCCCGGACGATATCGAAGGCTGGCTGCGCCTGATCCGCTCCTACACCATCCTTGGCCGACAGGAGGATGCGCTGGCCGCCCTCCGTCGAGGACTTGGCGTGTTCGATGGGCGCGGGACGGAGTCCGACCGGCTGGTTGCCCTGTCGCGCGAGCTTGGCCTGACCGGCGAACAGGACGCGCTGCCGGTAGGCCCATCGGTGGCGCTGCTGGCCGAGGCGCGCGACAAGCCGCTGGTGGAGCGCCGAACCCTGCTCGGCACCGATACGGCGGAATTGACCGCCTGGCTGGTCGCCAATCCCGATGCCCTGCAGGGCTGGGTCAGGCTCGCCCATATCCAGCGCCTGTTGGAACAACCCGCGGCCGAGCGGGAGGCCCTGCGTCAGGCTACCCGGCTGGCGCCCGACAATGTCGCGCTGTGGCGCGCGCTGGGCCGGGCAGCCTTCGAAGCCAATGGGCAGAAGATCGGCCCGGAGGCGCTGCAAGCGATGGACCAGGTGGCAAGGCTGAAGCCTGACGACCTGGAAGCGAACTGGATGCTGGCGCTTTCCGGCCTTGCCGCGGGGGACCGCGAAACGGCGCGCCGGCATTTCGATCGCGGCCTGTCCAGCCTGCCCGGGGAATCGCCCGAATATCGTCAACTTCGCACCGAAGCGGACCGATTACTTCAAGGCGAATGACACCTCGGTAATCTTCCAGTAATTTCCGCCATGTAAGTAGTGCGGGGTATCGGGGAAGGGCCGAGAGGGTCAGCAGAATGCAACAGTCACGGCGCGTCTTCACCATTGAACGCCAATTGGCGACCACGAAGGGGTCGCCACCCCCGAAGCAGTCCCTGGCCAAGGGGCTGCTGCAACCGTCCGGAGATCTGGACACGATCCTGGCGGCCTTGGCCCGCATCGAGAAAAAACTGGATCAGGGTGTAACCGTCGATACGGGGGCGGCCCCGGCCGCGCCGGTTGTATCGGAAATGGAATCCTTCGCTCAGCGCGTGATCGAAGGTGAGCGGCTGCGCGCCGATCTGAAGGAGCTGACCGACGCGATCGCGCATACCAAGGAGCAGATCGCGGCGCTGCGGCCTTCGGGCTCGACCGACCGGATCGAACGGGCAGCGATCGAGCTGGACGCCGTCGTGCTCGACACCGAACACGCCACCAACCGTATACTGGCGGCCACCGAAGCGCTGGAGGAGTTGGGCGCACGCCTGTCCGCCCAGGCCTCCGATGACGTTACCTCCGGAATCGCCGACGAAATCGCCGAGCGTGTGGTGGAAATCTTTGAGTCCTGCAACTTCCAGGACATTACCGGCCAGCGCATCACCAAGGTCGTCGATACGATGAAGTTCATCGATGAGCGCGTGCATCGGATGATCGAAATCTGGGGTGAGGACAGCCTCCTGGAGTTCGCCCCGAAGGTGGAAGAGCCCGACCCGTCGCATGGCGAGGCCCTGCACGGCCCCGCTTTGCCCGAGATGCGCATCAGCCAGGACGAAATCGACGCCCTGTTCGACTGAACGGGAGCGGACGCCGCGGGTCAGTGCCCGCCATAGCGCCGTTGCAGATGCTGCTCGAACGCAGCTGCCTCCAGCGGGCGGCCGGTTGCCCCGACCAGGATGTCACGGGTGGACTGGCTGGAGCCCAGCCCATGGACATGGGTTGCCAGCCAGGCCAGCAGCGGCTTCAGATCGCCCGCTGCTATGGCCGGCGCGATGGACGGGTCTTGGTCCTGCGCCGCCTGGAACAGCTGGGCCGCACTCATCGCCCCCAAGGTGTAGGTCGGGAAATAGCCGAAGGCCCCGTCATACCAGTGGATGTCCTGCAGGCAGCCCAGCCGATCCTCCGGCGGGGTTCGGCCCATCAGTGCCGTGAACCCTTCATTCCAGGCGCCGGGCAGATCGCGCGGGGCAAGATCGCCCGCCAGCAAAGCCCGTTCCAGGCGCGTGCGCAGGATCACATGCAGCGGATAGGTCACCTCGTCGGCTTCGACGCGGATGAAGCCACGTTCGACCCGGCGAACCAGCTTCGCCAGATTGTCGGGCGCAAATTCCGGCGCGCCGCCGAAGGCCGCTTGCAGGCGTGGCGCCAGGAAGGACAGGAAGGCGTCGGACCGGCCAACCTGCATCTCCACCGTCAGGGACTGGCTTTCATGCAGTTGCATGCCACGCGCCGCCCCGATCGGCTGGCGCAGCCCCTTTTCCGGCAAGGCCGCCTCATAGAGCGAATGGCCGCATTCATGCAGCACGGCAAACAGCGCCGATAGCGGGTCCGCCTCATCATAGCGCACGGTGATGCGCCGATCCCCCGGCCAGCTGGTGGAGAAGGGATGGGCACTTTCGTCCAGCCGGCCATGCTGGAAATCAAACCCCACAACGCCCGCCATATCGCGGATCAGCGCGCGCTGCGCATCCAAGGTGTAGGGACCGCGCAGCGGCAGGGGCGCCCCGGCCCGGGCCTGCACCTCCTCCGCCTTGGGCAGGAAATCGGCCAGAAACCGCTCCAGCGCGGCGAAGACAGGCTCGATCTCGGCCATGCGCGCATCCGGCTCGAACCGGTCCAGCAGCGCATCATAGGGTGACAGGCCCAAGGCGCAGGCCTTGGCCGCGGCCGCCTCGCGCGCCAGCGCCACGACCTGTTCGAAATGGGGCAGAACGGCGGCGAAATCGCTTTTCGCACGGGCATCACGCCACACCGCCTCGCAGGCACTGCCGGCGCGCGTCATCGCGCCGACCAGGGCTTCCGGCAGGGCGGAGGCATGGACATGCTGCCGACGCATTTCCTTGAGATTGGCGCGGCGCCACGCATCCAGCGGCTCCGCCTCAGCCGCGGCGAACAGATCGCTCAGACCGGGATCGGCGATGATGCCATGGGCCAGCACGTCAAGCTCAGCCAGCTGCTCGCCGCGCGATGGCGCCGCGCCGCGCGGCATGGTCACCGACGCGTCCCAATGCAGCACCGATTGGGCCTCCGATAGCAGGGCTGCGCGACGAAACCGCTCCTCCAGCACATCCATCATCGGGGTGGAGGCGACGGAGGTAGGGTTCATGCTCAGTCCTTGCCCTGCTTCAGATGGAACATGATGTAGACGGCCAGCAGCGCCGCCGCCAGGCCGAACCAGGTGATGGCGTATTGCAGATGATCGTTGCGTATATCCAGCGTCCACTGCTTGGCCGCTGGAAGGGGGCCGGCACCTTGCGTTTCCGCCATCACGAAATAATCCGGCAGGCTGTCGACGCCGATCTGCCGCGCCGCCGCGACCGGGTCCAGCCAGAACCAGCTGTTGCGGTTGATGTCATTGTCCGGCAGCAGGCTGGAGCCGCCGCGTGCGAAGCGCAGCAGGCCGGTGATGGTCTGATCCCCCTGCGGCAGATTGTCCATCCGGAAGCGCTGCTCGCGCTCCTCGAACGGCACCCAGCCCCGCGCGATCAACAGCGTACCCTGCCCATCGGCGCGGGTCATCGGGGTCACCACATGAAAACCCGCATCGCCGGATTTGGAGCGCTGCACCCAGAACAGCTCATGGGCATGATCAAAAGTCCCGGTCACGGTGACTCGCCGGAACTCCCAATCCTCGATATCCAGCGGACCGGCCGGAAGCTGCACCGCCTCCGCCGTGGCGCGGCTATGCAGCTTGCCGATCAGATCTTCCTTCCAGCCCAGGCGCTGCACCTGCCAGGTGCCCAGCGCCAGAAGAACCAGAAGAGCCGGCACCGTCATTACGGTGGGCCAGAAACGCGGACGGAAGCCAAACGCCACGGGATCAATCCTCGCCGTCAAAAGTATCCTTGCCGGTATCTCCGGCGCGGTGATGGTATTGCAGGGCTATCAATAGACCTTTCAGCGGGCGGATCAAGGCCAGACCCGGTACCAGGATGATCGGGGGTACCACCAGAAGGTAGACCCAGACCGATGGCTGAAAGGTGAATTCAAGCCAGAGCACAAAGCCCGTGGCGAGCGCGCCGACCAGCAACATGATCAGCGGGGCGGCGCCGTCGCCGACATTCTCGCGGCTGAGGTCAAGGTCGCAGACCGTGCAACGGTCCGCGACCTGCAGGAAGCCGGAGAAGATATGCCCCCGGCCGCAGCGGGGGCAGCGGCCGATCAGACCGGCGGTAACCGGACTGACCGGCGGATAGTCATTCATGACCTCATCCCATCCGGATGAGGGGGCCAGAGCTTACTGGCCGCCCCACCAATAGACGCAGACGAACAGGAACAGCCAGACCACGTCAACGAAATGCCAGTACCAGGCAGCCGCTTCGAAGCCGAAATGCTGCGTTGGCGTGAACTGGCCCTTGCTGGCGCGGATCAGGCAGACGAACAGGAAGATGGTGCCCACAATCACGTGGAACCCGTGGAAACCGGTCGCCATGTAGAAGGTGGAGGCATAGATGCCATCGCCGAAACCGAAGGCGGCATGGCTGTACTCATAGGCCTGCAGCGAGGTGAACAGGAGCCCCAGAGCAACCGTCAGCGCCAGCCCGCGCACCAGATCGCGCTGATTGCCTTCGCGCAGGGCGTGATGGGCCCAGGTCACAGTGCAGCCCGACAGCAGCAGGATCAGCGTGTTGAGGAAAGGCAGGTGGAAGGCATCGAAGGTTTCGATCCCCTTCGGCGGCCATACCCCACCGGTGAAATCAATGGCAACCGCTTCCCGGAAATAATTCGGGAACAGGCTGGCATCGAAGAATGCCCAGAAGAAGGCGGAGAAGAACATCACTTCCGAAGCGATGAACAGCGCCATGCCATAGCGCAGGCCAAGCTGCACCACCGGCTTATGGTCGCCCGCCTGCGATTCCCGCACCACGTCGCGCCACCAGAAGAACATGGTGGCCAGCACGATCGCGATGCCGGGCACGACCTTCAGCAGGCCGAGGCCTTCCAGCGTCGGCTGCACCTTGGCCCCGAACATTTCGGGATGCATGAACAGCACCAGCCCGAAGGTCAGCAGGAAGGCACCCAGGGCACCAAGTGCCGGCCAGGGGCTTGGGTTGAGAATGTGAAAATCGTGTTCGGGTCCGTGATGTGCTCCGGCGGCCATGAACCAACCTCCCCTCTTGAGAGCGATGCTACTGTGACCGGACAGCACCGGCCTGCTCAGGCTCGGCACTGGCGGCAAGACTGCGTTCGGCGCGCTGGCGTTCCTCTTCCTCCAACGGAAAGAAGGTGTAGGACAGCGTGATCGTATGCACATCCTGTGCGTTCGGATCGTCGGCGATACGCGGATCGACGAAGAATGTCACCGGCATGTCGATGGACTGGCCGGGTTCCAGATGCTGTTCGGTGAAGCAGAAGCAGGCGATTTTCGAGAAATACTGCCCGACCTTCTGCGGCGTGACGTTGAAGGTGGCCGTGCCCCAGCTGCGCACCGCGCCGTGATTGGTCGCCTCATAGAAGGCCAGCCCCGTCTCGCCCAGCCTCAGCTCCATCTCCAGCTGCTTCGGCTTGAAACGCCAGGGCAGATCGGGATTGGTCGAGGCATCAAACCGTACCTTGATGGTCCGGTCGCTGATCTCGGTCGGGGCGCTGGTGGCCACCTGCGTCGTGCCACCATAGCCGGTCACCCGGCAGAACAGATTGTACAGCGGCACCGACGCATAGGACAGACCGACCATGCCCAGCACGACGCCCAGGCAAATGCCCAGCACGCGGCGGTTTCTGGCTTTCAGCGGATCGGCCATGGGTCAGCCCCCGCTCATCCGGGCGATGGAAATCAGATAGATCAGGACGCAGAACGCCACCAGCGCCGCCAGCACCGCCAGATTCTTCCTGTACTGCCTGCGATGCACCTCGCTGGCGAAACGCTTGCCGCCCTTGTTTTCGCTATCGGTCATGGTCATTCCGTTCGCTTTCACAAGGCCCAGCCCTGCGCGCGATCCAGCATCATCGCGGCGAACAGGGCAAACAGGTAGAAGATCGAAAAGCCGAACATCGCACGGGCGGAACGATGGCTGGCGTCGCGCAGCACGGCGATGGCGGCCACGAGGAAGATCGCGCTCAGCACCAGTGCGGTGGCCGCATACCAAATGCCCGCAATGCCCAGATACCAGGGCGCCAGTGCCAGGGGCATCAGCAGCACGGTATAGACCAGCATCTGCCATTTCGTGTGCCGTTCGCCCGCCACGACGGGCAGCATCGGCACCCCGGCCCGGGCATAGTCGCTGCATTTATACAGCGCCAGCGCCCAGAAATGCGGTGGGGTCCAGAAAAAGATCAGGGCAAACAGCACCATCGCCTCAATGCCCACATCGCCGGTCACGGCGGCCCAGCCGATCATCGGCGGAAAGGCCCCGGCGGCACCGCCGATCACGATATTCTGCGGCGTGCGGCGCTTTAGCCAGATCGTATAAACAAAGACGTAGAACAGGATCGCAGCCAGCAGCAGCCCCGCAGCCACGAAGTTGACGGCAATCGCCATCACCCCCACCGACAGCGCCGCCAGCACGATGCCAAAGGCCAGGCCTTCCGAGGCATGGATGCGGCCGGTGACGATCGGACGGTCCTTGGTGCGCGACATCACCGCATCAATGTCGCGGTCATACCACATATTGATGGCGCCCGACGCACCGGAACCGATCGCGATGCACAGAATGGCTACCGCCGCCAGAAAGGGATGGATATGGCCGGGCGCAACCACAAGCCCCGCCAGTCCGGAAAACACGACCAGCGACATAACCCGCGGCTTCAGCAGGGCCACGAAATCGGCAACCCCCGCCTCGGAGGGTCGCGCATAGTCGCGGTCGGAAAGCGTAGCGTCGGTCACGGCTCGGCTTCTGATCTTTCAGGGTTACACGGAAACACCGGAACGGCCCGGCACGTACCCCGCGAAGGCGGGACGGTACCGGGCCTGTCCGAGATCAGCCCTTGAACTGGGGCAGCTTTTCGAAGGTGTGGAAGGGCGGCGGCGAAGACACCGTCCATTCCAGGGTCGTCGCACCCTCACCCCAGTAATTCGCATCGGCGACGCGTTTGCCCCATTTCGCATAGTAGAAGGAGGCGATCACGAAGAAGATCGTCGAAGCGAAGGAGATGTAGGACCCGATGGAGGCCACATGGTTGAAGCCTGCCAGCGCATCGACATAGTCGATATAGCGGCGCGGCATGCCCGCCAGACCCAGGAAATGCATCGGGAAGAAGGTCAGGTTGACGCCGATGAAGGTCGTCCAGAAGTGAATCTGGCCCACCCATTCCGGCATCAGGCGGCCGGTCATCTTCGTGTACCAGTAGTACCAGCCACAGAAGATGGTGAAGACCGCACCCAGGCTCAGCACGTAGTGGAAATGCGCCACCACGTAATAAGTGTCGTGCAGCTGCAGATCCATGCCCGCATTCGACAGCACCACGCCGGTCACGCCGCCCACGGTGAACAGGAAGATGAAGCCGATCGCCCAGAGCATCGGCACCGAGAAGCGAATGGAACCGCCCCACATCGTCGCGATCCAGGAGAAGATCTTCACACCCGTCGGCACCGCGATGACCATGGTCGCCGCCGTGAAATAGGCCTTGGTGTCGACGTCCAGCCCCACGGTGTACATGTGGTGGGCCCAGACGACGAAGCCGATGAAGCCGATGGCGACCATGGCATAGGCCATGGGCAGGTAGCCGAATACCGGCTTCTTGGAGAAGGTCGAGATCACATGGCTGATGATGCCGAAGCCCGGCAGGATCATGATGTAGACTTCGGGATGCCCGAAGAACCAGAACAGATGCTGGAACAGGATCGGATCACCGCCGCCTTCCGGCTTGAAGAAGCTGGTGCCGAAATTGCGATCCGTCAGCAGCATGGTGATCGCGCCGCCCAGAACCGGCACCGCCAGCAACAGCAGGAAGGCCGTCACCAGCATGGCCCAGGCGAACAGCGGCATGGTGTGCAGCCGCATGCCAGGCGCACGCATGTTGAAGATGGTGGTGATGAAGTTCACCGCGCCCAGGATCGAGGAGGCACCCGCCAGATGCAGGGCGAAAATGCCCATATCCACCGCCGGGCCGGGATGACCCAGATCAGACGACAGCGGCGGATAGATCGTCCAGCCCGTGCCGGCACCGCCGCCGATCAGGGCGGACAGCAGCAGCAGCAGGAAGGCCGGCGGCAGCAGCCAGAAGCTGATATTGTTCATGCGCGGGAACGCCATATCCGGCGCGCCGATCATCAGCGGCATGAAATAATTGCCGAACCCGCCGATCAGTGCTGGCATCACCACGAAGAACACCATGATCAGCCCATGGGCGGTGATGATGACGTTCCACAGATGCCCGTCGGGCGCCCCATCCGCCAGCATGTACTGCACGCCGGGATGCGACAGTTCCATGCGCATATAGACAGAGAAGGCACCGCCGATCAGGCCGGTGAAGATCGAGAACACCAGGTACATGATCCCGATGTCTTTATGGTTGGTCGAATAGAGCCAACGCGTCAGGCCCTTGGGGGCATGATTGTGGTCGTGCTCATCATGCCCATGCGCGGCAACGGACGGATGTGCCATGGAAAACTCTCCTTGCGCGGTCCGGTTACTGGCCCAGCGGCCCGGCGGACGCAACCGCCAGGGTCTGAGGCTCGGTATTGGCGGCGTATTTGCCCTTGGCCTGTTCGATCCAGGCGTCAAACTCCGCCTTCGGCAGCGCGTGGATCTCGATCGGCATATAGGCATGGCCGGTGCCGCACAGTTCGGAGCAGAAGCCGAAATAACGGCCCGGCTCGTCGATCAGCGTCCAGCTCTCGTTCAGGCGGCCGGGCACCGTATCGGTGCGCAGCCCCAGCGAGGTCACGGCGAAATTGTGGATCACATCGGCGGAGGTCAGCAGGAAGCGGATCTTGGTGCCGACGGGCAGAACCAACGGCTCATCCACGCTCATCAGGCGCATCTGGCCCTTGGAGGCGTCGATATCGCTCTCCGGGATCAGGATCGAGTCGAAACCGAACCCACCATGATCGGGATATTCATAGGACCAGTACCACTGATGGCCGGTCACCTTCACCGTCATATCCGCATCCGCATAGGAATTCGCGGCATAGAGCAGACGCATGGACGGGATGACGATCGCGATCAGGATGAAGACCGGCGCCAGCGTCCAGGCGATTTCCAGCGGCGTATTATGCGTGTTCTTGGACGGGACCGGATTCGCCTTCTCGCGGAACCGGATGCAGACATAGACCAGAAGCGCCAGCACAAAAAGCGTGATCACCGTAATGATGATCAACAACTCTGTATGGAAGCCGAACATCTGTTCGGCCAATGGCGATTTTGGTGCCTGCAGATTGAGCTGCCAAGGATGCGGCATGCCCTGAATCGGCAAGGCTTCCTGCGCAGCGGCGAGCCCGCCCCAGAACATAGCCGCGAAGGCGGCAGCCAAGCCGACAAAATTCCGACCGATCTTCACCTCGATCCTCCTGTCCCCCGGGCCCCGGCAAAAGACCGCCCCAGTCAAAACACAAGGGTCGGCCGACCGGCGCCGCGATCCACGCTGCGGCGGGCGCCCTTCACCCCTGGCCTGACCCGGCCGGAATGTTCGGACACCCCTATGACATTTTGACTACTACGGCCCGGTTCCAATTCATGCAAGAGACGAGCGGTCGCATGATCGGCCCATTCGTCTCCGGGACCGGGCACGCAAAGCCATGCCCATCGCCGGGCTTATAAGCGGTCGTTCAAGAATATCCTAGCGGATTTTCCGTTTCCAGCCTCGCCTTTTCCGCGCTGCGTCAACGCGCCCCTGGCTCGGTATGGGCGGCCCGCGCGATCTTCCGGCGCAGGCGTCGCACCGCGAACCAGATCACAGCAACGACGAGCGGAATCGACAGGCCTACGGCCAGATCGGGGTCGACCGGAAGGCCCGATGCCTTGGCGGCCTTGGCCAGATAGCCGATCAGGCCTACGGCATAATAGCTGATCGCCGCGACCGACAACCCTTCCACCGTTTCCTGAAGGCGCAACTGCAACTGCGCCCGCCGGTCCATCGACAGCAGCAACTGCTGATTCTGCTCTTCGAGCGCATAATCGACGCGGGTGCGCAACAGATGTGCCGCACGCGATGCCCGCTTGGACAGCTTGTCCATCCGGTCCCAGACCGAATCGCAGGTCCGCATCGCCGGCCCCAGGCGTCGATCCAGGAATTCGCCCAAGCCCTGGTAATCGGGCAGGCGTTCCTCCCGCAGCTCCCTGAGGCGCCCCAGAACCAGGGCGCAATAGGCGCGCGCCGCCGAAAAGCGATAGGCCGTGGCGGCCGACAGGGCTTCGACCTCCGCCGACAGCCGCGTCAGATCGGCCAGCAGCGCCGCATCCGAAAGCCGCTCCGTCCCGCCCGAGCCCATCTTGCCCGTCAACTCCGCCAGGGCCCGGTCGATGCGCGCCACACGCGGGCTGACTTCCCGCGCAACCGGCAGGGCCAGCAGCGCCATGTTGCGATAGGTTTCGATCTCCAGCAGGCGTTGCAGCAGCCGCCCGGCACGGCGCGGATGCAATCCGCGATCCTTGACCAGGATGCGGCTGTAGCCGCTGGGGTGAATACGCAGATCGCTCCAGAACTGCGCGGCCCCGTCGGAGACGAGGCTGGAGGCCGCCGAATCCAGCGACAGCCAGTGGCTTATCGCATCCTGATCCGGCGTTGCAGCGGATTTCGCGAGCATGGCCACCTGTGTGGCCACCAGAAGATGCCCGGGCAGGGCCGCCATCCAGTCGGCCGGCAGAAGCGATGGCGCATCCATCCGGAACGGCTCGTCGAATCGCCCCTCCCGGATGAAGGTATAGGTGACGAATTCCGTGTGGCGTTCCCATTTCAGCCGGAACCCGCCGAATTCGCCCACGAAATGGCTGGCTTCCGGGGCTGGAGGATGCACGCCGAAGCGCCGACACAGCGCTTCCAGATGCAGCCGGTCCGCCTCCGCGGCGCCTTCTTCGGTCGTCAGGGCAAGGTGCAGGGCCTGCGCCGGGGTCTGCACGGCCAGCACGGGACGGGCATGCAACTCGTTCGTCAGCGCGTAACGAAAATCATGTTCATCTACGCCCGGCAGGGCCGTCATCGTGGCCTCGTCCTTTTTGTTAACCAAACCCCGATACGATGCGATCACCCCGAACGTCACCTATATAGTGATCGAAGACGCGAACCTAGCGTATATCTGTAACGGTTGGATTGCGATTCCGTGCTTTTGCGCGGGGCGCGGAAAGTGAGAGACGATGTCCGTATTGGCCGAAACCGATTCCCTGTTCTTCGGTGCAGCAGGGCTGGACCGCAGCCGGGTGGAATCCCTGGTGTCCGACACGCTGGCCCCGGCCGATGACGGCGAGCTGTTTCTGGAATTCAGCCAGTCCGAAGCCGTTGTCTATGAAGATGGCCGGGTGAAATCCGCCGGTTTCGACACCGGCCAGGGCTTCGGCCTGCGGGCCGTATCGGGCGAAACCACCGGCTATGCCCATGCGTCCGACATGAGCGAAGCGGCCATGCGCCGGGCCGCCGACACGCTGCGCGCGGTCTATGGCGGTCATGGCGGCGAAGCAGCCCTGGCACCCGCGCGCACCAACCGCGCGCTCTACACGCCCGACAATCCGATCAGCGGCCTGGGCTTCGACGCCAAGGTCAAACTGCTGGCCGAGATCGACGCCTATGCCCGTGCCCGCGACCCGCGCGTGCAGCAGGTGACCGCGACCCTGGCGGCATCCTGGCAGGCGGTGCAGATCATCCGGGCGGGAGGGGAGCGCTATGCCGATATCCGCCCGCTGGTGCGGGTGAATGTCTCCCTGGTCGTCGGCGACGGCGACAAGCAGGAAACCGGATCGACCGGGGCAGGCGGCAGGCTGGCCTTCGACCGCTTCATCACGCCGGAATCCTGGCAGGCCCAGGTGGACGAGGCGCTGCGTCAGGCCCTGGTCAATCTGGAAGCCCGCCCCGCCCCCGCCGGCGAAATGACCGTGGTGCTCGGCCCCGGCTGGCCCGGCGTCATGCTGCACGAAGCCGTCGGCCATGGGCTGGAAGGCGATTTCAACCGCAAGAAGACCTCGCTCTTCTCCGGCATGATGGGCGAGATGGTGGCCGGTCCCGGCGTCACCATCGTCGATGACGGCACCCTGCCCGACCGGCGCGGCTCGCTGACCGTCGATGACGAGGGCACGCCCACCTCCTCCACCACGCTGATCGAAAACGGGCGGCTGGTCGGTTATATGCAGGACCGGCTGAATGCCAGGCTGATGGGCATGACACCCACCGGCAATGGCCGACGCCAGAGCCATGCCCATATGCCCATGCCACGCATGACCAATACCTATATGCTGGCGGGCGACCGGGCGCCGGATGAAATCCTGGCTTCGGTCAGGAAGGGGCTCTACGCCGTCAATTTCGGCGGCGGGCAGGTCGACATCGTCACCGGCAATTACGTCTTTTCCTGCACCGAGGCCTATCTGGTCGAGGATGGCAGGATCGGAGCGCCGGTCAAGGGCGCGACCCTGATCGGCAATGGCCCCGATTCGATGCGCAAAGTGTCGATGGTCGGCAATGATATGGCGCTGGACCCCGGTATCGGTACCTGCGGCAAGGATGGGCAGGGCGTGCCGGTTGGAGTCGGCCAGCCCACGCTGCGGATCGACGGCATCACGGTAGGTGGCACCGCAACATGATATTCTTTCGCTTTTCGGCTCCGCCGGGCCTTCGCTTTTCGGTTCTGCCGGGGCTGGCTGCCCTGGCCCTGCTCGGCGCCTGCAAGGAGGATACCCAGGCCAAGACGCCTGTGGTCCCCCCCACCGGGCCGAGCGCCGTCGTGAGCCTGGACCTGACCGATTTCCAGCAGGAAATGGTGGATGGCCGGCACCGCTATGTGCATCAGCGCCGCTTCAGCGAAACGGCGGGGGTCGGTGCCACCATCACGCGCGGCAAGGTCTGTGTGCAGAACGGAACCGAATGCGTCGATGCGCTGACCAATTACGCTCTGCCGGCGAATGGGGAATTCGTGCAGCCGAACTCCCATTTCGCCACCCCGCTACCCCAGGATCGGATCACGCTGGAATATTGGCTGACCGACGCCAATGGCCATCAGCTGACCCTGAAGCGGGTGGTGGAAACCAATGGCGCGACGGCAACGGTTGTCGGGAATTAACCGGCCCACGCGTCGTGCTCGGGCTTGACCCGAGGACCTTGCGCCACGCGGATACAGGTGGTCGGGTCAAGCCCGACCACGACGGGGTTTCTTATATTCCGTCGCCCTCGGACCTGATCCGAGGGCCTCTTTCCAGTCGGGCGGGAGCACGACGCAATTCAGAACCCGAACCCCTCGCCCGCGCCCATCAGGGTGGCGATGCCGACACCGACGAACAGCACCGCGGCGGCTGCATGCACCCAGCGCACCGGCAGCGCAGTCGCCGCTTTTTCCCCCAGGAAGACCGCCGGCACATTGGCGATCATCATGCCCAGCGTGGAGCCTGCCACCACCCAGAACAGTTCGCCATAACGCGCGGCAAGGCCCGCCGTGGCGATCTGCGTCTTATCGCCCATCTCCGCCAGGAAGAAGGCGATCAGCGTGGCTGCGAACACGCCGTGCCGGGCAAGCCCGCTGGTTCCATCTTCGTCCTCGTCCAGCTTGTCGGGTATCATGATCCAGGCCGCCATGGCGATGAAGCCGAGCCCCAGAATCCAGCGCAGCCCTTCGGGCGGCACCAGCCTGGTAACCAGCTCGCCCAGCGCGCCGGCCAGAAAATGATTGGCCAGGGTGGCGATCAGAATGCCCCAGACGATGGGCCAGGGTTTGCGGAACCGCGCCGCCAGCACGAAAGCCAATAGCTGCGTCTTGTCGCCGATCTCCGCCAGCGCCACGATACCTGTCGAAACCAGGAAGGAGTCCACCATTGTGATTCTTGTCCATGGGGGCCGGGCGGGCCGAGACACGTATGGCGATGCCGCGCCTGCCCGACCCCCTTTGCCCAGGGACGTGGTGCGGTATCGCCATCGGTCTCGCCAATCCCCCGCGCGGAACGCGGGGCCGGAAGCGCCATGATCGCCCCATCCGGCACGATCAAGTCTGTTGACGCATCCCCGTCTCCTTCGCATCCCGCTTGCGGCGGGCGGACGGCGGCTACTCCCCAATGACTGGGAGGGTATGTATCAGAGCATCCGGCCGAGGCCAAGTCCCTTCAGACGAACCGCCCTACGGGGCAATGTCATCCTGCCACAGCGTGGTGCGGTTGCGCCCCTCGCGCTTGGACACATACAGCGCCTTGTCCGCCCGCTCGATCAGGCGTTTCAGGCTTTCGCCCGTGCGCACCATAGCCAGCCCGAAGGATGCGGTGACAGGCAGCTCCAGCTCCTCCTGCACGGGAATGGGCCGGTCGGCCAGGGTTTCACGCAGCCGCTCCA
>Ga0209066_10002411_pt1 | contig 22660 bp, 24 predicted proteins | sample All_14_2_FD_187198 | JGI IMG/M metagenome (GOLD analysis project Ga0209066, IMG submission 187198) | Freshwater microbial communities in response to fracking from Pennsylvania, USA - Allegheny Zone_MetaG_DW_15 (SPAdes) (version 2) ... | reverse complement strand
TGGACGTCGAGTCCGATGTGAGTACACTCGTTCATGGCCGGTCCCTCCGTATGTCGGCGCCGCGGGGTCATTCCCGCCGTGATCCACGTTATATGCGGATTCGGGCCGGCCATCTCATAGTGACTAGATCGACCCGCTCAACCACTTGCGCAGTGACACTCATGCGCGTACGCTTACTGGTACGATACCGCGTACTACGGAGGTCATCATGCAACCGCTTCGACTCGATGAGGACATCCGCCCGCTCTCGGAGTTCCGTTCTGGTGTCGCATCGTTCATCAAGCATGTCAGCGATACCCGCCGGCCGCTTGTCCTCACCCAGCACGGTCGTGGCGTTGCTGTCGTCGTCGACATCCGCGAGTTCGAGGCGATGCGTGAGAGGCTCGCCATCCTCGACGACATACAGGTGTCACGCGCGCAGATCGCCGCCGGTGGCGGGACCCCACATGACGAGGCCAAGGCGCGAGTGCTCGGCAAGCTCAGGTCATGAGGATCATCTGGTCGGATCGTGCCCTCGAGCGCGTCGAGGAGATCGCCGCCTACATCGAGCAGGATGACCCTGCGGCAGCGGCGCGTTGGGTGGAGGAGTTGTTCGCTGCCGTTGACAGGCTCGGCGACTTCCCGGAGATGGGAAAGCCCGGTCGCGACGTCGCCACACCCGGAATCAGGGAGCTTGTCATCGGGGACTTCCGGGTCTTCTACGAGGTCGGCGTCGACATTGACGTCCATTCCGTGTGGCGTGCGAGGCAGTTGGTCGATGAAGGCGAATTCGGGGCGATCTGACCCGGGCGTCGAGCAGAAAGCGCGTCCGTGTACGATAGGCTCGGGTTGGGGAATCGGGCGGGGCGCGCTTCAACTCACGCCCTAACCAGTTGATATGAGATTGCCGGTCAACCCGCGATCGCTCACGGTCCTCTCTGGTTCTTGGTCGGTGCAAGCGGGCGGGCACATGGAAGCGGCGCTCGACCATGCGGATATCCGGGGATTTGAACCCCACATCTCGGTCGGACTGGAGCCTGCCTCAAACCAGACGCGCGCCTACACGTGTCGCATAACGTGATCGAGGATCTCTCCGGAGTGTGGCGCCCGCCCGCATGCATGACATCTGCTATCGGGCCGGACCGAGGTTGTCGGTCATCAGGCCCCAGACGAACCCTGAGAGCTCGCGCGCGGTGGCCACGACAGCGGTGTGCGCTCGTTTGCGTGCCGAGATCGTGCGGAATGTGCGGTTGAGGCGCACCTGTGCCGCCCACGAGTAGGCCGCGACCTCAGGCGGCATCCCCTCGAGGCGGTCTCTCAGTTTGCCGCGGACCGCCGGCGCGTGCCGGGAAGTGGCGCGTGTCGGACCGTCCTGACCTGGACTACACGGGAATCTCTCTCTGGCTTGCGGATTCACCGTGCAAGCCGCTGGGCTACGACCGTCCGATGCGCGTTGCCCGACGGCTGCTCACGGGCTCGTCGGGCAGTACCTAACCCGGGCGTCAACCCGACGACGCCGTGTGAGCTACACTCGGGTTGGGAGCGGGCGTAGGCGCTTCAGCTCACGCCCAAGGACGCCAGACACACAGGGACTGCCATGACATTCTTGCCCGCAGGGTTCGAGCCTCCGGCCGCACTTGAGACAGAGACGTTTCGACTTCGGCCTATCACGATTCACGATGCCTTCAAGGACTATGACGCTGTGATGTCCAATCGTGAGCGGCTTTGGAAGCGCTTCGGCCAGATATGGGGTTGGCCGGCACCGGATCTGACGCTTGAGCAAGACATCATCGACCTCGCGTGGCACCAGAAGGAAGCGCAGCTGCGGTCTTCCTTCAACTACGCCGTGATGAACCTGGACGAGACGTTGCTCCTCGGGTGCGTCTACATCGATCCACCCGTGCTCGATGAGACAGAAGCGGACATCTGGTTCTGGTCCCGTGAAGACCACCATGCCTCGGCTGACTTCGGCACTGAGCTCGGGATGCACGTGCTCGACTGGCTGCAGCGTTCATGGCCGTTCAAGGTGGTCTCGGTGTGCGGGTCGATCACGCACCTGCAGCCGCATGGAGGTGTCTAGCGGCGATTCCCGCCGGCTCACGCGCGGTACGCTGGCCTCAGCCGCTCGTCTCGCGGCTGAAGCGCAGACACGCTGGGCAGCATCGCCAGAAGCGAACGTGCTACTCCGCCGCCTCCACCAGCGCCGCAAGCTCGGCGTCCATTCCGGCGAGCGTTTCCGCAGCGGCATCGAGGTCGTTCAACGCCTCGTTTCGCGAGTCCCTCGTGACACACATGCTGGCCTGATCTGCTGCCTTGAGAAGCGAAACCATCGCTGTCTGAGCGGCTTCCCCGAATCCCCCCTCGATCCGGTCGACGGACCGCATCCATGTCTCACCCAGCCCATCGGCCATCGCAGCCGCGTACGGCTCCTTGTACGCCTCACCGGAGACTACCTGTGCGCGAACGGAGGCCACGTCCTCAGACAGGGTGTCGCGCTGGTCGCGAATGAACTGCGCAAGCCGACCCTTCGCCTCAGCAACCTCGGCCTCGGCGGTCGGGTGCTCAACGATCACCGCAACAAGATGCTTGATCTCGAACTCGTTGGTGCTCTCCAGCAGGCCTTGTGCTAGGAACAGGTGCTTGGCTTGCTCTTGCTTCTCGGTGACGGAACCATCGGGGTCGTTCTCACCATCGAGCCCCAGTGCTTCTGCGTAGAGGTCGAACGCCTGCTTCTGATCTCCCGCCTCCAACGCCTCGTCGGCGCGTGCCACGATCTCTGCGAACTCCTCCGAGGCCGGAGGCTCGGAGTCCCCAGCCTCCGTGCAGCCGATCAATGACAGCGCCAGCGCAAGGGCCAGCGCAATTGCGATCGCTCTGACGTGCTTCAAGAGTCCTCCCCATGAACAGACATCACCGGCCTCACAACCTTCCAGAGTCTACCATCCGATCCGTCTAACCCACGCTTCGAACAAGGGCGCTCCGTCTGCAGGTCAGGCGCAAGAACGCGCGCCAGGCACACATGCTGCGGAGTCTCCTGTGGTAGTATCTTTGGTACCAAAGGAGGTACCGTCAATGAGTGCAATGCCCAACATCGTTCCCATCAGCGAACTTCGGCAGGACGCGTCGTCGATCGTGCGCGAGGCGTCGGTCACCGGCGACCCCGTCTTCATCACCCAGCACGGCCGTGCCTCGGCGGTCCTCATGAGCGCCGGCGCCTACGAGCGGACGCAGCGCGAGCTCGAGATCCTGCGCATCCTCGTGCAGGGCGAGATCGAGGTCCAGGCCGGGGTCGGGTACGACATCGACGTCGTCATGGCCGAGGCGGATGCGCTGCTGGAGCGGCCGTGACCCGCGGGATCGACTTCACTCCGCGGGCGCGCGCCCAGTTCCTTGCCGCGGTCGAGTACATCCGGGCTGAGCGCCCCTCGGCCGCGCGGGCATTCCGCGACCGCTCCCTGGATGCGCTCAGAAACCTTGTCCGCTTCCCTGATTCGGGACGGACGATCCCTGAGTTCCCAGAGCTCGGTTTCCGCGAGGTCCTCGTCGGCAGGTACCGCTTCTTCTACCGGCTCCACGGCGATGTGATCTGGGTCGTCGGCGTCTGGCGCGATGCGCAGATTCCGGATGACCCGGCGTAGCGGCGTGGCGCCTGACTTCGAGCTCGAATCGCAACCCTCCCGCCCAGATGACTTCAGCACAGCAGTCCGTCACCCGCGCCTCCAGGCAGGCGGCGCACCTCGTGGGGTAGACTCGGGTGACGCGCTCGTCGAGATGCCGGATGCACGCGTGGGAGGTGGCGAGACATGGGGATCAAGCTGGACTCTGAGACCGAGCGCTACCTGCTCGAATCCATCAAGCAGTTCTTCGTTGAGGAACTCGAGGAAGACATCGGCGACCTCAAGGCCCGCGCGGTGTTGGAGTTCTGCATCCGCGAGATCGAGCCGAGCGTCTACAACCGGGCGATCGCCGATGCCCAGGCGTTCGTGCAGAATGCGGTCTCGGATCTCGACGGCGTCCAGTTCGAGCCGGAGTTCGCGTACTGGAAGCGGTCGGGGAGCGGCAGCTGACCCGCGCTCCGTAGACCGCGCGCCCCGCGCATGCGCTACCATCTGACGCATGCCACAGCAGCTGATCCTCCCCGCGACCATCATGTCCCTCGCGTTCGTCTTCTACACGACCGGCGTGTGGTCGGAGCGCGTCCAGCGCCGCCTCACCGGCCGCCACGTGGCCCTCTTCTGGCTCGGCATCGCATGCGACGGCACCGCCACGTACCTCATGCGGCAGCTCGTCATCGCGGGCGAAGACCCGGGCCTCATCCACGGCATCACCGGCCTCGGCGCGTTCGTGCTGATGCTGCTTCACGCGCTGTGGGCCACGTGGGTGCTCGCCAGGGGCAGTGCCGAGGCTCGCGCGGGCTTCCACCGCTATAGCGTCGCCGTGTGGGCGATCTGGCTCGTTCCGTACGTGGGCGGTATGGTTGCGGGCATGATGCGCGGCGCCGGGGGATAGCGTTCATCGCCGCCTGAGAACCCTTCATCCGATGGGGGTCCCCGGCCCGCTCAAGCCAGCACGCGTGAGTGCCGAATACCACACTGGAGGCAGCTTTACGTGAGGCTGCGTACACACTCGTCTTGAGGGCCAGGTGGTGTGCCATGCGGCAGGGGTATCGCGCATTCGTCCGTACCGTGCTCCCGAGGACCTTCCGGGTGGTGACCGCCACGGTGCTCTCCGTGCTCCTGGCGTTCCCGCCGGTCGCGTATGCGGCCCCCGCTACGGTCTACGTCACCTACGACATCACCGAGGACACCACGTGGTCGGCGGGATCCCTGTACGTCATCCTCAAGCGACCCGAGGGCTCAACAGCGTACAACCCGGTGGTCAAGCCGGGTGTCACGCTCACCATAGAGCCCGGTGCGCAGGTGGTCTTCGGCACCGGACAGGTCACCCTCGGCGACGACCAGTACGAGCGCGCTGATGGCCTTCAGGTGAACGGTGCCATCAGGGCACTCGGCACGGCCGATGCGCCGATCGCGTTCACCAGCGCGACGAGCTGGGACCGCATCGAGATCAAGCAGACCTCGGCCGCGAATCCTGTCGACGCGGTCTTCCAGAACTGCGTTTTCGAGTACGGGCTCACCATGCTCGACATACGGGAGGGCTTCGCCGAAGGCGGCAGCGATGTCGACGTGAGCGTAAGTGGTTGTACCTTCCAGAGTCCCGCGGCGCTCGACAACTACCGCAAGGGCATCGCCATCTACAGCGATCTTGGCGACAGGACGACCTCGCGCGGCACACTCGTCGTCACCAACAGCAGCTTCGCCGGATTCGGCACCGCGATCTGGTATCACAACCAGACGATCGAGCGTGAGGATGACATCGACATCACCATCGATGGGTGCACGTTCGACGACAACGGCTTCGTTGGGCCGGTGCCAGGTGTGACCGGCGACGTGTACCGTGCCCCTGTGGTCCTCCAGGGCGGCGATGCCATCCGCATCACTGACAGCACGTTCACCACCTACCCCTCGGCGAGTCAGGCGGCGGTCTTCTTCGGTTACGACTACAACGGCTCGAACTACCCCCGGAGCGCGAACCTCTGGGGTAACACGTTCAGCGGCGGCGGCTCCGGAGCGACACCCCCGGTGCTGTATCGCCAGGGGATGCGCATCAACGATGATGCGGCCGAAGGCGCGCCGAACACCTACGCCGGGTACGCCGCCGATGCGCTCTACGCGACCTTCGTGGTGCCGAACGCGGGCACGGACGACAGTGACGCGTACTGGGGGCCTGTAGGCCTCGACTACCGGCTCTCCGCGCAGGTTACCGTGGGGCGCCGGCCTACTGAGGCGAACCCGAGGGCTGGTTCACTCACGGTTGGCGCCGGTGTGACAGTCCGTCTCGCCGAGGGAGGCTCGGTGGCGGTCAACTCGGCGCTCAGGGCGCTGGGCACCGCAGAGGACCCCGTCACGTTCACCGGCTTCGACGGCGGGACCGTCGGATTCCTCGACTACAACGGAGAGTCCGTCTTCAGGCACGTCATCTTCGAGCACATGCTCGAGGGTCTCGTCTTCTATGGCATGGATGATGCGTCCTCGCCGGAGACCCTTGTCATCGAGGACTGCCTGTTCCGGGACAACGTGCAGAGCGGCATGATCTTCTACGGCCCTGGCGCAGGCACCATCAGCAACAGTGTCTTCGAGGACAACGGGGCCAACGGCTTCACGAGCTCCGCCAACGCAGCCGATGAGCAGCGTCTCGTGTTCAACGGGTGCACCTTCCGAAACAACATCGGCACGGGCGTGAGTGCTGACAGCACGTACGGGCTCACGTTCCGGAACTGCCTGATGCACGCCAACGGCGCCAGCGGTGTGTACGTGGATAGCTGGCGAATCTACCAGAGCGTCGGCGCAGCCGACCCCGAGAAGTACGTACATCGGTTCATCAACTGCACCATCTCGGGCAACGTCGGGCACGGCATCGAGAGCGGCGAGAGCAACGCATTCAGCGCATGGTACATCTCGAGCAGCATCCTGAGCGGAAACGCGGCGGGCGATGTCGGCGCCGAGGCGAGCACTGTCGGTGGCATCGTCTACTCGGCGGTGTCCTCCGCCGAGGACGAACCACTGCTCGGCTGGGAGTCGATCGTGGCCGACCCGCAGTTCGCGGATCCGGCCAGCGGCGACTTCCACCTGAAGTCGCAGGCAGGGCGCTGGAACGGCTCGGCCTGGGTGACCGATGCCACCACGAGCCCCTGCGTGAACGGGGGCGATCCCGGACTGGCGTACGCGAGCGAGCCCGCACCCAACGGCTCCCGCGTGAACATGGGCATGTACGGCGGAACTGCCGAGGCCTCGAAGGCCGACGGCCCTACGCTTCCGGGATCGGTGGCCGGCTTGGTTGCACGGTCGACGGGCGCGAACTCGATCACTCTTGAGTGGACAGCGAACTCCGGCGCTGAGGGCTATGAGATCCACAGGACCGAGTCGGCGCTCCAGGAAGACTACTGGGTGAACCCGAATATCTCGCCCTGGCTCGATTCGGTCGTCGTCGCAACGCTCGACGGCGCTGCCAACGGCTTCGAAGACACCGATGTGTGGGGCGGACAGTACTACTACTACGCGATCCGCGAGTTCCGCACAGTCGGCGACACCAAGCTCTACGGTGGGTTCTCGCCGCTGGCTGTGGCGACGCCGGTTCCGAGCGCGCCGCAGAACATCGGCGCGACGGCAGAGAGCTCCACGCGGATCCGGGTGGCCTGGGACAGGATACCCGGCGCGTACTGGTACCGCGTGTGGTACCGCCCTGTGGGGTCTGGTACGTGGGACTACACGGCACCCCTGACGGGAAGCGAGTACGACCCGATTTGGGAGTGGTATCACGAGGGCCTGGCGCCGGATACGTCGTACGAGTACTGGGTGGAGGGCGCGTACTCCTCGTACCGGCAGTGGGCCGGCTACACCTACCACTGGGGTGAGGACTCCATGATCGTGTCGGCGGCCACGCTGCCGGACAATGGGGCACCCGTGCTCAGTCCGATTGCGACCATCAGCGCCCCAGAGCAGAGCCCGATCACCTTCACCGCACAGGCGACCCACGCGGGCGGTGGGACGATCGTGTACTCGCTCGAGAACGCACCCACGGGTGCAACGATCGATCCGGCATCCGGTGTCTTCACCTGGACGCCCACCGAGGCCCAGAGTGTTCGTCACTGGTTCACAGTGAAGGCGAGTGTGGGGGCCGCGTACGAAAGGCGTACCGTCAAGGTCCAGGTGACCGAAGTCAACGAGGACCCCGTGCTTTCCGCGATCGGGGACAAGACAGTCGCAGCGGGAAGCGAACTCCGATTCACCGCCACAGCCACTGACGTCGACCTGCCTGCCCAGGAGCTCGAGTTCAGTCTTAGCGGGACTGTGCCCACAGGCGCGGCGATCGACCCCACGAGTGGTGTGTTCACCTGGACACCGACGGTCGACCAGATCGGAGAGCACACCTTTGGAGTATGGGTAGTCGACCCGTACTTCGACCTGTACTCCTTCCCGCCGGTCGGCTACGACGCGCAAAGCATCACCGTCACCGTCGTGGCTGCTGCAGATGAGAACACAGCCCCGGTCCTTGCTCCAATCGGCACCAAGTCGGTGGCCGAAGGAACGCAGCTCGCGTTCACCGCCTCGGCCACAGACGCCGATATCCCCGCGAACACCCTCACCTTCTCGCTCGGGGCCGGCGCGCCTGCAGGCGCCGCGATCACCGCGGCAGGAGCCTTCACCTGGACGCCCACCGAGGCGCAGGGTCCCGGCTCCTACCCCATCACGATCAGGGTCTCTGACGGTGAACTCACCGACAGCGAGACCATCACGGTCACCGTGACCGACTCGGGCACGCCGCCCGTCGAGACGGAGCTCACCCCCGTTGCTGGCGCTGGTCGCGTGGAGACCGCGATCGAGGCCTCCAAGCTCGGCTTCGCCGATGGCAGCTCGGAGTTCGTGGTCATCGCCACAGCCCGCAGCTTCCCGGATGCGCTTGGCGGCTCAGCACTCGCGGGCGCGCTGCACGCCCCCATCCTGCTCACCGAGCCAGCGGTGCTTGCCGACGCCGTGAAGGCGGAGATCGCACGTCTGGGGGCGAGCCACGTCATCGTGCTTGGCGGGACGGGCGCCGTGAGTGCTCCCGTCTACGCCGCGCTCGACGCGCTCCCTGGCGTTACCGAGATCGAGCGTATCGAAGGCTCGACGCGCTACCAGACCGCCGAGAAGATCGCGGAGCGTACCATCGCCGAGAACGAGGCATGGGACGGCACCGCATTCGTGGCGACGGGGGAGAGCTTCCCTGACGCGCTCGGCGCCTCTCCGCTAGCGGCAGCCAAGGGCTGGCCGATCTACCTGGTGCATCCCAACCCGGCGAACCAGGACGCGCTTGTCGCCGCCATGGACGCGGATGGCGTTTCCTCCGCGTTGATCCTCGGCGGTACTGGCGTGGTGCCGGCCACGCTCGAGGCCAAGCTCGACACCGCCTTCGGTGCGGCCGAGGTCGACCGCCTCTCGGGCGCGAACCGCTACGACACGGCGGTGGCCGTGGCCACCTACGGTGTGGAGCAGGCGGGTCTCGGCTGGAACCATATGGCGTTCGCTACCGGTGAGGACTTCCCGGATGCGCTCGCGGGCGGTGCGCTCCAGGGTGCGAGCGGGTCGGTCATGCTGCTCGCGTACCCCGGTTACCTGCATCCGGGTGTGCAGGCCGCTCTCGTTGCCAACAAGGCCGACATCACTGAGGTCCGCTTCCTGGGCGGCACGGGTGCTGTACCGCAGGCGATCCGCAACGCCGTGATACAGGCGCTGCAGTAAGAGGTGTCCGCGCGTGAACAATGGCCCCGGTCACCCGGTGAGGTGGCCGGGGCCTGCTCCGCCTCAGTTCCGGTGGACGGCCACTCGCGCTCTCGGTCATAATCGGGCGGCGACCAGCCGACACACGCGAGAGGGGCGTTGCGTGGCCGAACACCACTTGGACCCGTCACTGGTGACCGGTGACCCGCTCGTCGACGAGCAGCACCGGGCCATCCACCAGCTGCTGGATGACATCGAGGTGGCCGATGACCGGCCCGATGAGCTGATGCACGCGCTCGAGCGGCTGATGGATCACGTGGACTGCCATCTGCTCACCGAGGAAGACCTCATGCGGCGCTCGGGCTACGACGTCGCGCTCGCGGAGCCCCATATCGCCGATCATCGCCGGCTTGCGGAAACCGCGCGCTCGGCGGTACTCGATTTCCGGGCGGGCACGCTGGTGACCATGCAGCCGCTGGTCGACCTGCTTCGCGACTGGCTCACCAGCCACGTGGGCGAGTACGACCAAGCGCTGATCGACTTCGTGCGCGAGCAGGCCACCGGCGCCTGAGGACGCTACTGCGCGTTCGCTCGCATGAACGCCTCGGCCGCCTCGGCTCCACTCACGTGGCACGTCTCGCAGTACAGCGGGTCGTGGCACTCGAAGCAGCCCTTCGCGCCCTGCTCGGCCACCGCGGTGAAGTGTTGCTTCACCCAGGGCGTCCCGGCGGTGCTGGCGGGGTGGTGGCAGGCGTTGCAGAAACCGGTGCCCGCAGCCTCCGCCTCGTTGCGCGCGTGGCACGTGGCACATCCCGCCGGGTCCTCGAGGCCGAGCGCACCGTGCCCGGTGGCGAAGCTCGCCGGGTGCGGCATCTCCAGACCGCCGTGGCAGTCGGTGCAGTACTGCTTCGTGTGGCACGTGTAGCAGGTGTTGACCGTCTGTTCGTAGCCGAGGTCCGCAGGCGCCTCGCTGTCGTGTACCTCCTCCAGCCCGGCGACCCACTGCTCGGCCTGTGCCACGCGCGACGCCTCCTCGGCATATGCGGCGGCATGGCCACCGCTCTCGCCGAACTTCTGGTACCAACCGCCTGCGTCGTGGCTGGCGGGAACCAGGTCGAAAGCGGGAGTGTGGCACGTCGCACATGTGCCGGGCGCCTGGGCGTCCGCCTCCAGGCCGTGGCAGCGATAGCACGCGTCCATGGCCATCCAGTCCTCGTGGTACCGGTTGCCCTCCTGCGTGTATTCGATGCCCTCCTCGGGATGCGCCACGCGGTTGTGGCATGAGGCGCAGGTGATGCCGCGATCGGTGTGCGCGGCGTGGTCGATGATGATGCCGAAGGATGGGTTCACCTCACGCGTGTCCAGATCGTGGCACTGGGTGCAGAAGTGATCGCCCATCTCGAGGGCTACCGAGTGGTTCTCGTTGAGCGGCATGGGGTAGGTGCCCATGACGGTGGGGATGAGGTCGGGGGCCACCTCGATCTTCGCGAGCGTGAGTGCGATCAGGCCGCCCTCGAACGGCTCGTGACACGCCGCGCACGAGACCATGATGTGCGAGCCGGCGTTGAAGGTGAGCGTGTTATCGAAGTGCACGTTGTGGCACGGCTCGGTGCAGAACCAGTTCGACGACGTGCCGGTGGTGCTCGCGAGCACGAAGAAGAGTCCCGCCACCAGCAGTATGCCAAGCCACATCATGAGCTCGGGCTTGGTGGCCGACTTGAACCGCGCCTTCAGTGACCGCCACATCGCGACACTCCTCCGTCCGGGACGCCCTCACGTCCAGTGTAACCGAACTGATACTGCTGCCATGCAGGGAATCAGGCAGTGGTACCGTAGACAATCCATACCACCCCGGATGCTCACGCTCCGGCTCACTCGCAAGGAGTCGATCGCATGTCGTTCCTGCTCGGCATTGCCGTGTTCGCGCTGTTCGTCCTGGCCGCGTCGGTCCGGGACCCGATCGGCGTGGGGTACCTGCTGTCGAGCGATGTCGACCGCGTGGCCGACGCGCGGCTCAGCGAGCCGCTCTACTCCATCCCGCCACTGTATGTGGTGGCAGCCGTCGCCGCGGGCGCGGGGGCCGTGGCCACGCTTGTGGACCGTCCGCCCCTGGTGGGCTGGGCGGCCGGTGTCATCCTCGCTTCGTTCCTGCTGCTCACGATCTGGGACATGCGACACCGCCGGGGCACGCTGGCGATATACATCCGCATGCGGCGCGACGAGATCGGTGCGAGTGCGCGTGGCGATGTCATCGAGGTGCCAAAGCTCATGTTCCTCGTGATGAACCAGCCCACGCCCATTGCCTGGCTCATCAGCGGAATCGCGTTCGCTGCCGCCGGTGTGGTCCTCATCCCGCGCCACACGTGGGTGGGGGCGCTCGCGCTGCTCATCCCCGCCGTGGTGCTCGTCTGGTTCTGGGCCCGCAATCGCGGAAACCCCTGGGAGCGCCTTGCGCGGCGTCTGCGGTGGGTCAGCTTCAAGCGCGGGCACGCGCTCACCGACCGCCTGCACCACGCGCTCGACCTCGACCCGGAGGTCATCGCGCTCAGGCGTGAGGCGGAGGCGGCCGTCGCCCGCATCATCACCGAGGCGCTCTAGCGAGAAGCGCTACGCGGGCGCGCGCAGCGACTCCGCCTCGATGTAGATGCGCGTGCACTCGGGGTACGCGCCGGCGATGTCGGCCTCTATGCGGCCGATCGCCTCGCGGCTCTCCTCCACGCTCGTGCCGGGTTCGAACTGCACGCCAAGGTTCACCAGGAGCTCGTGCGGTCCCATGTACATCGTGAGGATGTCGCCCACGCCGCTCACGGCCGGGTCGGCCTCGATGCGACGGCGCATGTCGGCGAGCGTGGCCTTGTCCACGCCTTCGCCGAGGAGCAGCCCCTTGGTCTCGAACGCCAGCACGAACGCCACCGCCATCAGCAGCACGCCGATCAGGATCGAAGCCGCGCCGTCCAGGTAAGGGTTGTTGAGCAGGTGGCCGAAGAACACGCCGAGGAAGGCGAAGACCAGACCCGCCATGGCTGCGCTGTCCTCGAGCACCACGGTGTACGTGCTGGGGTCCTTCGCGGAGCGGATGTACTCCCAGCTCTTCTGTGACCCCTTCGCCCGGATGAACTCGCGCATGGCCACGCTGAACGACCAGCCCTCCACGAGCACGGCGATGCCGAGCACGATGTAGTTGACGGTGGGGTCACCGAGCACGGCGCCGGGTGCCACGTGGCGGATATGCGAGATGCCCTCGTACAGCGACATGCCGCCACCGATGCCGAAGATGGACACCGACACCACGAGCGTCCAGAAGTAGAGCGCCTTCCCGTGTCCGAAGGGGTGGCCCTCGTCGGCCGGCCGCTTGGCCCGGTTCATGCCGAGCAGCAGCAGGCCGCCGTTACCGGTGTCCACGAGCGAGTGGATGCCCTCGGAGATCATCGCCGACGAACCGGTGATCGCCGCCGCGATGAACTTGATGATCGCGATGATCAGGTTGCCCACTACCGCGGCGATGACCGCCGTCTTAGAGCCGCCGTGTCCAGCCGTCGGTGGAGTCTCCCTTTGTCAGGTGCGCCGGGCAGCGGCGCGAGAACGGACCCAGCCATGATAGCGCGCGAAAGCCGTCTCAGTGCGCGGTGAATATCCGCTTCACGCGGCGCAGTTGCACCGACGAGCGGCAGGTGGCCGGCTGCTGGAGCGTGAACGCGGCGTGGCGCCGGATGCGGGGCATAAGGCGCGCGGGCTGCCAGAGGGGAGTGAAAGGGACCTGACCGGTGGCGGAACCGCACAGCCGGCGGGTCGGACGGGCATATCGCATCATAGTGTGCCCCATCGACACGGAGCATACTACAGAGTGGGGTCGAGCGTCATCCGACCGGCAGGCCGCACGCCTCATAGATGCGTCGCTCGGCGTCCTCCACGCGCTCAACGTCGATCGTGACGCCGAGGAAGCGCGCGCGCTCGGCGGTGGTATACGCGGCGGTCACGGCGTTGCAGAGCGTGATGGCGACCTGGCTGCCCGAGGGGAGGTACAGCGGCTCGAGTCCGCCGTCGGGGTGCATGCGCAGGTACATGCCGCTTGCCGAGGTGTTGCCGTGGGCGCGGTCGGAGAGGATCGGGTACACGTAGCCGAGGTACTCGGTGAGACCCGGCACCACCGTGTCGGCACGCTCGGCCATGGCGTTGAAGCTCAACCGCGTCCAGCGCTCGTAGCGCGGACGGTCTTCACGGTCCGGCGCTTCGCCTCCGGTGAAGGCGGCGAGCAACTCCTCGGCGTCGGGCAACCGGCGGTTCTCGAACGCAAGCCACTGCGGCGCGAGCTTCTCCGGGTCGGTGGAGATGTACGCCAGCGTCACCATGTCCTCCACCATCGCGCGCAGCAGGGTCTGGGCTTCCGGCGCCCATCCGGCCTCACACAGCACGAGCACAGCGGCGAGGTTCCTGACCGAGCGCACGAGGAAGATCGAAGCGAGGAGCGCGTGTGGCGTGCTCTCGACCTCGAGCCCCGCGTCGAGCGGGGCGCGTACCGCCGCCAACGCCGACTTCGCCTCGTTCACGACCGCTTCGCGCATGGATTCCGGATACGAAGTGATGTCGGCTCCTTGTTCGGCGTCTGCGTTGGGGACATGATACCCTCAACCGCCCTGTCATCATGTGCGAGGAGTCCTGCGCCTGTGTCTGTACCGCCACCCGTATCGATCCACCAGGCCGAGCTGTCCGCGACCTCGCTGCGGTACGCGGCGTGTGGAGACGGGCCGCCGCTCATCATCGTTCCGGCCACCATCAGCCTGATCGAGGACTGGACGCCCATGATCCAGTTCGTCGGCCAGCACTACCGCACGTACTTCTTCGAGATGCCCGGCCATGGCGGCAGCTCTCCGCTGGAGGAGGGGTTCTCCAGCGTGCGACTGTCGGGTGTGATCGGGGACCTGGCGGACCACCTCGGCATCGACGACTTCGCACTGCTCGGCTTCTCCTTCGGCGGCATCCTCACACTGCGCGCGCTGCAGGGGCTGGGGGAGCGTGTGAACAAGGTGGGGCTGCTCTCACCGTGCGTGAGCAACCGGGCGCTCACGCGTCCGCCGCTCGATCGCGCGCTCGTGTCCGCGCTCGTTTCCACGCTGGGGTTCAGCATCCCGCGCAACGCGGTGGCGCGGCTCCTCGGCAACGAGTCCGCCGTCCGCGTGCTCGCCTGGTTCATGCAGGAGGTCGGGGGCTTCGAGTCGCCCACCGACATCCGCGAGCGGCTGGCGGGCTTCTCGGCTTCCACCCTCGATGTCCTGGTCGCGCAGGTGCGCGAGATCCTCACCGTGACCGAGGAGGACCTGGCCGGGCCGTACCCGCAGCCGTGCTTCTTCGGCATGTCGCGATTCGACCCGCTGCTCGACTACGACCGCACGGAGCGGTTCGCTCGCGAGAACTTCGGCGACCTGGTCGTGGAGACCTTCGATTGGGAGTACCACGCGCCACCAGAGCCGCTCACATTCGAGGACTACGTGCGCGATTACACGCCACTTCTGGACGCCGACCGTGCGCGCGTGTCCGCGGGTGCGGGGCGGGGTATCTACACCGTGTCGTAGCCGAGTGCTGACGATGGGACCGGAGGGACGATCGATGCTGAAGAAGATCGCTGTTGTGACACTCGTGTTCGCACTCGTGGCGTTCGCCGGCGGGTGCGGCGGTACCGAGCCCGAGGCGGTGCCGGAGCCCGAGCCCACGCCCGGCGAGGCCACCGGCCTTGACGGCGAGGAGATCCTGAACGCGAAGTGCGTGAGTTGTCACTCGCTCGAGAGGGTGCTTGCCGAGGACTACGACGCCGTCGGCTGGGCCGCGGTGATCGACGACATGATCGCGAAGGGCGCGCAGCTCACCGACGATGAGGCGACCGCCCTGGCCGAGTACCTGTCCCTGCGCTGATTGAAAGGCGGGAGCCGTGGGACGGGTGCATCTGGGCACCTGCTCGTGGGCCGATAGGACGATGATCGAGGCGTGGTACCCGCCGCAGGTCAGCACGCCCGCTGACCGGCTCCGGTACTACGCCGCGCGGTTCGACACGGTGGAGGCCGACGCCCCCTTCTACGCCATCCCGGACCGCCGGGTCGTGGAGAACTGGGCGAAGCGTACGCCCGAGGGGTTCACCTTCCATGTGAAGGCGTTCGGGATGATGACGCAGCACGCGGTGGACGAGCGCACGCTGCATCCGGAGCTCCGCGAGTACCCGCATGAAGTGGAGCGGGGTCGCGTGAAGCGTCCGTCTCAAGAGATGGTCGACGTCGCGTTCGATCTGTTCTGCGAATCGATCGACCCGCTTGTCGAGGCGGGCAAGCTCGGCGGCGTGCTGATGCAGTTTCCGCCGTTCTTCACCGCACTCGACGACGCGCTGTTCGAGGACAACCTCGCGTACATCGACTACGCGCGTGGCCGCCTCGGCAGGCGCCATATGCTTGTCGAGTTCCGGCACCCGTCGTGGGTGGCCGAGGAGCGCGTGCGCGAGACACTGCGGTTCCTCGCGGACCGCGACATCACCTACGTGAGTGTGGACGCGCCGCAGTTCCCCACACACACGACGATGCCGCCGCTCGTGGCCGCGACCTCCCGCACCGGGTACATCCGGCTGCACGGCCGCAACCGCGAGACGTACTTCGCGCGCAACGTGTCGGCCGCCGACCGGTTCGACTACCTCTACACCGGCGAGGAGCTGGAGGAGTGGGCGCCGCGTGTGCGCGAGCTTGCCGCCGAGACCGATGACACCTACGTGATGTTCAACAACTGCAAGTACGACTACGCGCCGAGAAACGCGCGCGAGATGGCAGGTATCCTCGGTCCCGACCTTGTGGAGCCGGTCGAGCCCGCCGACGGCGAGCAGCTCGGCCTCGGCCTGTAGCGCTCCGCCGGGGCGCTACGCGCGCCAGGCGGCTTCCCAGCTGTCGGCAAGGGCGTCGATGAGCGCGTGGGAGCGCGCGTGCACCACCGCGGGATCGGCCACGCCGGGGTTGCCGAACATGCGTCCCGAGAGTGCGAGCGACGTCAGTCCGTGTGCGCCCACCCAGATGGTGTCGGCGGCGGTCGCGCTGTCCAGCCCCTCGCGCAAGGTGCCGTCCTCGACGCCGCGCTCGATCACGTTGCGCGTCCGGCGCCAGCTGGCGCGGCGAGCGAAGATGGCGTCCTCGGAGATGTCGCCCAGGTAGCCCCACTCGAACATCAGGCGGTACATCCCGGGATTCTCGAGGCCCCAGTCGAGATACGCATGGGCACCCTGCCGCAGCCGCTCGATCGCCGATCCGCCCGTTTGCGCGCGCTCCAGATGATCGGCGAACCAGTCGTACGCGCGGTTCACGGTCTCGTCGAGCAGGCTCTCCTTGTTCTTGAAGTAGAGGTAGATCGTGGTGGGGCTGTAGCCGATGCGGTCGGCGACAAGCCGCATGGTGAGGCCTTCGGGACCGCGCTCTTCGATAAGCGAGGCGGCAGCCTCGACGATATCGTTCGCAAGGCGCAGGTTGGCGGGTCGGGCAGCCACGACACTCCTCTCATCGCTCGTTACTAAGTTAACAGTGTTCAGCGCGCTAGTCAATCAAGAACGTGCAGGCAGGCGTTGACTTCTGGCGTTTCACGTATTAACTTAACGACCATCAGTAAACGTTGTTAAGTCACGTCCACCGTACGGAGGCACCGATGAGGACCCTGCGCTCGATCTTCAGACGCAAGTTGCGGGCAACGCTCACCATCTTCGGCATCACCATCGGCGTGCTCGCGCTCGTGGTCATGGGCTCCATCGCCGAGAAGTTGAGCCTGCTCGTGGACGGCGGCACCGAGTACTACGCCGACAAGGTCATCGTGAGCGGATCGACGGGCATGGGTGGATTCTCCACCGAGCCGATCTCGACCGACCTGATCGCCGACATCGAGGATGTCGACGGGGTCGCCCGCGCGGCCGGCTCGGTCATGATGCTGCTCGAGACGGACCCGTCCGCAGTGAGCATGGGAGTGGCCGCCAACATCCAGGCGAGCGACTTCCGCGAAGAGGGCTTCGAGACCTTCGAGTCCGAGATCGTGGAGGGCCGGGCGCTCGAGCGTGACGATCGCGGGGTCGCGGTGGTAGGGGCGGACCTGGTGTCGCGCCTCGATGCCGAGGTCGGTGGCACCATCGACGTACGGGGCGAGGAGTTCGAGGTGATCGGCATCCTCGGCAAGACGCTGACCGCTCCCGACATGGCCGTGCAGATACCACTCGCCGACGCGCAGCGGCTGCTCGTGGCGGACCTTCCCTCGGCGATCGCCGAGAGCGTGGAGCCGGATACGCTCATCACCTCCATCGCGGTCTACCTCGATGAGGGCGCCGACCCCGACGAGATGGCCGAGGTGATCGCGCACCAGGTGCCGGACATCACCGCGATGGGCCCGGCCGGCTTCGAGGCGTCGGTCAAGGAGCCGCTGAAGATCTTCAACCAGATCATCTACGCGATCGCCGTGGTGTCGCTGCTCGTGGGTGGCCTCTCGGTCGTGAACACGATGACCATGTCGGTCGCGGAGCGCACCCGTGAGGTGGGCGTGCGCAAGGCGATCGGCGCTACCGACGGCGCCATCATGCGGCAGTTCATCGCCGAGTCGGCCGTGATGGGCCTGATCGGCGGACTCGTGGGGCTCGGGCTCGGGGCGCTCATCGCCGCGGGTGGCAACCAGGCTGGCGCAGCCAGCGCCACCGAGCTCTTCCTCGTCACACCTCGGCTGGCGATAGGGTCGGTGGCGTTCGCGCTCGTCCTCGGCGTGCTCTCGGGGCTCTACCCCGCCTGGCATGCTGCCCGTCTGAACCCCGTCCAGGCGCTCCGCTACGAGTAGCGGGTGTCTTGCAAGGAAGGAGAACGCACATGGAACCGATCGTCCGCGTCACGGATGTGACCAGGCGCTACCGGCTCGGCAAGCAGAACTACGTGGATGCGCTCAGGGGGGCGTCCCTCAGCGTCGCACCGGGTGAGATGGTGGCCATCATGGGGCCTTCGGGCTCGGGCAAGTCCACGCTCATGCATATCGCGGGGTGCCTCGATCGCCCCGACGCCGGCGAGGTGTGGCTCGTGGGCCGGCGTGTCGACACGCTCAAGGGCCGCGAACTCGCGCGGCTGCGCGGGCGTGAGGTGGGCTTCATCTTCCAGGGCTTCAACCTCGTGCCCACCATGACGGCGCTCGAGAACGTGGCGCTCGCCGCCGAGTACGCTGGCGCGTCACGCAAGACCGCGGCGATGCGCGCGCAGGCGCTCCTCGAGAACGTCGGCCTCGCCGATCGGCTGCGGCACGTGCCGAGCGAACTCTCCGGCGGCCAGCAGCAGCGGGTGGCCATCGCGAGAGCGCTCGTGAACGAGCCCGCCATCGTGATGGGGGATGAACCTACTGGTGATCTCGATACCGCGACCTCCAACGAGATCGTCGGCATCATGCGCGACATCAACCGGGACCGCGGGACCACGTTCGTGATCGTGACCCACAACCCCGAGGTCGCGGCGGCGTGCGACCGTACCGTCCAGATGCGCGACGGCGTGGTCGACGGCCAACTGCTGACCGCGGGATAGGAGGAGATGGAGATGACAGACGTTCACATGCCACAGACCGGGTCCGAGGATCCCACGCCGGACATCGAGCACGGCATCGCACGCACGCCTTCGGCCCCCGGCATGGGTGCGCTCATCGGGATCGGCGCGGGGCTCGGCATGACGCTCGGCGTCATCGTGGGCGAGCTGGTGCTCGGCATGGTCGCGGGCGCCGCGCTGGGCACGGTGGCCGGAGCCGTTGTGGAGTCGAACCGGAAGTGATCGCGGCGTCACGCCTGGCGCCGTCCTACCGCGCGTAGTCGTTCCGGACGTCCTGCACGAGCTCACCGTCGAGCACCTCGAGGATGCGGTCGGTCTGCTGCGCGACCTTCCGGTCGTGCGTGACGATGAGGAACGTGGTGCCGAGCTCCTTGTTGATCGTGCGGAAGAGCTCGTAGACCACGGCAGTGTTCGCGGTATCCAGGTTGCCGGTGGGTTCATCGGCGAGTATGAGCTTGGGGCGGTTCATCAGCGCGCGACCGATCGCCACCCGCTGTTTCTGGCCGCCGGAGAGCTGGTTGGCGTTCTTATCCTGCAGTCCTTCGAGGCCGAGGAGCGAGAGCGTCTCCAGCGCGCGCCGCTTCTCGTCGGCCGTGACCGCGCGACCGGCGATCAGCGCGGGCATGGTGAGGTTCTCCCACACGCTGAACTCGGGCAGCAGGTAGTGGAACTGGAACACGAACCCGAGCCCCTCGCTCCGCACCCGGGCACGTTCCTTCCTGCCGAGGGCGGTCGTGTTCTCGCCGTCGAAGAGCACCTGGCCCGACGTGGGCGTGTCGAGTAGGCCGATCATGTTGAGCAGGGTGGACTTACCCGAGCCCGACTGGCCGATGATGCTCGCGAACTCACCCTGTTCGAGCGTGAAGCTCACGCCCTTGAGCGCATAGGTTGCGGCGTCGCCCTCGCCGTAGACCTTCTCGAGTCCGTCGGCCACCAGCAGGTCAGCCATTCTGGATCACCTCGATCGGGTCGAGGCGCGAGGTCGAACGCGCCGGGATCACGGATGAGAGCAGCGCCACGGTCATGCCGATCGCGGCGGAGAGTGCGATGAACGCGGGCTCGGGCCGGATCGAGAACGGTACCGGCACCAACCCGAACAGCGCGATCAGGCCGTAGCCGAGCGCGATGCCGCCCAGGGTGCCGCCCGCGCCGAGGAGCGCCGCCTGCCAGAGGAAGATGCGGCCCGCGGCCGCGTCGCCCATGCCGATGGCCTTCAGGATGCCGATCTGGCGCGTCTTCTGCACGGCGCTGATCGCCAGCGTGGATGCGATGCCCAGTGCCACCGCTATGAGCACGAACGCCTGGATCATCGCCGAGGAACCCGACTGGGCCGACAGGCCGGAGAGCAGCTGCTCGTTCTCCGCTTGCCACTCGGTGGCCTCCACGCCGTTGTCGCCGGCGAGCCGCTCGGCCACCTCGGCCGAGGCGAACACGTCGGTCAGCTGGATCTGGACAGCCGTGTACTCGTCGTCCGCGAGGCCGAGCGCTTCGGCGGCCGAGCCCGCGTCGATGAAGGCGAACCGCTCGTTGGCGGCAGCCTGCCCGAGGTCGAACACGCCACTCACCGTGAGCTCCGCGACCGTGCCGGTGGGCAGCAGCAACTCGAGCGTGTCGCCCTCGGCCACACCGTACTCGTCGGCGAAGATCGCGCCGACCAGCGCCTCGCCCTCGTCGAGGCGGTACGAACCGGAGACGAGCCGATCGGAGAGCTTGTAGATGGTGTCGAGCCCCGCCGCGTCGGCGCCGGTGATCGAGAGAGGCACGCTGTCCTCGCCGCTTGAGAAGATGGCCGAGAGCGTGCGCACCGGCACCGCGGTGGCAATGAGCGGTTCGTCCTTGGCTACTGTCGTCGCGAGGTCGCCGGGAACGGTCGCCTCGTCGTCGAGCGCGGTGAGCGTGATGTGCGGGCTGGATCCCACGGCCGAGTCGATGAGATCGTCCTGCAGGCTCGTGATGAGCGAGCCCACGAAGATCTGTGTGGCGATGCCGACGGCGATGCCAGCGATGATGAGCGCCGACTGACCCGGTGAGCTCTTGAGGAAACGTGCGGCGATCCTGAAGCTCAACATCGCCTACACCATCCGCTCGCGGAGGAAAGGCACGTCGGCGGGTGTGATGATCATGTCGTCCGGCCAGCCGTCATGCTCGAAGGCGAACGCGGCCCCACCCGCCCACACGCGCAGGCGAGGGTGGGTCTCACGGAGCGTGTCGACATAGTGCCGCAGTGCCGCACGATGGAAGTGCGTGTACGCCGAGAGGACGACGGCGTCCGCCTCCAGCGCGTCCACCGCTCGTACGAGCTCCTCGAGCGGCACGTTCGCGCCGAGCAGATGCGCCGACCATCCCACGAGCGCGAAACGGTCGGACAGCATGCGCACGCCCAGGTCGTGGTACTCCTCGGCGGGCGTTGCGAGGACGACGGTGAGGCCGTTGGGCTCGGCGGCCCGCTCGGTCACCAGCGGCTGACACGCCTCCACGATGGTGCGCACCACGGCTGTGGCGTAGTGCTCCTGCCACACCTCGGTCTCACCGCGTGACCACGACGCACCGACCTCGGCCAGCAGGTCGGCGAGGACTCCGTACAGGGCCGGGATGTCCAGCGTATCGGCGCGGACCGCCTCGAGCGCTACGGCCACGGCGCCCTCGCGATCGCGATGCCCTATCCGGCTGATGAGTTCCGCTCGCAGAGCATCGGCAGCGTGAGACATCGGCGCTCCTCTCGTCTGCGCCCAGTGTATCGGTTCGGCGCTCGAAGGTGGCTCTAGGCTGACGAGCGGCAGAACGTGAATAGATGAGCGGAGAAACCCGATATTCGGGGTTGCGCACACACCACGTGCATGTCGTATCGTAGGCGCGACGGCGATGCCCGGCACACGCGCCGTCGTGCTGCTCCCATGCCATCCCGGCAGAGGGCGAACGGTGTACCGCATCACTGCGATCACATGGCTGTACGCTGTGACGACCGTCATCTCGCTCGTGGTGACCGTCATGAGCATCCGGCGCCGCTCCACTTCGAGCGGTCGCTACCTCACACTCATGATGCTGGGGGTCACCCTGTGGGCAGGCTTCGGCATACTCGAAGTCTCGGCGACCACCGTGGACCTCAAGGTCCTCTGGTCGAAGCTGGAGTATGTCGGCGCGATGTTCGTGCCCGTGCTCCTCTTCCTCTTCGTGACGTCGCACGAGCTGCACCGCCGCCCGCACCGCGCGGGAACGATCGCGGCTCTCCTGGTCATCCCGCTCGTGACGCTGGTGCTGGTCTTCACCAGTGAGTACCACTCGCTGATCTGGACAGGCTTCTCCGGGGTCTCCCCGACCACCAACCTCATCACATATGAGCACGGGCTCTGGTTCTGGATCGGCTGGGTGGGGTACTCCTACGCCCTTCTCGCGGTAGCCACGGTGCTGACGGTGCGCCAGGTGATCCTGCGGCCGGCGCTCTACCGCGCACAGGCGATAGTGCTCCTTGTGGCGATCGCATTCCCGTGGGTCGCCAGTATCATCTACATCGCGGATCTCAGCCCGATACCCGGCCTCGACCTCACGCGTGTGGCGCTGGCGGTCACCGGTACCGTGATGGCGGCGGGTGTGTTCCGCTGGCAGCTCGCCGACCTCGTGCCGATCGCTCGCGATCTCGCCATCGACCGGATGGCCGACGGCTTCATCGTGCTCGACCCCGAGCAGCGGATGATCGACATGAACGTTGCGGCGATGGGGCTGCTGGGACTCGAGGGCAGGCCGCCCATCGGAAGGCCGATCGCCGAGGTCATGCACGAGTGCCCCGATCTCGCG
>Ga0209066_10002410_pt1 | contig 22684 bp, 20 predicted proteins | sample All_14_2_FD_187198 | JGI IMG/M metagenome (GOLD analysis project Ga0209066, IMG submission 187198) | Freshwater microbial communities in response to fracking from Pennsylvania, USA - Allegheny Zone_MetaG_DW_15 (SPAdes) (version 2) ... | reverse complement strand
TCGTTGCGCAGCGCCCTGACGCCGGGCTCGCGCGCCAGCCGCTCCAGCTCCGCGGGGGTGCCGTCGGTGGAGCCGTCGTCCACGAAAATTATCTCGTAGCGGTCGCCGCAGCAGCCGCGCAGGACTTCGCGCAGCTGACGGCAGGCGTCGTCGAGCGCGCCCTCCTCGTTGAGCACGGGCAGCACGGCGGAGACCCCGCCGGCGGACAAATCGGGCGCGGTCATTGGCGCGGCAGGCCGGGGCCGGCGGCATAGGCCCGCACGGCCGCCCCCAGCCTGTCGCCCGCCTGAGTGTAGACGCGGTAGGGGCCGACCTGGGCGGAGCGTTCCCAGCCGCCCAGCGCGGCCATGGCTTTGAAGCCGGCCGGGTTCTGCGCTATGACCACCCGCACCTCCCGGTTGGCCAGCCATTCGCGCAGCCAGCCGGAGGGCAGGTCCAGGGCCGAGCGGTTGGCGGTCCGGTCCAGGTAGCGGCCCCTGGCGATGGCCCGGCGGTAATTGAGGTCCCTGTCGAAGAAGGTCCGGTGCGGCAGCGCGGCGGCCGCCCAGACCGTTATGAAATTGGAGCGCCGGCGCAGTTCCTCCGAAGGCAGTTCGTCCGGGGCCTCTGCCAGGAAGGCTCCCCCGGCGAACCAGTCTGAAGACGCCAGGCTGTTTATCAGCGCCGTCACCGCCCGCCCGTCGCGGTCGAAGTGCGGCTCCTGCCGGTAAAAGCGCCATTGGTCCAGGGCGAGAAAGAGGGCCAGCGCCAGCAGCCCGCCCAGGTAGGCCAGCCTGAGCGCCGGCTTGCGGCCGCGGATAAGCAGGAAGAAAGCGCTGGCCCACAGGGGGCACAGCAGCAGCTGGAAAACCACCAGGTGGTACCGGATGGCCGGCGTGCTCAGTAAAAAGCTGGCCGCCGTGAAGGCCAGCAGCGGCAGGCCGGCGAAAACCAGGTACGGCCCGCGCAGCGGCTTGTAAAAAGCCCCCCAGGAAGTCAGCAGCACGCCCCAGCCCACATAGGGCGGATCCAGGAACAAGAACCTGGCCATCACCCGCAGGTTCTGCCAGTTGGGGAAATCCGAAGGATGGTCGAAATTAGTTGCGCTGCTTACCTCCAAAAAATGCAGCGGGTTGCCGAAGCTGAGGGCTTGGAAGCCCAGCCAGGCGGCGGCCGGCAGGAAGGCCAGCGCGGCGCCCCAGGCCTTTCGTTTGTAGAGGGCGGCGCCGAAGAAAACGGCGCAGAAGAGCCAGCCCTCGTAGCGGGCCAGGCAGGAGAGCCCCAGACCCGCGGCGGCGGCGTAAAGGTCCCGCGAGGCGCCCGATTCCCACCAGCGCAGGGCGTAGTAGACCCCGGCCAGCACGGCGCACCAGAACACCGGGTCGGAGCTGGCGTACATGGTCTGCAGGATATGTTCCAGGTTGAGGGCCGCCGCTACCAGCGCGGCCAGGCAGATATAGACGTTGCCGCGGAAGGCCAGCAGGGTTATCCTGCCCAGCAGCCACAGCGCGCCCAGGCCCAGGGCGCTATTGAGCAGCGCGGCGGCGAGCGGGGGGTCTCGGAAAACAAAAATACCCAGGCCGGTCAGCCAGAAGGGCAGCGGCAGCCAGGAGGGATGCACCCCGAACGAGGGCTCCAGGCGCCATTGCCAGGCCGTGGTCAGCCTGGCGGCGGCCTCGCCTATGAAGGGCAGCAGGCTGCCGCAGTCGAGGTAAATGTAATATTTGAAAGCCGCCTGGGCCAGCACCAGCGCCGCCAGCAGGAGGGCCGGGGCGGGCCAGCGGCCCGGGGCCGCCGGGAGGCTGTGGTGTTTTATTTTTTTGTCTGGCATTTAAATCCGTGCGGCTGGCACAGGTCTTATTCTATTAATTGCCCGGCCCGGCGCAAAAGCACCGCCGCTTACCAGGGCTTCTCGAAGTTCCCGGCGGCGTAAGCGCCCGGCTCCGCTTCCTCGAACAGGGTTGCGCCGGGGTCGCGCCTGAAATGCGCCGGTTTCCGGCTGAAGAGGCGGTAGAGCAGGGCCGACGGGGTGACGGCCAGGTAGAAGACCAGGGCCAGCGCCGCGGCGGAGGCCGCGCGGCCCAGGGCGCCGGCGATCTTATTGAGCGCGCGCGCGGTGAACCCGGCCAGGCGGCAGTCGCACAGCGAAAGCGCCAGCAGCGGCAGGGCCGGGTAGAAGAACCATTCCCGGCCGAAGATAAAGCCGGCCGCGGTCAGGCCCAGGGCGGGGGCGCGCAGCGCTGCGGCGGTTTCAGTTCTGTCCATAGTCTCTCAAAAAACCGCGTAGATGAACGGGGCCACGGCGGGGCCTCCGGTAAAAGCTATCAGCGCGCCTATGGTCAGCAGCGCCAGGATGACCGGCAGCAGCCACCATTTCTTCCTCTCGGCCAGGAAACCCAGCAGGTCCTTTATGAATTCCATGCAGGCTGCTCCTTTTTTTCGAAAAGCAGGTTGCCCAGCACCAGGAAGTCCATGCCGGTGCGCATGAAGCAGGCGTAGGCCTCGCCCGGAGCGCAAACTATGGGCTCGCCGCGCACGTTGAAGCTGGTGTTGACCAGCGCGGCGCAGCCGGTGCGGGCCCGGAAGGCTTCCAGCAGCTCCCAGTAGCGGGGGTTGACGGCGCGGCTGACGGTCTGCACGCGGGCGGAATAGTCCAGGTGCGTCACCGCCGGGATGTCCGAGCGGCTGAAATACAGCCGCTGGTCCATGCTCAGGGCGCTCCAGTCCGCGGGCAGCGTGACGCGGCGGCTTGGCGCCACGCCGGCCGTCAGCAGCATGTAGGGCGAGGGGCCGGCCTGTTCGAAATATTCGCCGGCCCGCTCTTCCTGCACCGACGGCGCGAAAGGCCTGAAGCCCTCCCGGAACTTGATCTTGAGGTTCAGGCGCTTCTGCAGGCCCGCGTCGCGCGGGTCGCCCAGGATGCTGCGGTTGCCCAGCGCGCGGGGGCCCCATTCCATGCGGCCCTGGAACCAGCCGCCCACCTGGCCGGCGGCCAGGCGCCGCGCGGTCTCGGCGCAGAGGTCCGGGTAAGAGTCGAATTTTTTATAGACCGCCGTCCCTGCCAAGGCGGCTTTTATTTCTTCGTCCGAATATTCAGGGCCCAGCAGGGCGCCCTGCATGGCGTCGGGGCCGGGGCCCGGCTCCCTGGCCTCGCCGAAGTAGATATGCCGGGCGGCCAGCGCCGCGCCCAGGGCCCCGCCTGCGTCGCCAGCGGCCGGCTGTATCCAGATATCCCTGAAGAGCCCGGAGCGGCGCAGGGAGCCGTTGGCCACGCAGTTGAGCGCCACGCCCCCGGCCAGGCAGATTTTGTCCAGTCCTGTGAGGCGTTTGGCCTCGGCGGCCATCTTGAGGACTATTTCTTCGGTGAGCCGCTGTATGGCCAGGGCCAGGTCGCAGTGGCGCTGCTCGATGGGGGCCTCGGGCTGGCGCGGCGGGAAACCAAAAAGGTTTTCCCAGGCGGCGTTCCTGGTCATCACCAGCCCGGCGGAATAGTCGAACCAGGCCTGGTCCATGTAGAGGGAGCCGTCCTCCTTCACTGAAACCAGGTTTTTCTTTATAAGCCGCAGGTATTCTTCCACCCGCCCGGAAGCGGCGTCGCCGTAAGGAGCCAGGCCCATCAGCTTGTATTCCCCGGAATTAACCCGGAAGCCGAGATAGTAGGTGAAGGCCGAGTAGAGCAGGCCGACAGAGTGGGGAAAGCGCATTTCGCGCAGGGGCTTTATGGTATTGCCGGAGCCGGCGGCGATGGAGGCGGTGGCCCATTCGCCCACCCCGTCTATGGTCAGCACGGCGGCCTCCCTGAAAGGGGAGGGAAAGAAGGCGCTGGCGGCGTGGGCCAGGTGGTGCGGGGTGAACAAAAGCTTGGTCTTAGCGCCCCAGGGCCCGGCTATGGCGGCGAGTTCTTTGCGGATGCGCCGCTTTATAAAAAGCTTCTCCCCCAGCCAGGCCGGGGCGAATTTAGCGAAGGAGGAGAAGCCCCGCGGGGCGAAGGCGTGGTAGGTCTCCAGCAGGCGCTCGAACTTGAGCAGCGGCTTGTCGTAGAAGACCACCGCGTCCAGGCCGGCGGCGGAGAGCCCCGCCCGTTGCAGGCAGAAGGCGGCCGCCCGGGAGGGAAAGGCGGGGTCGTGCTTAATGCGGCTGAAGCGCTCTTCCTGGGCGGCGGCCACTATATCGCCGCCGTCCGTCAGCGCGGCGGCGGAGTCGTGATAGAAAGCGGAGATACCCAGTATTTTCAGGCCCACAGGTTTAATTGTATCAAAAGTCCCAAGACGGCGGCGGCGGGGCAAATAAAAAGGCCGCCACGGGGGCGGCCTTTTTGTGGGGCGGAGGCCTTATTTCAGGTGCTTGCCCAGTATGCCGGCCAGTTCGAACATCGTTATCTGGGGCTTGCCGAACATCTTCAGGAGCTTCTCGTCAGCGTTGATATTGCGCTTGTTGACCTTGTCCTGGAGGCCGTTCTTCTTGATGTAGTCCCAGATCTTCTTGACCGCGGTGGGGCGGGCGACGGGCTCGCTGCCTATGACGGCGCTGAGGTCCGCGTCCGGCTGCATTTCTTTCATGAATTTAGGGTTTGCCATGTTAATATCTCCTTGAAAATTATCCGCGTTCTCTGCGGGCGGAAAGCGGGTATGCCTAGATACTAGCATAAAAACCGCCTTTAAGTTACCGGCAGCCTGCCGCTATAAAGAAAAACCCGGCCTGGGCCGGGCTTTTCGTAGGGCGGGGAAGTCCTAGTTGGCTTCCGGCGCCAGGCCCTTGAGCAGTTCGAAGGCGGGGGAGGCCTTGGCCATCGCCACGGCCGTTTCAGCCTGCAGGGGCAGCCCGGCCGCCTTGCTGAAGGGGGAGGTGACGGCCGACAGCTTGGTCACGTCCTCGCCGCGGCAGCCGTCAGAGGGGCACACGTTGGAAACGCGGCAGCCGCCCTGGTAGGTGTAGTCGTTCTCGCCGCGCACCAGGATGCCCACTATAACGCCGGATTTGGCGTTGAACACCGCGGAGCCGGAATTGCCGCCGTAGGTGTCGAGGTTGGCCACGAAATAGCCGTTGGGGGAGGCGTCGCGCACGGTGGAGCCGCCGGCTACCTTGGTGGGCAGGCCGGCCGGGTGGCCGATGACCACCAGCTCGTCGCCGTTCTTCACGGGGGTGACGGCGTCGTACTTGAGGGGCTCATGGCCGGTGACCTTGCGGTCCAGGCGTATCAAGGCCCAGTCGGCTCCGGAGCCCACCTGCTCGCGGCCTATCAGCTCGGCGCAGGAGTAAACTTCGGAAGCGGGCACCGCGGAGGGCGTGACGCCCGGCGTGGTCACCGCGAAGCCGAACACGAACTTGGTGCTCTGGCAGGAAGAGGCGCTCTTTATGCAGTGGCCGGCGGTCATGATGACGTCCGGGGCCACCAGCGAGCCGGAGCAGAAAGCCCCGGTGTTCTGGTCGTAGAAGGGCTCTTCCTTGCACAGGCCGTAGGACTGGGCGTAGGATTCGGTGGTCAGGTGGGCTTTGTCGCCGCTGAGGTAGACGTCGGAGGCCTGGAAGAGGCCCACGGTGGAGTCGGCCAGCTTCAGCAGCTTGGCGTCGGTGACCTGGTAGATGTCCAGGCGGTCGTCGGCGCCGTAAATTACTTTTTCGGCGGAGTAAGCGGAGCCGGCAGCGCAGAGCGCGATGGCGGCGGAGAGTATCAGTTTGTTCTTCATTAGTTGCCTCCGGTCAATTGACTACTGTCAATTAAACTTATTCCTGCCCGCGGAGGCAAGTGAAATTTTTAGCCAGGCCGCTTTAAAGCAAAAAACCCCGGGCGGCCGGGGTTTTCTGATCGGAGGGGAACTAATAGAGCCTGTGATGCGTGTTGTTCGGTAAGGTGTAGGAAATCCCCATCATTTCTGCGTAATTGATGTTCTTAAATCCGGAATTATTTCCGGCGCTTCCCAATCTGATACCTTTGCTGTTCATTGAGACCAGGCCGGCTTCTCTCACATAATGGCTGATCCTGTTGGGACGGGAACTGCGCCCCTTGGTCATAATCCGGAAAGTGACTCCCGAGGGATTGGACTTCTGGATATCGCGGACCTTGGTCAGAAATTCCAGCTTGCTCCAGCCGCAGCCGTAATGTGCTTTTTCGTTATTCATACGCAATCCCTCCTTATAATAGTCAGCGCTTGATGACGGCTATGGCTTTGCCGTTGATGAGGAAGTCGTCGTCGGGGTGCAGGTAGATGGGGTCATAGTCGTAGGAAGAGTCGGCCTTCAGGATGACCTGGCCGTTCGCCCTGTCGTCTATGAAGCGCTTGATGGTGGCCTTGTTGTCTATGATGGCCAGCACTATATCGTTATTGGCGGGCACGCGCTTGTTGCTGTCTATCACCACGTAGTCGCCGTCCTCTATTTTCTTGCCGGCTATCTCGGCGCGGTTCATGGACGAGCCGTTGGTCTTTATGCCGTAGAGGCCCGCCGGGCTGGCGCGGCCTATCAGCCGCCCCGACACGCGCAGGAAGCCCTCGAAGTTCTGCTCGGCGTAGAGGGTGGCGGGGCCGCAGTTGGCCGTGCCGATTATGGGGATGGAGAACAGCGAGGAGGCCTCTTTCAGCAGGCCGCTGGCCAGCCCGGGCAGCAGCGAGGCTTTCTCCATCAGGCCATGGGCGCGGTCTATGGTGAAGAAGCCTTTCTTCTCGAGCTGCTGCAGGTGGTGCTTGATCTTCTGGGGGGACTCGGCCGGCAGGCCGATGGCGGCGGCCATCTCGCGCAGGCTGATCTGGGCGAGGTTGCGCTCTTTGGAAAGGTTCAGGAGCTTTTCTTGTATAGGGTGCATATATAAAGGATAATATATTAAGCCGGTAAAGTCAATACCTCCTTAATACTTGACAGCGGCCAGAAAATCATCTATACTAAACACGCAGGCGAGAATCAGATGAAGAAAATAAATGTTAACATAATGTTCCAGAGAGGCCGCGGAAAATAAAAAAATAGCGGCCCCAACCCGACACGCCCTTGTCGGGTTGGCCTGCTAGACTATAAGGGAAGAATTTAGATTACGGAGGAAATACACAATGGCAAACGATGAAAAGAACAGGGCGCTCGAAGCGGCGCTTTCGCAGATAGAGAAGAGCTACGGCAAAGAAGCCATAATGAAGATGGGCGAGCGGGCCGCCAACATGAAGATCGAGACGATCCCCACCGGCGCGCTCAGCCTGGACCTGGCGCTCGGCGTGGGCGGCCTGCCCCGCGGCCGCGTGATAGAGATCTACGGGCCGGAATCCTCCGGCAAGACCACGCTGACGCTGCACGTTATCGCCGAGGCGCAGAAGAAAGGCGGCATGGCGGCCTTCATAGACGCCGAGCACGCGCTGGACCCGGTGTACGCCCAGAAGCTGGGCGTGGACGTGGACAATCTCCTTATCTCCCAGCCCGATTCCGGCGAGCAGGCGCTCGAGATCTGCGAAAAGCTGGTGCGCTCCGGCGCGCTGGACATCATCGTCATAGACTCCGTCGCCGCCCTGGTCCCCAAGGCCGAGATCGAAGGCGAGATGGGCGACCTGCACGTCGGCCTGCAGGCCCGGCTGATGAGCCAGGCGCTGCGCAAGCTCACCTCCATCGTGTCCTCCACCAAGACCTCCGTCATGTTCATCAACCAGCTGCGCCACAAGATCGGCGTGATGTTCGGCAACCCCGAGACCACGCCCGGCGGCCTGGCGCTCAAGTTCTACTCCTCGGTGCGCATGGACATCCGCAAGATAGAGACCATCAAGTCCGCCGACGTGGTCACCGGCGCGCGCATAAGGGTGAAGGTGGTAAAGAACAAGGTGGCGCCGCCCTACCGCCAGGCCGAGTTCGAGATGGTCAACGGCGAGGGCATCTCCACCGAGGGCTGCCTGCTCGACATGGGCGTGGAGACCGGCCTGCTTGAAAAATCCGGCACCTGGTACATCTACAAGGGCGACCGCATAGGCCAGGGCCGCGAGAACGCCCGGACCTACCTGAAGACCAATAAGAACGTGGCGGCCGAGATTGAGACCGAGCTGCGCAGCCGCTTCCTTACGCCGGGGCTGAAACCCGGCCTGCTGGCTACCACGCCGGCCGGCGAAGCCGCCAAGGCCGCCGAGAAGGCCGAGCGCAAGGAAAAAGCGGGCCGCAAATAATGCGCCCGCTGGCGGCCGATTTCTCGCGCCATCTCAGCATGGAGCGGGGCCTGGCAAAGAACACCTGCCTGGCCTACTCCGGGGATACCGAAGCCTTCCTGGCCTATTGTGAGGCCAGGAAGACCGACCCCGCCCTGGCCGAGACCACTTTCGTGGAAGGGTACCTCTGGTCGCTAAAGAAAGATAAGGGCCTGGGGCCCGCCTCCATCTTCAGGAAGACCGAGGCCCTGCGCGCCTTCTACCGCTACCTGCGGCTGGAGGGCAAAGCGCAGAAAGACCCCACCGCCAACTTCCGCGCGCCCAAGCTGCCGCGCAAGGTGCCCCGCTTCCTGGCCCGCCGGGAGATGGAGCTGCTGCTGGCCTACCCGGCGGGCGAGGCCTTCGCCAAAGTCAGGGCGGCCGCCGCCATAGAGCTGCTCTACGCCTCGGGGATAAGGGTTTCGGAGCTGCTCGGCCTGCGGCTTGAATCCGTGAATTTCCAGCAGGGCTGGCTGCGCGTCTTCGGCAAGGGGGCAAAGGAGCGGCTGGTCCCGGTCAACGCCGCGGCGCTCTCCCGCCTTAAAGAATACCTGGCCTCCCGGCAGCAGAAGTTCGGCGGCCAGCCGGCCGCGGCGGAACTGTTCGTCAACCGCTCCGGTGAGAAACTGAGCCGCCAGCAGATGTGGAAGGATATAGTGGCCTTCGGCCGGGAGGCGGGCGTGGAGATAAAGCCGCACCCCCATTTATTCCGGCACACCTTCGCCAGCCATTTAGTGCAGGGCGGGGCCGACCTGCGCTCCGTGCAGGAGATGCTCGGCCACGCCAGCCTCAACACCACCCAGATCTACGCCCACATAGACAAGGGCGACATCAAGCGCGCCCACGACAAGTTCCACCCCGACAAATAGCGGCGCAGGCTGCCCTCTCATGAGCTTGACCGACCTTTTTATGACGCTGACTGTGCCCGTGCTGGGCATCGTCGTTATTTTCGGGAAGGATTTCGTCCGTAATTTGAAAGAAAAAGAGCAGGCGGATCCGTCTAAACCCGCCCTGACTTTCTACCAGGCCAGGATAGCGCCGGTGATCTTCCTGCTCGTCTTCGCCGGCATCCACTACGTGCTGATCCTGGAGGTGGCGCGCCACGTAAACGAGCCGGTCATGCGCTTCATCTACGGCGCCCTGCTGGCTCTGCCGGTTTATACCATGTGCGCGGTGGCCGTAGCCGTATACTACCTGGTTATCCGCTTCCGGTCCCGCCGCAGGGAGTGAGGTCCGCGCGGTTCGCAATGGCGCAAGCGGCTTAATATATATAAAATAATAGCCGCGCCCCACCGCGCCTATTATGAGAGAAGACCAGAACGACATTTTAGATTCCCGCATCAAGCTGCACGACAGGCACCGCTTCGAAATAAAGCTCGACATCGACCTGGACGCCTCGCCCAAGAGCTCCTACGAAGTGGAGACCTACTTCTTCATCCCGCGCTCTCTCAACATCGGCCCGCACAATTACAGCAAGGAGCGCTTTTACAACTCCACGCAGCGCTATATCCGCTGGCGCACGCCCAAGATCAGCCTGGGCAAACTGTGCGACCCGACCCTGTCCGCCTCGCCGCTCAACCGCGTGCGCGCGGACCTCTCGCGCGTGCTGGCCGGGGCCGGTGACCAGGCCCTGGCGGATAAGATCTGCGACGAGATCCGCCTGCTGGGCTGCATCATCCGCGGAGAGATACGCGACTACGTGAAGATCTTCGCCGAGGGGCTGGCCACCTACGGGAGCGCCGTGCCCGCCGCCCAGCGCCGGCTTTTCGTGGGCGAAGGCCTGGACAACTTCCTGGGCGACCTCAAGTCGCTGGAGGCCGCGCTCGCCTCCCTCAAGGCCGAGATCTCGGACCCCGCCGTGCCGCAGAAGGTGCGCGAGACCATGGCTTTCTTCGACGAGTACGTCAGCCTGATCCTGGAGGAGTACCTCACTTCGCTCATAGAGGCCCTGCGCTCGGGCCCCGGCGCCGGCGGGCGCTTCGAAGGGGTGGAGAAGGGCGTGCTGGCCATCGTGGCCGCCCAGAGCCGCTACCGCCAGGCCATGAAGTACCCCTCGGTCCTGGTGCCCGGCTCCTCCAACGAGACCATCATCTACCGCCGCGGGGTGCTGAAAAAATTCATGTCCGGCGTGCTCTACCTCAGGGCCGAATTCTCGGAGTGGGAGAGCCTGACGCAGGTCTTTTTCGGGCTGGCCGCCGGCGGGGCCATGCTCTTCGCGGTGCTGGTCACGCTGTTCTTCCAGCGGCGCTACGCCATGGACAGCCTGCCCTTCGTGCTGGCGGTGGTGATCAGCTATATCTTCAAGGACCGCATCAAGGACTGGCTTAAGCTGCTCTTCTCCAAGAGCCTCACCCGCTGGATCTCCGACCGCAAGATAGACATCCTGGACTCTTCCGGCGGGGAGCGCATAGGCCTGCTCAAGGAGGGTTCAACCTTCATCCCCGGGCGCGACGTGCCGCCAGACATCTCCCGGCTGCGCCGCATAGACAACATCACCTCGGTGGACGAGGCGGGCAAGCCGGAGCGCGTCTTCAAGTACAAGAAGGAGATAGTCCTTTACCCCGGGGTCATCCTGAAGCGCCACCAGCGCCGCCGCGACCTCAACGATATCATGCGCTTCAATATCCGCGACGTGGTGGAGCAGGCGGACGACGCTTCCGTGGATTACCCCTACCTGGACCCGGCCACCGGCGAGCTGCGCTCGGCCGCCTGCGCCCGCGTCTACCACATGAACCTGGTGCTGAAGTATACCTACTTCAACAGGGAAGGGCGGGTCAGCATGCATTACGAGCGCATCCGCATCGTGCTCAACAAGGAAGGCATCGTGCGCCTGGAAGAAGTTAAGGGGGCGTAGCCGGGAATTCCCGCCCCGGGCCGGCCGGGGCTTGAGGCCAGAAAGGATCACCGCACTATGGAAATCAACGCGATCGGGATAATGGGTTCCAACACCACCGGGACCGGCGCCGCCGAACTGTTCCTGAAGAAGGGGTTCCAGGTGCGGCTCTACGACGACTTCAAGGACAGCCTGAACGTGGCGCTGGCCAAGATCTCCTGGTCGCTGCGGCAGGAAGGCAAAGAGGAGCTGCTGTCCAACATCGAGGGGATACAGGATATCTCCAAGTTCAGCGGGGCCGACATCGTGATAGAGGCGGCCCTCAAGTCCGAGGACGAGCGCCGGCTTTATTTTTCCAAGCTGCGCAAGCACCTGGACCAGGACTGCGTGGTGGCCGCGCGCTGCGCCGTGCTCCCGCTGTCCGGCGTGATCGGCTTCGGCGAGCTGCCCAAGGAGCGGACGCTGGGCTTCCATTTTATCAAGCCGGTGCGCTCCAACCCGCTGGTGGAGGTGGTGCGGACCGACCACACCAAGGACGAGTACCTGGAGGCCGCCGCGGCGGTGCTGCGCAAGATCGGCAAGACGCCCGTGATCACCAAGGACAACCCGGGGCAGGTGGTAGAGCGCCTGACGCGGCCCTTCATCCTCTCCGCCCTGCGCCTGATGGACGCCGGCAAGGGCTGCCCGCACGAGATAGACGGGGCTTTCAGGGAAGTGTCGGGCGCGGCCGCGGGGCCTTTCGAGATGGCCGATTTCGCCGGCCTGGATTCCGACTACTCCGCCTCCGAGGCCATCTACAACGCGCTCGGCCGGCCCGAGCGCCTGCTGCCCTCGCCGACCGAGCAGCGGCTGGTGCAGTACGGGCAGCTGGGGCGCAAGACCACCATAGGCTTTTATATCTACGAGGACGGGCGCATAGTGGGCGAGAACCCGATACTCCCCAACCTGGTGAAATACCTCGGCCTGAAGAAAACCTTCAAGGACGATATCTTCGCTGAGATCATGCGCCCCGTGGTGGAAGAGGCCAGGCTGCTGGCTTCTGAGATCATGGCTTCGGAATACGATATAGAGACGGCCGTGAAACTGGCCTTCAACTGGCCCAAGGGGCCCTTCGCTTTCAGCCGCGACATGGCCCACCTGATGGAGAAAAAGAAAGTGTCGGAGTTCGACCGGCTGGATACGTTCTAAGGCCGCGGGCGGGGGGACGGGGTCAGGAGCCGAAGAGGCGGGCAACGGCGGCAGTGACCTCTTCTAGCTTGACTGACTTGTTCAGGATCTCGACCGAGGGGCCCGCCGGGATCTTTTCAAGTATCTCGGAAGCGGGAAGGGAAGAGTAGATCAGGAATGGCATCTGGAACGAGCCCGACATCATCTGGAGGCGCTCGTAAACGGAAAAACCTCCGCCGGCGGGCATCAGGATGTCCAGTATTACCAGGTCGGGCTTGACCTGTCTGGCCATCATCAGGCCCTGCATGGCGTCCAGGGCCGCTAAGACCTGGTAGCCGGCCTTCTCGAGCTCCTGCTTGAGTATGATGTGGACGGTTTTGTCATCATCAATGATCAGGATCTTTTTCTTCGGCGGCATACCGAGATACTACAAAATTTAAGGGGGACGTTCATGTTCTTCAAATTGTTCGCGCTGATCGAAAAAATGGTCAGGGGCAAGGGTGACGAGGGCGGCGGGACCGTGCTGCTGGTGAAGACGGCCCATTCCCCGGACGGCAAGCACCGGGTCTGTTTCTTCCACCGCAAAGAGGACGGCGTCTACGGCTTCCGCGAAGAGCTCTACGACGACAAGTGCATGGAGGCGCATTGGATCCCGATGCGCCACGGGCATATAGAGGAATACGCGAGCATGGACGAGGCGGTAGTGGCGGCCCGGGCCCAGGTGCCCTGGCTGCACGGGGTAATGCCCTGAGCCGCGGGCTTGCGAATGAAAAAACCGCGGGACTTCCCGCGGTTTTTTTATGTGTTCGCTAAGGCCGGGTCAGGCCCGGCGGGGCCGCGCGCTGAGGTAGCCCATCAGGCGGTAGACCAGCTTGGCCGCGGCGAACTCTGAAATATTCGAGCCCTTGACGGGCGCCACTTCCACCAGGTCGACGCCGACGACTTTCTTGGCGGAGCAGACGGCCTTGAAGAGCCTGAGCGCGTCGTGCCAGAGGAAGCCGCCCGGCTGGGGAGTGCCGGTGCCGGGCATTACCGAGGGGTCGAAGCCGTCCGCGTCTATGGTCAGGTAAACCGTGTCCGTGAGCTCGCGCAGGACGGCCTTTTCCAGTTTCTTGAAATCCAGGTTTTCGTGCATCAGGTGGGTGATAACGTTGCCGGCGTTGTGGAACTGCCGTTCGTCATGGCCCACGCTGCGTATGCCCACCTGGACCACCCTGTTGGTGCGGGAGGCGGGGTAAACGGCGCAGGCGTGGCTGCGCCGGGTGCCGTGATAGGCGGGGCGCAGGTCGGCGTGGGCGTCGAAATGCAGGATGGAAAGGTTCTTGTGCCGCCGGATGAAAGGGGGCAGCAGGGCCTGCGTAATGCTGTGCTCGCCGCCCAGGAAAAAGGGGACGGCCCGGGTGGCCGAGAGGAGTCCCTCTACCGTGCGCTCCAGGCGCGGGAAAAATTCGCTTTCCGGCAGCGCGCAGCCGACGGGGGAGGTGGTGAAGATGCCGCGCTTCCAGGTTTCGGCCTTGGTTTCTTCGTCCCACAGCTCCAGCTGGGGCGAAGCCTTTATTATCGCGGCCGGGCCCTTCCGGGTGCCGTGGCCGTAGGAGACGGTGCGCTCATAGGGCACAGGCACTACCGCGAAAGCCGCGTTCTGCAGGGTGGCGCCCTCGTTGAGCAGGAACTGGTTCTTGGCCCGGTGTAGTTTCATAATTGGATGTGCGGTATAAAAAATCCGGGCCCTCCGCCTGGCCCGGATCTTTTTGTATCCGGCTGCGCTGTCAGAAGAGGAAGACGGCGGCGGCCACGGTGGTGGTCCAGACGCCTTCGGAGCCGATGGCCGACTGCGTTATGTTGGCGGCCCGCACTATCTTGCCGCTGAGCTTCCAGATCTCTTCCTTCTGGTCCCAGGTGGTGTCGCTGCCGAACTCCACGCCCTGGATGGTGGATAACATCATGGCGGCCAGGTCTTCCGCGTAATCCCCGGTCTTCTCGTCGGTCTCGCCGAAAGTGTGGTGCTCCGAGATATAGCCGTAATGGGAGCGGTCCTTAGGCACCGCCAGGCCCACCGAGGCGGCTATCAGGCGGTGGTTCTCGTTGATGCTGTTGCGGCTGAGCACGCAGTGCAGGATCTGGCCGTCGCTGAGCTTCTCTATGCCCTTGTGCCGCGGTATGACTTTGCAGTGGGGGGGGAAGATGCTGGAGACGTGCACAAGGTTGTAGTTGGCGATCTTGGCGTCCCGGAGGGCTTCCTCGAAGCTCGCCAGCTTTTCCTTGTGGCGGCCGAGGCCTTTGGTCAGGAAAATTTCCTTGGGAACGAGGTGTAGTGACATTTGATAATTATAATAAAAAAGCGCCAAAAAAAATACCGCGGGCGCCGGCCCGCGGTATCCTTTTCCCCGCAGGGGGGCGCTACCTGTTGATATGCACCACCTTGGCGGGCGGGAAGCCGTTGAACCAGGTGGAGGAGGCGTGGCTGTAGGCGCCCATGTTGGTGCTGTACATCAGTTCGCCTATCTGCAGGTCGGTCGGCAGGTTCTCCGACATGGAGATGACGTCCAGCGCGTCGCAGGTGGGGCCGAACACGCCGCAGATCTCCGTCTTCTTGCCCTTGCGGAAGGACTGCATGTGGCAGTGCTGGTGGTCGAAGATGATGCCCGAGTAGGTGTGGTAGGCGCCGTCGTTGACGTAGTAGCAGGTCTTGCCGTCGCGCACGGCCTTGCCGTTGATGCGCACCACCGAAGTGCCGGCGGTCGCTATCATGAAGCGGCCCGGCTCGGCCAGGATCTCTATCTTCGGGTCCGGGAACAGGCGCTCTATCTCGGCGTTGATCTTCCTGGCCAGTTCCTCGAAGGGCTTGACCGAGGCGTCGTACGGGGCCGGGAAGCCGCCGCCGATGTCGAGCAGGTTCATCTTGTCGTAGCCGCGGGCTTTGGCTTCCGCGAAGATGTCGGCGGCCATGTTGATGGCCTGCACGAAGTTCTCGAAGTTGGTGGTCTGGCTGCCCACGTGGAAGCTGAGCCCTTCGACGCCGAGGCCCTGCTTCACGGCCTCGAGGATGAGGTCCACGGCCTCGCCGGGATGGGCGCCGAACTTGGAGGAGAGCTCCACCTGCGCGCCGGTGTTGGGCACGCGGATGCGCAGCACCATGCCGGCGTGCGGGGCGTATTTCTTGACCTTATGGATTTCCTCGAGGTTGTCGTAGGTGACTAGCGGCCGGTACTGGTCCAGCTCCCTGAGCGTCTCTATGGGCTTTATCGGGTTGGCGTAGATGATCTTGTCCCAGATCCAGTCCAGCCGCTTCTTGTTGGGCATGTTCTTGATATATTCATGCACGATCAGGAACTCCGGCATGGAGGCCACGTCGAAGCTGGCGCCGGCCTTGTAGAGGGTGTGCACTATCTCCGGCAGCGGCTCGGCTTTTACGGCGTAGTAGGCCTGCACGCGGGGCAGGTGCTTCTTGAACTTGGCGTAGTTCTTGCGGATCTCATCGTGGTCCACGATGAAGAGCGGCGTGCCGTGCTTCTTGGCTAGGTCCTGCATCTGTTTTTTCGTGATCATACTTTTGTCTGGTCTTCCTCCGGTTTCCCGATTTTAATTTTAACTGCGGATCGTAAAGGCGGGCCCGGCTTTTAACCGGGCCCGCGGGGCGCTTTAATCGCCGTCCGTGATCAGGAAGTTCTTGAACTGCCAGGGGTCCTTCCTGTCCACCTGCGGGTTGTTGAAACCCTTGAAGGCGTTGGTGTAATGCTTAAGCGGCGTCCAGTCGGAAGCCGCGGAGTGCAGCTTGCCCAGCCAGGGCTTGGCGATCTTGAGCACGAAGTCGTGCGGCAGGTCTTCGGGCACGCACAGGCCTTCCTCCGGGTTCTCCATCATCCACAGGGCCGCCGACAGCACGCCGATGGCCACCTGTATGGTGGTGGCGTTCTGGTGCGGGATGAGCTTGCGGCTCTCGTGGATGTCCAGTATCGTGCCGGTCCACCAGGCGTTGTAGTCGTGTCCCATCAGCAGGGCGCCGAGCGTGTCGTAGCCGCTGATGATCTCGTCGCCGAGGATGCGCACCTTGGGCTGCAGCTTGTAGTCGTAGCCGCGCAGCTCGTTGAGGGAGGCGATGGCGGAGTCGGACGGGCAGTAGGCGTAGTGCACGGTGGGGCGGTACACGGCCTTGCCGTTCTTCCAGACGGTCAGCCTGTCGGAAAGAGTAAAGGCCTCGCCGTGGCGCACCAGCATGCCGTGGATGCAGTAGTCGGGCACCCAGGTGGAGATCCAGGTGTTCATGCCCATGCGGGCGATGCAGATCTGGTTCTTGGGCCCGTTCTTGTGCTCGCAGGCGAAAGGCGGCAGCGTCTTCTCGTGCGTACCCCAGCCCAGTTCGGCCGGCGCCACGCCTTCCTCGCGGAAGCCTTCCACGCTCCAGGTGTTGACGAACTCGTTGACCTGCTTGGGCTTGTCGGTGATCTGGGTGTCGCGCTCGCTGACGTGGATGACCTTAACGCCCACGGCCTGCGACAGCTCGTTGAAGACCTGGTCTTTGACCAGCTGGCGGAGTTTCTCGGCCTTCGCGCCCTTGACCTTGCGGTCGGCGAGAAGCCTGTTGGCGATATCGATGAGGCCCTTCTTGGCGAAATGGGAGATCAGGCCGGGGTTGGCGCCGTGCTCGATGACGGCGGTGGGGCCGACCTTCTTCCAGCCGGCGACCATTTTGCGCATGGCCATGTGGCGCACGTAGAGGGTGCGCTCGGTGGGGTGCTTGTCCTGCGCGCCCTCATAGGGGTCCCACAGCTCGGTGGAGGTGTTGATGTAGAGCACGCCCTTGTCGTGGCACCACTGCAGGATCTCGCAGGCGTCTATGTTCCAGGCCAGGTCGATGAGCATATCGCCCGCCTTGAGGTACTTGCCGAGCAGCGTGCCCATGTTCTTTTTCGTCACCTGCGCGCGCACGTACTTCACGCCCTTGGCCAGCATGGGCTTGAGCGCGGCGCGCTTATCCTCGAAATCCATAACGGTTATGTTCTTCGCGGGCACCTTGAGCAGCTTGAACAGCATGGGCAGGGCGCACTGGGCCACGGAACCGTAGCCGACGAAGAGTATCTTTTTGTCGAATTTTCTCATTTTAAAGTTCACCGCCTTTTGATATTAACCGCGCTGTTTCCGCGTGCTTTTTTTCAGCGCGGGAGTTAAATTATATACAAATATTTTCGCAAATAAAAAAAACACGACGGGCAAATGCCGCCGTGTTTTTTTGCGGGCGCCGCGGGGCCGTTCTTACCTGGCGCCGCCCTGCTCTTTCAGCTTGTCCTGGTAGTCTTTTTCCAGCCGCTCGCGGGCCTCCTTGAAGCGGCGCGCCAGCTCCGCCTCGCGGGCCGCGTAGCCTTCCTGCAGCGCGGCTTCGCGCTTCTGAAGGTCGGTGACCAGGCGCTGCTCCTGCTCGAGCAGTCCCTTGAGCTTGGTCCGTTCGGCTTCCAGCTGGGAGGCGCGCATGCGGTGCGTGTCCTCCAGGTCCTTCTTGCGCGCCTCGTGCTCGGCGCGCAGCTTGGCCTCCAGCTCTTCCAGGCGGGTGTTGTAGGAGGCGATGGTCTCCTTCAGCTGTGAATTCTTGTGCTCCAGTTCCTCTTTCAGGCGGCCGACGCTCTCGGCCAGCTCGCGGTCGTTGTTGATGCGCGAGGCTTTCTCCGACAGCACGGCCTGGTAATTGTTTTCCAGCTGCGCCTGACGGGCCTCTAGCGACTTCTCCTTGAGCTTGTAGGCGCTGTCGAGCGCGGCGGCCATGGACCGCTCCCGCTCCAGGTAGGCGGCCTCCACCTCTTTGGCCTGGGCGGCCAGCCGCCCGTTGAAATCGTCCTTTACGTACTGCAGCTTGCGGAAATACTCTTCCTGGTCGGCGCGGCGCGCCTCGTCGGAGCGCTTGGCGAAGTCGGTGAGCTGGCCCAGGTAGTTCTGCTCTATCTCCTTGAGCTTTTCCAAAAATTCTTTCTCCAGGGTCTGGCGCAGGTCCCGGGCCTTCGTCAGGTTCTCCTGCATGAGCTTCTGGCGGTCCCGCTCGCTCTCTTCCAGGCGGGTGCCCAGCAGCTTGAGCTCGTCCTTTAGCGCCGAGGTTTCGGAGGCGGCGCCCGAGGTCTCGCCGGCGGCCCTGGCCAGGCTTTCCTCCAGGGCCTTGATCCTGCCCAGCAGGTCCTGTTCCTTTACGGCGAAAGTTTCCGCCAGCACCCTTTCCGCGGCCGCGGCGTCGGAGGCGGCGGCCGCTTTCAGTTCCTTTTCCCTGGCTTCGTAGAACAGCTTCAGTTCCTCCACCCGGCGGGCCGCGGCGGCGGCTTCCTCCTCCCTGGCTGTTTCGGCCTGCGCGGCCGCCTGGGAGACGATCGCCGCCTTTTCTTCGTCCCAGGCGCGCCTGGCGGCGTCGGCCTGGCTCCTGAGGGTTTCGATGTGGCGCCTGAAATTCTCGCTGACTTCGGCTTCCCGCTCCTTGAGGGACTCCAGGAACCGGGCTTCCATTTCCGCCGCCCTGTCGCCCAGCGAGGCGCGCTCTTTTTCCAGCGCCTCCTCCTTGATCCTTAGCTGCGCGGACAGGCGGGAGCTTTCCGCCTGCAGCCGCTGCGCGTAGTCGGCGCGCACGGCCTCCTCGCGGCGCAGGTAGTCTTCCTTCAGCTTGTCGGCCCTGTCCCGGAGGTCCTGCTCCGCGCGGCGCAGGTCGGCTTCCATCCGGGCGCGCTCTCCCTCTATCACCTCGCGGGCCTCTGAATCGCGGGAGAGGATGGCCTCTTTGAGGCGGGCGGTCTCCGCCAGCAGGGAGTCCGCCTTGGTCAGCGCGGCGTCCTTTTGCGCGGTGAGCACGGTGTACTGGCGCTCTATCTCCTCGTATTTCCTGGAGAGGCTGAGCTCCTTGATCTTGTAGGATTCCTCCAGGGACTGCTTCAGCAGCGAGCTGCGCTCCTCGAAGGTCTGCTCGAGCTCGCGCTGTTTCTGCGCCAGCAGCTCGCCTATCTGGGCGCGCATCCGGGCGGCTTCCTCGCGGTCCCTGGCCAGGGCGGACTCGCGGGTTTCCAGGGTGCGCAGGCGGCGCTCGGATTCGGCCGCCAGCTCCGCTAAATTGTTGGCGTACTGCTGCTCGAGGCTCTTTTCCTTTTTAAGCAGCGCGTCGCGGCGGCGCTCGGCCTCTTCCCGGAGCTCCCGCTCCAGCTGTTCGTGGCGCTCCGCCAGCTCCCGCTCCCGGGCCAGGTGGCCGGCCTGCAGCTCCCGGCCGGCGGTTTCCAGGGCCGCCTCTTTGTCGACATAAAATTTTTTCAGTTCCGCGTATTTCTCTTCCCAGGACTTCTCACGGGTCTCCAGGTCCGCGCGGGTCTTGGCCAGCGCGTCCTCCAGGCGGGAGACTCTTTCCTTGTTCTCCGCGGAGGCGGCTTCCAGGCGGCGCGCGTATTTGTCCTCTATGAGCTTGCGGTTCTCCTCAAGCCAGGCGGCGTAGTGGGCGTAGAGCTCCTGCTCCCTCGCCGAAAATTCCGCGTTCAGGCGGTCGTTGAGCGCCTTCAGCTCCTCCACGCGCTCGCGGCGCATCTGGCTGCGGATCTCTTCGGCCGCCATATCCTCGCGGCTGCGGAAGTCGGCCTCCTGCTGGCTGAGCTTCTGGCGCCAGAGCTCTTCCATCTGCCGGGCGCGCTCGAGGGCCTCTTTCTTGGCGGTCTCGCGCCCCAGCTTCAGCTCCTCGATGAAGGTCTCCCGCTCCGTCTTGAAATCCGCTTCGCGCTCCGCTTCCCACTTCTTGAAGAGCGCCTCCATCTCCAGGCGGAGGTTCTTCTTCTGGGCGGCCAGCTCGGTCTCCTTCTTCTCGATGTCCGCCTTCAGCAGCTCGCGCTCGGTCTCGAACTCGGTGCGCTGGCGGGCCACGGCGTCGTCGAGCATGGCCTGGTACTTCTGCCACAGGGCGGATTCCTTCTCCACCAGGAGGCGGGCCAGGTCCTGCTCGCGCCGGGCGATGCGCTCTTCCTGGGCGCGCATCAGGGCCTCGAACTCGGCCTCCTTGGCCTTGTTGTTGCGCTGCACTTCCTCGAAGCTGCGCGAGCGAGTGGAAGCCAGCTCCAGCTCCTTCTCGCGGAGCTCGGAAGTCAGGCGCAGGACCATCTTGGCCGAATCCAGTTCGGTCTCCTTGAGGATGTCCTCGAAATCGTGCGGTTCTCTTCCTTCGTACATAGCGTCCGACCCGGCTGGGGGGTTAATGCTTCAGCTTCTCCTCCAGCTCCCTTATCCGCGCGGCGTAATGCTTCTCCATGGCGGCCTGTTTCTCTTCCCAGAGGCGCATCAGGTCCCTTTCCCGCTCCTGGTATTTCTTCGCGTACTCTTCTTCTTTCTGCAGGGTCCAGGCGGTCAGCCTGTTCTGCTCCTCTTCGAGCCCGGCGCTCATGGCCTTGACGCGCGCTTCCTGCTCCTTCCTGGTTTTTTCCAGGGCGGCGCGGCCGCGCTCCAGCTCGGCGTAATAATTCTTTTCCAGCTCGTCCTTCCTGGCGGCCAGTTCCTCGTCCATGCGGGAGCGGTCCTGGCGGTACCTTAAAAGTTCTTCGTCCAGCTTCTGGTTGAGGGCGGCTTCCTTCTTCTCGAACTCGGAGCGCATCGCCTGGCGCTCGGTGTTGAGGGCGGAAAGTTTCTGGGATTCCCAGACCGCCTTTTCGCTCTGGAACTGCGAGCGCAGCTTGTCCGCCATCTCGGAATAGCGCCTGTCGAGTTCCTTTTCCTGCCTGGCCAGGGCGTTCTCTATCTCGTGGCGCCTGCGTTCCGCCGCCTTTTCCTGGGCGGCCAGCGCGTTTTTCTCGCGCACGCCGGCCTCGGTCTCCAGGCGGGCGTACTTGTCGGCGAGCGCCGCCTCCAGCTCTTTTTCCCTGGTCTTGAGGCGGCTTTCCAGCTCGGCCTTGCGGGTTTCGGCCTCGAGCGCCAGCTTGTCCTTCTCGTCCTGGAGGCGCTGCTTGAAGGCCGCCTCGGCGGCCGCGAATTTTTCGTCGAAGCGGCCCTGCATCTGTTCTTCTTTCTGCATCAGCGCGGCCATGCGGGCCTCGTGCTCCCTGTCGAGCACGTCGCGGTGGGCGTTGAGGGCCTTGTACATCTCGTCCTTCGCGGCGGCCAGCTTGGCGAAGAGGTCGTTCTCTTTCACCTGCAGTTCCTGGTAAAGCTTGAGCTTCAGGTCGTTCTGGCGCTGCTCCAGCTCGCCCCGGAGCCTGTCCATCTCGGCCTCGCGGGCCTTCAGGTGCTGTTCCCTGGCGGCGGCGGCTTCGGCGGCCCGGGCCCTTTCGGCCTTCACGCGCTCTTCGGCCGCCGCTTCGGCTTCCCTGAGCCTGGCGGCGTGGGCGGCTTCCAGGGCCGCCTTCTCCTCCTGGAATTTAAGGCGCTCCTGGTCCGCCTGCGCGGCGCGGGCCGACAGTTCCGAAGCCAGGCGCGTCTTTTCGGCGTCCAGCCTGGCCTTCAGGGCGGCCTCGCCCTCCGCCAGCTTGCGGGCTAAATCCTCTTTCAGTTCCTCTTCGCGCCGTTCGAAACCGGCTTTCAGCTTGTTTTCCAGGGCTTCGAAGCCGCTGCGCAGCGCGGTCTCCCGGGCGTCGAGCTCCTTGCGCCGGGCTTCCGCCTGCAGGCGCATGCGCTCGGTGCCGGCCTGCAGCTCGCGGCGCAGCTCCGCCGCCGCCTCTTCCGCCCTGGCCTTCCCGGCGGCTTCCGCCTCCGCTTCCTTCTGGGCGTACTTGAGCTTCAGCTCGTCCTCGAACTGCGCCAGTTTCCTGTGCAGCAGGGAGCGGTGGTTCTCGAATTCGGCCTTGAGCTTCTCTTTCTCTTCGTGCAGGGCCGCCTCTTTTTCCAGGCGCCATTCGTCCTCGCGGGCCAGCCATTCCGCCTTGAGCCGGCGCTGCACGGAGGCCACGCGGGTCTCCAGCGCCTTCTCCTTCATGGCGTAGGCCTCTTCCAGGCCGGCGCGCAGGCTGTCGAGGCGCTCGGCGTGGGCGGCCTCCAGGGCCTTGCGGGTCTCGTCGGAGGCCGCCTGCTGGCGGGCCGTCCAGGCGTTCTGCTCTTCCAGCAGGGCGGCGCGCAGCTGCTCCTCGCGGGAGCGCAGTTCGCCTTCCAGCTTTTCGCGGTAGGCGGCGTTCTCCTCCCTGTTGAGGTCTTTGAGGCGCTCTTCACGCTTTTTAAATTCTGCTTCCAGGCGGTCGGCTTCCCGGGCCGCTTCCAGGGCGGCCTGGGCGCGGACTTCCTCCGAGGCCTTCTCCCACTTGGCCCGGGCTTCTTCCGCGGCCTGCTCGTAGCGGGCGCGGATCTCTTCCTCGCGGCGCTTTACCAGCTCTACCAGCTGCGATTCCATCTCCAGGCGGAGGTTTACGTATTCCTGCTCGCGCTTCTCTACGGCGTCCTTCATGCGGGCCCGCAGGGTGTCGAGCTCCTGCTGCGAGGAGGATTTGAAGGCGGCCAGCTCGGCGGCCTTCTCCTCTTCCTGGCGGGACAGGCGTTCCGCGAAATCCTTTTCCAGCGCGGCCTGGCGCGCGGCCGAGGAGGAGCGGAAGGAATCTTCCAGCTCGCGGCGCCGCTCTCCCAGTTCCGAATCCGCCTGGGCCTT
>Ga0209066_10002408_pt1 | contig 22688 bp, 17 predicted proteins | sample All_14_2_FD_187198 | JGI IMG/M metagenome (GOLD analysis project Ga0209066, IMG submission 187198) | Freshwater microbial communities in response to fracking from Pennsylvania, USA - Allegheny Zone_MetaG_DW_15 (SPAdes) (version 2) ... | reverse complement strand
ATGTAGGTCTTCTCCGGCTTGACCGGGAGGGCGGGCTCGGGCAGCGCGGTGATCTGGTCCTTCTTGGCCAGCTGCATCATCTCCTGCTTGCGGGCCTCTTCCTTGTTCTGGCTGACCAGGTAGTAAACGCCGGCGATGAAAATAAGCAGCATCAGGAACCATTTCATAGTGAGATCCTTTTAAAGTTCAGTTCTATCCGGCTCCCCGAGACGCGCGCGAAGGCGAGCTCCGGGTCGTTCATTTTTTTCCAGCCGGGCCCGCGGTCCGCCGGCTCGCTCGAGAACACTACGCGGCCGGGCTCCCGGCGCCAGGCTATGCGGCCGAATTCCCAGCCGGGGGTGAGCAGCGCGCCCTTGCCCCCCTCCTTCTTCAGCTGGTAATGGCACAGCACCGCCAGCGAATCTCCGGAGGCCAGGAAAAGGTTGAGGCCGCGGTAAGGCGCGGGCCTGCCGGGGTACTTGTCCGCGCAGGAGACCCAGACGGTGCGGATCTCGTCGAGCGCGGCCTCCAGGGCGGCGGCGGGCGAGCCGTAGGCGTCGAGCATCTTCACCGCCTGCCAGAACAGCACTTCGGAATCGTTGCTGCCTTTTACGCGGGCGGCGTACTTGCCCAGCAGGGAGCGGATCTCGTCCTTGATGAAGAGCGTGCCGTTGTGGGCGAAGAGGAGGCCGCCGGCCGAAAAGGGCTGGGTGTTGGCGGGCGAGACCAGGGAGGCCCGGGGCAGGCCGGCGGGGTTGGAGGCGTCGCGCAGGTGGGCCAGGACCACGCGGGAGCGCGCGGCGCAAGCCGCCTGTTCGAAAGCTTTCTTTTCCAGTCGGGCCGGGCCGGGGCTCTTTTTTACCGCGGGCGAGCCCCCGCGGTAATGGCCTATCCCCCAGCCGTCGTCCTGGAACCGGCCCGCGACCGCGCCGGCCTGCGCCAGCAGGCTTTTGGGGCCGCGGCAGAGCAGGTCCGGGCTGGAGACCGGCTTGGCGGAGAGGACGGCGGTTATGCGGCACATAAGGTAAGGGATATTTAAACAATTTTGGGAGGGGTGTTCAAATACTTCGCGAAGTTTATATATAATTGCCTAAACGGGGTTTTTGAAAAACTATGGAAAACAACGATCTGGAATTCAAGCCGCTGCCGCCGCTGCCGGGCGACGAGGAAGAGGCCCGGCCCGAAGACCTGGGCCCGGTGCCGGCCGGTTTCAACGAGCGGTTCGTGGCCTACGTCATAGACGCGCTGCCTTTCGTGCTGCTCACCTACGCCACCCTGAAGATGGCGGTAGGGGCCGGCCTGTTCCGCTATTCCACCGGCGCCGAATGGCTGTGGAAATTCCTGTGGATGGGCGCCTACATACTTTACGAGGCCGTGTTCTCCAGCGGCGGGCGCGCCACGCTGGGCAAGTGGCTGCTCAACATCCGCGTGCGGGCCGCCGACGGCGGCGACCTGCCGTTCGGCAAGGCCCTGGTCCGGGCCTTCGCCTATTTCCTGAGCTCGGCCACTTTCAACATCGGCTACCTGATGGCGCTGTTCACGGAGAACCGGCGCGCGCTGCACGACAAGATAGCCGGCAGCCGGGTGGTCAGCATAAAAGAGCGCGGCGACTGGGGCGAGGGCCTGGTGCTCGCCCTGTCCTGGGGCATGATGGTGATCCTGCTGGGCACCTGGCTCAACAACACGTTCCTCAAGCTCACCCCGGCGGAGAAGAAGCAGATAGTGGCCGCCCACCGCACCATCTCCAAACTGGGCAAGCTGGAGGAGATCTACATGCAGAAGGAGGGCCGCTATACCAACGACCTCCGCAAGCTGGCGGACCTGACCGGCAACGTTAACGCCGTGCGCGCCGAGCTTTATAAGAACCTGCAGCCCGACAGCCTCGAGATCGCCTCCAACGGGCGTAAATTCCTGATAAAGGCCAAGGCCAGGAACTGGCGCAAGACGCAGGTACAGGTGGTTTCCAAGGTGGACGCCCCCCCGCCGCCGCTTCAATAGGCGCCCTGCCGCAATAAAAAAACCCCGCCCGGTGAGCGGGGTTTTTTTTATCCCGGCCTTGTCAGAAGCCGCTGCGCTCCGAGCCGCTCTGGCAGGTCATGCAGTAGCGCGCCGAGGGCAGCGCCTTGATGCGCTTCTTCTCTATGGCCTTCTTGCAGTGCTCGCAGTAGCCGTAGGTGCCCTTGTCCATCTTGCGCAGGGCCGCGTCGATGTCGCGCAGGATCTTGCGCTCGTTGTCGGACAGCTCGAAGAGGATCTCCTTGTCCAGGCTCTGCGTGGCCTGGTCTATGGAGTCTCCCACTTCGGGCTCCATCATGTCGAGGTTCTTCTTGTCTTCGACGTTCTTGGCAATATCGGTCTTCATCTCCGCGAGGTAGGCGGCTATTTCCGCCAGTTCGCTCTTGGTGAGGGGCTCGCCCTGGGCGAGCTTTTTGGGCGCCGCCGCCGCGGGGGCGGGCGCCTGTATCTTTTTAACGGGGGCCTTCTTTGCCGCCGCCTTTTTCGCGGGGGCTTTTTTCGCCGCCGCCTTTTTCGCGGGGGCCTTTTTAGGCGCCGCTTTCTTTACCGTTTTCCTGGTTTTTTTCATGTCAGTTCTCCTGCGGAATTCATTATCTTACAATATTAATGCTGGGCGGTGCTAAAAAACATGGGCCGGGCGCCGGTAATGACGGCCCGGCAGGCCCGGATGCGGTCCCGGTAGTACTTGGGCAGCCGGAAAGCCCCCGTTATGGTCTGCCCGTCCGAAAACTTGAGCGGGCGCTTTAGCCGGGCGGCGGCGGCGCGGTCGAGCGCGGCCGGCCGCAGGCGGTCCGGGGCGGCGGCCGGGTTGTCCGTGCAGTAGAGGAAGGTCCACGGCATGTCGTAGGACGGGATGAAGGCCGAGTAACTGCCCACGAAACGGAACACCTTCTTGAGCGTGTTATAGATGGCGGGATGCAGGCCGAACTGCAGCGGCGTGCCGGGGCCCGCCTGGGTGGTGAAGATCCCGCCGGGGGCGAGTACCTTCTTCAGCTCCCGGTAAAATTCCAGGGTGTAGAGCTTGTAGGCCGGGCCGCCCTCTATGGGGCTGGGCAGGTCCGAGTAGACCAGGTCGAACTTATGGGAGGAGCCGCGGACCACCTTGGCGGCGTCCTGCGCCAGCAGGCGCAGGCGCGGGTCCGAGAAAGCGCCGCGGTGCCAGGTGTCCAGGTGCTTTTCGGCGAAGCGCAGGATATTGTAGTCGATGTCGGCCATCACTACGAGCTCGATGGCGCGGCAGTTGAGGATGTCGCGGGCGGTGGCGCCTTCGCCCCCGCCGAGGATCAGGGCTTTTTTGGGGGCGGCGTGGGCCAGCAGGGCGGGGTAGACCAGGGATTCGTGGTAGAAGGCCTCGTCGTACTGGCTGGACTGGGTCTCGCCGTCGAGCACCAGCACCTTGCCGAAAGTATGGGTTTTCAGGAGGGCTGCCTCCTGGAAAGCGGTGGAGGAGGTTTCCAGCACTTTCAGCGCGCGGTGGGCGTGCAGCTCGCCCGGGGTGAAGAATTCCACGAACCAGTCGCCCTTGGGCAGGACGCTGCGGGAGTTCTTGATCCAGGTGAAATTCTTCTTTTGCATCCTTTCCTTTATTTGGGCAGCAGGCCGCGCTCCAGTTTCATTACGCTGAAGTGGGCGGGCTTGAAGTGCCGGCGCAGGGTCTTGAAGGCTTCCCAGGGGCGGGTGCGCGCGCCGCAGGTGAACAGGTCGACGGAGGCGAAGCCGTGCTCGGGCCAGGTGTGGATGGCGAAGTGGGACTCCGCGATGACCACTACGCCGGAGACGCCGTGGGGCTGGAAATGGTGGAAGACGGAGTCTATGATGGTGGCCTTGGCGGCCCTGGCGGCCCGCTGCATGGCGTCCTGGACGGCGGAGACCGACGACAGCGCGTCCGGCGCGCAGCCGTAAAGTTCCAGGATGAGGTGCTGTCCGAGGGCTTTCATTTTGCAAATCCGCGAAATCCAGTCCAATAATCTATATTATTCCCCCCCATGTGTCAACACGACGGGAAATCAAAGAGCCCCGGCTTTACGGGGCTCTTTTGCGGACGCGCGCTGCGCGGGCCTACTTGAAGGAGATGCCCTTCATCTTGGTGAAGATGGTGCGGTCGCGCCGCTGGAAGACCGGGCTGCGGAACGGGAAGTCGAAGGTCAGCGAGATGCGGTGCGTGGAGCCGAGCTCGCCCATGGGGACGAAGGCGTAGTCGAGGCTGAAGAAGTGCAGCGTGGCGCCGAGGCCCATGGAGAACCCGCCCACGCCGTCGCGCAGGCGCTGGGTGTCCAGGCCGGCGCGCACGCAGAGGCGGGTGAGCTCGTTGGGCGTGGCGGCCAGTTCGGCGCCGAGGCGGAAGCTGGGGCTGTTCTGCTTGGGCATGACGAAGTCGGTGGCCACAAGGAGGTTCCGGAAGGGGTTCACGGCCGCGCCCAGCTTGAAGGTCAGCGGGATGGGGTTGGATTCCGTATCGAAGGTGAGGCCGCCGCCCATGTTGGTGGCGGTGACGGCCAGGCGGTAGGGGATATCCGAGAAATTGTAGGTCATGATGCCCACGTCGCCGGCGTAGGCCTTGGCCGAGTGGACGATCTGCGACTTGATGTACTTGGCGGAGACGCCCACCGAGACGTCTATATCCTTGTCTGAAAACTCCAGGATGGCCTTGCTATAGGAGATGGTGTAGACCTGGTCGCGCGGGGTGAAGCTGCCCAGGGTGTTGCCGGAGATGTCGGTCTGCGGGATGGAGCCGATGTCCGTCAGGAGCACCGAGCCGGCCACGACGGAGTCGTAGGAGAGGCGGTGCGCGTAGGCGGCGTACTGGTAGCTGACCTCTTCCAGGTACTGGGCGCGCATGAAGACGGCGGAAAGCTTGGGGATCTGGACCAGGCCGGCCGGGTTCCAGTGGACGGCCGAGGCCTCTTCGCTGATGGCGGTGTAGGCGCCGCCCATGGCCGCGGCCCGGGCGCCCACCTGCAGGTTGAGGAAGTCGGCCGTGGTGGTGCCGACGGCCTTGTTGGAGAAATAGCGGGGGTCTTCCAGCGCCTTCAGCGGGGCGGCCAGGGCGAAAGCGAGCGCCGCGGCCGCCAGCGGGGCCGTGAAAGTCTTTATGGTGAGGGCCTTTTCCATAATTACCTTTCAACCGCTATCTTGAGCACTTTCTTGCCCGCGCTGGAATCTATGACGGCCAGGTAGACGCCGCTGGCCACGAGGTTGCCTGACTTGTTGGTGCCGCGCCAGATCACAACGCCGGTGGTGCCGGCGGAGCCTTCCCAGACCTTGTCGCCGGAGAGGGTGTAGACGCGCACCTTGGCGTTGGAGGGCAGGCGGTCTATGGTGACGAAGCCCTGGCCGCGGTTGGCGTAGAACGGGTTGGGGTAAACTATGACGTTGGCGAGGTTGGTGGCGGCCGTGCGGACCATCACCTGGAAGATGCTGAAGTGGTTGAGCGTGGCCGTTATGGTGCGTTCGCCCACGTTGACCGTGGTTTCCAGCGGCAGGCACTGCCCCGAGACAGGGTTATAGCGCGCCACCACCAGCTGCGAGGCCTTGTTGATGATGTCGTTGCGGGCGGTGATGGGGTCCTGGTCGAATTTGAGCGTCAGCGTGACGGGCTCCTGCGGCTGGGCGCTGTTCTCGGTGAAGATGGCGACTTCCACGGGAAGCAGGCCGCCGGCCAGCCAGCCGCAGACGTTGGTGGCCGAGGAGGAGATGGCTATCTGCGTGGCCGAGCCGAAGGCGCCGGCGGGGATGTTGAGGGAGACGACGCGGCCGTTGGGCAGGGTGCCCGTGATGGTGGTGGCCGCGGACGGGTCGCTGGTGCCGCCGATGGAGCCGGTGGGGGCGCCGTTGGGGCCGGGCAGCGTGAAGGCGGCCAGCGAGCGCTTGCGCGCCGTGACGAAGCCCTCGCCGTTGCGGGCGGCCACGTCGAAGTAGTAGCTGGTGCCGGTCAGCAGGCCGGTAACGAGGGTGGTGTTATCGGTGTAGGCGGAGGAGAACGGCACGTACGTCAATACGGGCTCGGCGAAGGCGTCGCTGGTGGAGCCGCGGACCTCGTAAATGGTTTCGTCGGAGTTGTCGAGCGGGTCCCAGTAGAGGCGGATGCCGGACATGGAGACGTCGTAGGGCACCAGGCGGTCGGGAACCCTGGCGAGGGTGTACTTGGACCCGAGATTAATGGTGTCGCCCGGGATGCTGTCGCCGTTGACGGGCGTAAGGGTTACGCTGTAGCGCTTGTTCGGCAGCAGGGCGTTGAAATTCCGGGAATTCTCTATGCTGGTCCGCGACGTTATGAAGACTTCGGCGCCGGTTTCCGGGGCGTAGACGGAGAGGCCCGTCACGTAGTAGGTGTCGGTGGAGTTGCCGTTGGTGATCCAGTTGACCGTCAGCGTGCCGGTGCTGACGTTGGAGAAGACGTTGGGCACGCCGGGCAGGGGAGGCACGGTAAGGGTGTGGACGCCTACAGACGCCGACTGCGGGCCGCGGATGGGGCCGTAGCCCTCCGTGTCGTTGACGGCCTGGACCGACGCGTAGTAGAGCACGTTGGCCGACAGCTGCATCTGGGAGTAGTTGAAGGCGGTGGTCGAGCCGATGAAGACCGCGACGTGCGTGCCGGCGGTGACGTCGTAGAGCTCGTAATAGTCGGCGCCTATGGATTCGTCCCAGGACCAGTTGATGGTGGAGCTGCTGAGGGCCTGGCCGCCGAAGTTGCTGACGCCGCTGACGGTGATGGTGGAGGCCGGGCCGCCGGCGGCGGTGGAGGTGCTGAACTCGGTCTCTATGCCGGCGCCGTTGCGGGCGCGCACCCGGAAGTCGTAGAGCTGGTTGGGCGACAGCTGGGTGATCACCGTGGAGGTGCTCAGGTAGTTTACGCTGAAGGGCACGGGAGTGGAGATGACCAGCGGGTCGGAGAACTTAGGTACCCTGGCCGGGGACATGGAGACTTCGTAGGTGGTCAGCTCGGAATTGCTGTTGCGGGCCCACTCCAGCCTGGCGGTTTCGAAGCTGGCTTCGGTGATCTCCAGGGGCCGGGGGGTGGCGGCCAAAGTGTAGTAAGTGGCCGATTTGACGAGGGGCCCGGGGCCGCCCAGGTTGTAGGCCGTGACCATGATGGCGGCCGCGGTATTGGGCACCATGCCGGTTTGGGTATAAGACACGTTGGTGGTGAAGGCCGCCGTGGCGATGAAGACGTTGTCGGTGGCCGAATAAATGGTGTAGCCGTCCGCGGTGCCGGCCGGTATGGTGCCGCGGTCCCAGGTCCAGGTGATGGAACTGGTGCCCAGCACCTGGCCGACCGGGACCGAGGTGAGGCCCGTGGGGCGGGGCGTGGTGACCTGCACCACGAAGCCGTCCGAGAAGACGCCGGCGGCCGCCACGCGCATGTGGTACCAGCCGTGCGGCATGACGCCCGGCAGGTCCGGCGTGATGATGGTTATAGAAGAAAGGGTTTTCTCCCAGCTGGCGTTGGGGTTGGCCGCCACGTAGGCGGAATAGATCCTGGTGGACAGGTCTATCATGAAGCCGCTGGGGTTGTCTATCTGCTGCATGTAGAGGCGCGGGTTATGATAGGAGGAGTTCAGGGCGCCGGCCCCGCCGCCAGAGGCTTCGGTGATGCCGTGGAAGTTGGAGGCGTCGCTGGTGAGGGTGGCGCGCCAGCCCTGGTTGAAATAAAGGGTGCCGGTGGAAATTACCGCCTGGCGGGTAGTGGCGGCTTCCAGGCCGCTCATGTCCGGGAAGTAGTTGAAGTCTATGAACTCGGTGGTGTCGAGGTACGCCCCCCCGTTCCAGCCGCCTATGTTGAGGATGCGGTTGTCCTGGGTTATCAGGGAGGTGTGGTGGGTCCTGCCGGAGGCTTCGCCCTGCTTGGACCAGCTGCGGAAGTCCGGTGAGAAGCTTTCCGGTATGTAATTGACGGTGCCGCGCACTTCGCCGCCGGTCACCATCACCTTGCCGTTGGGCAGCAGGACGGTGCGGTGGTTGGCCCGGTTGTAGTTGAGCTCCGTTTCCCCCACCCAGGCGGTGCCGTTATAGACCTCGGACGTGCGGAGGCTGTCGAGGCCGTCGGAGCCGCCCGTCACCAGCACATTGCCGTCGCGCAGCTGGTTGGCCGTGTGGGCGTAGCGGTACTGCAGCAGGTCCGGGCCGGCGGCCACGGTGCGGTTGGTGTAATCGTAAAGTTCGGTCTTCTTCATGGGGCCGGAGGCGTTGACGCCGCCCGCCAGCAGGACCTTGCCGTTCTTGAGCAGGGTGGCCGTGTGCTGGGACCGGCCAAAGAGCATCACGCCGCCGTTGTTGGAGACGGCGTTCATCCAGTAGCCGGTGGAGGAGATGTAGATGACGGCCGAGTCGGAGTAGGCGTCGGCCACCGAGCCGCCGGCCACCAGGACGTTGCCGTTGGGCAGCAGGGTGGCGGTATGCATCTGGCGGGCCAGCGTCATGGAGGAGGTGGCCACCCAGCGCTGGGTGTCGGGGTAGAAAATCTCTGCCGTGGCGGTAGCCGGCTCGTCAGGCGTCATGCCGCCGGCCACCAGGACGTTGCCGTTGGGCAGCAGGGTAGCCGTGTGGTTGGCGCGCGGTGAGGCCATGGAACCGGTGACGTTCCATTTCTTGGTCGCGGGGTCCAGGAGCTCGCAGGAAGCCAGCGGCCGCACGCCGTCCGAGCCGCCGCAGGTGAGTATCCGGCCGTCCGGCAGCAGCGTGCTGGTGTGGAAGGCGCGCTTGGAGTTGAGCGCGTCCCCGGTGATCCAGGTTTTCGCGCCCCCCCCGCCCTGGTAAACCGGGATGAAAGTGGATTGAGCGGTGGCGGTGCTGAAGCGGGGCGCGGCCCTGAGGCAGTCGACCGCCGGGTTGAATTCGCAGCTGGCGCCGCCTATGATGGCCCTGTCGGCCGCGGGGGTGAGGACCGTGGTGTGGAAGAAGGACGGGGTGTTCATCGTGTCCTCGTCCTTGTCGTCCTCCAGGCTGGCCCAGGTGTTGTTGGAGGGGTAGTACTGCAGAGTGGAGTTGAAGAGCATGCCGCGCACGATGAAGGTGGACCGCGTGAAGCTGTAGGTGGGCGCCCTGTCCCCTATGGTGACCCTGTCCGCGGTGTAGGAAAGCTCCATGCTCAGGTTGACCTGGCCGGTGGTGCCGACGTCGAGGGGCGAGTAAAAAGTGGTGTTGTTGCCCACGTCTTCCAGCAGCGTCTGGTTTGTGATCTGCCCCGTCACGCCCCCGAAGGTGAGGATGCCGGTGAAAAGGCATGTCGCGCTGTCGGGGTCGCAGTTGGTGGCGGGCCCCAGGTTGAAATTGGTGCCGCCGGAGTTGAGGGTTATGGCGTAATGGCCGTTGGTATGGTTTATGGTGCCGGCGGTGATCTGGGCGCGCCCCATGATGCGGTTGGTGTAGATATCCGGCACCCGGAACCTGACCGCGGTCCTGAGCGTGCCGCCGGTAATGGCCCCCGTGTTGGAGGGATAGATCTGGCCCGACAGGGTGAGGGCGGAGGTGACCGACATGGTCGGGTTGTCCGGGTCCACGCCTGAATCCACGGAGTGCGGGGTGAAGGTGGCCGTACCCCCCGGGGTGTAGAGCCGCACGAGGCTCTTGAAATCCCCGGGTTCATATTCGGAGTCGCTGCCCAACAGCAGGCCGACGGCCTTGCCGTCGGCGCGGGCGGTAGGCTGCCCGCTGAACTCGAATTCCACGTTGGCGACCTGCAGTTCGGGGGTGTCCGGTTCAGGGGGCGAGAAGAAAGCTTCGGCTTCCACCAGGCGGCCGCTGACCGCCCTGGAAAGTTTGAAATCCAGGAGGAACTCCACGTCGGTGCTGCCGGGAACGATCGTGGCCGTAGTGCTGCTGCCGGCTATGGTCTGCAGGTTTATTACGGAACTCGCCGTAAGTGTGGTTTCTTCCTTGTTGGTGAAGTAGGTAGGGAAAATGTTGCCGTAGCCGCCGTAGAGCTCCCATTTGCCGGTGGGCGAGAGCAGGGCCGTATGCCTGGCCACCCGGTAGGGCATCTCGCCCACAGTGGACTCCATCAACGTCACCCGGGCGCCGTTCTGGTCGAAGAATTCGGCCCCGTCGAGGTAGCCGTGGTTGCCGGAATTGTGGCCCGTGTCGTAATACTTTACCTGCCAGCAGTCTTCCTCCAGGCTGTCCTCGTCTTCCAGGCAGTACAGGGAATTCTTGGCGTTATAGCCGCCGGCTATCATGATGATGCCGTTGTTGAGCACCGTGGCGGTGTGGTCAATGCGGCCCTGCAGCAGCGCCGAAACCGGGGTCCAGGTGTTGGCAACGGGGTCGTACATCTCGTTCATGGGTTCGTAAACCCACTCGGGGGTGCCCTGTGCCCCGGCCCTGGCGCCGCCGGTCACGAAGACGCGGCCCGAGCCCAGCAGGGTGGCGGCGTGGCCTACGCGCGGGCTGACCATGTCGGCCGCGCCGGCGTTGGAGACGGTGTTGTCGGCGGGGTTAAAGAGTTCGCAGGTGTTGGTGACCGAGGCGCTGGAGGTGACTACCGGGACGCCGTTAGCCACGGTGGTCTGGCCGCCGCAGAGCAATACCCGGCCTTCCTTCCCGGTGCCCTTGGAGAGGAGGGTGGCGGTGTGCCCCCCCCTGGGAATAGCCATGTTGGCCACAAAGGAGCAGGTGCCGTTGATAGGGTTGCAGACTTCCAGGCTGGCGGTGGGAGTGCCGCCTCCGGTGAAACCGCCGGCGACGAGGACGCGGCCGTCCGACATGAGCGTGGCGGTATGGGAGGACCTGGCCGTGTCGAGGGTGTCCGGCCAGGCGACGTAGGCGTTGGAGGCCATGTAGTACATCTCGACGTTGGCCGTCCGGGTATTGGTGTTGAGGATGCCGCCCGTGACCAGGATATTGCCGTCGGGCATCAGGGTGGTGGTATGGGCGAAACGTGCGTTAAGAAGGGCGTTGGCCTCCGGGGCCAAAAAGGCCGGGGCCAGCAGGGATAAAACCAGGGCTATCCTCAAATTCATAAGTTCGTCCGCGAATATTCTACAGTAAGCCTGTTACAAGATTGTTAACAAAATTTGAACTCTGGCTACTCCACCGTCACCAGGGAGTTGCCGGTCGGCGCCTTGGGTTTGCCCGGGTCCAGCTTTTTGGCGCCGTCCACGGTGAAATGGTAGGGATAGGTGCCGGGCAGGATATAGATCTCGGCTTTCCAGACGCCGTTCTTGCGCGTCATCGGCTTGGGATTCCAGGAGGTGAAGCTGCCGGCCAGCTGCACCTTCTTCGCTTTGGCGTCCTTGTATTCGAAAACGGTCTTTACGGCCCTGGTCCTGGGGGCCTCGGGGGCAGCGGGCGCGGCGGCGGCCGCCTCTTCCTGCTTGTCCGCTATTTCTTCTTTGGCGCCGGCGGGCTCCGCGGTTTCGCGCTCTTCTTCCTGGGGCGGAGGCATGGGTACGGGGCGCACCTCTATGGTGTCCCCGGAGAAATGCAGGGAGACGCGCCCGTAGATGGAGTAGGCGGAAAAAACCATAACGGCCAGGCTCACCAGCGCCGCGGCCGCCCAGAAAGATTTATTTTTTGTCATGTTCGGAAATAATCCAGGGGCAGGTAATTGTCGGAAAAATATTTTTTAACACTGAATGCTTAAATCTCGAAAAATAGCGGGTGACCTGCGAGCGTCAGCGAGCTTCTTCGTAAGGAATATTCCCACCACCCGCTTTTTTGCGGGATGCTCTATAGCATTAAACTTCTGATGAGGCACGCTGTTCCCGGTGGTCGCGCGAATAGCGGGTGACACGCGAGCGTCAGCGAGCTTCCCCATAAGGAATATTCCCATCACCCGCTATTTTTCGGGATATTCGCCAGCATTAAGCCTCTGATGAGGGCACACTATTCCCTGTGGTCGCGCGAATAGCGGGTGACCTGCGAGCGTCAGCGAGCTTCCCCATAAGGAATATTCCCGTCACCCGCTATTTTTCGGGATATTCACCAGCATTAAGCCTCTGATGAGGGCACACTATTCCTGTCCGGACACGAAAAATAGCGGGTGATGGGAATCGAACCCACGTCTAATGCTTGGGAAGCACTCGTTCTACCATTGAACTACACCCGCATTTGTCGCACCCAAAAGCGCGCGCTTATGCGTAAATTAAAGAGCAAATACCGACCACGTGTAAATTCTACTTAAAAGACTATTAAATATCAATATTATTATCGTTTCTTTATGAGGTCCAGGAATTCCTGGCGCACGCGGCTGTCGCTCTGGAAGACTCCCAGCATGGCGCTGGTGGTCGCGTAGGCGGTCTCGTTCTTGACCCCCCTCATGCTGACGCAGAGGTGTTCGGCCTCCATCACTACGCCGACCCCCCGGGGCTTGAGCTTCTTGAAAAGGGTCTGGGCCACTTCCTCGGTAAGGCGCTCCTGCACCTGCAGGCGCCGCGCGAAAGTCTCCACCAGGCGCGCGATCTTGGAAAGGCCCACTATGCGCCCGTCGGGGATATAGGCCACGTGGGCTTTGCCGAAGAACGGCAGCATGTGGTGCTCGCAGAGCGAGTAGAAGGCGATATCCTTGACTATCACCATCTCCCGGTAATTGGCCTTGAAGAAAGCGCCGTTGAAAACCTTGTCTATGTCGGCGCCGTAGCCGGAGGTGATCTCGCGCAGCGCCCGGGCCACGCGCAGCGGGGTTTTTTTCAGGCCCTCGCGCGCCGGGTTCTCGCCTATGGCCTTGAGGATCTGCAGGGCTGCCGATTCAAGCGGGTCTTTCATAAGTTAAATTCTACAAAAAAAGTCCCCCGCCTTTTCGGCGGGGGGCTCGGGCGGCGCGCGAAAAACGGCCGGCTACTTGGAGGCGATGTAGAGCCACTTGCTGGCGGCGTTGAGGTTGCGGGAGGCGCCGCGCAGGCCTTTGGCGTCGGCGGCCAGGCGTTCCACGGCTTTCTGCTCCGCGACGATCTGGGCTACGCTCTTGCCGCGCGCTTTCTTGGCGCCCTTCCTGGAGGAAACCGCGTCGCGCATGGCGGCCTTCTTGTTCTTGGCGGACAGCTGACCGATGAGGACGCTCACCTGCGCGGCCTTGCGGTCCACCTTGCGGCTGTAGCTGAGGATGGTGTTTGTATATTTGGTCAGGTCAGAGCCGGGCTGGATGGCCGCGAACTCGGCCTTGTTGAGGGCGGCGACATGGTTGAGGTTCTTGGTGATGGCTTTGAGGCTGACGCCCAGCGCCGAGAGGTCTTCCGCGGTGGGCGCGGAGGCGGATGTATCCAGGGTCTCGATGGCCTCGTCGAGATACTCGTCCTGGCGCACCAGCTTGAAAAGGATGTCCTTGAATTCCCGGACCTTGGGATTTTCCTGCGTCACGGCGGCGGGCTGGACGGCGGCTTCTTTCTTAGCGTCGCCGGCGAAAGCGAGCCCCATCCCCGCTATCAGGAGCAGCCCGGCAGAAAGTGCGAATCTGTTCTTCATGGTTTTATCCTCCGTCCTGTATATAGTTTACCTTCCCCCTCCCCCCTTTACACGGGCCCATGAGCCTCAAATATAAAGTAAAAGGGCCTACCTTCAGATAGGCCCTTCGGGCAATGGGGTCGCAGGGAGGTCGGAACGCAAAACCAGGGTTTCGCACACCGTGCTCACCCTTCCGCGTCTCGGCCCTCGCGCTTACGCAAGCTCGGGCCTCCGACACGGTTTTGCTAACCCGACCTCCCTGTTCCTGCTGGAGTACAATGAGGAGGACCGAGACTTATCTGAATGACTTGAGGGCTTTGAGGGCTTGCTCGCGGGTCTTTATCTTGCCCTCGAACTGCAGCAGCTGCAGTTTCTCCAGCAGCTCGCCTATGTGCGGGCCTTCGGGCAGCTTCAGCGCCTTCATCACGTCGCTGCCGTTGAGCAGCCGGGCGCCGCGGGCTTTCATATCCTTCTTAATGTAAACCCGGAACAGCAGGTTCAGCACCTGCATGTAGCGCAGGGTCTTCCTGGGTGAATTGTAGGGCAGCCCGGGGGGCAGCGGCGCCGGCTCGGCCTGCAGGCGGGGGCGCATTTTTTTCAGCTGTTCGGACGAGATATAGCTGGCGTGGTCGGCCCAGGAAAGCACGAGCAGCGGCACGGTGTATTCGCCCAGCGTGCGGAAGAAGCGGAACATGGCGCGGTCGGAGATGACGTCGTTGGCGGCCAGGTTGCCGGGGCGCAGGTGGGCGCCTATGACCCTGGAGACCAGGCGGATCTCGTCGCGGGAAAAGCGCAGGCCCTCCAGCACCTTTTCGGCCATCACCGCGCCGTACTCCTCGTGGCCGAAGAAGCGCAGGCGGCCGTTTATCATGGCCGCCTTGGGCGGCTTGGCGATGTCGTGCAGCAGGGCCGCCAGTTTCATCAGGCGGGGGGCCGGCATAAGGTCCCCGGCCTTTTTATGCAGGGGCAGGCAGGAGTCCAGGTTCCCGAAGAGGTAGTCCATGCGCTCCAGCACCCGCAGCGTATGGGTCAGCACCCCCCCTTTGCCGTAATAGCTGACGGCGCAGCTTTCCTGCTGGGCCAGGTCCGGGAATAGCGCGCAGAGCAGGCCATGCTTGTGCAGCAGGGCCAGCCACTTGTGCGAAACGGGGCTTTCCAGCAGGCGCAGCAGCTCTTCGCGGGCCCGTTCGGGAGCGGTTTTCTTTATGAGGCCGGCCTGCGCCTTGACCAGCTTGAGCGCGTCCGGGGTCAGGGAGAAATCAAGGGCGGCGGCCACGCGGAAAGCCCGCAGCAGCCGCACCGGGTCCTCGGTGAAAACGTTCTTTGCTACGGGCCTGACCTTTTTCGCCGCCAGGTCCTTCAGGCCGCCGAAAAGATCTGTGACCGCGCCTCGGGCAGGCTTGAAGGTGAAGCCGCCGGCCTTCGGGCAGGCGGTGAATTCCATGCCGGGCGCCAGGCGCAGGGCCAGGGCGTTCACGGTGAAATCCCGGCGGGCCAGGTCGGAGGCCAGGGTGCCGCCCACGAAGGGCATTACGTCCACCTGGGCGTAAGGGGCCTTGCGCTGGGTCAGGCGCCAGACCTGGCTCTCCTCGTCGAGCGGGAAGGCCGCCGCGCCCAGCTTGCGGGCCAGGCGGCGGGTCTTTTCGCCGAAGTCCGCCGAAGGCGGCACGGCGAGGTCTATGTCTTTGAAAGGGCGTTTGAGGAGGGCGTCGCGCAGGGCGCCGCCCACCAGGTAGACTTCCGGGAATACGCCGGTTATGGCCGCCGTCAGGTCCATCGTTTGCCTTACTGCCGCGCCGGCTTCAGCGGGCGGCGTGCTGCGCTTTCTCGATCACGGCTTCGGCCGAGGCCTTGGCGCGCTTTTCCAGCTCTTTCCTGAGCAGCTCGCGCTTGAGCACCTTCTGCATGGCGTTCTTGGGCAGCGCGCTGACTATCTCCACGTCGCGGGGGCGCTTGTAGGCGTCGAAATTTTCCTTGATGAACTTCATGATCTCGGACTTTTCCAGCGCGGTTTCGGGGCGGGGCACGACGAAGCATTTCATCGTCTCGTTGCCGGAACCGTCCGGGATGCCGATGACCGCGTTCTCGAGCACCTTGGGGTGGGTGCAGATGGTGTGCTCTATCTGCGCCGGGAACACCTTGAGGCCTTTCACTATGACCATGTCCTTCTTGCGGTCGCGGATGAAGAGGAACCCGTCGGTATCCAGCACGCCGATGTCGCCGGTCTTGAGCCAGCCGTCCTGCGTGAACAGCTCCCGGGTGGCGGTGTCGTTGCCGTGGTAGCCGCGGGTGATGTTGGGCCCCATCACGGCTATCTCCCCCTCCTCGCCGTGCTTGAGGTCCTTGCCGTCCTCGCCGAGGATGCGGATCTTCACGCCGGGGATGGCGCGGCCCACGGAGCCGTGCTTACGGCCCTTGGGCGGGTTGATGGTCACCACGGGGCTGGTCTCGGTGAGGCCGTAGCCCTCCAGGATGTGCACGCCGAAGACCTTGTGGAAATGGTCGGTGATGGTGCGGTTGAGCGGCGCCGCGCCGGACAGGCAGAAGCGCACCTTGCGCAGGCTCCAGAACTTGAGGAAGAACTTTTTGAGGCCGCGGGCCTCCTTGGCCAGCACGCCGTAGATCTGCGGCACGGCGATCATGATGGTCACGCCTTCGCGGCCCATGGCCTGCAGCCAGGGCTTGGGCGGGGTGATGCTCTTGACGATCATGGTCTTGCAGCCCGTCAGGATGGGGGCGATCACGTTGCCGGTCCACGAGAAGGTGTGGAACATGGGCAGCAGCGCCATGAACACGTCCTTGCGGTTGGGGTCGATGACGGAGATGGCGGACTTGGCGTTCTCGATGATATTGTGGTGCGTCAGCAGCACGCCCTTGGGGTGGCCGGTGGTGCCGGAGGTGTAGAGGATGGCCGTCAGGTCGTGCTCGTCGGCCGCCGGCTTCTGCGTCTGGGGATGGTAGTGGGAGTGCTTCAGGTAATGCCAGAAATCCGTGACGCCGTCCAGGCCGCAGAAATCGGCGGACAGCAGGAAGAGGCCCGGCAGGGTCTTCTTCACCGCGATGTAGTTCTTTACGAACTCCTTTTCGGTCACCACGCCCTTGCAGGCGGAGTTCTCCAGGATGTAGGAGAGCTCGTCGGCCTTGGAGACCATGTAGTTGATCGGCACGGCCACCGCGCCTATCTTGGCCAGGGCGAAATAGGAGATCACGAACTCGGGGGAGTTGCGCAGCGCTATGGCCGCGCGGTCGCCTTTGCGCAGGCCCAGCTGCCAGAACATGTCCGCGGCCCGGTCCACCGAGTGCAGCACCTCGTGCCAGGACATCCGCTTGTCGCCGGTCACGTAGGCGGTCTCTTCGGGGTGGCGCTCGGCCGTCTTGGCCAGGCAGGAGTAAAGGTCTTTGGGTTCGGTCATAGGCAAATTGTAGATAATAATTGAATGTTTTTAAAGAGTATGTAGCAAAAATAACGCGGCCGGGAGACCCTCCCGGCCGCGCTCCCGCTGGAAGCGGTTAGCCGTTACCTGCCGGCCTCGCGCACCTGTATATAGCGCCTGGCCAGCAGCAGGCCGACAGGGGTTACCAGGGCCATGCCCCCCACCCACACCCAGATCATCTGGGAGTTGCGCGGGCCCTCGGCCGGGCAGTAGGCCGCCAGCAGGATGCCCGACAGCGGCCCCACCAGGAATTTCGCGAAGAAATACGGCAGCATGGACAGGGCCATGTAGGAGCCTTCCTGGCCCTTGGGCGCTATGGCGGCCGGGTACTCGTAGAGCCGCGGCGAGTAGAAGGCCTCGCCTATGGAATAGATGAACACGGCCAGGACTATGGCCGGGAACAGCGGGTTGAGCGGCTTGCCGGCGAGGTCCAGGTTGAGCCACCAGGCGATGAGCGAGCCGAAGGGCCCGTCGGCCAGCGGCCGGAACATTTCCGGCGGCACGGCCATCAGGAAGACCGCGAGAGCCGCTATGGTGGTGCCGATGATCACCGACTTATAAGCCGTGACCTTCTGCGTCAGCGCGCCCACGATAGGCGCCAGGATGATGACCACTACGGCGTTGAGCGTGCCGAAGAGCTGGCCTATGGGCGCGCCGTCGCCCAGCTCCCGGATGCCGAACTTGGGGAAGGTGTAGTAGAAGTGGTAGAGGATGAACCTGACGAACACCACGAAGCCGAAGAAGGCCAGGAAGCGGTAGAACGCGGGCTGCGCCCAGAGCGAGCTGAAGATGCGCCACCAGTCCGCCATGGCGTCGCGGCTGGAGAGCAGGAAGGCGTTCATGAAGGTCTCTCCGCCGTACTTGGAGACGGCCGGGACTATCTTCACGCCCTCGTCGGTGACTTCCACGCCCTCGCGCATGGCGAACCAGGTCAGGATGAGGTTGGGCAGGGTGCACAGCATGCCCAGCAGGATGATGGTCTGGTAGGTGCTGATCTCGATGCCGACGTAGGGGACGGTGAAGTGTCCGTACTCGCCCAGGCCGCCGCGCACCTTGTCCACCACGTAGCCGGCTATGGCGAAACCGACGTTCATCATGGAGTAATAGACCGAGAAGGCGATGGAGCGCTGTTTGGTGGTGGTAAAGCGCCGGACCGCGGCCACCATGACGGGCGTCTGCAGCGCCTCGCCGAGGGCCAGCGGGAACAGGCCGAAGGGCACCGCGATGTACTGGATGGCGAAGAAGGCCATCACGAAGCGCGCGAGCGCCGCCAGGCCGAAGCCGACGATGAGCGAGCGGCGGATGCCTACGGCGTCCACCAGGGAGCCGACCATCACGGTGAAGGTGGTGAGGATGATGGACCAGCTGGCGATCACGAAGCCGGCGCTCGTGTCGCTGAACTTCAGGTCCGAGGACAGCCACAGCACCAGCACCGAGTTCACCAGGCTGTAGGCCAGGATGGTCATGATCTTGGTGCCGAAGATTATCCACAGCTCCCGGACGGAGCCCTTGAGCACCATGAACCTGCCTATAAAGGATTCTTCTTTGGTCGCGGTCGTTGTGGCGTTCATTTTTTATCCGTGGCGGAGATCCCGGGCTTGTCGCTGTCGCGCATCTTCTCGTAGAGGGCGTCGAAGCCGGGCTGCAGCTTGACGAAGGCGGCCAGCACAGCCGGGTCGAAATGCTCCGGCTTCATCCTGTCGTCGCCCTGCGTTATTATCCTGCAGGCGCCGTCGTGGTCGTAGTTGGGTTTGTAGACGCGGGAATTGCGCAGGGCGTCGTAGCAGTCGCAGATGGCGGTGATGCGGGCCTCCAGCGGGATCTCCTCCCCCTTCAGGCCCTTCGGGTAGCCGGTGCCGTCCCAGCGCTCATGGTGGCAGAGCGCGATGCGCCGGCCGAACTCCAGGTGCGGGTGGTCGCCGATTATCATGGCGCCGAAGGTGGTGTGGTGCTTCATCTCCTCCATCTCCTCCGGCGTCAGGCGGCCCGGCTTCTTGAGGATGTGGCTGGGGATGTGCACCTTGCCCACGTCGTGCAGGGTGGCCTGGCTGCGGATGGTCTCCACGAACTTCTCGTTCTGGCCCAGCTCGCGGGCCAGCATCGCGGAGTACTCGGCCACCCGCAGTATGTGGTTGCCGGTGTCTATGTCGTTGGCCTCGGCGGCCCGGGCCAGCGCCAGGATGAGGTATTCGAAGGCGGATTCGTATTCGGCGGAGCGCAGGATATTGCCGATGCGCAGCAGCAGCTCGGCCTGGTCGTAGGGCTTGGAGAGGAATTCCTCGGCGCCCGACTCCATGCCCTTCATCTTGTTCTCCTTGGAGTCGAGGGAGGTGATCATGATGACCGGGATGTGCGAGAGCTGCGGGTCGGTCTTTATTTTTTTGCAGACCTCGTGGCCGTTCATGACGGGCATGTTGATGTCGAGCAGTACCAGGTCCACGGGCTTGGAGGCGAGCACGTCCAGGGCTTCCCGGCCGTTGAGGGCGGTCAGCGTCTCGTAGCCGTGGGGCGCGAGCAGGGCCTCGAGCAGGTCCAGGTTAAAATCCTCGTCGTCGACGCAGAGTATCCGCCGGGCCTTGTGGTTCATGGTTTTTATTCTATCTTACTTTTTACGGAAGAGGAACAGGCCCGCCGCGGCCAGGGTGAAAAGCAGGGAGAAAGGGGCCAGCAGCCAGCCGAGGCGCGTGTAGAAGGTCCCGCCCGGGCCCAGCCTCGCCTCCGCGACCAGGACCCCTTCGAGCCCGTTGGCCAGGGTGGCCCGCTCGCGGCCCAGGGAGTCCACCACCTGCGACCTGCCGGAGGAGGCGGCGCGGAGTATCCACAGGCCGGTCTCTACCGCGCGCGCGGCCGTCATGTCGGAGTGCTGGGTGTGCTGCAGGCCGCTCCATTCCATGGGGTCCAGGGTGGGCGTTATCAGTATTTCGGCGCCGGCTGCGGCCATCAGCCTGCTGCCGTTCTCGAAGGCCAGGTCGTAGCAGATCTGGGGGCCCAGCAGGCCGAGCGGGGTGCTCACCGGCGCCGGAGCGCGGTTCTTGGGCAGGCCCCACTCCACGAACTGCACCGGGTGCATCTTCTGGTAGGTCCCGATCACCCGCTTATCCCGCCCGAGGTGGAGCGTGTAGTTGGCGCGCTTTATCCCCCGCCGCCTGTCGGCGGGCACGCAGACGCCTACAACGGCTTCGGCCCGGGAGCCGGAGAGCCGGGAGGAAATGTAGGCTTCGTAGCCTTTTTCATCCGGGCGCGGCGGGTACACCGCGCATTCCGGCCAGACCAGCAGGCCGGCGGCGGCGGCTTCGGGCGAGAGGCTCAGCCGGGCCAGTTTATTTATGTCGGAGCGTTCGGCCTGCACCAGCGCCGCCGTTACGGGGCGCCCGGCGTCTGCCGGGAAAGTCTTCAGCCTGTGCTCCCCCCAGGCCCAGGCCGCCGCCACGGCGGCCAGCGCCAGGGCGGCGGGCAGGCGGGAGCGGCGCAGCAGCGCCAGCGCCAGGGCCGCGTTGGCCGAGACTATAAAGGCCGACAGCCCGTAAACGCCCCAGACGCTTAGCGTCTGGTAGAGCCCCGGGACGGTGGCCTGGCTGTACCCCAGCACCAGCCACGGGCATTCCAGCCACCAGATTTCGGAACGGAAATATTCCAGCCCCGCCCAGCAGAGCCCGGCGGAGGCCGTCCACAGCAGGGCGCGCCGGTAATTGAGGCCGCCGCGGGAAGCCAGGTCCAGGAGGCCGCGCAGCAGGGCCGCGTGCAGGGCGGGCCAGAGGGCGAACACCGCCCAGAAGACCAGGGCCGGGAAATTCACCACGTTGACCATCCAGGAGAGCGAGAGGCTGTAGAAGACCAGGCCGGCCAGGCCGCCCAGCAGCCCGGCCCGCCTGGCGGAAGGGGCTTCCAGGGCCGCGCAGAAGAGGGGCGCCAGGGCCAGCCAGGCCAGCCAGCCCTGCGCCGGCGGCGCGAAGCAGGCGGCCAGCAGCAGGCCTGAAAGCCCGGCCAGGAGCGGCCCCTTCAGCGCGCCCGGTCTCATTCGGCGGTTTTTCTGCGGCAGGTGTAGAGGATATGCGTTTCGCCCAGCGGCTCGGAGGCCGGCTCGGTGAAGCCGGCTTTTTTCAGCAGCACCTGCAGCTCGTCCTCGGCGAGGCGCTCTTTAAGGGGCGGGCCTTTCGGCGTCTCTTTCTTGGCCCACTCTATGACGGCCAGGCGGGCGCCCGGCTTGAGGGCTTCGCTGACGGCGGCGAGGAAGGCCTTTTTATCGTCCACCTCGTGCAGCACGTCGGAAAGGATCGCCAGGGTGTACTCCGCGGCAGGAAGGGTAAGTTTGGACTGGGTGACCTGGTGGGTCTCTATATTGAAAGCCCCGGCCGCGGCCGCCTTCGAGCGCAACTCGGCCAGCATCACGCCCGAAACGTCAACGGCGTAAACCAGGCCCTTGGGGCCTATCATGCGCGCGGCGGGGAAGGTGAAGTAGCCCATGCCGCAGCCGATGTCGGCTACGATGTCGCCGGGCTTGATGCCGGCCCTGACCAGGGTCTGCTCGGGCGGCATCTCGCCGCGGCGCTCCGGGTTGTCCAGTTTCTGCCTGTCTTCGGGGTTGAATATGTGGGGCATGGGGGTTTCCTGCGCTCAGTTCTTCGTCTCTCCCCGCCCGGTCCAGCCCGCCAGCACTTTCAGCGTGAGGCGGGCGCAGGCGAAGAAATCCTTCAGGTCCAGGTATTCGTGCGTGGTGTGCACTTCCCGCATGCCGGTGGAGAGCACGGGGGCCTTTATGCCGTGGCCGTACAGGATGTTGCTGTCGGTGCCCCCGCCGGAGGCGGAAGGCTTCATCTTTATCCCCTCGTCGCGCATGGCCGCGGCTATGAGCGGCAGCACGGGGTTGGCCTTGTCGATGCGGAGGTTGGGGAATTTCTGCTCCAGCAGGAATTCATAGCGCGGGGTTATGAGGCGCTTGCCGTCGCGCACCTTTATGCCGCGGACGGCCTTCCTGAGGCAGGCTTCCATGTGGCGGGTCTGCTTCCTCAGCTTGGCGGGGTCGTGGGAGCGGGCCTCGCCGGAAAGCTCCACCAGCGGGGGCACGATGTTGATGGCGTTGCCGCCCGAGATGAAGCCGATGTTGGCGGTGGTCTCGCTGTCTATGCGGCCCAGCTTCATGCCCGCCAGGGCGCCGGCCACCACCTTGATGGCGGAGATGCCCTTCTCGGGCGCCACGCCGGAATGGGCGGCCGCGCCGTAGACCTTGATGTCCAGCTTGTCGGCGGCCGGGGCGCTGGTGATGACGTTGGCGATGTCCTGCTCGTTGTCGAAGATGAGGCCGTAGCGGGCGCGCAGCGCGGAATAGTCCAGGTACTTGGCCCCCAGCAGGGCCATCTCCTCGCTGATGGTGAAGACGGCCTCGATGGGCGGGCGCGGTATCCTGTTGTCGTCCAGGGTCCTGATGACCTCCAGGATGACGGCGATGCCGGCCTTGCAGTCGGCGCCGAGGATGGTGGTGCCGTCGGAGGTTATCCGGTCCCGCTCCACGCGGGGGCGGACGTTTTCCGCGGGGCCGACCGTATCCATGTGCGCCGACAGCAGGAAGGGCTCGGCCGGCGCCGTGCCGGGAAAGCGGGCGATGAGGTTGCCCGTCTCGCCGCCGATCTTGCGGCCGGCGCCGTCTATCGTCACATCGGCGCCCATGAACTTCAGGAGGATGGAGAGGCGGCGGGCGATGGCCCCTTCCTTCCCCGACAGGGAGGAAATTTTGGCGAGCTCGCAGAAGAGCTGGACCATGCGCTTTTCGTTGATTGCCGGGGTCATATGGTTATTATTTAATTTTTAAAGCGCGGTTACAATAAGGCGCGGCCCGCGCCGTTTCCCGGGCGCCGGCAAAAAAGGTAAAATAGGGCACTTATGGAA